>Ga0194128_10000917_pt1 | contig 52310 bp, 40 predicted proteins | sample TA2KigCa65mmetaG_FD_148650 | JGI IMG/M metagenome (GOLD analysis project Ga0194128, IMG submission 148650) | Freshwater microbial communities from Lake Tanganyika, Tanzania - TA2015037 Kigoma Deep Cast 65m | ecosystem: Environmental > Aquatic > Freshwater > Lake | place: Tanzania: Lake...
AACAGAGAAGAGGAAACCGTAGCCTCGGACCCATGCACCTGTACAATCCCCTGAGCGTTTCAAGGGATGTCATCCTTAGTCGCTAACTCGAACCCCGCGGTTTTCCAATTCAGGCTGAACCAGCACACCAGCAAGCCGGCGTGACAGGGGTTTTTCGTGTTTCGAACGGCAGCCATCACGGTGTCGTATTCGCGGCCGGCGGCGCCGTGGTTGGAGCCAGGAGCTATCTCGGCGCTGAAGAATAGGCATTCGACATCTAGACGCACACAATCGGAATTGGGTTCAATGGGGCTGTCGTAGGCGAAACGCAGACTCATGAGAGTGCTTACGGCGCGACGGTGTTTGTCCAGGTCGATAATCAACTCATCGCTGACGTGCCTCTCCGTTCTGCGCGGCAAATCCGTACAACGAAGAAATAATGAAACGCGGACGCCGAATACACGGTAGTTACTCTTCTCGCCAAGGGAATACGGGCCGACGCCCATGATGGAAGCGAAGAACGTCACGAAGCATTATCCGCAGGGCTCGCGCATCGTGAAAGCCCTGCAAGGGGTGAGCCTACGCATCGAATCGGGCGAGTTCATTTCCATCATGGGGCCAAGCGGCTCGGGCAAATCGACGCTGATGCATCTTCTAGGCGCTCTCGATACGCCGACGACGGGCGAGGTCTATTTCCAGGGCAGACCGCTCCACCTGATGTCCGATCGCGAACTGGCGGCGCTGAGGCGTGAGAGCATCGGGTTCATCTTTCAGTTCTTCAACCTCCTGCCGACGCTGCAAGCCGTCGAGAATGTCGCATTGCCGCTGCTTCTGTCAGGTGTCAGCCGCGGAGAGGCTCTGATTCCTGCGTACGAAGGGCTGGAGCGCGTCGGCCTGCGCGATCGAGCCGAGCATTTCCCCGACGAGATGTCGGGCGGCGAGATGCAGCGCGTGGCCATCGCCCGGGCTCTGGTGATTCAGCCCGAGGCCGTGATCTGTGACGAACCGACCGGCAACCTCGATTCGGCCAACAGCGAGGAGATCCTGAAGCTCTTGCGAAGCCTGCCGGAGCCGGGCAAACGTTCGGTAGTAATGGTGACGCACGACGCCCATGCGGCCCGCTTCGGCGATCGCATCGTCCACATCCGCGACGGCTTGGTCGAGTCGGAGGAATGGATTCGCGACAAGCCGGACAGCAACATGCCGCTCGCGGCCGCGCGCTCGCTGGGCGACAGCGGCATCAATTGACGCGATGGGGCGAGCGCGAAGCCGCTAGCGGTAGAACAAGGACCAATGTTCGCACTTCATCGTACGCTGAGCTTGCGTTACTTCTCGCGCCGCTGGTTTCGCGCGCTCTTGATCGTCGCCAGCATCATGCTCGGCGTTGCCACGCTCGTCGCAACGCGCTCCCTCAGCGAGACGATGAACAAGGCCTTGCTCGCGGGCGCCAATCCGATGGCCGGCACCATCGACCTCATCGTCACCAATGGCGACCTCAACGTCGATCGTGATCTCATCGACGACATCCGCAAGATTCCCGCGGTGAAGAGCGCCAATCCGCGCATTTTCGATCAGGCCAAAATCGTCGTCGGCGACAAGAAACTCCCCGTTATGGTCATGGGGGTCGACTTATCGAATGACATGAAGGACTTCGAAGAAATTCAAGAGCATTTTGAATACAGCAAGACTGCTCTTGTCGATTACGGTCTGGCTCGGCAGAAGGACAAGATCCCCGTTATTCTCGGCAAGGATCTGGACGACGAACTGAAGAACCACAAGGATCAGTTGGAGGTTTTCAAGATCGATCTGTTCGTTGTCAAGACGGAGTTGACGTTGTTGAGCCTGGAAAAGGGACTGGATCAACAACACAAGGTTGCACGCGTTGGGTGGATGGCGCTCAAAGACGACGCCAAAGAGCGAGACAAATACGCCGCCTTCGCCGGACATGTGGTCATCATGGACCTGCCGCACGCTGCGACGGTCGTCGGGCTGCGACCTGTGGATACGCGCAACGTCAAGCTCGACCTGTTGGCGCCGCCGGGCGGCATGGCCTGGGGCTTGCTTGCCTCGTCCCTGGCGGACCGACGCTGGAAGGTCCGCCGCATCGACATCGCCCTGACTCCGGGCACGGACCTAAAGACGGCACGCAAGAAGATCGAAGCGGTGTTGTCTGGCCGCGGCGTGATTCGCACCATGGAGGAGCAGAATCAATCGCTGCAAAGCGCAACGGTCGGCATGCAGACCGCGTTCTCCATGTGCGGCGTGGCGGCACTCATCGTCGGCATGTTCCTTGTCTACAACTCGCTCTCCGTCTCCGTGGCCGAGCGGCGCCACGAGATTGGCATCCTCCTGGCGCTTGGGGCCACGCGCGATCAGGTCTGGCGGCTGTTCGCCGGCGAGGCGTTCGTCATGGGCGCCGTCGGAGCGGCATTGGGGCTTCCGCTCGGCATAGGACTCGCCAACCTCGGTCTGGAGCCAATGCAAGAGGCGATCGGCGACGTTTTCACCAGCATGAACGCTCGGCAGGTCGAGCTGAATTGGGAAATAGTCGCACAGGCGTTTGCCGTCGGCATCCTGTCTGCGGTCGTCGCGTCGATGGTGCCGGCCGTGCAGGCGGCGTACGACAATCCCGCCGAAGCCGTTCGTCGCGTCCCCAAGGACCCGCCGATCACCTATCTCGTGCTGCACATCCTGACGACCGTGCTCCTGATCGGCGGCGGCATGAGCATGATTCTGATGCGCGACGTCATCCCGCGGCGCTGGGGAACCTACGGCGGCCTGGGACTCGTCATGATCGGCACGCTGCTCGCCGCCCCGCTCATCGCCCAGGTGTTGGCGCGAATGTTGATTCCCGTGTCGCGACGATTCTTCTCCATCGAATGGCGCCTGGCGGCCGACAACCTCGTCCGGGCGCCGGGACGCACGGGCATGGTCATCGGCGCGCTTGCCGCCGGCGTCTGCTTGATCGTCGAGACTGCCGGCATCATCCGCTCGAATCGCCAAGCCATCATGGAATGGGTCGACTCGCCTACGACCTCCGACATCATGGTCACGTCGGGCAGCCCCATCGGTTCCAGCGGGCAAAGCAATCTCATGGAAGAAAACATCGGCGACGAACTCGGCGGCATTCCCGGTGTCGAGTTAGCCTTGCCCAGCCGGCTCTGCACCGACATCCCGTTTCGCGGCGTGCGTGTGGCCATTAACACGCTCGTGGCCGACAAGTACTTCCCTGTCGCCAAACGCCGGCTTGATGTTCACCGCAGCTCCAATCCAGCTTACAGCGCCGCGGACTACGAAAAGAAGGTCCGTGAACTCGAATTGGTTCGCGAGATGGATCGGCCCACCGGCGATTCCGAAATAGCAGGAAACGTCATCGTCTCAGGAAACTTCGCGGCTCTTCACGGCGTTGACAAAGGAGGCTTCGTCACGTTGACATCGTCCAAGAAGGAACTCAAGTTCCGCGTCCTTGGGACGATCGAGGACTACACCTGGAACCTCGGCACCATCATCATGAATCGCCGCGATTACGTTCGCTACTGGCAGGATACCAAGGTCACCTGGTTCGAGGTCTACATCCAACCCGGCGCCGACCCGGTCAAAGTCAAGACCGCTATTGCCACGAAACTCAGTAAATACGACTTGCAGCCGCTCACGCACAGTGAACTGAGAACCCATATTGAGCAGATCATCGAACGGCTCTACGCCATCGCCAAGGGACAGCAGATTGTCGTCATGATCGTCGCATCGCTCGGCGTGGTGACGGCGCTCCTTATCTCTGTGCTGCACCAGCGCCGTGAAATGGGTCTCTTGCGCGCCATCGGCGCATCACAAGCGCAGGTCGTCTATCTCGTCCTGGCCGAGGCGGCGCTCATGGGCGTTCTCGGCGCTTTTCTCGGCTTTCTCTTCGCCATCCCGCTGCAATGGTACGCGCTGCGCATCGTGTTTCTGGAGGAGGCCGGTTACATTTTCCCCGTGACCATTCCCTGGCTCGAAAGCGCGATCATTGTCCTCTCCGCCATCGTGCTGGCCACGGCAGCCGGCATCGGCCCCGCCCTGTACGGCGTCAGCGAACGCATTCCCGACGCTATCGCGTATGAATAGCAGAGGGAATGCGCTTCGAGGAAAGAGCTCAGAAGTTGAAGATTGAATCGCCGCTCTGGAAGTCGGCGGGGCGGTCGCGGTTGTTGCGCAGGCCGCTGGTCCAGAAGTACTCTGCGACAAAGAGATCGTTGCCTGGGCCGCCGGAGAGGTAATCGGCGTTGCCGTCTTTGCCCCCATTGAGGTAGTCGTTGCCTGCTTCACCGTAAAGGTAGTCGAGACCGAGGTTGCCGTCGAGGAAATCGTTGCCCGCGCCGCCGTAGAGATAGTCGGTGCCGTAACCGCCATGGAGCGTATCGTTGCCCGCGCCGCCATAGAGGTAGTTGGTGTTGAAGTCGAGGGCGGCAACGAGGAGGTCATTGCCATCGCCGCCGTCGAGGTTGTCTCCTCCTCCGCCGCCGTAGAGAAAATCGTTTCGTGTTTTGCCGAAGAGATAGTCGGCGCCGAGTCCGCCGTAGAGAAGGTCGTTTCCCGCGCCGCCATCGAGCGTGTCGGCGCCGGATCCGGCGTCGAGGAAATCGTTGCCGGCCTGACCGAGGAGATTGTCCGCGCCGAAACCCCCGTAAAGCGCGTCGTCACCGGCGGCCCCGTCCAGGGTGTCGATGCCCGCACCGCCATCGAGATAGTCGTTCTTCGCGCCACCGGTCAGCGTGTCGTTGCCGGCGCCCCCGTACGCGACGACGCGAAGATTCGCCGTGTTCGTGAGGACGTCGTCGCCATCGTTGCCGTAGAAGTAGACCGTGCCCGTGAACACCTGCGATTTGGCAAACGAATAGTTGACGCCGTCGATGGTGACGCGAAAATTCGAGGCATTCAGATTGCTGACGGTGACCGCATTGGCGGCATTATCGCCGACGATGCTGCCTGCGTTGAGAAATACGCTGGCGGCTGGCGCGTCGCGATTCTCTAACGTTTCAACGCTCGGCCTGGCCACTCGCTGGATGCCCGAAGAAACCCGCGCCGACAATCGGAAGAGGGAGATGCTCATGATGGCCTCCTACGGCTGAGATTTGCGTGCCGCCTTCCCCGGGTGCTTTCTGACCGCAATCCATTGTAGGCACCCGGTCAAGCGTCAATGCCGCAAAGAATGATCGCAACCGCTGTGCCACCCGATGCGAAGGGCGGCTCCTGAATTGCGACTCCGCAAGTGCTTGATGCCAAGGAAATTACGACCAGGCCGCCGCATTGGGCCGTGAGTGTGCCATCAGGCCGGTGTGCCGTGGTGAATCACTCCCTGGGCGGTTTTGCTTGGCCGGCCTATGGCCGCTATTCTCGAAACGACGTGCTCCCTGGGCCAATCGGTCGGTGGAGCGATGGTGACTAGCGGCGCTCGGCGCCTGCTGAGCGCCGTGGAGGCGCCTGCGGTCGAACCCGCCGATGAAGATTGCGGAGAAGGTCTCGCTTCAATCCATGATTGTCGGTGAGCCGCGCCACTTCCTGGCCAATTCCGTTCAAGTCATCGGAAGAAAGCGTGGCAGCCTCCGCAGGCGATATTGACTTTGAGGGCGGCCGTCTTGATCGCCGCCGCGTTCTTGGTGGCGGCGACTTTGGCGAACGCCAGGCCGGTGACGTGCGTGTCGTGCGCGTATTCATGCCAGAGCTTTGTCGCCTTTTTATCCGCCCCCTTTGGCGGTCCCTTGGCGTCAACGATCGCCCCCATCGCCGCGATCACGTAACCCATCTCTTCGAGAGCGCCGATGTCTTTGAGAACTGCGGGAGGAACGCTGCGCGAAAGCTCACGCGTCATCGCTTCGATGCCGTCGCGCGCGGAATTCGGTCCCGGCTTGGCGCCGACGCCGAGGCCTTCCTTTTCGCGCAAGCGAAACATGGCCATGAGATCGATCGTTTTTTCAATCCCCTTGCCCGTCTTCTCAGCAAGCTCCTTGGCCGCTTTTGCATCACCTTTTTCCTTGTGCGCCTTCTGAAACTGCGCGGCAATCTCCTTCACTGTCTTCTTCAGATCGCCCCCCGACGGCACCGGCGCTGAGGCATCCAGCAATGCCGCCACAAACGCCAAGGCGAGAACAACAATCGATGCGCGAATATTCGTCATGAAAGCACCCCAAAGGAATGAGCGTTCCCGCCGCGAAAGACCACGTCCCATCGGTAGCCCGAGAGGTGGCCGTAATCCGTGACAGGAGTAAAGATGAGATTAGGAAACTACTCGCAGCGAATCCAGTTTCCCTTACCTTTGGTATCATGCAATCCGTGGTTTTTTCGTGGTAGCGGCTTAGTTGGACAGCGCCACTTTTGAAGCCCTGCGACCCCTGCTTGCGGCGAACGAGCGTTGCTCACACTGGTTCCCGCTTTCGTTGCATTTCGGGAGGGGGAGGTGTGAGTGTGTGGGTGCAATGAATGCGCGTATGTGCTTTTTAATAAAGGAATTACGTGCCAAAATTGCGTTGCAGGGTGTTGACCAAGTCGCAAAAATTGGCGCCGTCCAATGAAATCTCGCCGCAATACCCTTGGTTGCTGATCGCATTGCGATCACCATGATCAGCGGTACTATGCTCATGCTGCTGATTATTAACGTTTGTTCAGGGGCTATGTCTTGATTTCGCGGAACTTTTCAGAAAAAATGAGGTCTAACCTTAGGTAGAGTATACTCTACCAGCGGGAAACTGGTTGCATTGGGGAGTTGGCACATGAAGCACTTGGGACGATTGCTGGGTTTTGTTACGATTCTTGGTATGCTCGTGGCGTTTGGCCCGCCCGATGTCTTGGCGAACAAGAAAAAGAAAGATGCCAAAGAAAAAGCCAAGGACGCCGGGCCGGCTGCAAGCGATGCCGATTACAAGGCGATTCAGAGGCAAAAGGAATTCGTCGGCAAGCTCGTCAACATGGACGCGCGACTCGTAACCGTCCGCGTCGAATACTCGCGCTATGAGCCGAATCCGAAATACAAGCCGCCGACGGTGACCAATCCCAAGTCGCCGGGCTATAACGCCGGGGCCAATCAACAATATCAGATGATCCGCACGTACCAAGATATCATGCGTCAGCAGCAGGCCGCTGCCCGCGCCAAGTCCCCCCTCGAGTATCAACGAGCGATGCAGCGAATCGCACAGGACATGGCTCGGCTCCAACAGGAGATCATGCGGATGAATCAGGCCATGACGAAGGCCGGGCCGGGCGCGAAGGTAGACCCAAACAATCAGCCGTTCATCACGGTCGTCAACACCAAAGACTTTGACCTGGAAGTTGAAGAGAAAGTCGTTTATCGGAAACTGATTCTCCCGTTCGAGTACGACGACACGGGCAACGTCAAGACTTACACCGACAAAGAAAAAGCGGCCCTTCGCGGTGACGACAAAACGAAACCCGGGTACATGGCCAAGCTCGAAGAGTTCTCGCCAGGCCAAGAGGTCAAACTGTACCTCAATCCTCCGAAGAAATCCGATAAAGAGCCCGACAAGGATGCACCGCCCGAAGTTGTGCGGCCAACCGTCTACATAGTCGTGATGACCAAGGACAATCCAAACTCGTCCGTCATCACGGGCGCCAAGGACAATCCGAAGAAAAAGAAAAACTAGCCCGCCGTGCAAGCAAGGACAAGCGGATCCGCCGCTTGCAGCGTAGCACTTGATGCTATGCCGCAAGCGGCGTTTTCGTAGACTCTTCGGTATGGATCCCATCACGCTCCGAAAGGCACAACGTCATCTCGCGCGGCGCGATCTCGTTCTGAAGCCCCTGATCCGTGTCGTCGGGCCGTGTACGTTGCGGCACAGCACCGACTACTTTGCCACGCTCGTGCGATCCATCATTTCCCAGCAGATCTCGACCAAGGCGGCCATCGCGATCGGCAATCGATTGCTTGCGACGGTGAAGCGATTTCAGCCGAAGCGCCTGCTCGATGCCAGCGATGACGATCTGCGTGCCGCGGGGCTCTCGCGAGGCAAGCAACGATCGATCCGTGATTTGGCCGAGAAGTGCCGTGACGGCACGATCCCGCTGCGAAAGATTGCTGACCTGTCGGACGATGACGTCGTTGTCGTCTTGACGCAGGTGCATGGCATCGGCGTGTGGACGGCGCAGATGTTTCTGATTTTTTCACTGGGTCGGCTCGACGTGCTGCCGGTCGGCGACTATGGGCTGCGTGCCGGTGTGCGGAAGCACTACGCCCTGGCGGAATTGCCGACAAAGCAGGCGCTGCACGAACTCGCCGAGCCCTGGCAACCCTATCGCACAGTCGGCACGTGGTACATTTGGCGCAGCCTGGGCGGCGTGCCTCAGTCGGATTGAGGTCCGCCATCCAGCATTCGCCTCAAGAGCACTTCGTTGACTTTGCCGCGAAACCGGACGACGCCGTCGATGACCACCACGGGGACGCAGTTGCCGAATTCACGCACGAGCTCGGCGTCGACGTCAATGTCCTTTGCTTCGAGGGTGAATCCATAGGCCTTCTGAGATTCCTCCAGCAGATGCCAGGCTACCTCGCACAGGGGGCATGCGGCGCGTGTATAAAGGATGATGTGGACATCGGGGCGCTGTCTGGGCCCGACGAGCCAGTGCCAGAAGGATGACGGTGCCACGGCGATGCTCCAGCGGGGAACGCAAGTAGTCGGCATCGTAGCGAGTCAGTATTTTATTGGGATATTCCCGGCGCGACGGAGGTTGCGGGAATCGCCCCGCCGGCCGACGAATCCGGCGCTGCCGCTTGCTCTCGGGCGCGGCTTGGCATTTGATGAGGAAAGGCATGCCTGCGTCACCTGAGCCGGCCAAATCGGAACGCAAAAGCCGACGCCAAGACACCATGCCCGGCGGCATGCTCTGGATCGTCGTCTTGCTCCTTCTGGGCGTCGTTTTGCTGATCACCTTCTTCCCCAGCGGCACGACGCTCGATTACTCTGAGTTCGTCAAACTGGTCGCGGAGAAAAAAGTCGCCAAGGTCACGCTCAGCGAAGGCGCCAACTCGCTGACGGCGGAGTTCGAAAAGTCCGTTGAGGACACGCTGCCCGAAGAAATTCGCAACAAGATTCGCAACCATCGGGCCGAAGTGATTCTCTGGAAGGGCGATGTCGACAGCGGCGAGCTCAGCAAACTGCTGCAAACCCATGGCGTCTCGCGCAAGACGGAACGCCATTATAGCTCCTGGCTCGGCCCGCTCTCGGTCTTCATCACCACACTGCTTCTCGTTGGGCTTTTCTTTTTCTTTTTCATCTTGCCGCGCATTCGCGATCCCTTTGGCGGGAGCTTCTTGAGCAATTATGTCCGCAGTCCCGCCAAGCGCTTCGATCAGACGAAACAGAAAACGACCTTCGAAGATGTCGCCGACATGACGAATGCAAAATTTGAACTTCAAGAGATCGTCGACTTTCTGAAGAATCCCGAGAAGTTTCAGAAGCTCGGAGCACAGATTCCCAAGGGGGTATTGCTCATCGGTCCGCCGGGAACGGGCAAGACGCTGCTCGCTCGCGCGGTCGCCGGCGAGGCGGGAGTGCCCTTCTTCTCGATCAGCGGGTCCGAGTTCATTCAGATGTTCGTCGGCGTCGGTGCGAGCCGGGTGCGCGACATGTTCAATACCGCCAAGGAAAACGCTCCGTGCCTTTTGTTCATCGACGAGATCGACGCCGTGGGCCGCATGCGCGGCGCCGGCGTCGGCGGCGGATCGGACGAACGCGAGCAGACGCTCAACCAAATCTTGAGCGAGATGGACGGATTTCTGCCCAACGAATCGGTCATCGTCATCGCCGCCACCAATCGCCCGGACGTGCTCGATTCGGCACTCTTGCGGCCTGGCCGTTTCGATCGGCACGTCACGATCGATCGGCCCAACTGGCAAGGCCGGCTCGAAATCCTGAAAGTTCACACCCGCAACAAGCCGCTCGCCGATGATGTCAACCTTGAAGAAATCGCGCGCAAGATGATCGGCATGACCGGGGCCGACCTGCGCAATCTGGCGAACGAGGCGGCGCTGATCGCGACGCGCAAGGACAAGACCCGCATCGACCGCAGCGATTTCGAGGCCGCCGCCGACCGTGTGCTCATGGGTCCGAAACGCGATGAGGTTTTGACCGAGGACGTAAAACGGCGCACCGCCTATCACGAGGCCGGTCATGCCATTGTCGGCTGGTACATGCCGGGGGCCGATCCGCCGCAGAAAGTGTCGATCGTGCCGCGTGGGCAGACCGGCGGCGTCACCATGTTCACCTTCGACGAGGACCGAGTGCATCACGGCCTCGACTACTTCAAGGCCCGTCTCGCCGTCGCCATGGGCGGGCGCGCTGCCGAGCGGCTGATGTACAGTCAACCCTATGCCGGCGTTGAAAGCGATCTCAAGCAAGCCACGCGCATGGCTCGCTACATGGTGACCCACTGGGGCATGAGCGACCGGCTCGGCCCCATGTCCTTCCGCGTCGGCGAAGAGCACGTGTTCTTGGGCAAGGAAATCCAGGAACCGCGTGACTTCAGTGATCAGACCGCTCATCTCATTGATGAAGAAGTCCGCAGCCTGCTCACGGAGGCCGACGAGACGGCTTTCACCATCCTCAAAGAGCATCGCGCTCAGTTGGATCAGCTTGTTGAACTGCTCCTGCAAAAGGAGGAGATCTTGCGCGAAGACCTCGAAGCGGTTCTGGGCAAGAAAGAGTCGTCGCCTGACATGACGACCGCCGTTGAATCCGATGGCAAAGCGCCGGTCCGTTGAATTCAGAGCGGAAGGCGGGATCGCTGTGTCCTTCCGGGATCGTCCTTGCATTTCCTCGTGTCGTCGCTTAGTATCAATCCCTAGGTTGTGCCAGGTTCTCTTGACACCGATCTATTCGTTCAGGAGATGAACCGTGATCAATCTGCTCGGTTCGCCGCGACGATTATGTGACGGACTTTCACGCCGCGAGCTCCTGACACTCGGCGGGCTAAGTGCTCTTGGCATCGGTCTCGCCGACCACTTCACCTGGGCTGCACCATCGCCGACGCGAGTGCCGCATTTCGGCAAAGCAAAGGCGTGCATCCTCATCTTTCTCTATGGTTCGCCGCCGCAGCATGAGACCTTTGATCCGAAGCCGGACGCTGTTGCGGAAGTGCGCGGCGAGATCGGCTCGATGCCGTCGGTCGTTCCTGGCGTGCGCGTGTGCGAGCTGTTGCCGCGGACGGCTCGGATCATGGATCAGATCACGGTGGTGCGGTCGATGACGCATCGCTATCCGGAGCACGGCGTCGCTTACGCGGTGAGCGGCATCCCGACCTACACGCCGGAACTGGAGACACGGCCGCGCGATCGTCGCCACCGGCCCTACATCGGCTCGGTAGTCGATTACCTCGCCCGAAGCCCCGGAGTGAGGTACTCCGAACCCCGGGGATCAGAAATGCCGCGCAACATTGCGCTGCCGTGGATGTTGAACTCGAAAACCGACATTCTCGTCAACGCCGGCCCGTTCGCGGCATTCCTCGGCCAGCAGCATGACCCGCTCTGGACCGATTTCACCGGCACAGGCACACGCATCGCCCCGCGCTACAGTGACGGTCAGGCTCGCGAGTTCCACGATCCCTACGCCGGAACTGTTCCTGACGGACGATTCATCCTCTCCACCGAAGGCCGCCTGCGCGACGACATCCCGATCGAACGTCTCAACTTGAGGCAATCGCTGTTGAGCCAGTTCGAGCAAGCACAGCGCGCTGGGCCCCCCTCTCCCGCCGGGAGAGGGGTCGGGGGTGAGGGGACGAACGCGATCCACGACCTCCATCGCCGACGCGCCTACAATCTTCTCACCTCGAACGCTGTTCATCAAGCCCTCGACATCGGCCGCGAACCGACGGTGTCGCGCGAACGCTACGGCATGACGCTCTTCGGCCAATCGTGCCTGGCAGCCCGACGGCTTGTCGAGGCGGGGACCAAGTTCGTCACGGTCTTCTGGGACGGGTTCGGGCAATTCGCCAGCTGCGGATGGGACACGCACGCCAACCATTATCCGCGCCTGCGCGAATACCTGCTCCCCGGGTTCGACCTCGCCTTCCCAGCATTGATCGACGATCTACGCCAGCGAGGTCTGCTCGACGAAACGCTGGTTCTCTGCATGAGCGAGCATGGGCGAACGCCACAAATCGATTCGCGGCCGCGCGGCGCCGGCCGGCACCATTGGTCGCGTGTCTACTCGATGGCGCTGGCGGGCGGCGGCGTCGCCAAGGGACGCGTCGTCGGCAGCTCCGACCGTCTCGGCGGCGAAGTGCGCGACACGCCTGTCTCTCCGAAGGACATTCTCGCCACATCGTTCCACCTCCTCGGCATCGACCCGCACACCCACGTCACCGACGCCCAGAGCCGGCCGTACCCCATCGCCGGCGACGGCGAAGTGCGGCCGGAGTTGCTGGGATAGAACCCTTGGTACATTAAGAAATAGCGCTCTTAGAGCCGTCTACGAAGCAAAGCGGAGTAGGCGGAGATGGTGAGAAGGCCGCATTTTCAAGGCAGTTTACAAGAAAACGCTGAATACCGCCAGGCGCAATGTGACGGTGACTGTCAAACCAGTGGGCGCTTCCCTATGACCGACTTTTCGGCACAGATCGAATCACCTGAGGACGCCCGTAAAGCGGTCTAACGAGCCCATGAATTGGTCGGTGTACTCTATGCGAAATTTGTTAAGCACAAATGGGGTAGTGTGGTGAACATGACGGGGACACTTCTCGCTAGGCTGGCGCGCGAATTCGAGTCAGACCGAGAAGTAGTTGCCAAGGCGAGCTTAGTGCGCCAGGCGCGGGCGACGTTTGAAAACACACCGGAGTTAATACGAGATGACAACAACGGCGCTGACGCGCTGCGGGAGCTATTCGCGATAATTGAGAGATTGGCTGCATTTCTGCCGCCCAAGGCTTGGTGGGAATTCTGGAGGTGACGAATAACTGAGACAATCATGCATACCCGAGCCATTGCAGGTTACGCGTCAAACTCTCCATCGGCAAGCCGATTACGTTGGTCAGGCTGCCTTCGATGATTCGCAGGTACGGGTCGTTCATCTCTTGAATTGCATAAGCGCCGGAGCGGCCGACCCAGGTGTCGGTGGCGAGGTAATCGTTCAACTGTTGCCCGGACAGCTCGCGAAAAAAGAGCCGTGTGCATTCCTGCCAGACGATCTGCACGTTGTCGGGCCGGCGCCAAAGGACGACGCCGGTCCATAGTTCGTGCTCGCGGCCGCTCAAGGCGGTCAGGATGCGGCGAGCATCGGCGACGTCGGCCGGTTTGCCGATAACTTGGCCGTCCAGCCAACCGACGGTGTCTGCGGCGAGAACCAAACCGTCGGTGACTTGCGGAACGACCGCGGCGGCCTTCAGCCAGGAAACGGTCATCACGTAGTGACGCGGATCGCTGAATCCCTGGCCGGTCGGCTCGTCGATGTGCGACGGGATGACTTCGACGGAGAGGCCGGCGCGCTCGAGCATGGCCCGGCGGTCGGGTGAGCTGCTGGCGAGAATCAGGCGGCGTTTTGGCGTTGCCATCGTTGCAATATCATTTCCAAGGCCGGCCATAGCCGCGCCGGCGTCAACTCCGGCATGCACTTCATATGCGGGCAGGTCTTCAGGTAGCTGCCGGCGCAGTCGACCGAAGTAGCGACCGCGTGCTGCAGTTGGCCGTAGGGCCCGGTGCGATCGATCAATGTGCAAGTATACGGCGCGACCACCGGCCGACCCAGAGCGACCGCCAGATGCAAAGGCCCAGTATCATTGGCGATCATGACATCCGCTTCCGCCAATACGGCGACAAGCTGCGGCAACGTCGTCGTGCCGGTCAACTGGACTGCCGGGCCTCGCAGAAGCCCCTGTGCTTGCCGAGCGAGTTTGGCTTCGTCCGGCGTGCCCACCAAAATCGCCGTGCCGCCGAAACGATCTTGAGCAGAGTTAACCAACTCCGCGAAGCGATCCGGCGGCCAGCGTTTCGTCAGCCAGCGCGATCCGACGCCGACGACAATCCACGGCCTGGCGAATCGGCTGAGCTGTTCGTTTACCCAGGCGCGAGCGGTCGACAAAACAGGAACGCGGAACGTCTTGACCTTCGGCGCATCCCCGAGCGCTTCGATTACGCGCCAGTAGCGATCTACGGCATGGGTGACGCCGGTCTGATCGTCGACGCAGTGCGTGTAGAAATAGGTCGATCCCTCACGGCCCGACGCGAGTCCGATGCGCACGGAAGCGCCCGTGGCGCCCGTCATCAAGCCCGTGCGAAGCAGACCCTGCAAGTCGATTACGACGTCGAATTGCAAGGAACGGATCTCGCGCAGGCAGCGGATGAACTCGAGAGGACCGCGGAGCCAGCCCTGGCCGATCGCGCCGCGGTCGAAGGGGATGACGTCGTCGAGATCGGGATGCCCGTCCAAGATCGGTGCATAGGCGCAATTGACAATCCAAGCAATGTGTGCTCGGGGAAAACGCTCGCGAAGCGCGGTCAGTACTGGCAGGCTATGCGCGATATCACCCAGGGCGCTAGGCTTAAGGATGGCGATTCGCCGCGGCACGTCCGGAAGATCGATTCTACGCACAGGCATCCAGCAATTTCCTTTGCTTGGAGTTCAGTAATAGATTGCCAGAGTATAATCGACATCGATAAGAAAAAGCTAGCGAGGCTGGTGCCTCAGACCAACCAAAACCGGGGAGCCGAGACCCGTAAGGGTCCGGTTGACGGTGCGTCACACACTGTCAATCGACCGCTTACGCAGTTCGGCTCGTCGGAACTTGACTCGACAGGAACGCACATGCTCTGCGTACGACGTTTCATGTTGGCGATGGTACTCCTCCCCGTGTGGTCGGCGTTACTTGCTGCGGGCGAGAATTCCAAACACTGGGAACGATTTCGCGGGCCCAACGGCGCGGGGATCTCCGATGATAAAAACACCCCCGTCAAGTTTGGACCCAACGAAAACCTGATCTGGAAAGCCGACCTGCCCGGGGCCGGCAATTCCAGCCCGATCGTCTGGGGCAAACAGGTCTTCATCCACACGACCAGCGGCGATGGCAAACTGCGGGGCCTCATTTGCATCGACGCGGGCACGGGCAAGATCCGCTGGCAAAAGAACATTCCCGGCGTCCCGGCCAAGATTCGCGCCGACAGTTCCTTCGCGTCGTCCACGCCGACTACCGATGGCAAGGCCGTTTACGTCGCATTCTGGGATGGAAAAAACGTTGTGCTCAAAGCCTACGATTTCGACGGAGAGTCGCTTTGGACCAAGGAACTGGGTGTCTTCAATAGCCAGCACGGCCCCGGTGCGTCGCCGATTCTGTATCGCGAAATGCTCATCTTCGCGAACGACATGGACAAGGACGACTTCACCACCAAAGTGCCGAACGATAGGCCGGCAATCCTGATGGCGCTCGACAAGCGTACGGGCAAGCTGGTGTGGGAGACGCCACGCGTGGCCGAGCGAGCCTGTTACTCGGCGCCGTTCTTCTTGCGACGGGCCGGACAAAAGGCGCCCGACCTCGTCGTCACCAGCACGACCGCGGTGACCGGCTACGACGTCAACACGGGCACGAAGCTCTGGGAAGCCAAGGGATGGCAAGGACCGTTCGGCAAAGGTCCGCTTCGCACCGTCGCGTCGCCGGCGCTAGTTGGCGATGTGCTGTGCATCTGTAGCGGCGGCGACGCGGGACGTTACACGATTGGGCTGCAACTTCCTGGGGCCGACACCGATCAGCCGAAACGTGTGTGGGAAAACCGCAAGGACTTCCCGTATGTGCCAAGTCCGCTGGCAAACGGCGAGCATTTCTACTTCGTCAACGATGCCGGACTCGCCGGCTGTTACCACGCCCGCACCGGCAAACGCGTCTGGTTCGAGCGGCTGTCGGAATCAGGCTTCTACGCCTCGCCACTCCTGATCGACGGCAAGATCTATGCGACGAATTCCTCAGGCGATGTGTACGTCTTCGCGGCCGAGCCGACCTTCAAGGTCCTGGCCCGCAACCAGTTCGGCGAAACGGTTCGGGCAACTCCAGCAGTTGCCGACGGAAAGCTCTATATCCGCGGAGATCGTCATCTGTTCTGCGTCGGCAAGAGCCGGTGATGTCGTCACGGCGTAGCGGCAGGCTGCCAACTTGCCGGCCGCTCGGCACAAGCTGGCAGCCTGTGCCTACGCCAACGCTTGGGATCTGCCATCGTGAACCCAATCAAATCTCATACCAGCGCAATCGGACGCAGCGGGGACCCTGTCGCGCCTTGGAATTTGAGCGGAATGCCGATGAACGCGAAAGCGTAGTGCTTTTCCAGGGCGAGTTCACGCAAATCAAGGTTCTCGATGATGTAGATGCCCTTCTGCGTGAGCAAATGGACGTGTGCAAACAGCGTCGCGCCGGTGTCAGGATCGATGTCCTTCGGTGCGTCCCAGGCCATGTTGTCGGCGCCGACGGCCACGACGCCGCGCTCGGCAGCCCAAAGCGTGCCCGATTTCCCGACGCCTGCTGCCTGTAAATAGACGGCTTCGTCGTGCCAGAGCGTGTCGTAGCCGGTTCGCACCAACAGCACGTCGCCCTTTTCGACTACCACGTTCTGCGCTTTGGCACAAGCGATGAGTTCGTCCGCGCTGATGCTGTAATCGCGAGGCAACGGCGTCTGTCCCTTCCATGTCGCGATGTCGAGCAGAACGCCGCGAGTGACCAATGGCGGCACATGCTCGATGCCAAGCTGCTTGAATCCCGCCGGCGTCTCGACACTATTCGTGTCAATGTCGCCGAACAGCTTGAGGCAACACGCTTGATGGCACAGGGCATCGATGTGCGTCCCCGTGTGCTCCATCATCGTCAGGATGCCCGAGGCGCCGGAGCGTGGGCCATGCACGGTCGGCTGATACGTGTCGCGATGCCGCCGGTGCAGGGCATAGTGATACCCCGGCTTGTGGGCTGGATGGATCGGCATCCCCTGATAACGCGGCTGCTCCAGATCGATGACGCGTGCGAATTTGAGCTGCTCTGCCAGGATGGTTTGCGACGGCATGTTGATGCCCTCCGGCTATTTTTTGCGTTCATCCTCAATAGGAAAGTTTACGGAGTCCTCTCGTCTGGAGAATCAACGATGCGGATTTCGGCGTTTCACGCTTGGACGCTGGTACTCAGTTCCTTGTCCGTCCCGTCCGTCCGAGCGGACACGCCCAAGCAGACGCACCTCGCCCAGGTTGTCGCCGGCATGAAACCCGGGAGCTGGGCGGAGCTCAAGACCGAGGAGTACACCGCCGAGTTGCTCAAGGCGCAGAATCATCACATCCTGGAATACGCCGGCGCGGCCACTTGGGATCCGACGTCACGTCAAGTGTTATTCGTGGGGCAGGGGCATTACTCCGCGCTCAAGTTCATCGCCTACTCCGAAAACACCAATGCCTGGGCTCTTCAGTCGACGCCGTCGTGGTGGGCGGGCGATCCGAAGACTGGCAAAGGGCCGATCGGCCATGCCTACTACAACAACTCAATCGATCAGGCCCGGGGCCTTCTCTACTTGCACCAGAGCGGCACACGGTTCGTGCATCGCTTCGACATCGCCAAGGAGAAGTGGACGACGCTTCCCGATATCAAGGACGCCGCTGTCGGCCACGGCACGGCGATCGCGCATTTCCCTGAGCGAAGCGGCGTCATGCGCATTCTGGGCGGCGCTGTCCATTTCTTCGATGAAACGAAAAACACCTGGGCTCGCCTCAGCGACAAAACGCCCATGGGCCCGTATCACAACATCGCTCTCTATGGCGCCGCCAAGAAGATCATGCTCTTTGGCGGCGGCAACGGAAGCAAGGACCTCTACCGCATGGACGCCGACGGGACCATCACCAAGCTAAAGCCCGCTCCGGTCGAGATCGGCATCAACACGGCCGTCGTCACGTCCGACCCCGTTTCCGGCGACTTCCTCATCCTGCACAAGAGCGATATGTTCTTTTCGTTCAACGAACGAAAGCCGACGACGGGCATCGGATTGTTCAACACGGCGTCGGCCCTCGATCAGTCGTTCGAACTGCTCAACCCCGATGCGGCCATGAAACGCGGCTGCTCGCTGGCCTTCCAGGAAGGGCCGACGGTGGCTTACCACATCAACACGCTGCACGCCGTCCCCTCGCGCACCGAGGAGCAGGTTCTCGAAATCGCGCGGCTCGAACTCGCCGGCGATTTCTATTACAAGTCAGTGCCGCTCTTGACCATGCACGTCTATCGCCTGGCTGAAATCGTCAATAAGAGCAGCTATGTCCTGCTCCCGGGCGACGCCACGATGTACCTGGGCAATGACTTCGTCGGCCAGATGAATCTGCCGCTCGTCGCCATCGGCGAGTCGTTCACCGTCGGCTTCGGCGTCGATCCGCAACTGCAAGTGAAACGTCAACTCGTCGATCGCGCTCATACGACGCAGGGCGGCAACCAGATGCTTCGCTTTGGCTATCGCACTGTCGTCGGCAACTTCAAGAACGAGAAGGTCAAGCTGCAGGTGTGGGATCGTCTGCCGCTCGCTGAATCGGACGCCGTCAACATCGCCGTCGTGAAGACGACGCCGGAGTTGAGCAAGGACCCGGCCTACCTGCGCGGCCCGCGCACGCAGAATCTTCTGCGCTGGGACGTGACGGTCGATGCAAACGCGATCGGCGAGAAGGCGCTGCAAATCCAGTACGAGTTCAAGATGGAACTCGATCGCCAGATGACGATCAGCAACATTCAGAGCGCCGGCGTCTTCGGCCAGCCCGGCGGCGGCCAGCACGCCATGGCGCCGCCGACTCCGGCCGAACTGGCCATGATCAATGCGGCAATGGCCAAGCTGAGCCCGCAGGACCAGGCGATTGCGCGTTCCCAGGTCTTCTGCGCCATCGATCAGGACAGCCGCCTCGGCTCGATGGGGCCGATCCAGAAGGTCATGATCAAGGGCCAGCCGGTGTTCCTCTGCTGCAAGGGCTGCGAAGCCGAGGCCCGAGCGCACCCGGACGAGACGCTCCTGAAGGTGCAGAACCTCATGAGCCGCATGAACGCAAAGCGGTGACGCCTTCCAAAGGCTATTCACGAAACGTGCGGCGAGCCGAGCCGCGTAAGCGGCCGGGTGAGTATGGTGGCCAGCCCATAACCCGGCCCCTAACGGGGCTCGGCTCGCCGGGTGGATTTCAGAACTGCGCCACGGCGATCGCCAAGGTTATCGCTGCAGTTTCGAGGCGGAGGATGCGTGGGCCGAGGCTGACCGCGATCCAGCCATGCTGTTGCGCGAGAGCAATCTCCTCGTCGGTGAAGCCACCTTCGGGACCGACCGCGAGTTGGACTGGTCGTCGTTCGGATTTGCCGAAGGGAATGGTGGAAAAAGCGGCGTCTGCCTCCGGGTGAGCGAAAATGCACAAGGCATCTGTCTTTTCACGGTTGCAGTAATCTGCCCAGGTTGCCAACTCGCCAATTTGCATCAGCACGTTGCGGCCACACTGCTTGCTGGCTTCGATCACATGGCGTTCCAGCTTGTCGCGGCGTGTTTCGCGCGGATGCGCGTTGGAGCGTTCGCAGATCAGCGGCGCGAAAGTCGTAACTCCAAGTTCCGTCAGCTTTTCGATAAGGAACTGGCCACGGTCCCCCTTCGGAATCGGCGCGGCGACCTCCAGTGAGAACGGCAACTCGCGCAGCGGCTGGCAGACCTCCAGCACTTCGAGATGCACTTCGCGGCGGGCCACATGAACGACGCGGCTGGGGTATTCCCGGCCATCGCCGTTGAAGAGGCAAACAGCGTCGCCAGGGCGGAGTCGGCAGACCGTGGCGAGATGGTGCGCCTCCGGACCATCCAGCGTGAACGGGCCCAGTGCGAGCGGCAAATTGACGTAATATCTTTCCGACATTTGTGGTAGATTACGCGCCGGCAGCTAGCCGGCCAGCGCGCCAGGGGATGGAACCCATGTCGACCAAGACCACGTCGGACTCGTCGTTGCAAGCGACCAAGGACATGCTCGACGAACTCGATGCGCTGATGGAGAAGATGCTCGCCATCCCGGTTGCCGAGGGAGACGAAGCCCCGCCGCCAAACGAAGGCAAGGCGCCAACGCTGACACCGACGATTTCAGCTACGCTTACGATGATTGAGCCGCTGGCTTCGACGCCGGTGGGCGCATCGGCGCCGACAACCGAACCAGTTCCGTTGCATCCCGTCACGAACCCGCCACACTTCGCGCCGCCGATCGACGCGACGAAAGTCGCTGAACTCCCACCGCCGGCGACGACCGCCGACGCACCGACGCCGCAGCCGGTCCCGTTGACCAACGACGTCGTTCCTGCCAGCGATGGACCAGTGATCGATTCGCTGCTTGCCGACGTTGCGGATCCCGAGTCGGCCTTGACGATTGAATGGGTCTATTGGCCGCTCTTGAGCCTGAACGAGGGCTTTGACTACGTCACGACCTTTTTCGGCGGGGCAGGGGAGGGGCTGCGTACAGCGACGGGGCGTTCGTTGCTCGGCATCGTTGGGCTGGCGCTCTCTGCCGCCGCGACCGTATGGCTCCTGCGCGACCTGATGGGGTGGAATTGACCGTCTCAATTCATACGATAGTTGCGTGCCGTTTCACTTGTCCGGCCGACCATTTTGAAAGGACGAGGCTCCTGCCGAGCCGCAGAGCCGCTGAAACTTCGAGGCTCGGCCGGAGCCTCGCCCTCCCGGCGCCAGTAACGAGTTCTGGTTTTCTTCAAGAATCGGCCGCGACGAACGAATAACGTAGCAGCCACAGTCCGCGCCTGCCAAGGAATCCACGGAGCAGAAGCAACATGAGTTCGGCGCCGACCGCCCCACCGAAAGATGCCCCGCCGGAACCTTCTATGCTCGGGGCAGGCCTCAGCTACCTCATCCCCGGCCTGGGCCAGATCTATCAACAACGCTACGCCAAGGGCGCCCTCTTCATGGTGTCGCTGCTTGGCATGTTCATGGTCGGCCAATCGATGGGGCAATGGCAGAATGTCTACATTCCGCGCGAGGATGGGGGCGGCCATCGGAGCCTTGTCGGGAGCCTCGTTCTGCGCTGGCACTACGCGGGGCAGTTCTGGATCGGCGTCGCCGCCTGGCCCGCGCTCTCGCACTACTATGGTCCCCCTCCACGCGACGTCGAAGAGAATCCGTCCTTCTGGAGACGCTATCAACGTCCGCCCGGCGAGACCCAACTCAATGAGTTCATCGTCAACAGCGACCGCACCCCGGACCTCGGCTGGGTCTATACGGTGATCGCCGGCATGCTCAATATCCTGGTGATCTACGACGCCTACGCCGGCCCGATGATCCTGGCCGTCCCCACGATTCCGCGCAAGGCCGCCGCCCCGCAGCCGACGATGGAATCGAAGAAAGAGGCGGTGGCATGATGCTGTCAACCATCACTATTTATCTTCATCTGCCGCTGATGCTGCTCGTGATTAGCCTCGTCTACAGTGCGACGCGGCACGAGGAATGGGACGAAATTCTAATCGAAGCTTTTCGCTGGGGCATCCGCATGTTCGGCTTCATGTTCACGGTTGGCGCCGTGCTGTTCGGCGTATCGTTCTTGTGGTGACATTTGACAAAAAACGCAGAGTGCGCAAAGAACGCGGAGAGTAGCCTGTAATTGCTCTCCGCGTTCTTTGCGCACTCTGCGTTTTCAATAGCTGTGCTGGCCGCCTACTCAGTTTTTTTCTTGCCCTTGATCTTGCCGAAAAAGCCGCCGCCACCGCCGCCGCCGGTGATCAGGACCGACGTAACAACGCCGTCGTCATTGGTCGTCACGCGCGTGGTGAGGGCCGCTTTGCCGCGAACGACCACGTCGGTGAAGGGAACCTCTTTGCCATTGAGCTTGGCGAACGGCTTGCCGTCGCGGATGGAGAGTTCAAGCGAGTCACTGCCCGCAAGCGCTTTGCCGGCAACGAGGACGCTGCCGTTCTGGGCCTGCTGGAGTGCGGCGCGAAGGCCGGACAGCTTGAGATCGTCGCCGATGGCGGCGAGCTTTTTCGCTTCCGCGTCGACTTTGCCCTTGTGGACCGTGACGTTCTTGGCGACCTTCACGGTCACCTCTTCGGCCTTGCCGAATACGGCGAACCCGCCCTTGATCTTCTTTCCGGTAATCGCCCCATCCTCGCCGATGGCCGTGATTTGCAGAGTGAATTCCTCCGCCATCACGAAGCCGACGAGGGTCACCGAGACCATCGATGCCAACAGATACCGTTGCATGGAAACGCATCCTAGATGCCGTCAAGACCGCTCGTCGCATGCACCGAACTGAGAGGCGAGTCTTGTCCTACCACCGCGGCTCGCTCCCCCGCCGACACGCGCCGCACCGCAAAGTGAATTTCACGCATTGGGGCGGCAAAAGCAATCAGATTCTTGGATTTTCGCCGAGAGCTGTTGCGAGTGGGCGGCTGCAATTCGGTCCTGGAAGGACGGTTCAGCGAAAGGAACGCCGGCATGGTCCGCATCGGCGAAGCCTATGTGCAGCCTGCGCCGGCGCCGAAAATTGCAATTACTGCGCGCCCACAGTCTTATCGCCAAGATCCCACACAGCAATCGTTACAAAGTACTGACTGAGGCGACGCACCCAGGTGGGGCGCTGTCTTCCTGCGCGTCGATCGCTTCCCAATGGCTTTGAATGCCGTAGCATAGCAATTGCCGCTTACACCGGGTGCGCTTGGCGCACAAAAAACACGCGGTTAGAATCCAAAAGGATTGCGGGCACTTTCGTAGTACTTTTTCGATCGGAGGACTCCATGTCGCGCGTGACGTTGCTGAGCCTTCTTCTGGTTGCATTCGCCCTGAGTTTCGCACCAGCGCAAGGTTTCAAAGGCAAGGACAAGGACTTTGACAAAAAGGACGACAAGGGCCAACCGCCGCCCGTGCGCGAGGTGCCCAAGAGCATACCCTCGTTGCCGCCCAATGATGATGTCGCCCCGGGCGAAGCGGAGATCGTCTTCCTCAACGGCAGTCGTGTGCGCGTGACCATGTACGGCGAGAAGATCGAAGTCATGACCATCTACGGCAAGCTGACGGTTCCGATGAGCGACGTCGAATCGATCGAGTTCGGCCTGCACTTTCCGCCGGGAGTGCCTTCGCGCATCGACACCGCGATTCGCGATCTCGACAACACGGACTACCGCGAGCGCGAGAAAGCCGCGAAGGTGTTGTTCGATCTCGGACCCTACGCCTATCCGTCGTTACTGCGAGCGACGCGAGCAAGAGAGCCCGAGGTGTCCAAGCGAGCGAAAGACATCATCCAGAAGCTGCAGGCGAAATACTCCAAGAAGGACCTGAAAACGTCTATTGAGGATCGCATCGTGACGCCGACGCAGACCATCGTCGGCCAAATCATTACGCCGACGGTCAAGACGAAGGCGGAGTATTTTGGCGAAATCGACCACAAGTTCGCCAACATGCGATCGCTCCGCTCGATCGGCGCGCCGGGTCTGGATGTCGAAGTACAAGTGGAAGCCGCCAAGTACGCCAACGGGGCCGATTGGATGGACACGGGGTTCGTCGTCGATGGGCGATCCAGCATTACCGTTGCCGCCAAGGGGCTCGTCGATCAATGGCCGCAGCAGCCCGGCGGATACATGTGCGGCCCACGCGGCAACCGCCAACAGGGGGTTGCTTCCGGGCAGAAAGTCATCGGCCCCATCACCGGCCAAACGCACAGCGGCTTGCTCGTCGCCAAAGTCGACGAAGACGGCGTGCCCTTCATCATCGGCGAATCCTACTCCGGTAAACCCGAGGGCGAAGGCAAGCTCTATCTCATCATCGGCCCAAGTCCTTGGAACTGCGCATCGTCGGGTGCGTATGACGTGAAAATCACGCGCAAGACGGATTAATCGTCTCCTCGTTTAGCGTCCGCATGGCGCTCCGCGGACGCTAAACGAATTCGATTTACACGTCTCCGTCACGTAACCGTTTCGCCGCCGCAACGAGGCGGCACAGTTTCTCGAACGCCTCGTCGATCGTCGGCGGTTCGCCGGCGTCGGGGGCGAAGCCGCAATCGGGATTGAGTGCGATGCGCGACCGCCCGACGATTGCCGCGCCCGATGCCGCCAGCGCCGTTACCTCCTCAACCGTTTGCACACGCTCGCTCCTCACATCGACGACGCCCATGCCGACGGACAGATGGCTCGGCAGCAGTCGCAAATCATCGACTGCGCCGGTGCCTGGATACGCGAATTCCAAGTTGACGCGGTCGACCTTGGCGTCCGCCAGTCGCGGTAGGATCGGCGCATAGTCGCCCGTCACATCGCTCTTTCGTTTGTAAACGCTGTGACAGCAATGCAAGTGCACCTCGGCGCGCAATCCGTCGGCTACCTGATTGATGGCGGCCAGAGCTAACGGAAACTCGCGATCTAAGTCCCACGTCCGCCGCAGTCGTTCGTCGTGAATATCGCCGCCGGAGGTCAGCCGTTGATCGCAGAAATAGGTGAGCGCTGGATCGTCGAGTTGAACGATATCAATGCCGGCATTCACCAGCGCCTCAGTTTCGCGGCGAAGAATCTCCGCGAGGTGAACGAGAAAATGCTGCAGCGTCGGATAGGCGCCTGTGCTGTAATCTTCGTGCCAGTAGCGAACGCCGATCAGAAACGGGCTGGGCAAGGCAAACTTCGTCACGCGATCGGTGTTTTCCACGAGGAACCGCGCATCGTCAACGAACACCGGCTCGGTCGCTGCCATGCGTCGGACGACGACCTCGGTAAGCTTGGTTTCGCCCTGATGCGTGAATGTGCGGCAACGTTCGAAGCCGCCGACGCGCGTCAGGAACTCGCGAATGTACTGGGAGCGCCGCCACTCGCCATCGCTTACGACATCGAGCCCAACTTGTTCCTGCAAACGTATCGCAAAGCGCACAGCATCATCCAGCGTTTTTTTGAAGTGATCGGCGGGCATGTCGTGCCGCCGCGTGAGCAGATCGCGCACCATCCGCGGCCGAGGCAACGACCCGATCGGATGCGTGAAGAAGGCAGGCAGTGTCTGTGTGCGCTGAGTTCTCACTTTGGGTCCTGCGGTCAGGCGCCTGGCTGGACATCGGTCATGTTACAGCGGCGCCGGCAGGTCGCGCTGACAAAAGATTGTGAGCGCCACGCCGTACCCTGCCAATCCCACTCCCGCGAGCACACCGAGATGGAACCACACGCCGCTAGCCGAATGCCATGGTTCCGCCTTAATCAACGCCTGCGGCTGGTAGTGGTAATAGATCGTCAACGGCCTCGCCCATTCCAATGAATCAGGCCAAATCTGACCGAATACGTTGATCAGAAACATCACCAGGAACAGCGTGATCGCGTAGCCCCAAACACGTGCCTGGGATCGCCCCAGGGACGAGATCGCCATCGTCACACCCGACACCGCGAACGTCAGGAGCGACACACATAAGAGCGCCGGCACGAAGCGCCACGGCTCGACTTTTTGGATTCCCGCGGCGTCTTGCGACCCCATCCACCATGTGCCGCAGTATGTGCCGATCCACATCGCCGCGCACAGGGTCGGAATCACGATCGCATCGACGCAAAGGTGCGCGAAGATCACCTGCGCCCGGCGTATCGGCTGCGCCAGCAGCAATTCCATCGTGCCGCGATCGATCTCTCCTGCGATGGCGTTGGCGGCGCGGCCGATCGCCCAGATGCTAAGGATAGTCAGCACCAGAGGATGGACGTAGGAGATCGACATGAGATCGTTGGCACGTTCGAACGAGATGTTGTCGCCCCCGATGATCGCTTGCACCATCTGCCCCATCATCTCGCGCGATTGGCCCTGCTGATCCTGGTTCAGGAGGATTTGCATGATGCGCTGCGGCGACAGGCCCTGCGCGCCGAGAGCCGCTAGAATCTGTTGCGTTACTCGCATGGTGATGCGCGACCAGAGAATCTGAAACAAAAAGGCGAGCACGCCAACGACGGCCCAAGCCAGGAAAATGTCGCGCAATAGTTTTCGTACCAGGACCCACGTCATGATTCGTTCACTCGCCCAATCGATGATATTGTTGGTAAATCTCGGCCAACCCCAGCGGCTCGACGCGCAAATCAGCGATCGGCATCGTTGCCAGCCAACGCGTGAGTTCCGGCATCGGGCCTGCGTACGGAAACTCCAATTCCTGGCCATCCGTCTTCAACGAACTTACCCCGGCAGGCAGGGTGATTGCGGTGATCGGCTCGCTCAGTCGAACGCGCACGCGCCGCTGAGAACGGAGCGTCTTCATGTCCTCCCAGTGCACCAGACGGCCTTCCTGTAAAATCGCCACGCGGTCGCATACTTGCTCTACTTCGGTCAACACGTGCGACGAAAACAAAACGGCCTGCCCGCGCTTGGCCGCCTCGGCAAGCTGACCAAGAAGCTGATCGCGCATGCTTGGATCGAGCGTGTTGGTCGGCTCGTCGAGAATCACCAGCGGCGTTTCCGGCAGCAAGACCTGCATCAGCGCGATCTTGCGCTTCATGCCGGATGACATCTGCGCCAGCGGCCGCTCGATATCGATGTCGAATTGCCGAGCCAACTGCACGACGCGATCGGTCGGCATCGTCTGCCGCAACTCCGAGAGAAAATCAATGAGCTGGCTGCCCGTCATGTTTTCATACAGGCGCAACTCGCCGGGAAGATAACTGACGAAGCGCCTGGCGTTGATGCTGTCGTCCCAGCAATCGTGGCCGTTGATGAACGCTCGGCCCGAGGTGGGGCACAAGAAGCCGAGCATGAGACGGAGCGCGGTGGTCTTGCCTGAGCCATTGGGGCCGAGGATGCCGACGATTTCGCCCGGCTTGATTTCGAGGTCAAGCCGATCCAGCGCGATGATATCGCCGTAGTGCTTGGTCAGAAGTTCGGTGCGCAGGAGCATTGGCATTCTCAGGCCGAGTGCTTGGTCGCGATCGGCTGCATATATTTATACGGTACGTATCTCGATTTCCCAGGAAGGCGAAATGCCGGCTCGATTTCATGTACTTGCCAGCGGCAGCTCGGGCAATGCTTGCGTCGTGGAGGCGGACGGCGTGGGGGTGCTGATCGACTTCGGCCTGTCGCCCCGCGCGCTCGCGCCGCGCATGAAGCAATGCCGACTCACCTGGAATCGCATCGACGCGGTAGTGCTCACCCACGATCACACGGATCACTGGAACGCCACGACGCTGTCGCACCTGGCGACGTTGCGGCTGCCGATCTATTGCCACGCCGAACACAAGAAAGCGTTTAACGCCCAGAGCCGAGCGTTCGCGGCGCTCGATGCCGCCGGGCTGTTCCGACACTATGAGCCCGGCGAATCGATTGATATGCTCGGGCGCTTTCGCTGCGAGCCGATTGAGCTTTCGCACGACGGCGCGATGACATGCGGGTTCCGCTTCGAGGGGAACGGCTGGGCGATCGGTTACGCGGCGGACCTGGGCTGCTGGACGTCGAAGCTCGCGCGGCAGCTGGCGGATGTTGATGTACTCGCGCTGGAGTTCAACCATGACGTGCCGATGCAGCTTTCGAGCGGCCGGCATCCGCTGTTGATCCGGCGCGTGCTGGGAGACCAGGGACATCTTTCCAATGAACAGGCGGCGGGCCTCCTCGCGGAGGTTCTGCGTGCCTCGGTCATCGGACGGATGAAACACCTGGTGCAGTTGCATTTGAGTCGGGAGTGCAATGACCCGCAGTTGGCGAAATCCGCGGCGCAAGCGGTATTGGACCGTCTGGGCGTCGCGCTACCGATCTACACGGCCGTGCAAGGTCGCATCGGCCCGTCGCTGACAATTGGAAAGACCACAGAAACGCGGCGGCGCGTCATGCAGCCGCACTTGCCGTTTGACGATTGATGAAACGTTTTGTTTTCCCTTCGATTTTGGACTGAATCGTGTTAAGTTAATAACACAGCCGTCACGCTCGTAGGGTGCGGGAAACGCACCGATATCTTGGCCGGTGCGTGTCCCGCACCCTACGAGGCAGGGCGAGCATCGCCTGACTTATGCGAGCGACCGTGATGCTGATCTCATGTTTTCAATGCCGACAGCAACTGGATGTGCCGGAGGACAGCGCCGGGAAGCGGGTGCGTTGTCCGCATTGCTTTTATGTGATCGTGGTGCCGGAGAAGCCGAGGGCACTGGAAGCGGCGGAAGCAGCGAGTCCAGCGGTGGCGTTGCCGAGCATGGAGTTGGAGCCGGAATCGAGCAAGACGCCGGTAACGAAGATTGCGCCCGCGCCGTTGCCTCCGCTGCAGTCCTCGCCCGGAGCGCCGCCGCCGGAGTCCGATACATTGCCGCTGGAGAACAAGCCGGAGGACGAGCCGAAGTCATCCGCTTCCGAGGAAGACATGCCGCCGGTGCCGTCAATCGAAATGGGCGGCTCGGGCCGGCGCAAGCTCATGGCGCCGGCGCCCGGATGGAACGTGTCCTGGGGCCGCATCATCGGCATCGGTGCGGTCGTATTCGTGGTGCTGATCGGCATCATCATCGCCATCGTGACATCGACGCGAAATCGTCCGCAGATGCAGCCGATCGCCAAGAATCCGATCGTTCCGCCGATGCCGTTTCCGAACCCGGGCATGGGAATGAATCTGCCGCGTCCGAATAACCCCGCCATCCCCAATTTCAACCTGCCGGCGTTTCAATGGAAAACCATGCAGTTCGCCGAGCAGCGCTGCAAAACTCAGATGCCCAGCGAACGCGATAATTTCGTGCCGCCTTGGCGCGATGAGCATTTCAATGACCGCCAGGTGCGCGCGTTCGAAGCGAGCCAGGCCGATTGGCATTTCTCGGTTTCGCATGCCGTCATTCCGGAGAAGGAATTCAATGACAAGCCCGTGAACGACCGTCTTATGAGTATGGAGCAGTTCATCCTCAACATGAACTTCAACTCGCGCCTACAGAATGCCAATCCGATATTGTTGCAAGGCCGGCATCAGGGCAAGGATTGGGAGTTTGGCCTGCAGCAATTCAACCAGATCCTGCGTGCGCGTGTCTACTTCGTTCGCGATGGGAATCGCTATCACCAGTATTTGTTGCGCGTTCGCTTTCCGGCCCATTTCGGGAACAATCCGCATCCGGTCACGCATTTCTTCAATAGCTTCGCGCTGCTGGTTGATGAAGGATCGTTCCTCGACGAAACAGACTCCCTGCAGCAAGGCGCTCGCCGCGACAACGAATTTCTGACAGTTGCGCTGCACTCGAAGGAACCAATTTACGCGGTCGGCACGGTCGGCGCACGCATCAAGATCGGCCGCATCGACGGACAAGCGCTTAACAAGGACCAAGCGTTCGGCCCCAACAAAATCGAGATCGCGGTCGACGGCTCGGTCGAGCAACTTGTGATTTCAGCCGATGGACGCTTCCTTGCAAACAGTATTCCCGGCGCCGTGCAGTGCCGCCGCGACTGGACGATGCAAGTGCCGAAGAATCGCAATATCACGGACATCCGAGGCGGCGTCCGCGCGGCGTTCACCAAGCAGAATCATTTGCTCGTGGCCATGCCCGACGAGATCAAGGAATTCGATCTCGATCAAGAAAAGTACCTGGCCAACCTGCCTATTCCCGACCTGCGCATCCAGGGTTTCGCCCTTTCACCCGACGACAAAACGCTGGCGATTTTCGGAGGCAAGGAGCTTGAGCTCTGGAGTTGGCCGGACAAGAAGCGTCTAGGAAGGCTCGAAGGGCACGACAAAGACATAACCACCGTCGCGTTCACCAGCGACTCAAAGATGCTTGCCAGCGGCAGCACGGATCGCACTATCAAACTGTGGAATGTCGAGGCCCTCAATGAACGCGCGACTCTCAAGCAACATGCATGGGCCGTCTGCTCGCTTGCTTTCACGGCCGATGGCCAGCACCTCGCCAGTGGCGGTGTCGACGGCATGCTCCTCTACTGGCGTCTCAGTGATGCGCGGCTCGTCTGGGCCCAGGCCAATCAGTTTCCCGTTCGCTGTGTCACGTTCGATGGCGAGGGCAAGCACTGCTTCTTTACCAGCAAACAGGCGGCGCCGACTGACTTCAACGGCGGCCAGCAATTCGTTCGCCGCCTGCGCAAGGTTCCGTTGGCGGACATGATCGCCAACCCACCAGAAGCCGAACGCATCGTCGCCCAGCGCGCCGGCCTTCTCGTGCCGGCGACCAATTCCATGTATTTCAACCTTGCCCCCAATGGCGACACATTTTTCTCGACCGCCGACGGTCTGGACAACTTGTCCACCAGCAACTGCCTGCGTTTCTGGGACACCGCGACCGGACGCTTGCGTCAGGCACACTCATCGAATTACAACGGCGTCATGAGCCCCGATGGCAAATGGGTCGTCTTCGCTCAGGCCAACATCGCCAACACCTTTTCGATGCAACTGCTCGAGGTAGCTACAAAAAAAGTTAGCCCCGTCATCGCCACGATCAGACCCGCCTTCCCTGCCGTGGCGTTCGCGGCCGACAGCAAATCAGTCTGGATGCTGCGCAACCACGAACTCGTGCGCTATGAGATCGCCGTGCTGCCGAATAAGGCGCCGACGCTTGTTCAAAAGACTGCGATGCCGATCAAGGCGCCGGTAAACGATGCGCGATTGATGATCTTGCTGCCATCGCGCGATCGCAAGATGTTGCTGGTGGAATTGGTCTCGGCCGACCGCGTCAAGAAGTCGCGTATTCTGATGGCAATGGCGCCTTACAAAATTGGTGAGCGCGAATACGCCGTCGGCGAAAAGATTCCGCTCGACCAGGCGCCGGCCGACCAGTTCCTGCGGTTGCGCAACTTCGGCGGCCACGTGGAGTTGCACGATTACGCCCTTGGCACGAGCCGTGTCGTCGGCAACCAACGAAACTTCAACCCCTTGGCGACGGCACTCACATCGGACGGAAAGTACGGCGCCACATGCTGGGCTATCGGCGGTCCGCCAGGCAGAGTCGTCCTCTGGGACCTAACCGCTCGGCAGCCAATTCTGACGCTGTCCGAGATCGGTGCGCGATCGATCATGGCATTGCGGTTCTCCGACGACGGAAAAACCTTGGCCATCGTTACCGGCGAAAGCTGGACCCGCATCGTTCCTGTCGATTGGCTTCATGAACGACGCGCCTATCTGCCGTGCGCCGCCAATGAAGTATCGGAGCCGTAAGCGCGAATCGATCTCACCGACGTAGGGTGCGTGAAACGCACCGGAGTGTTCCGGCGTCGACCGTAGACCTCACGCTCCGCGTGAGGACTCCTCACGCGGAGCATGAGGTCTACGATAATACGGCGCCGAGTCGCTGCCCGATCACCGGGTTCGTTCCAGCTTGTCGCGCAGTTCCTTCATGCGATCCCGGTCCGGGGATCGTACACCTGCATCGTACAGTTCCAACGCCCGTCGCCAGGCGCGTTGAGCTTCCCCCGGCATCTTCAGGCGCTCATAGACATCGCCGAGGTGGTCGTAAATCACTGGATCTTCGTTGCGATCCAGCAATGCGGCTCGCTCCAGCTCTTTGCGCGCTTCCTCGAATCGCCCGCGTCGAAACATCACCCAGCCGAGACTGTCGACGTATGCCGCGTTGTCGTGATCGTCCTCCGGATCGAGATTCGGATTGCGCCGGCGCAGCAAACGATCCGCTTCGAGGGCCTTGCGGATCATCGTCTCTGCCGCATCGAGGTTCTTTTTCTGGTCGGCCCAGGTATAGCCGAGGTCGTTGTTGGCAGCCGGGTTGTCGGGATCGAGCTGAAGGATCGCTTTGAGTTGCTGCTCGGATTTTTCCATCTGCTTATTGGCGGAGTAGATGCCGGCGAGAATGTACTGGAGCGAGAGCGTGTCATTCAAGCGAACGCGCGACTTGAGAAGCGCGAGGCACTCGGTCTCGGCGTCGGCGAAGCGATGGGCCGTGCTCAATATGCCGATACGGAGTTTTTGGAAAACGAACCGTTCATCGTCATTGGCGATCTTGCTGGCCGCGTCGATGGTGGCAAGAGCGTCGTCGTATTTCTTGAGCGCCGCCTGAGCCCGTGCTTTTTCTTGATGCCAAACGAGGGGATTAACGCCTTTCACGTTGGCGAGCGCTGTGTCACAGGTCTTGATCACCGCATCATGCTTGCGCGCCCCGCTGAGCACGCGCACCAGGCCGACATGAATGGCCGCCTCGTTGGCCGCGGTGGTCTCCTTGTCCGCCAGGCATTGCCGATAAAACGACTCGGCCTGGTCGTATTGCCGCTGGCGATCGGCGAGGCCTCCGAGAAAGTAGATCGTGTCGAGCTTGAGCGGTTCCTTCCTTGGCTTGGTCGCGATATTGATCAGGCGTCGCGCGAGCTCGGAGTCGCTGCGAAGGGCGGCCACCATGGCGCGGGCGTGCAGCGTCGTGCCGATCGGGGCCGGGCCGTCCGCCCGGGCCTGCTTGTCCATGACGCGATCGAGCATGCCGAGGACGCGCGTCAACCCGTCCGGGCTTTCATCTTTGTAGACATTGAATAGTCCGCGATAGAGTTCGGCACTCGGCGATTCCTCGGCCAGCTTGACGTAGACTGTCTCTGCCTTCTTGAATTGCTTGGCGAAGGCGCATTCCTTGGCCAGGAGCAGGTGCAGCGTCGTGTTGAACCGTTCGCGATTCGCGGTCTCCTCCAGCCAAGGAACGATGGCGTCGGCCTGGTTGGTCGCGCGCATGAGGCGGATCTTCATCTCATGCGGATCGGTGCTGAGCGGGCGCGTCACCAGGTAGGCATCGAGATGAATAAGCGAGTCCTTGAACTTTCCTTGCTCCTCCGCAATCTGGGCCAGCGTGTAGCTCAATCGGCCCGCCCGGACCGGCGCACGCTGCTGTGCCGTTTTGAGTGCTTCGACCGCTTCGTCGTATTGCTTGGCTTTGCGATACAGGAGGCCTACTTTTTCATAGGTGTCGGCTGCCCGCAGGAGCACCACTTCGCGCGGCACATGAGCTTTTTGCACGATGCGATCGGGGTCTTCGAGAATGGCGATCGCTTTTTGGAAATGGTCCGCGGCGGGGCCGAATTTGTTGGCGCCTTCGTAAAGCGTGGCGACCTCGATGTGGAACATTTGCGCGACTTCCGGATGCCCCTGGATGTCGCTCGTCTTGAGGCCGCGTTCCAAGGAAACAATCGCATCGGGGTATTCAACGAGCGCTTTCTGCAACTTGGCTTGCAGATACCAGGCTGAAAAATCATCAGAATCAAGTGCAAGGGCCTTCTTGCATGCCATCAGCGCGTCGGCCATGCGTCCGGAGCCGGCGAGAATCGGAACTTGTGCTCGAAAATACGCGGGGGCCGCCGGATCGAGCTTGGCGGCAGCCTGAAACGCATTCAGCGCCGCGTCGTAGTTTTCCTCGCGCATGGATTGCACGCCAAAGACGTATTGGTAAAGCGGCTCACGGCGATCCTTGTCGGCTTGCGTTGGCTTGATGATCCGCAGCCGCGCCGTGCCGACCGAGTCTTGGGCAAACCCGGCCAAACCGACTGCGAGAAAGAGAACGCATGCCGGCAGAATGCGACGCATGAAAATCCCTCCATAACGCGATTAGCGACGCTCAGAAGGAGCGTCGGGCGAAACGCTGCTTCAAAGCATCGCTAATCCCATGGCGACGTAGCCGAGCGGACCGGCCAAGTTACTTGACGAATTCCGCGTCCTTGAGCCCTGTGTTCCACAGTATGTTGATGTAGCTGAACTGCTCGAGCGTCTCGCCGCCCACCGGGCCGCCCGGGCGTGGCCAATCGTAATTCTCCAGGCGTATCGGCAGCTTCGATTCCTTTTCGAGATAGATCACGGTGCGGAAGCAATAGAAAGCAGGATCACGCTCGAGGCGAGTGAGTTCGACTTTGTGACAGACACGATTATTGAAGCTTGCCGCGGAAACATTGACTTTCGTCTTGCCGACGACGCGGTCCTTTTCCCACTGCGCGATGCATTGTTCGATCATGTTGCCGATGCCCGCCTCAAGAATGGTATGTCGGCTATGTTCCATGACGCGTTTGTCGTTAACGTCGATGGAGTGCCAGCCAAGAACGCCTTTGATAATGTTGCTTTTGACGCGCATCTTGTTGTTGTTTTTGCCCAGGGCGAAGGCGACCTCTTGGCCCGCGCTCTTGGTGTCGCCGATCCAGCGCATGTAGACGCTGAACGGCTCCGTCTTGATCTTCAGCGAAATGTAGCTGGTTTCCTGGAGCTTGCCCTTGACGTTTTCCTGCGTGATGAGCGTGCAGGTGTAGTCCTTGACGGCGGTGTAGTTGCGCTTGGCCTCGTGCATCCATTGCAACGGCACATCCAGCTCGGTCTGCTTGACCGCGGCAGGAATGACTTTGCCTTTATCGGTCGACTGTGCCGACGCCAATGGAATCACGCCGACAAGGATCGCCGTGGCGATGGCGATACCGACGACCTTGCGAAAGCACTTTGCATCCATTCTTCTTCCTCCTGGAAATACCAGCCCCGCATGCTGGCGGGGAATCCTCTTCGTTCCACGGCACTGCCTATAACAGGTCGAAGTACACGAAACCAGCCGGATCTTGTCCGTTGGGTGTGTCTGTCGTTTCAGGCTTCGTTAGCTCACGCAAAGCAGCGAAGGTGCAAAGCGGGGGAACTCGCCTGACCAATGCAAAAAACGACGATATCCATCTACCAAGGCCCCCTCTTTTCTCAAGATCAGGCGGTAGGCATGCAATGAACTCCCAGGACGTAACTCCTATTACCAAAATCGCTTTGGCGCATTCGTTGCAAGTACATTCACACGCCACCCTGCCGAAATGCAACGAATCCCGGAACGGAGCGAGGCATCGACCATGCGCTGCGGAAACCGGGAACCTGGCTTGAATACTCCGGCGAGATGGCTTTGCAACGCAGTTGCATGACGTGCTTCCCTGCACATCGGTGATTCACCTATTTTGCTTGAATCTGCGAGTGATGGGTCGGACTGGGAAGCCCGACTTACTATTACGTTTCAAAGCTCTGTGGAACGCATCCGGCCTTCGGAGCGCCCCATTCACTTATTTTTTGCGTCGTTGCGTGAGGCCTTTACCTGAGAGTGTCGGTATCGGCCGGCACACGCTGTTCGTCCATCAAGAAGCGAGGCAGCTTGTCGAGGCACGGCAACTTGAGTGGCGCCTTGCCGCAAAAAAAGCCCACGAGCGAAGCCGCATTTGGTTTCGGCGATGGTCGAAGCGGCGCTGCTCAGGCTTCGGTGCGCCAACCGGTGGCGACCGAGCGGCCGAGGCGGCCCAGTTTGCGCAGGGCACGCCAAGCAAAGGAAAGTGAATCCGCAACCATGTATTTCAGCAAATCAAGCATGGACGGCTTGTAAGCTCCGACATCAAGATCGCACCGAGCGATCAGGCACAGCCGATCGAAAAACGCCTGGTCTTGGGCCTGCATATCCATCGGACTAGGATGTACGTTCCCGGTCAAAGGATAAAAGGGACGATTCGCAGCGTAGCACTGCATCATCTCGCGGGCCAGTAGCAGATTGTCGAGATTATGCGGATGTTGACGGTACGCTTCATTAATGGCGTTGTCGATCCGGACGCACCCCTCTCGGAATGTCGCCCAATCGTCGAGGTAGATTTGCAATCGCGCGGCGAGCGCGGGATCCGGCTTTTCCAGGCGAACACCGGCCTGGGCCAGCTCTTCATCGAACGAACGAATGAACCGCTCGTAGGAATAGCGGCCGCTGGCGATGAGGTCTTCATAAGCTTGCTCGGTCAGGGCTGCTGTGCGCACTGGATCGCGGAGTTGCGCGAGAACCTCTGCGACATTGGAGAAGTCCTTTCGCAATGGAACATAATGAACGTTCGGCGTTAACAGGCCGTCATAGTGTCCCTCAAAGAGCACTTGTACATTGCGAAATGCTGCTGCCTCGAAATGACGTGGGGTGAAGGCGCGATAGTCGATGCGATTCTCTAGCTTGAGAAAGTCCTCTCCGACGCGCTCGGCGAAATCGTCGAACGTCAGGTTCGGCGTCTCTTTGATCAGCTCGTAGTACTTAGGGCGAAAACGATCCTCAAGATCGATAACGGTCGCGCCGCCTTCGACACCGAGCACAGCCTTGGATTTCGCCAGGAAGTGATACCAGGCGGCGCCATAGCAACGTTGCGATTCGTCGACGGCAATATCGAGCTTCAAGCCGCTGTCGTTCGCATGGGCGAGGAACTTCTCGCCGATCTCGGATTTCTCTTGAGCGCCGCGGCCGAGGTAGTGGGGCAGCCGCCGGCCGCGATAGCCAACGTCAATCGGGCGTGCCTCCTGGGGCAAGTACAGTTTCCGTGCGCTATCCACCATGTCAGTCGCCACGTAACCGGCCATGTAGAAAACCCGCTTCTTGAGTGCGGTGGCGCCGTGGTAAACTTCATCCCAGTGTTTCGGTTTGTGACGAGTGTAAAGGCAATCGATCGCGTAGCGATTCAGGAACTCCAGGCGCTCCTTAAAATACCAAATCTCGTCCTGAAAGATGGCGACCTTGTAGGTCCGCGTCGCGCGTTTTAGGTAAGCGTCGATGTCGGTCGTGATCCACGTGCCCGTTGGACGCAGACTGTAATGAAAGACGGTGACCGCAAACTCGATGTCGCGAAATGCTTGTGGAAATCCTAGGGCAACATTGACCGCATAGACCGGCATCGCCGCGTATCGATCGAATGCTCGCTGATGTTCGAAGATTGTGTTCGCCTCGGGGACCCGATGGTCCTCAAGCAAAAAGAGCATCCCAGGTATGAGCCTCGCTTCACTCACAGGTAAACTCTCTAGGCAGCGTGCCCCACCTTGAAGAGGCGAGGAACTTGAACCGACAACAGACTCTTCACCGTCGCCGATACGGAAGGCTCGACGACCTTGTAGTAGAAATCATGCCCCTGCTCGGACAAGTGGAGAAGGTCCGCCATAACGAACGGCAAAAGACTTGCTCGAATCCCATCTGTTGCCTGGAGAAACGCCGCCTCGATATCATTAAGGCGCACATCCGGCCCGGCGACCTGCGCCACTTTGCGAATGATGTTGTTGTAAATGCGGTTCTGAATCTCATAGGTGACGACACTATGGGCGCAGAGTTTCTGATCACGCCCCGTCGGATGATTGGTGTTGAGAAAAATCGTCTTGGCATCGAACGTTCGACAACGCGTGATGATTTCAAGCAGATTGGCCTCAAACGCAAGCGGACTCACACGCGGATTCCCATGGTCCGATTCCCACATGTTGCAATCGTTCAGGCCAAGCTGGATGATGACAATCTCGGGGTGATGCGTCTGAACTTCATAAGGCATCGATTCCAGGGCTTGACGCGTGGTGCGGCCATTGACGGACGAATTAGTGACGAGCACGGATTTTCCACATTGCTCGCCCAGATCGCTCAGAGTTTGGGACAGACGCGTCACCCAACCCTTGTGGATCGCAATGCCTTGGCCATTGCAGATCGAATCCCCAAAAAAAACGATGTTCATCGTCGAATCACTCCATGGCGGCCGACTAACCTGCGGACTTCAATAGCATCGTGTTTTTCGCTTTTTCGATGGTCCAGTCGCCCGGATGCTGGAAAACGCCGCGGCGATACGGTTCTCGGCCATGTACTTTGAACTCGACACTCCGGTCGAGCAGGTCATAGCGCTCCGGGGCCTTGATCTCGAACGGATCGGCCGTGCGTAACAGCACGACGGCGACAACGTAGGTATCGTTGCACATCTGCACGGGATCGAGGCGCAGAGAGGCCAGGATCGTGTCTCCCTGGGCCACGGTATGGGTGCTGGAGGGGCCGATGCATTGAGTCACATTTACGCCATCGGAGCGGCGGTAGATCGACAAAGCCGGCAGCAGAGGAAACGTCCCGTCGTGCTCGGCGACAATCTGGACCTCGAAGGTTATGGGCTTGCCGAAGAGGAAGTGCACGCCGGGCGTGCCGTGCTCGTCGAGGATGCGCACCGATTCAATGCGCAGGCCCCCCAAGCCGGGCCAGTGCACCGCCTTCAACGTGGAGCCATGTTGACCGGAAGCGTTGGCGCCCGCCGCGGGCGCCTCCCGCGTTTGGCAGGCAATAGTCATCCGACTCCAATCGTCCGTTGCGGGCAGGGGCATGGATTGCATGATCGTATCGCCTCGGCACATTTCGACGATGCCGTCTGCGCCCTGCAGACAGTAATTGATCTCGAACGCATAGGTTACCGCGGTATCGAAAAGGTAGAGCCAGAAGACCACGTCCCCGGAGAGAGACCGGTTTGGGTCGTGCAGTTCGCGAAACATGCGACCATCCTGACTGATCGGGGCGGACCAGGCGGAATTGTCGTCTAGAGAGACGTGTGTCGAGTTTCCCGGAGAGGCATCCTGAGGCCCTCCGACGTGAAGGCGATCCTGCGGTCGGTCATTTTCCGACAACGCGATCGCGCCGACGCGGAGGCGCGCGCCGTGCGAGACCCGGAATCGCACGGTCAAGCCGTCGGTGAATTGATTCTCGCTTTCCATCCTCTTGCCGGGAGTTTCAACATTCAGGCGGGCGCGAGCATTATTGGCTCGCAAGCGTCGTTCATCGAGGAGCAGGAGATAGCGCTCGTACTCCTTGATGACTTCGAGCGTGTCTCCTTGACGCACGACCTGTCCGCGATCGATCCAGACGGCTTGCTCCGAAAATCTGAGGATCTGCTCCATGGAATGCGAGACCAGCAACACGGTTGCGCCGCTGTGAATGAGCTTTTCCATCCGTTCGGTCGATTTGCTCAGGAAGTAGCCATCGCCCACGCCGAGCAGTTCATCAACGATTAAGATGTCTGGCTTGACGACGGTGGCGGTAGCGAATGCCAGGCGAGCTTGCATGCCGGTCGAGTAGGTTTTGAACGGCTGATTGAGGAACGGGCCGAGTTCGGTGAAGTCTTCGATGTCGGCGATGGCGTCCTGGATCTCTGAGGCGGACAATCCCTGGTAGGTTAGCGCCGCTTCGATGTTTTCGTAGCCGGTGAATTCGGGGTGCATGGAAGTGCCGGCCTGAAGGAGGGCTTGCACCTCGCCGTCGACTTCGATCTCGCCTTCGGTGGGATCGACGTTGCCGGTGATCAATTTGAGAAGGGTGCTTTTTCCGGCGCCGTTGCGGCCGACGATGCCGATGCGAGACCCGCGTGGGAGCGTAAGATTGACGTTGCGCAAGGCCCAGAACTGGCGGAAGCTGGCACGCATTCCGGGAATGAATCGCGACAGACCGAGGGCGTCACAGGCGCCGGCGAAGGGAGATGGGTAGAGTGTGTACCTTTTTCCCACGCCTTTCAGCGAGATGGCGGGGCGTTCAGACATAATCAATCATCGCTTTCTTTGCGCGGGAGAAAAAGTAGCCGCCGCCCACGAACAGCAGTGTCGACCAGCCAACCAAGGCCACCCAGTGGAGCGTTTCCGGCCACATGCCGAATATCAAGATCTTCTGATAGGCCATCACGAACCAGGCGAACGGATTGAGAATCAGAAGGACGCGCAAGTTCTCGGGCACATTCTCGGGGCCATATGCAATCGGCGAAATGATCATCAACGACATGATGAGCAGTCCAATCACCGTTTGCAGGTCGCGCAGAACGACATTAATCAGCGACAGGATCCAGACAATTCCGGTTAGCGCCAGAATCTGCAGGAACCAGACAATGGGCAGAAGGATGATCGTCGGCTGCAGTTGGCCGGTCACGCCCAGGCAGAGCACCAGCGCGAACATGCCGACCGCCATCACGACTTGGCCGAGCAGCACGGCTTTCACCGGCGCCAAATCAATCGGAAACACCGTATTGGTCAACAGCGATCGGCTGGCGACCACCGAGGTCAAGCCTTGACCGAGCGCATCGGCTAACGACAAGAAAGGCACGAGCCCCGCAAAAATGAACATCGTGTATTGGAACGGGGACAGGTCCGCGACCTGAATGCGGAAGATCAGCGTGTAGGTCACCGTGTACAGGCCGAGGACCATTAACGGCAACAAAATGGCCCAGCCGAGACCCAGGATCGATCCCGCGTATCGGGCCGCCAACTCTGATTTCGTGACCCGGCCCAGAAGCGATCCGTGGGTCAATAAATAGAACCCCGAATGCCATTCCGCCAGGCGACGCACGAGAGACTTTCTCAAGGGCAAAATCCTTTTTGTCCGCGGAAATTCCAACTCGCCCATCAAGGGGCGATTCTAGCGACCCGCTCAAAAACAAATCAAGGTCATTACAAGCTGCGCGATTCGGCAAGGCTGGACAACTGGGTGTTTTTCGGTAGCCGTCAACCCAGCTCATTTCCTTACGCGCTACGCCGCTGGAACGGACGCAACATCACATCCGCCACGGCCTTCAGCTTTCGCACCAGCCACGACGGTACGCCAGCGGTTTCGGCCAACCAGCGTAATCGCCCGCGCCATCCCATGGGCACATTGATCAACGGCTCCTGCATGGCCAACTCGTATTTGGTTTTCGATGTCACCCCGTGAGGCGTCGCATAGCGGTCGATGATGGCGTCAAACGCTGCTATGAATGTTCGGTAAGAATACCGCCCGCCGCCAACCAAATCGTCGTAAGCGCGATTCACCATCGTCATCAGAAGATCGGTGTCTTGAATCGCCTTCGCAACTTCGGTGAAATTGGCAAGGTCCTTCTCGAGCGGAACATAGTGAACCCACGGCTCGAGAAGCCCCGAGTACTCGCCGGGAAAAAGCACCATCGCTGTTCGTAATGCCGCTGTCTCGAATGCTCGCGGGGAGATGCAGTTGTGCACAACATTTCCCTCAAACGGCGATAGCACTGCGGCATGAACTTCCTCGTAGGAAGCATCCGGGTGTTCCTGTAGGTACTCCAGCACCCGAGTTTCGGCCGACCCATCGAAATCGGTGATGCTCGAGCCGCTCTCCGTGCCGAGCATTGTCTTGCACGATTCGATGAATTTCGGCCAATCGGCGCCGTAGATGCGATCTTCCTCTTTGCAACTCACATCGTGCTTCAAGGGATGTCCTTGGACGTGACGGTGAAATGCCTTGACGATGTTTGTCTTCTCTTGTCCCAGGTGGCCTAGCCAAAACGGCAACTCCCGACCTCGATATCCGACATCGATCGGCCGGGATGCGATGGGAATCGTGGGCTTGTTCAGCAGGTTTTCCGGTACGTAGCCCGCGAGCGTCGAGAACTTTGTGACCCCGGGTAGCCGGCTGGGCGAATAGACCAGGGCGATCTTTTCCGGCGCATACAGGGTAAACAGCAGATGGATTCCCATCTCCCGAGTGCAAGCGCACATCTGTTCGATCCAGCGATAGTCGTCCTGGATGAACTGTACTTTGAGTCCCTGGTACTTTGCCAGTTTTGCGCGGAAAAAGGGGTGGAGGTAGCCGTCGCGGATCGCGTAGATCGAATAGTGCAGCACGACAACGTCAAACTCATCGAACTCCAAGTTCGCGCTGGTTGTGCGTCCCAGCGGATCGTAGTAGTAGATATCGTGGCGCGAATAGTCCTTGAATGCGTCGACGTGATCCGAGATGGTGTTTGCGCCGGTCCGCCGCATGTCCGTCAAGATCAAGATGGAAAAACGCTCGCTGGCCATTACCACCGTCCTCGCACGATCCTTCCGAAACGGTAACAATTGTTCCGTACGTCGATATAAAAAAGCCGCGAGTCTGTCAATCGCAACTGGGAATGCGTTTGTGCGTTGTGCGCGGGGTGCACGAGATGGATCGCAGACGGCCGGGGGGCGAGGCTCCTGCCGAGCCGCGCACTATCGAAATCGGCGCACATGAAATCGGCAAGCCTGCGTAGCGGCCAACAAGACACGTCGTGGCCGACTCTTTTGCCGCGACGTATCATGGACATGTCGGCAACTTCTTTTCGTCCGGTGCGTGCATGGCGATGTTGTCTGTGTCGGGATTGCTCGATTGGCTCGTGCGCAACCAATTCCTCACATCCGCGCAGGCGGACGAACTGCGTCCGGGCCTGCCGGGGCTCTCTGAAACGCGCCTTTTCGTCAAAGACCTCATTCAACGCGATTGGCTCACACCGTATCAAGGCAACCAAATCGTCAATGGCCTGCACGACCAACTCGTGTTCGGAATCTATCGACTGCGCGAGCTTATCGGGGAGGGCGCCATGGGCCAGGTCTTCAAGGCCTGGAACACCAAACAGAATCGCGTCGTCGCCATCAAGGCGATTCTGAAGTCGATGTTGAACAACGAACGAGCCATGGACCGCTTTCGCCGGGAGGTCGAGACGGCGTCACAGTTCGATCACCCGAATATCTGCCATGTGCGCGATCACGGCGAGATCGATGGTCGCCCCTATTTGGCGATGGAATTTATCGACGGCATCGATTTGGCGAAGCGCGTGAAGTTGGACGGTGCCTTGCCGATCCACGAAGCTGTCGAGTACATTCGCCAGGCTGCGCTTGGCCTGCAGTATGCCTTTGAGCAAAGCATCGTCCATCGCGACATCAAGCCGGCCAACCTGATGGTCTCCACGATTCGCTACAACGACGACGCGCTGCCGGTCGTGAAAATCCTCGACTTCGGCATTGCTCGCTTGCAAACCGAGGACGACGAGGGCGAAGGGCGCCTCACGCAGGTCGGCAGGCTGCTCGGCACGATCGATTACATTGCGCCCGAGCAAGCGACCGACGCCCGCAACGCCGACATTCGGGCCGATATCTATAGCTTGGGTTGCAGCCTGTATTACCTCCTGACCGCGCAGCCGCCGTTTCAAGGAAACGACGTGATGGAAAAGCTGGGACCGCGCGTCACGGGCGATCCCCCGTGGATACGCACGTTGCGCCCGGACGTGCCTCCCGGACTCGAGATGGTTTTGCGTACGATGATGGCGCGCAAGCCGGCCGACCGCTACCAGACGCCCGCCGAGGCGGCGCAGGCACTGGCGCCGTTTGCCAAGCCGGCGGTCGCCCTCGCGACGCCGGTTGCAAAGCAGACCAACGGCGCCGTCGCGCTGGCCACGCCCGTCGTGCTGCCGGGGGCGGCGTCGAGCGGCGACACCGTTGAGACTGCCCTTCCAGTTGCACTCCCGGTTGCCACGCCCGCCCCGCCTCCCTCCGCGTCGGCAAGCACGGACGCCCCGTCGTTCCCGTCGCTCGAGACAGCGGTGCCGCCCGATGCAAAAGCGCGTGGCCCGGGGCCGAAGCCATTTCCCACGCGGCTCGTCGCGCTCGCTGTCGGCGCGATCGGCTTGATCGCGCTCGGTGTGCTGGCCTTCTGCTTGTTCAGTTCTTTTTGGAAGGATCCGCCCAGGCCCCAGGGCACGATTCGAATCACCGAGGCCTGGGTTCAGAAGCCGAAAGTGCGCCCCGGCGACCGCACGTTCGTCAACATCATCATCGAACGGCAACAGGTGAAGGGCGACCTCAAGATCACGCTGCTCGATTTGCCCGACGGCGCGGTCGCCGAGGAAAAAGTGATATCAGATAACATCGACAAAATCTGGGTCGGCCTGACCGTGTCGTTTGAGACCAAACCGATCGCAACGCAGATTCGCATTCGCGTCGCCACGCTCGCCAACGATGTATTCGCCGAGCGCACGATTCCCCTCATCATCGCGAACGACACGAAAAAAACTAAGTGACCGAAGGCTATCCTGACGTCAATTGATCCATCAAACAACAAAGCCGGTTTCGTTTTTTAACGACACCGGCTTCGAGTCTTTTTCCTGAGTCGTCAACGATATTACGGATTCGCAGGCAATGAAGGCAGCGTCGGCAACGGCGGCGGTGCGGGCAGGGGAGCCGCTGGCGTCGGCGCGCCAGGCGTTGGCCGAGGCGACTCGGGCAGCGGCGTCGGAATCGTTGGCGCGGTCGGCGTCGACGTCGATGGCGTTATCGGAGCGGGCGTCGGAATCATTGGCATTGGCCCTGGGATCGTCGGTGTGCTAGCTGGCGGGATTGGCAGTGGCAGCGGGGCCGGGAGCACGTCATTCTTCGGCAGTGGCGTCGGCGTCGGAACAACGTCTTTCTGCGGCACCGGCGCCGGTGCGATCGGCGTCGGAATTGGCGTGGCGTCCTTGCGAGGCGTCGGAGCGATCGGCGCGGGGCCTGGCGTCGGACGCGCCGGAAGCTCGTCGCTGTAGACGCGAATGCTCTCGTCGCGCAGCACCGGATCGCGCAGGCCGTCCGCCTTGATCCGCGTTCGGAAGCGAACGTCTCCCGGCGAGGCGCCGCGTACTTGCACGCGATAAATTACATCCGCCTTCGGGGCCAGCTTCGCCAGCGGCTCGAAGATCAACTCGCGGCCTTCGTGGCGAAACCGCAGCGTCGTGCTGCACTTGGCCCCCTTGAATTCGAGTTGTTCCGGGAGCGTGCAGACGACTTCGACATTGGTTTCCATCTTCGTCCCAGTGTTCTTCAGACGAATGCCGAACGCCGTCTCCTTGCCGACTTCGATCGGATCGTCGAGATGGCCGACCTCGATAAACAGGGACGGCAGGCCTTCGACGATGGTCTTGGCGTCAGCTTCGGATTTCAGGCCGCGCGATGCCTTGGCTTGAGCGCTGAGGCGGTGCTCGCCGGGTTCGGTGGGAATCAGGTTGACGGTGACGTCTTTGGTTTGGCCGGGCGCCAGCTCGCCGATGGTCCAGGAGACGAGTCGTGTCGATTCGTGATATTGCCCGCCCTGGTTGGCCTGATGGAACTTGAAGCCGGGCGGAACCAGTTTTTGCACTTCGACCTGCGTCGCCGGCGCGGTGCCGGGATTTGTCACTTTGAGCACATAGACGGCATGACGATCGAGGTAACGCAACTTCGGACCGGACATGGCGATGTCGAGCTTGGGCGTAAGAATGTCGACTTCGGATGAATCGCTGGCGGTGAGGCCGCCGTCGCCGTTGAGCGTGATCGTGCCCTTCTGGGGACCGCCCCCCTTGGCCAAGCAGACCAGTTGCAGGAGCTTGCTTTCCTTCGGCGCGAGATTGCCGACGTCGAACTCGATCGATCGGCCACGCGGATGATACAGCCCGTCGGAAAGGGTAGTCTTGAGCCGCACGTTTTCGGCCACGCCGTCGCCCGGATTGCTGACGGCAAACAGGAGCGTGACGTTTTCGCCGGAGACGACCTTGTCGGGGCTGGTCATCTTGACGGCAAGCTGCGGCTCGCGAACCTGCACGTGATGAGCAGCCACGCCGGTGAACGTCACGGCCGCGGCGCATTGCACGACGCCGCGCGTCTGTGCGGTCAGGGTCAGATCGATGCGGCGTGATTGATCGGCTTGAAGCGTCCCGAGATTCCATACCAGTTCGCCCGCCTCGTTGACGGCTTCCGGGGCGCTCGCCTTGAAGGTGACGCCCGGAGTGAGCCGATAACGGACGGTTACGTTCTGCGCGGGAATACTGGACGTGTTGCGAACCGTAAGCTGGCAGGCCAACGGTTGGTTGACGCGAATCGTCGACGGACCGCTCCATTCCACGGTCACGGCCGGCTGTTGACGGCCCGGCGCGGCATCGTAGGAGATGTTGCTCTCCACCGTTCGAGATAACGGCGGCGCGATCGGTTTCTTGTCCACGCCCGGCGTCGGCAGGTCAATGATCGGCGGCGCGATGTCCAGCTTCGGCGGCACGGTGTTCTGCTTCGGCGCGGGTCCCGGCGGCCCGCTATCGAGCGGCCCCGGTTTGATGTCCAGCTCCGGGATGGTCGGCAACGCGCTCGGCGGCGACTTGGGATCGGGCTTGGCAGGCACGATGACCTCCGGCGCCGGAATCGTCGGCGGCGGAAACAGCGGCGCCTTCGCGTCCGGCTGCCCCCACACCGTCTGCCCCAACAACAGGGCCGCCAATCCCGCGCCCGACACCCCCAATGCCGTCAGCCAATGCATACGGTTCATCGCTTCGCCTCCATGCAGACGATCCACGCCTCCCCACGGCCTGGTTCGCCTCGGGAATCCCTTCACCCCTATGTTCCGACAATGAAGGCCGCGTCTATAACACGTTCACGGCGGGCGTCAACAGAAAAAAATGATCGAAGCAGAGTGCGCAGAGAACGCGGAGAGTATGAACGGAATGTCTCCGCGCTTTCGGCGTTTTCGGAATGGACTGTATCGATTCAACGCGAAGTCACTCGACCTTGGCCTGGCGGCGTCGGCGGAGTTCCTGGATTTGCCACAGCGCGAACATGCCGATGGCGATGCCGACGAAAAACCCGATGCCGATCCGCCACCAGGGCGATTCCGGCTCCGGCGGCGGCACGATGACGTTCTCGTCCGACATCTTCTCGACATACGCGGCGATCTTTTCAGCATGCGCCTTGATCTCGAATCGGCCATACTTGGCCTGTTTGAGCGGATCGGTCAACCGCTCGAAGATTGCATGAGCGCTGCGAATCTTTCGATTCTTGAGCTTTACGTCGCGCTCTTTCGCGTGCTCCATCGCGCTGGCGTTATACGTCTCTGCTAAGAGCCATAAGAGTCGAGGTTCGCCCGGCATCCAGATCAAGAGTTGTTGTACCGCCTCGACGGCATCTCCGGGCATGCGCTCTTTGTCGGAAGCGGCGATTCGCCCGACTTCAAACTCCCCTTTTTCATTGAGGAACGTGATTGGCTTCTCCCCGGAATCGGAAAAGATCGGATCAAGCATGTCTGGCCGTTCCTTCTTGGCGGCCCGGACACCCTCCTCCTCAAGCCGATGATCAACCAGCCGCTTGAAATAAACTTCATAGCGCCGGTTCCGCTCATAGGCGGTTTCCTCCCACCCGTATGTCGCCAGCAGGTGATCTTGCGTCTCCTTTTTCAGGTCGCTCCAGCGTTCGGGCCAATTATTGAGCGCCTTTTTCATGTAGAACTTGGCTTTGCGGCGAAAGTCGTCGTTGCCCATCAAGTAACAGGCGCTGGCGTAATGAGACAGCAAGATGAAGTTGGTCGGATACTCATCGAGCAAGGGCTTGAGCAATGCCTCGGCTTCCTCGCGCCGGCCGCGACGAATCAGCACCGTGCTGTAGTTGAGCTTCTGCTCCAGCGTTTCGAGGTTGAGGCCGCCCTTTGACGCCAGCGATTCCATAAGCACGTAGCGGCGGCGGATCGGCGGATTCGACTTCGGCTTGGCATCGGGAATCGTCTGAAGAGTGTCCATCGTGTCCGCGAACCCGCCGATAAAATCGAAAGCATCCATCTTGGTGTCGTAGGGCGAGTCAAACGTGCTGTAATAACCGGCAAACACCGGCATCGTGCAACAGCTGACGAAGACCATCGCTACCCATCCGACTCGCGCGAACATCAATCCACCTCCATGGACTTCTCGTAGGTCAGACTTTCCAGCCTGACGCTCGCATTGGTTTCGTCAGGCTGGAAAGCCTGACCTACGATTGGCCCGATTGTTGCTCTCTTTCACCCCATCGAGGTCGAACCGGCCGAAACTGGCTTCGCAAGAGCCACAGATTGTGCAGTCACTGCCCACGACATAGGCAAGACCCAGGGAGACCCCGCAATGTCCGCTCTCGACTTCGTCAATCTACAAACCGAACTCGAAACCCGCGTCCTGGCTCGCACCGGGGGTCAGCTGCGCAACTTGGGCATCGAACTCTCGCCCGACGGCATCCGCCTCATCGGCCAAACCGATACTTTCTACGTCAAACAACTCGCTCAGCACTGCGTCCGCCAACTCATGCCCGGCGTCCGTCTCGTCAACGACATCTGCGTCCTCTGATTTCTCCGTTTAGCGTCCGCAGTAAAATTTGCACCGACGTCGCGTTATTGCAAATTTTACTGCGGACGCTAAACGAATACCGCCTACGGATACTCACACGTCACCGTCGTCGAAATACCCCCTCTCGGCGTGAACGCTCCGACCACCTTCAATCGCCTTGGCTTGCATGCTTTCACGAAATCGTCCAGCAATTGGTTGATCACGTTCTCGTAAAAGATGCCCTCATTGCGAAACCGTTGCAGGTACAACTTGAGGGACTTTAACTCCACGCACAACCTGTCCGGTGTGTACGTGAACGTGATGACGCCGAAGTCGGGCTGCCCCGTCTTCGGGCACATCGAGGTGAACTCCGGGCAGACGATCTCGATCACGTAGTCTCGCTGCGGAAACCGATTGGCGAACGTCTCCAACTGCTCGCTGTGCGGTGCATCGGGCATGATGTTCTCCAGAGCAATCGCCGCCGGCGCCTTCGCGTTCGTAAAGCGCCCCGCGAGCGCAAAGCCGCAAGCGGCGACATTCGATAGCATAGTGATTCGCCGCTGAGACGCCGTCTCAAGACGCGCAGTGATTTTTTGCTTCGCCCGCTTGACCTTCGCCGCGCATCTCTCGAAAATCACCTTACACGCTGTAGTCCCACCCCAAGGAGCCTTTCTGATGCCACGCATTTCCCGTTTCCTGTTCTTGGTCCTCGCCAGCCTCGCCATCATTGGCCTTGTCGGCGTCTCGAACGATGTCTCCGCCAAGGCCAAGAAGAAAGACAAGACGGACGTCAAGAAGGAAGACAAGAAGGAAGACAAGAAGGAAGACAAGAAGGAAGAAAAGAAGGAGCCCTTCAAGCCCGATCCGGCTCAAGTGGAGTTCAAGTACGTCGACAAGGAAAAAACCTTCTGGGTGCAAGCCCTGGCGTTCGGCGGCGATGGCAAGACCGTCGCGGCCAGCTATCGCGACCCCGACTACTCCGTCAAGATTTGGGACATCGGCGCCAAGAAAGACATCCAAACGATCAAGGGCAAGTCGAAAGAAACCAAGGGCCTGGGCGAGTTCAAGACGCTCGTCGTCATCAAGGATCAAGTCCTGGTCGGCACCGGACATTGGAACGTCAAGAAGAAAGAGCGCGAAGGCGAAATCCGCGTCTACGGCGCCAAGGACGGCAAGCCCGTCAAGACGCTCCAGGGCCACACGCAAGACGTTACCCGTTTAGCGGTGTCCAAGGACGGTAACTACATCGCCAGCGCCAGCGAAGACAACACCATCAAGATTTGGGCCGTCGCCGACGGCAAGAACACGCAGACGATCAAGGGGCACAGCGATGCGGTCATCACAGTTGCCTTCAGCCCCGATGGGACCAAGGTCGTCACCGGCAGCGCCGACAAGACGCTGCGCGTCTGGAACGTCGCCGACGCCAAGGAACTCGCCAGTTTCGTGGTCGAGCGGGAGATCGAGAAAAAGGACGCAAAAGGCAAGGTCACGAAGGAAAAAGAAAAAGGCCGGATGTTCACCAGTGCTGCCTTCACCCCCAACGGCAAGAATGTCATTGCGGGCAATCTCGACGGCGTCATCAAGGTTTACGATGTCGAAGGCAAGAAGGAAGTCCGTGAGGTGAAGGCCCACGAAGGCATCTGGGCCCTGGCGCTCAGCCCCGACGGCACGAAGTTCGCCACCGGCGGATTCGACCAGACGATCAAGATTTGGAATGTCGCCGACGGAAAAGAGCTGAAGACGATCAAGGCCCACCTCGGCACTGTCGTCGCGCTCGCCTTCAGTCCGGACAATGAATCGCTCGCCTCCGGAAGCATCGACGGCACCGTGAAAATTTGGAGCGTGAAGTAACGGCGTTTACGTTTAGCGCTCGCAGTATCCCTTGCAGTGACGATGCCGCCACAACCAGGGATCAGACGAGCGCTAAACGCAAGCCGGCCTCGTCGCCATCGCCTTGCGAATGATCGCCAATATCTCTTCCCGTTCGCGTCCAACCACGGGCAACCGCGGCGATCGTGTCATTTCCGTGCCGTAGCCGCATTCTGCGGCCGCCAGCTTGATGTACTGCACGAGCTTGACGTGCGTGTCGAGGTGCAACAGCGGCGTGTACCAGCGGTAAATCTTGAGCGCCTCCGCATAGTTCCCCGCCGTCGCCAGATCCCAGAGCCGTTTCGTCTCGTGCGGAAACGCGTTGACCAGTCCCGACACCCAGCCGACCGAGCCGAGCATTACGCTCTCGAGCACCAGGTCATCGACGCCGGAGAAGAGAATGTAGCGATCGCCGCACAGGTTCTTGATGTCGGTAATGCGGCGGACATTGTCGGACGATTCCTTGATGGCGACCAGCGTCTTCTCGTCGGCTAGCTCCGCGAACATCGCCGGCGTAATATCGACGCCATACGCCGGCGGATTGTTGTAAACGAGGATCGGCAAGTCAGTAGCCCGGGCCACGGTGCGAAAGTGCGTCATCGTCTCGCGCGGGTCGGCCTTGTAGATCATTGCCGGCAGTACCATCAAGCCGTCGACGCCGATCTTCTTGGCGTCGGCGGCGAATCGGCATGCCAGCCGCGTCGTAGTCTCGGCCACGCCAGTCATTACCGGAATGCGCCGCCGCACGGTCTCGACGGTCGCCCGAAGCACATCGAGCTTCTCCGCATATTCGAGCGTCGTGTTTTCGCCAACCGAGCCGAGCATGATGATGCCATGCATGCCGGCAGCGATCATCTTCTCGACATGCTGCATGGTTGCCGCGATGTTGAGCGATTGATCGGCGTTGAATTGCGTGGTGGAAGCCGGGTAGATGCCGTGCCAGTTGATGGTCATAGATTCTCATGGGAAGCCCCGGGGTGAGGTACTCCGAACCCCGGGGACAATTGTTGCGCCAATCCCTGGGGTTCGGAGTACCTCCCCCCGGGGCGTCCCTTAGGTCACCTCGTCTCCACCGTCACCGCCAGGACGATCGGCGCCGAGGGGTCGGGGCCTTTGATGAACTCGATCGCTGTCAATGCCGCGTCATGCTTCGGCGTCAGCGTTAGATAGCGCATCTGCTGCGTGCGCATCGAGAACGCGAACTCCGACTTCGGCACCTCGACCTTGCGAATGTAGTCCGCGAAGTGCTCGCCGTCCTTGAGTGCGTGGTCCTCCGTCTTGCCGTCCACGAAGTGCAACCGAACGGTCAGGACGACGCCACCGGTCTTGCCGTACGGATAGCCCCAGCCGCTGACGCCGGAAAGCAGGTGAATCGTCCGCGCCGGCATGTTGCAATCCAGCTTCGCCGACTTGGGCATCGCCGCGGCCACCTCTCCGTTCTTACTGTAGAGCATGATGACGTTGGGCTGTTTGTCGCCCCGTGGATCGACGAAATGGAACGGCACGCCCTTGACCGTGCGCGGCGACCATTCGGGCAGGATGAGCCGTTCGACCGTCGCGTCTTTCGAATAAAACATGCCGCGCGTGCTGACGATGGTGGCCGCCTTGGCGAGATCGAGAGGCACGAACTTGCCGCGCGCGGTAAGGAATTCGAGTAGGTCGATCAACTCCTCCTGCTTCACGGTTTTTTCGAAGCCGTCGGGCATCAGCGATTTCGACGACGCGGCCAAGACGTCGATGTCGTCGCGTTCGATCACGTGCTTCTTGGCTTGCGTGTCGATGAGCTCGATCGTTGTGCGCGTTTCCGACGCCATCATGCCGCTGAAGACCATGCCTTTCTTGGTCTCGACCGTGTAAAGGCGGAAGTTTCCTTCGACCGAGCGGCTCGGATCGAGAATGTCGATCAGGAGGTGTTCCTTGGTGTGCGCCGCCACGCCCGTGAGGTCGGGGCCGATCTTGGCCCCTTCGCCGGAATGCGTATGGCAGATGGCGCAGTGCTTCTTGAACACGGCTTTGCCCAGAGCGACGTCGCCCGACTTCTTGAGGAGCGGAAAGAACTCCTCGACGACTTTCTGCCGATCGGCGTTCGGCAACCCGCCGCCTTTTGCGAGGATCGCCTTGGTCCGCTCGGAGATCTGCTTGTCGGGATGGGCCGCGAGGGCCTGCTTCTGATCGAGGGCGAGTTCGCTCAAGGCCAGCGTCCCTTTTTCGACGGCGTCGAGGTATTGCCGGGTCGCCTCGGGCCGGCTGAGCAGGATGCGCAGGGCGGTCGTGCGCGCTTGCGGCGTGAAGATCGCCATCCGCTTGAGCAACAGCGGCGCCGCCGAGCTTTGGCCTCCAACCGCTTCGAGAATACCGACGCTGAACTGCGGACTCGAGCGCGGCGTGATCAGGTCAAGCAGCTTTTCCGCGATCTTGCCGTCATCGGACTGCAAATCGACAAGCTGTTGGGCCGACGCGAGTCGAACGGCATCGGATTCCTTAGCATCAGCAACTGATCTCAAGAGCGCGCCGGCAATCTCGGCGACTTGCTTGTCGAACGCGCTCACGTTCATCAGCTTGGCCAGGCGGATCACCTTGCCTTTACTGCCCGCGGGAACTTTGACGTAGATGTCCTTCAACGCGCTCGCCGTCTTGTCGGCGTCATTGAAATCGCGGAATTTCGACAGCCCCTTGAGCGTACCGTCGAGCACGGCGTCGATGTAATCCGGATGCGCTTTCGGCAGCGACGCGAGCAGTACGTCGATGCGGCTGTCCTTTTGGGCCGCGTAATGAGCCGCGACCGTGCGGACGATGTCGAGGTAGCGTGGATCGAGGTCCTTGGCGTCGCCGGATTTGTCTTGCAGGAAAGACTGCGGATCTGCCGCGGCAGCGATAATGAGGGCGTCGCGCAAATTGCGGTCTGCGAGGTTGCGCGTGTCGCGGGCCGCATTTCGCAGCAGAAGCGCTGTCTTGTCGCTGTGCTTTACTTCAGAAAGAGCCAGTAGAGCAGCAAGGCGAACCTGAACAT
>Ga0194128_10000920_pt1 | contig 52295 bp, 56 predicted proteins | sample TA2KigCa65mmetaG_FD_148650 | JGI IMG/M metagenome (GOLD analysis project Ga0194128, IMG submission 148650) | Freshwater microbial communities from Lake Tanganyika, Tanzania - TA2015037 Kigoma Deep Cast 65m | ecosystem: Environmental > Aquatic > Freshwater > Lake | place: Tanzania: Lake...
GCGCGGTCGACGGGTCGGCGCGCCGCGACCTGCTGGAGCAGGCGCTCGCGGCGGCCGGGGCGGCGGTGACGGCCGCGCCGGACGAGTTTCGCGCGCGTCTGCTCGTGCAGGATCTCGAGTTCGAGCTCGATCTGCGCGGGGCGCGGCAGCGTTACGCCGACGGTCCCGCGGAGGGCGCGGCCGGGAAGGTCCTTGCCGCGCGGGCGCTGCTCCCGGAGCGGTCGCATGAGGCGAAGGCCCTGCTCGAGCAGGCGTTGCGCGAGGACGACGAACTGGCCTGGGCCCACTACGGGATCGCCTTCGTCGAGCACCGCGACGGCCACTCCGACCGCGCCCGCGAATGGTGCGAACGGGCGCTGCGCAAGGACCCGGGCCTGGTCGAGGCGCTGCGGCTGCTCGCCGAGCTCTGCGAGGGGAGCGACCGCGCGCGCGCCATCCGTGCGCGCCGGCTGCTGGTGGAGATCTCCGGCGGCGACCTCGCCGAACGCCACGCGCTGGCGCAATTGCTGCTCGAGGCGGACGATCGCAGCGACGCCACCGACGCCGCCGACGAGTTGAAGGCGATCATCGCCGCCATCGGCGAGCCGGCCGACGCGGAGGCGCGGGCGCTCGCGCGCGATTGCTGGCTCGACCTCGGGACGTCGTACTCCCGCCGCAACAAGCCGGATCAGGCGATCGACTCCTGGCGGCGCGCGCTGGCGCTCGATCGCGACTTCCTGCCGGCGCTGTTCAACATCGGCCTGGTCGAGCAGGGGCGCGGCGCCCTCCAGGCGGCGCTGGAGGCGTTCGAGGAGTACCTGGCGCGGGCCCAGGCGTCGCCGCGGGCGCTTCCGGCCGACCAGGTGCTCGACCGCCACTTCTACGTGCCGAATCGCGTCCGCACGCTGCGCGAGCAGCTCGCGGCAGCGGCGGCCGCCGCCGAGAAGTGATGCCGCCATGATCGCGGTGGTGCAGCGGGTCACGGAAGGGGAGGTGACCGTCGACGGCGCCGTCACCGGCCGCGTCGGGCGGGGCTTCGTCGTGCTGCTCGGCGTGGCGCAAGGGGATGGCGAGCGGGAGGCCGACTACCTGGCGCGCCGGATCCATGAGCTGCGCGTGTTCGAGGACGCCGGGGGAAAGATGAATCTGGCGCTGGCGGACGTCGCCGGCGGCGTGCTGGCGGTGTCGCAGTTCACGCTGCTGGCGGGGCTCGCGCGCGGTCGTCGGCCGGACTTCCTCGCGGCCGCGCCGCCCGAAGAAGGGAAGCGCTGGTTCGAGCGGTTCGTCGAACTGCTGCGCCAGCGCGGGATCGAGGTGCAGACCGGCGTGTTCGGCGCAACGATGGCGGTGCGGCTGGTCAATGCAGGACCGGCGACCTTCATCCTCGACACGCGCCAATTGCTGCCGCCGGCCTGAACGCCGCGAGCAGCGCCGGCCCGCCGACCGCGACGAGCTCGGCGGCGAGCGCCGCCCACTCGCGCTGCTGCCGGAATCGGCGCCACGGCCAGCTTCGGCGGCGGGCGAACGGCGAGTCGATCTTGGCCAGGCTGCCGTCGTCGGCGACGAGGAAGTTGCGCAGGTGCAGGTCGCGATCGACGAACCCGGCGCGGTGCCAGGCCGCGACGTGGTCGGCGAGGCGGGTGACGAGCGCGACGCGTTCGCCGGCGCGGGCCGCGTCGGCGAGGCAGCGGTCGAGCGGCAGCGACGGCAGCTCGCGCAGGCAGAGGAACGAGTCGAGCAGGAACCCGGCGCGACGGCGCTCGCCGAAGGCGACGAAGAGGCGAGGTTGCAGGCCGAGCGCGGCCAGCTGCTCGAGCGCGCGCGCCTCGCCCTCGACCCGCGACCGGGCGAGGCAGGTGGTGCGCAGGAAACCGCGCCAGCGGTCGGCGGCGGTCGGGTACCAGAATCGCTTGCGGATCAGCGGACCGGCCGCCGTCACGCCGGCCGGGGTGAGACGGGCGACGTCCCCGGTGCGGTGGCGCTTGAACACTGCCGCCGCCTGCTCGCTCCACTCGGTGTAGGTCGCCTCGGCCCGGTCGGTGGCGACCTCGTGCCACGCCGCTCCGGCGGTTGCCACGACGACGCGAAAGCGGTCGCCGGCGACGGTCCGATCTGGCGGCGGGTCGCGGCTGCAAGTGCTTGGTTGACAAAGAGTTGGCAAGAGCTAGGTTGCCCGTGGAAAAGCGGCAGAAAACAACGGGGTCTGACGGGTCGGCGAGAGGACCCATCCCGGGGTGTGCCGCCGCCGGCGTGATTCGATGGGCAGGGGCGGAAGATGGCGACGATCACCAAGAAAGAACTGGTCAATCGGATCGCCGACAAGACCGGCCAGACCAAGATCATCGCCAAGGAGATCCTGCAGACGTTCCTCGACGAGATCGTGCGCGAACTGGCGCTGGGCAACCGGCTCGAATTCCGCGACTTCGGCGTGTTCGAGGTGAAGCCGCGCCGCGCCCGCCGTGCGCAGAACCCGCGCACCCTGCAGAAGGTCGAGGTGCCGCCGAAGCATGTCGTCAAGTTCAAGGTCGGCCGCGTGATGCGCGACCAGGTCAGCGCCGGCCTCGATCGGCAGGAGCGGTCGCGCGCGGCAGCGGCGGCCGACGGCAAGGCGCGCCCGCTCACGGGCGACGGCAAGGCGCCCGCCGCCGGCGGTTGAAGTTCCGTCGTCCCGGCCGGCGCGACGGCGCCGCAGCCGGCCGAATCCGGCGCCGGCCAGCACGCTGATCAGCGTGCCTCGATCGCCTGTTTCAGGTCGCGTTCGAGATCCTCCGCGTCCTCGACGCCGCACGAGATCCGCAGCAGGCCGTCGTCGAGCCCGCGCGCCCGTCGCAGCTCGGCCGGGATCGACGCGTGCGTCATGCTCGGCGGATGCTCGATCAGCGACTCGACGCCGCCGAGGCTCTCGGCGCAGGCGAAGAGGCGGGTGCGCGCCGCGACCCGGCGCCCGCGTTCGACGTTGCCGCGCACGACGAACGAGATCATCCCGCCGAAGCCGTTCATCTGCGCGGCGGCGACGGCGTGACCGGGGTGGTCCCTCAGTCCGGGGAAGTGCACCTTGGTCACTTCCGGGTGCGCGACGAGGAAGCGGGCGATGCGGGCCGCGGTCTGGCAGTGGCGCTCCATGCGGAGATGGAGCGTCTTCGTGCCGCGCAGCACGAGGAAGCAGTCCTGCGGTCCCGGCACCGCACCGACGGCGTTCTGGAAGAACGCGAGCCGCGAGTGGAGTTCATCGTCGTTGACGATGAGCGCCCCGCCGATCACGTCGGAATGGCCGCCGAGGTACTTGGTCAGGCTGTGGATGACGATGTCGCAGCCGAGCTCGAGCGGGCGCTGCAGGAATGGCGTGGCGAAGGTGTTGTCGCAGACGACCCGCGCGCCCGCGGCGTGCGCGATCCGGCTCACCGCCCGCAGGTCGCAGATCTTGAGCAGCGGGTTGGTCGGCGTCTCGGCGAAGACGAAACGGGTCTCCGGCCGGATCGCACGGCGGAGCGCGTCGAGGTCGGCGAGGTCGACGTAGCTGAAGGTCACGCCGAAGCCGGCGTAGAGCCGCTCGAACAGCCGCCAGGTGCCGCCGTAGAGATCGTCACCCGCCACCACGTGGTCGCCGCTCTTCAGCAGGTTGAGGATGGTGTTGATCGCGGCGAGACCGCTGGCGAAACAGAGCCCGTGGCGGCCGCTCTCCAGCGCGGCGAGGTTGCGCTCGAGCGCGAGGCGGGTCGGGTTCTTGGTGCGCGCGTACTCGTAGCCGTCGATCGGTTCGGCGGGAGCGCGTTGACGGTACGTCGAGTTCTGGTAGATCGGCACCATCAGCGCGCCGGTGAGCGGGTCGGGTGGCTGACCGGCGTGGACGGCGCGGGTGCCGAAACCGTCGCGGGATTCGGCGCTGGCGTCGGGCGAGGAGTTCATGGGCGCGGAGTGTAGCCGACCCCCGGATCGGGTCGTGGCAGCGGCGGGCCGGTCGCGCGTCGAACGGCGCGGAGATCGGCGCGTGCGGCGCCGGCCGCCATGAAGAGCTCGCTCGAGACGCTCCAATGGGAGCGCGCGTGCGCGCTGCTCGCTGCGGCAGCGGAGAGTCCGCTCGGTCAGCGGCTCCTGCGCGGACTGGTGCCGTTCCGTTCACAGGAGGCGCTGGCGGAAGCCGCGGAAGCGGTCGCCGAGGCGGGCGGCATGGTGCAGCTCCAGGTCGCGCCTTCGTTCACGCGCATCGAGGAAATCGCGCCGCTGCTCGAAGTGGCGCGCCAGCGGGCAGCGGGTCTCGACGGGCGCGAACTGGCGCACGTGCTGGCGTCGGTCAAGGCGGGGGAGTACGTCCGGCAGCGGCTGGCGGGGCGCGCGGGTGCGCCGCGACTCACCGCTCGGGCGAAGGCGATCCCCGACCTGCAGCGGCTGGTCGCGCTGCTGGAGCAGACGGTGGACGCCGCCGGCGCGGTCCTCGACGAGGCGGCCCCGGAACTCGCCGAACTGCGGCGCGAGCTCGCGCCGGTCGAACGGCGGGTCCGCGAACTGGCGCTCGATCTCGCCGCACGGCCGGAGTGGCGCACGCACCTCCGGGAGGGGCCGCCGGTGCTGCGGGACGGCCGCTTCATGCTGGCGGTCCGCGCCGAGGCGCGCGGCCGCATCCACGGCATCCTGCACGATCGCTCGACCTCCGGCGAGACGGTCTTCATCGAGCCGGAGGAGCTGCTCGAGCCGCAGAACCGGCTGGCCGAGCTGCGCGCGCGCGAGCGGCGCTGGGTCGACCGCATCCTCCTCGAGCGGACACGCGAACTGCTCCGCCACGAAGCGCCGCTGCACGAAGCGCAACGGCAGCTCGCGAGCCTCGACGGCCTGTTCGCGCGCGCCCGCTTCGGTCGCAGCCTCGGTGCCCGCAGCGTGCCGGTGGCGGCCGATGGCGTGCTCGTGCTGCGGCGCGCCTATCACCCGCTCCTGCTGCACGCCGCCGGCCCGGCCGGGCGCGAGTCGATCGTGCCGTTCGATCTCGAGCTCGGGCGCGAGTTCGATGCGCTGGTCATCAGCGGGCCGAACACGGGGGGCAAGACCGCAACCTTGAAGGCGGTCGGCATGCTGGTCGCCCTCGCGCTGGCGGCCGTCCCGATCCCGGTCGATGCCGGCAGCGCGGTGCCGTGGTTCGACGAGGTCCACGCCGACATCGGCGACGAACAGGATCTGGCGAGCAACCTCTCGACCTTCTCCGGTCACCTGCGGCGGATCGCCGACATGCTGGCACGGGTCACCCCGCGCGGGCTGGTGCTGCTCGACGAACTCGGTACCGGGACCGAGCCGAAGGAGGGGGAGGCGCTCGGACGGGCGCTGCTGCTCGCTCTGCAGGCGCGCGGAGCGAAGATCGTCGCGACGACCCACCTGTCGGGACTGAAGGACCTCGGCTTCGAGGTGGCGCGCATCGAGAACGCCTCGCTCGAGTTCGACGGCGACACGTTGCGGCCCCTCTACCGGCTCACGCTCGGCCTGCCGGGCGAGAGCAACGCACTCAAGATCGCCCGCCGCCATGGCATCCCCGCCGCGATCGTCGAGCAGGCCGATGCCTGGCTCCACGGCGGTCGCGGCAGCGAGGCCGCGCGGGCGCGGGAACAGGCGGCGCGAGCGCGTTCCGCCGCTCTCCACCATCTCGAGCAGGCGGAGGCGTCACGCAAGGACGCCGAGGTCGAGCGCGAGAAGTTGCGCCGCGCCGATGCGGCGCTCGCCGAGCGTGGCGTGCGACTGGCGGCGGAGCGCGACCAGGAAGTCGCGAGCGCATTGAGCGAGGCCCGCGCCAGCGGCCGGACGCTCCTCGCGGCGCTGGGCAGCGTCCCGGTGGCACTGGCCGCGCGGATCGAGGCGCTGCGCGAGTGGGTCGAGCGCCTGCCGGAACGCGCGCCGCTGTCGGAGCGCCGGCGCGCCTACCTCGCGACCCTGCGCAAGGGGGACGCCGTGTTCCTGCCGCGCTATCGCGAGCATTGCGTGATCCGCAAGGTCGACCCGGCGCGCGGCCTGATCACCGTCCTCTATCGCAGCCTTCCCGTCGAGATCTCGAGCGACGAGATCCAGCTGCCGGAGCCAATGCCGGGCGGATGAGGGCAGCCGCCGGTTGTGGTGTCGCGGCGGCGGCGGTACAACCCGTCGGGCATGGCGGACCTCGGGCGGCGAATCGCTCCGGTTGCGGGATCGCGGCACCTTCTCGTCGTCGAGGATGAAGAGGTGATCGCGTGCCTGCTCGCCGACGTCCTGTCGCTCGGCGGCTATCGCGTCACGACGTGCGGCACCGTCGGTGCAGCCCTCGAGGCGCTGGCCGCGAATCCCGACTTCGCCCTCTGCATCTCCGATTTCCTCCTGCCTGACCGGACCGGCCTCGATCTGGCGCGCGAGCTGCACCGGCTGCGACCCGAGCTGCGGATGGTGCTCGCGTCGGCGTTCCTCGAGAGCGAGGTCGAGGAGCTGGTCGCGAGCGAGCCGGCGGTGGCGCTGGTGGTGCGCAAGCCGGTCGATGTGTTTGCGCTGCGAGCGCAGATCGACGCGCTGGTGGCGGCCGGTGGGGGAGCGGCGGAGGGCGCCGCCGTGGCGCTCGGCGGTTGACTGCCACGGGCACGCCGCTAGCCTGCCGCGCTTCGCCGAGGGTCTCGAAACGCATGCATCGGCGGGACGCTGCCGGACCGGCGGTGCTCCTGCGATGCGGGCGTCGAAGCCGCGGCGGCCGGGTGGCGAGAGTCATTCCGCAGCCGTGTGCTTTCCGGTCGTGCTCACCGGCGGATCGCTGGCGTGGCTCAACTGGCAGAGCCCCCGCTTTGTAAGCGGGTGGTTGCGGGTTCGATTCCCGCCGCCAGCTCCATGCCGTGCCGGCGCTTCCTTCGCCCTCCGTGGGCGCGGCGACTCGAACACGATCCGACTGGGGGAGATACCCAAGCGGTCAAAGGGGACGGACTGTAAATCCGTTGCCACTGGCTTCGCAGGTTCGAATCCTGCTCTCCCCACCACCATTCGCCTGGCGCCGGGTGGCCGCGCGGGCCGGCGCCGCGGTCTCCGCGGCGAAGCGGCGTCCGCGACGAAGTGAAGTGAACCGATGGCGGCAAGTGGCGGCGACCGCCGCCGTCGCGGTGCGCGGACCCGGCCCGCCGGCCGGTCCCGCGCGACGATTCCCGACTGCGCCGCTGTGGCCGACCTCGTTCCCGGGCCGCGCCGCTCGAGTCACGGTGAGGTGCACGCAGCGATCCCTTCGGTAAGGTCTTCGGCCGCGGGCGCCAAGCCAAGGCCATGCAAGATGTGCGGGTGTAGCTCAATGGTAGAGCGCCAGCCTTCCAAGCTGGCTGTTGAGGGTTCAATTCCCTTCACCCGCTCCATCCTCGAAGAATCTCGCGAGTCGGGCGACTGCCCTCTTGCGCAGCGGCCCTCGAACGGAGAGTATTCTGCGCCCTTTCGCCGCCCGCCTCCGCGGGTGACGTGAGAGGGGCAGTAGTTCCTGCAGTTTTCCATCCATAGGCGGCGCGCGTCGTCTGCATTCCTTCCGGGGAACCGCTGTTCCCGGATCGCGACGGACGACACGCAGGAGTTGTTGGCCGCACGGGCGGGGAGCCGCAGCAGCGGGCGTTCGATCCGAAGATCGCGACCACGGCCTCCAGGGCCGGAGATCAGGAGAGCAAAGGTCCCATGGCGAAGGGTGTTTTCGAGCGCAAGAAGCCGCACGTGAACGTCGGCACGATCGGCCACATCGACCACGGCAAGACCACGCTGACCGCGGCGCTGATGACCTATTCGGCAGCCAAGTACGGCGGCGCGGCGAAGTCGTACGCCGACATCGCCAAGGGCGGCACCGTGCGCGACGAGACGAAGACCGTCACGATCGCCGTGGCGCACGTCGAGTACGAGTCGGAGAAGCGCCACTACGCGCACATCGACTGCCCCGGCCACGCCGACTACATCAAGAACATGATCACCGGCGCGGCGCAGATGGACGGCGCCATCCTGGTGGTCTCCGCGGCTGACGGCCCGATGCCGCAGACGCGCGAGCACATCCTGCTGGCGAAGCAGGTCGGCGTGCCGCGCATCTGCTGCTTCATGAACAAGTGCGACCTGGTCGACGACAAGGACCTGCTCGATCTGGTCGAGCTCGAGGTCCGCGAGCTGCTCAACAAGTACGAGTTCCCCGGCGACAAGACGCCGATCGTGCGCGGTCAGGCGCTCGCCGCCTACCAGGCGCCGACCGATCCCAAGGCGACCAAGTGCATCCAGGAGCTGCTCGACACGCTCGACACCTGGATCCCGGACCCGATCCGCGAGACGGACAAGCCGTTCCTGCTCTCGATCGAGGACGTCTTCTCGATCAAGGGGCGCGGCACCGTCGTCACCGGCCGCGTCGAGCGCGGCGTGGTGAAGGTCGGCGAGTCCCTCGAGATCGTCGGCTTCGGCGACACCCAGAACACCACCTGCACCGGCGTCGAGATGTTCCAGAAGACGCTCGACGAGGGGCGGGCTGGCGACAACGTCGGCGTGCTCCTGCGCGGGATCGAGAAGGAGCAGGTGTTCCGCGGGATGGTGCTGGCGAAGCCGAAGTCGGTGACGCCGCACACGAAGTTCGACTGCCAGGTGTACATCCTGAGCAAGGAAGAGGGCGGCCGTCATTCGCCGTTCTTCAAGGGCTACAAGCCGCAGTTCTACTTCCGGACCACGGACGTGACGGGAAGCGCGACGGCGCTGCTCGGCGGCGCCGAGATGGTGATGCCGGGCGACAACGTGCAGATGACGGTCGAGCTCATCGCCAAGGTGGCGATGGAGGAAGGCCAGCGTTTCGCCATCCGCGAAGGCGGCAAGACCGTCGGCGCCGGCGTCGTCACCAAGATCCACGCCTGAGCTTCCGCGTCGTGGCGGCGCCGACAGCCGTACGGCTGGCGGTCCTCCGCGACGGCGGCGGGTTCGCACGGCAGGGGTCAGCGCCACGGCGCTGGCCCCCCAAAGAAGCGGCAGGTTGACTCATGCGCGAGTGGATGTTTCTCGAGTGCGGCGAATGCGGCAACCGGAACTACCGGACGCCGAAGGATCCGAAGGACACGAACAAGCTCGACCTCAAGAAGTACTGCAAGTTCTGTCGCGGACACCGCTCGCACAAGGAGAAGCGGAAGTAGCCAGATCGCGCTGGCCGGACGCCGGTTCGGCCAGGGCGCCAGCTTTCGGGAGAACCGACGGCATCGCGCCGCGGCTCGCACGGACCGAGAGGGATCGATGTTCAACTACAGGCCGGGTGAAGGTGGAATCGCCCGAGCGACCGCATTCTGGTCGCTCGCCGGCTTCGCTTTTTTCGCCGGTCACCGTTTTTATCTCTGGTCGCAGCGCTTCGAGTTCTTCGACAACGACCTCCTCGGCTCCGAGATCCCGGTCCTCGGGATGCCGCTCACGCCGGGGTTCATCGGCGGGCTCGTGCTCTTCGCCATCGCCGTGTACGGCATCCGGCGCCTCGTCAACGCGCCGAAGATCGCCGACCTGCTGATCGACACTGAACTCGAGATGAAGAAGGTCACTTGGCCCTCCTTCGACGAGGCGCGCAAGGCGTCGGTCATCGTCATCGCCTGCATCGTCGTCCTGACCGGCTTCCTGCTGCTCGCCGACTTCGGGCTGGAGCGCTTCTTCTTCGACGTCCTCTACGGAGGTTCGGCCGATGGGCGGTGAGACGGCCAGTCCGACCGCCGGCGCTCCCAAGGAGTTCCGCTGGTACGTGGTGCGCGTCGCGTCCAACCGCGAGGAGCGCGTGCGCGACAACCTGTTGGCGCGCGTGAAGGCCGCCGCCAAGAGCGAGCGGGTGCGAAACGTCCTCGTGCCGACCGAGAAGTTCACCGAGATCAAGGGCGGCAAGCGGCGCGAGGGCCAGCGGAAGATCTTCCCCGGCTACATCCTGGTCGAGATGCTCCTCGACGAGGAGACGTGGTACCTCGTCCGCGGCACCAGCGGCATCGGCGACTTCATCGGCTCGGAGAATCTCCCGATGCCGATGGAGCCGCACGAAGCGGAGAAGCTGGTCGGCGGGCTGAAGTCGACCGAGGAGAAGCCGAAGCTCGACATCCAGTTCGGCGCCGGCGACAAGGTGAAGATCAAGGAAGGCCCGTTCGAGAACTTCAGCGGCGTCGTCGCCGAGGTTCATCCGCAGAAGGGGCTGGTCCGGGTGAACGTGATGATCTTCGGTCGGGAGACGCCGGTCGAACTCGAGTACTGGCAGGTCGAGAAGATCTGAGCGCGAGGTCGTTGTGCCGCGCCGCGCCGGGATGACCCTGCGTGGTGCACGAGCCGGCGGGATGCCGCGGGCAACAGGAGATCGTGGTGGCTGCTGCAGGATCGAAGGAAGTTCAGGTCGTGATCAAGCTGGCGCTGAACGCGGGACAGGCGACGCCTGCCCCGCCGGTCGGCACCGCGCTCGGTCCGCACGGCATCAACATCGGCATGTTCGTGAAGCAGTACAACGACGCCACCCGCGCCCAGCAGGGGACGGTGGTGCCGGTGGAACTCACGATCTTCAAGGACAAGAGCTTCTCCTTCGTCCTGAAGACGCCGCCGGCTTCGGTGCTGCTGAAGAAGGCGGCGAACATCGCGAAGGGCTCGGGGATCTCCGGCAAGGAGACGGTCGGCACCGTCACCCGGAAGCAGGTCGAGGAGATCGCGAAGATCAAGCTGCCCGATCTGCGCGCCAATTCGATTGGCGCCGCGATGCGGGTGGTCGAGGGGACGGCCCGCTCGATGGGAGTGAAGGTCGAGGGGTGATCGGTGGTGGGTGGCGCCGGTGGTCGCGCGCGCGATCACGGACGCCGGTGGGCTTCGCTCGACGCGCCGTGACGGCCGCGAGCGGAACGGGACTGAAGAGCAGGTAGCGAGACAACATGCGAAAGCGTTCCAAGCGCTACCAGGAGAACCAGAAGGTGCTCGGCGGCCGCCGCAGCGCCCCGCTCGGCGAAGCGGTGGCTCTCCTGAAGCAACTGAAGGCGCCGAAGTTCGACGAGACGGTGGACATCGCGGTCCGCCTCGGCATCGACACGAAGAAGTCGGACCAGATCGTCCGCGGAGCGATCTCGCTCCCGCACGGCGTGGGCAAGACGGCGCGTGTCATCTGCTTCGCCAAGGGCGACCGGATCGACGTGGCGAAGGCCGCCGGCGCGGTCGAGGTCGGCGGGGAGGAACTGGCGAAGCGGATCACCGACGGGTGGTTCGACTTCGACGTCGTGGTCGCCGCGCCCGACATGATGGGCATCGTCGGACGCCTCGGCAAAGTGCTCGGCCCGCAGGGCAAGATGCCGTCGCCCAAGAACGGGACGGTGACCCCGGACGTCGGTGCCGCGGTGCGCGAGTTCGCCGCCGGCAAGGTGCAGGTGCGCGCCGATGCCCATGGCATCGTCCATGCGCCGGTCGCCAAGCGGTCGTTCGCGCCGGAGAAGATCGTCGCGAACATCGAGGCGATCCTCGGGTTCATCAAGTCGCAGAAGCCGGCGGCGTCGAAGGGCGTCTACATCCAGAGCGTCGCACTCTCGACGTCGATGGGCCCGGGCCTCTTCGTGGAGGGCGTCTGAGCCATGCCGAATCGCATCAACAAGGCGGTCATCTCCGAGTACCAGCGGCGGCTCGGCAGCAGCCCGGACTTCGTCGCGGTCGACACGGTCGGCCTCTCGGTGGCCCAGTTCACCGACCTGCGCCGGCTGGCGCGCGACAAGGGCGTCCAGGTGCTGGTGGTGAAGACCTCGCTCGCCTGCGTGGCGCTGCAGGATGCGGTGCAGCCCGACGCGCTGCGCGGCGTCCTGGCCGGATCGACGGCGCTGATCTTCGGTGGCGAGGGACTCCCGGTCGCCGCGCGCCTGGTCGCCGACTACGGCAAGAAGACCGGCAAGCTGGCGGTTCGCGGCGGGCTGTTCGAGAAGAAGATCCTGACGGCCGGTGAGGTCGCGAAGTTCAAGGACATCCCCGATCGGCGCACGTTGCTGGCCCAGGTGCTCTCGGCGGTCACGGCGCCGCTCACCGGCGTGCTCGGTCTCACGCAGAACCTGCTCTCGTCGCCGGCGGCGCTCGCAGAAGCGCTGGCGAAGAAGCAGGAGAACTCGGCCGCATGACGGGGATGCGCGGGTGACTCGAGGCGCGCCCCGCGAGGGGCGGGCCACCCGTCAGGTGTCGGCGTGGCGCCGACGGCGGGAAGCAGATCTTGGCAAATCGATGGAAGTGCGCCTCACGGCGCCTTGACTGAATCACGGAGGATGCGATGTCGCAGGCGATCATGGACCGACTCAACGCTCTCGCGGAGGGTTCGTCCAAGCAGGTGTTGACGGCGATCTCGAAGATGACGGTGCTCGAGCTCGCGCAGTTCAAGAAGGACTTCGAGACCGTCTTCGAGGTGCAGGCGGCCGCGGCGGTCGCGGTGGCGGCGCCGGGCGCCGGCGGCGGCGGCGGCGGCGAGGCGAAGGCCGAGGCGAAGACCGCCTTCGACGTCGTCCTCACGGCCTCGGGCGACAAGAAGATCCAGGTCATCAAGGTGGTCCGCGAGATCACCGGGCTGGGTCTGAAGGAAGCCAAGGACCTCGTCGAGGGTGCGCCCAAGTCGGTGAAGGCGGGCGTCTCCAAGGAAGAGGCCGAGGAAATCAAGAAGAAGCTCACGGAGAACGGCGCCACCGTCGAGATCAAGTGACGCGACTTCTCGCATCCTTTCGGTGAGAACGCCCGACCCGCGCGTGCGCGTGGGCCGGGCGAGCGCGCTTGGGGTAAGACCCGTTCCTTCGCAGAGCTGAGAGGGCCGCATGGAGATTCGGCGGTTCGGCAAGTATCCCGTCATCAGCGAAGTTCCGTCGCTGACCGACATCCAGGTCGCTTCGTACGCGGAGTTCCTCCAGGCGGAAAAGCCGTTCAATCGGCGTGACGACACCGGCCTCGAGGCGATCCTCCGCGAGACGTTTCCGATCCAGTCGTACGACAAGACGATGGGGCTGCAGTACGTCGGGTACGAGCTCGGGCGACCGCGCTACACCCCGGACGAGTGCAGGGTCCTGTCGCTGACGTACGGCTCGCCCTTCCGCATCCGCGTCCGGCTGGACAAGCCGGACCCGGTCGAGGAGTGGGTCTATCTCGGCGAGATCCCGATCCTCACCGGCGGTGGCGAGTTCATCGTCAACGGTTCGGAGCGCGTGATCGTCAGCCAGCTCCACCGGTCGCCCGGCGTCGACTTCTCGATGGATCTGGTCGCCGGCGACAAGCGACTGCACTCCTGCTGGATCATTCCGGAGCGCGGCAGCTGGATCGAGCTCGCGGTCAGCAAGAAGGACGTGCTCGGGATCAAGATCGACCAGAGCGGTCGCTTCCCCGCGACGGCATTCCTGCGCGCGATGTCGGAAGAGTACTCGACCAACGAGTCGCTCATCCGCCTGTTCCACAACACCAAGGTGGTGAAGATCAAGGGCGCGAAGCAGGCCGAGAAGGACCTGCTCGGCCAGTACATCGTCGGCGACATCGTCGATGCCGGGACCGGCGAAGTGCTGATCGCCGGCGGCTCGCTCCTCTCGGAAGAGAACCTGAAGATCATCCTCGAGAGCGAGATGAAGCAGCTCGAGGTGATCGACGGGATGGATGACCCGCTCATCCTCCACACGATCGCCGAGGACGACACCAACAGCCACGAGTCGGCGCTGCTCAAGATCTACAACCGCCTGCGCCCGAGCAACCCGAGCAACCTCGACAAGGCGAAGGAGCTGTTCCACGAGCGCTTCTTCGACGTCTCGCGCTACCGCCTCGGCAAGGTCGGTCGCTTCCGCATCAACCGGAAGTACCGCCAGCAGATCAACCTCGAGGAGATGACGCTCCACCGGGACGACATCATCAACTCGATCCGCTACATCCTCGACCTGCGGTCCGGTCGCGGCGAGATCGACGACATCGACCATCTCGGCAATCGCCGCGTCCGCACGATCGCCGAACTCGCCGCGGAGGAGTTCCGCAAGGGCTTCCTCAAGCTGCGCCGGACGGCGCAGGAGCGCATGAACCTCGAGCCGCCGGAGACGGCGACGCCGCGGACGCTGATCAACAGCAAGACGATCAGCTCGGCGATCGACTACTTCTTCGGCCGCAGCGAGCTGTCGCAGGTCGTCGACCAGACCAACCCGCTCGCGCAGCTCACGCATGAGCGGCGCCTGTCGGCCCTCGGTCCGGGCGGTCTCAACCGCAAGCGCGCCGGCTTCGAGGTGCGCGACGTCCACATCTCGCACTACGGCCGCATCTGCCCGATCGAGACGCCGGAAGGCACCAACATCGGGCTCATCGCGTCGCTGTCGATCTACTCGGGACTCGACCAGTACGGCTTCCTGGTGACGCCGTACCAGGTCGTCCGCAAGGGCCGCCTGACCGACGAGGTCAAGCTGCTGCGCGGCGACGAGGAGTCGGACGCGATCATCGCTCCGGCCGACACCGAGGTCGACGACAAGGGCAAGATCCTCGCCGACAAGGTGCTGGTCCGGAAGAAGGGCGAGTTCGCCTACGTGCCGGCCGATGAGGTGCACTTCCGCGACATCTCGCCGCAGCAGGTCGTCGGCGTCTCGGCGTCGCTGATCCCGTTCCTCGAGCACGACGACGCCAACCGCGCGTTGATGGGCTCGAACATGCAGCGCCAGGCCGTGCCGCTGGTGCGGACCGAGCCGCCGCTGGTCGGAACCGGCATGGAGCTGCCGGTCGCCCGCAACTCCGGCATGGTGGTGGTGGCGGAGGAGGAGGGGGTCGTCACCTTCGTCGACTCGCGCCGCATCCGGATCGGCGAACGCGACTACGCGCTGCGGAAGTTCGTCGGACTGAACGAGAAGACCTGCCTCAACCAGCGCCCGATCGTCGCCGAGGGCGACAAGGTCAGGAAGGGGCAGGTGATCGCCGACGGAGCCGCCACGGCGAACGGCGAGCTCGCGCTCGGCAAGAACGTCCTGGTCGGGTTCATGATCTGGGACGGTTACAACTTCGAGGACGCGATCATCGTCAGCGAGCGGTTGGTGAAGGAGGACGCCTACACGTCCATCCACATCAACGAGTTCGAGATCGAGATCCGCGAGACCAAGCTCGGCCGCGAGGAGTTCACGCGCGACATCCCGAACGTCGGCGAGCGCGCGCTGAAGAACCTCGACGAGTCCGGGATCGTGATGGTGGGGACCAAGGTCAGGCCGGGTGACATCCTGGTCGGCAAGGTCTCGCCGAAGAGCAAGTCGGAGCTGACGCCGGAGGAGAAGCTCCTCCACGCGATCTTCGGTCGCGCCGGCGAGGACGTGAAGAACGACTCGCTCGAGGTACCTTCGGGCGTCGAGGGCGTGGTCATCGACGCGCAGAAGTTCTCCCGCAACATCGACACGAGCGAGGAGCAGAGCGCGAAGAACCTGCTCAAGATCCGGCGCGCGGAGAAGCAGTTCCTCACGCTGTTCCGGGCCGAGCTGCAGAAGCTGGTCGACGAACTCGAGAAGGTCACCAAGGCCGAGGTCGCCGACCCGACGACCGGCAAGCGGATCGTGATCGAGGAGGAGGCGGCGTTCCCTGAACTGCGCCGCCAGCTCGACGTCGGCCGTTCGCACGTGCTCGACCGGATCGACAACGGCTACGGCATGGCCGCCTACAAGCTGTTCAAGGACGCCTCCGACCGGATCGACACGGCCGAGAACGAGAAGAACAAGCTGGTCAACAAGCTGTCGCGCGGCGACGAGCTGCCGACCGGCGTGCTCGAGATGGTGAAGGTCTACGTCGCGACCAAGCGCTCGCTGTCGGTCGGCGACAAGATGGCCGGCCGCCACGGCAACAAGGGCGTCATCGCCAAGATCCTCCCCGAGGAGGACATGCCGTTCCTCGAGGACGGGACCCCGGTCGACATCCTGCTCAACCCGCTCGGCGTGCCGAGCCGCATGAACGTCGGCCAGATCCTCGAGACGATCCTCGGCTGGGCGGCGAAGAAGAGCGGCTTCCGGGCGGTCACGCCGGTCTTCGACGGCGCCTCCGAGCAGGAGATCCGCGCGGCGCTGAAGGGCGCCGGCCTGCCCGAGGACGGCAAGGTCACGCTGCACGACGGCCGCACCGGCGAACCGCTCGACCAGAAGGTGACCTGCGGCCAGATCTACATGCTGAAGCTGCACCACCTCGTCGACGACAAGGTGCACGCGCGCGCGACCGGCCCGTACTCGCTGATCACCCAGCAGCCGCTGGGCGGCAAGGCGCGCTTCGGCGGTCAGCGCTTCGGCGAGATGGAAGTGTGGGCGCTCGAGGCGTACGGCGCCGCGAACGTCCTCCAGGAGCTCCTCACCGTCAAGTCGGACGACGTGGAGGGGCGCACCAAGATCTACGAGGCGATGGTGAAGGGCACCAACATCCTCGAGCCGGGGACGCCCGTCTCGTTCGAGGTGCTCACCAACGAGATCCGCGGTCTCGCGCTGAACATGGAACTGCATCGCCGACGGGTGAGCTGAGATCGGCCTGTCCGGCGACGCGCGGCCGCCCTGCGCGTCGTCGGTCGGGTCGAGGGCCAGGGATCGGCCGGCGGCGGCCGCTCCCGCGACGATGAGGTGCGAACCAGATGCTCGAGGTCGACGTCTTCCACCGCGTGCATGACTACGCGTGCGTCACGGTGAAGCTCGCTTCCCCGGAGGACATCCGCAGCTGGTCGTTCGGCGAGGTCAAGAAGCCCGAGACGATCAACTACCGCACGTACCGGCCGGAGAAGGATGGCCTGTTCTGCGAGAAGATCTTCGGGCCGACCCGCGACTGGGAGTGCTTCTGCGGCAAGTACAAGGGCATCAAGCACCGCAACATCGTTTGCGATCGCTGCGGCGTGCAGGTGACCCACAGCAAGGTCCGGCGCAAGCGGCTCGGCCACATCAACCTCGCCGCGCCGGTCGCCCACATCTGGTTCTTCAAGGCGACCCCGTCGCGCATCGGCAACCTGCTCGACATCAAGGTCAGCTCGCTCGACAAGGTGGTGTACTTCCAGGAGTACATCGTCATCGATGGCGGCACCACGCCGCTGAAGCGCGGGCAGATGCTCTCGGAGGACGAGTACCGCCAGGCGCGGCAGCTCTACGGCGACAAATTCGAATCGGACATGGGCGCCGAAGCCGTCCGCAAGATGCTGATGAAGCTCGAGCTGACGAAGATCTCGCTCGAGCTGCGCGAAGAGCTGAAGAACACGCGCAGCAAGCAGCGCAAGAAGGACATCATCAAGCGGCTGAAGACGGTCGAGCAGCTGCGCGACTCGCCGAACAAGCCGGAGTGGATGATCCTCGACGTCGTGCCGGTCATCCCGCCGGATCTGCGCCCGCTGGTGCTGCTCGAGAGCGGCAACTTCGCCACGTCGGACCTGAACGACCTCTACCGCCGTCTCATCAACCGCAACAACCGGCTGAAGAAGCTGCTCGACCTGAACGCTCCCGAGGTGATCATCCGCAACGAGAAGCGGATGCTGCAGCAGTCGGTCGACGCGCTGTTCGACAACGGCCGCTGCCGCCGGCCGGTGCTCGGCACCAGCAACCGCCCGCTCAAGTCGCTCACCGACATGATCAAGGGCAAGCAGGGCCGCTTCCGCGAGAACCTGCTCGGCAAGCGCGTCGACTACTCGGCCCGCTCGGTCATCGTCGTCGGGCCCGAGCTGAAGCTCCACCAGTGCGGCCTGCCGAAGAAGATCGCGCTCGAGCTGTTCCAGCCGTTCATCATCCGCCGGCTGAAGGAGCTCGGCTACGCCGACACGATCAAGTCGGCCAAGAAGATGCTGGACCGCAAGGAGCCCGAGGTCTGGGACATCCTCGAGGAGGTCATCAAGTCCCACCCGGTGCTGCTCAACCGCGCTCCGACTCTCCACCGCATGGGCATCCAGGCGTTCGAGCCGGTGCTGGTCGAGGGCAACGCGATCAAGATCCATCCGCTGGTCTGCACCGGCTACAACGCCGACTTCGACGGCGACCAGATGGCCGTCCACCTGCCGCTCTCCTATGAGGCGCAGGTCGAGGCGGCCGCGCTGATGATGGCGCCGAACAACATCTTCTCGCCGGCGCACGGCCGGCCGATCATCTCGCCGACGCAGGACATCGTGCTCGGCTGCTACTACCTCACCGTCGATCGGCCGCAGGAGAAGGGCGAGGGCAAGGCGTTCCGCGACGCCTTCGAGGCGCTGCGCGCCTACGCCGACAAGAAGGTCACGCTGCACGCACGCATCAAGGTGCGCATCGGCCCGGGCCGCGTCGTCCGCACCAAGGAGGGCGACAAGCCCTCGGACGGCCTGGTCGAGACCACGGTCGGTCGCCTCGTCCTGAACGACATGCTTCCGAACAAGGACGTCTACTTCAACGTCACGCTCGACAAGAAGGGCATCGCGCGCCTGATCGAGGACGTCTACAAGCGCACCGGCCAGGAGTCGACGGTCGACCTGCTCGACCGCCTGAAGGAGCTCGGCTTCAAGTCGGCCACGCTCGCCGGGCTCTCGTTCGCCATCGCCGACCTGTCGGTGCCGCGCGAGAAGGACAAGGTCCTCGGCGAGGCCGACAAGCGGGTCGAGACGATCGAGAAGCAGCTCGCCAACGGCGTCATCACCGACGGCGAGCGGTACAACCAGATCGTCGACGTCTGGACCCATGCGCGCGAGAAGATCGGCGCCGAGATGATGCGCGGTCTCAAGGACGACACGCGCGCCGGCAAGCCGTACCTGAACCCGATCTTCGTCATGGTCGATTCGGGCGCGCGCGGTTCGGTCGAGCAGATCCGCCAGCTCGCAGGCATGCGCGGGCTGATGGCCAAGCCGAACGGGCGCATCATCGAGACGCCGATTCGCGCCAACTTCCGCGAGGGGCTGCGCGTCCTCGAGTACTTCAGCTCGACGCACGGCGCCCGCAAGGGGCTGGCCGACACCGCGCTGAAGACGGCCGACTCCGGCTACCTCACCCGCAAGCTGGCGGACGTCGCGCAGAACGTCGTGGTGACGCAGCATGACTGCCGCACGATCAGCGGCATCGCCAAGTCGCCGATCTACAAGGGCGATCGCCTCGAGGTCCCGCTCTGGGAGCTGATCCGCGGCCGCGTCTCGCGCGACTCGATCACCGACGTCGTCACCGACGAGGTGGTGGTGAAGGACGGCGAACTCATCACCGAAGAGATCGCCAAGCAGATCGAGAAGCTCGGCTATCCGAAGGTGCGCGTCCGTTCGGCGCTCACCTGCGAGTCGACCCTCGGCGTCTGCCAGCTCTGCTACGGCATGGACCTCTCGCGCGGCCAGCTGGTCGAGCTCGGGCTCGCCGTCGGCATCATCGGCGCGCAGTCGATCGGCGAGCCGGGCACGCAGCTGACGATGCGCACGTTCCACATCGGCGGCGTCGCGTCGCGCGAGCTGACGGTCTCCGAAGTCAAGGCGCGCCGCGAGGGCATCGTGCGCTTCTCGCAACTGCGCGCGGTGGTCAACGCCGCCGGCGAGCGCGTCGTGCTCGATCGCCAGGGCGAGCTGATCCTCGAGAACGCCAAGGGCCTCGAGATCGACCGTTACTCGGTCCCGCTCGGCGGCCTGATCCTGGTCAAGGACGGCCAGGAGGTGAAGGCGGGCTCGCCGCTCGCGTCGTGGGATCCGAACCACACGCCGATCCTCTCGGATCGCGAAGGCGTCGTGCGCTACAAGGACGTCATCGACGGCAAGACCGTCAAGGTCGAGACCGACGCCAACGGCAACAAGCGGCGCATGGTCATCGAGCACAAGGGCGACCTGCACCCCGAGATCCTCATCGAGGACAAGAAGGGGGTGCTGCTCGACAGCCATCCGCTGCCCGAGCGCGCCTACATCATGGCGGAGGATGGCGACAAGGTCTCGATCGGCGACCTGCTCGCCAAGAAGCCGAAGGACGCGGCCGACGTCCAGGACATCACCGGCGGTCTGCCGCGCGTCACCGAGATCTTCGAGGCGCGCAAGCCGAAGGAGCCGGCGGTGATGGCCGAGATCGACGGCATCGTCGAACTGGCCAAGGAGCTGAAGCGCGGCAAGCGGACGATCCTGGTGAAGCCGGAGGCGGAGAACGTTCCGCCGATGGAGCACCTCGTGCCGCACGGCCGCCACCTGCTGGTCCGTTCGGGCGACCGCGTCCGCGCCGGCGATGCGCTGATCGAGGGGCCGCTGGTGCCGCAGGATCTCCTGCGCATCAAGGGCGAGGACGAGCTCCAGATCTACCTGCTGCGCGAAGTCCAGGCGGTCTACCGCTCGCAGGGCGTCTCGATGGACGACAAGCACATCGAGGTGATCATCGCCCAGATGTTGCGCAAGGTGCGCATCGAGGATCCGGGCGACACCGACTTCCTGCCGGGCGCGATGGTCGACCGCCACGTCTTCCGCATCACCAACGAGCGCATGCGGAAGGAGCGCAAGAAGGGCGCGAGCGCCGAGCCGGTGCTGCTCGGCATCACCAAGGCGGCGCTGCAGTCGGACTCGCTGATCTCGGCGGCCTCCTTCCAGGAGACCACCAAGGTCCTCACCGAAGCGGCCATGGCGGGCAAGCGCGACGAGCTGGTCGGGCTGAAGGAGAACGTGATCCTCGGCAACCTGGTGCCGACCGGGACCGGCTTCAAGCACTACCACCAGTCGCGCGTCAAGCTGCACGGGGAGACGATCGAGCTGCCGTCGGACGAGGCGGAAGTGGGGGACGAGGACGCCGAGACGGCCGGTGCGGGGAAGCTCTCCTGACCTGGCCGCCCGCCGACGGATTGAAGTCTTCCAGCGAATCGCTTGAATCAGCGGCCCTTTTCCGGGCCCTTGACGTGGCGCCCGCGAGGGCCTGAGGAATCCATGCCGACGATCAACCAGTTGGTCCGCAAGGGCCGCGACCTGAAGGCGAAGCGCAAGAACTCGCCGGCGCTGGAGGCGTGCCCCCAGAAGCGCGGCGTCTGCACCATCGTCCGCACGATGACGCCGAAGAAGCCGAACTCGGCGCTGCGCAAGATCGCCCGCGTCAAGCTGTCGACCGGCAAGGAAGTGACCGCCTACATCGGCGGCGTCGGTCACAACCTGCAGGAGCACTCGATCGTGCTCGTCCGCGGCGGGCGCGTCCCCGACCTCCCCGGCGTGCGCTACCACATCGTGCGCGGCACGCTCGACTCGGCCGGCGTGACCGACCGCAAGCAGGGGCGCTCGCTGTACGGCGCCAAGCGTCCGAAGACCTGATCCGACCCCGCATCGTCCGCACCGGACTGAAGAGCACCCATGCCACGGAAGTACGAGTCGACCGAGAAGTTCCTGCGCCCCGATCCGCGCTTCGGCAGCAAGCTGATCGCGCGTTTCGTCAACTGCGTGATGACGGGCGGAAAGAAGACCACCGCGCAGTCGGTCGTCTACGACGCGCTCGATCTCCTGAAGAAGAAGATCCCCGAGCGGGAACCGGTCGACGTCTTCACCGACGCGATCAACAACGTCAAGCCGATGGTCGAGGTGCGCTCCCGCCGCGTGGGTGGTGCGACGCTGCAGGTGCCGCATGAAGTGAAGCGGTCGCGGCAGCAGAGCCTGGCGATCCGCTGGATCCTGGAAGGCGCGCGCTCGAAGAAGGGCAAGCCGATGTGCAAGCGGCTGGCCGAGGAACTGTTCGACGCGTTCAACAAGCAGGGTTCCGCGTACACCAAGCGCGAGAACACCCACAAGATGGCCGAGGCGAACGAGGCCTTCGCCCACTTCGCCTGGTAAGCGGCTCGCGGCGAGGCCGCATCTGCTTCGTCGGCCAGGCTCGTTGGCTCCTTTCGGAGCCAGACTTCGCTCTACGCCTCCTTGCATCTGCGGCCTCGGCGCTTCGTCCGAGGAGCGCCGCTTGAACGGCCGGCCGAGGATGGCGCGCGAGGGCTGACTTTCTCGACGCAAGACGACCCGCGTGAGCGGGTCGTTCGCGTTTCAGGGGCGCTTGATGCGGTCGGGATATGCTCCGCCGCTTCGTTGATTCGCGCCAGTCGGCGCTGCCTTGAACCGAGCCATGAATGTCCGTCGCCCTCGAGAACGTCCGCAACATCGGCATCGTCGCCCACATCGACGCCGGCAAGACCACGCTCAGCGAACGCATCCTCTACTACACGAAGAAGGAGCATCGCATGGGCACGGTGGACGAGGGCACCGCGAAGATGGACTACCTCGAGGAGGAGCAGCAGCGCGGGATCACCATCACGTCGGCCGCGACCACCTGCCACTGGAAGGGGCATCACGTCAACCTGATCGACACCCCGGGCCACGTCGACTTCACGGCCGAGGTCGAGCGTTCGCTGTCGGTCCTCGATGGCGCGGTCGGCGTCTTCTGCGGCGTCGCCGGCGTGCAGGCGCAGTCGGAGACCGTCTGGCGACAGGCCGACCGCCATCACGTTCCGCGCATCGTCTTCATCAACAAGCTGGACCGCACCGGTGCCGACCCCGACCGCGCGGTCCGCTCGATCCGCGAGCGGCTCAAGGCCAACGCGGTCCCGGTGCAGCTGCCGATCGGCCGCGAACGCGACTTCTCCGGTGTCGTCGACCTCGTGGCCGGGAGGGCGATGATGTGGACCGACGAGCTCGGCGAGCAGTTCGTCGAGCAGCCGATCCCGCAGGCGCTGCGCGATGACGCCACGCTGGCGCGCGAGGACCTGGTCGAGCAGGTCGCCAACGTCGACGACGAGCTGTCGCTGGCGTTCCTCGAGGGCCGGACGATCGATGCGGCGACGCTGAAGGCGGCGATCCGTCGCGCGGTGCTGGCGCGGAAGCTCGTGCCGGTCTTCTTCGGCGCGGCGCTGCGCAACCGCGGCGTCCAGCCGGTCCTCGACGGCGTCATCGACTACTTGCCGTCCCCGGGCGACATGGGGGTCATGGAGGTCGAGCGCGTCGATGGCAAGGGCAAGGAACGCTTCGCGCCGCAGCCCGACGCCGATCTGCTCGCACTGGCGTTCAAGACCATCCACGACAGCCACGGCGACCTGACGTTCGTGCGCATCTACAGCGGGACCCTGCGCACCAACCAGTCGGTGTTCAACACGCGCGAGCAGAAGGCGGAACGGGTCGGGCGGCTCTATCGGATGCACGCCGACGAGCGCGAACCGGTGGAGGAGGTCGGTCCGGGCGACATCGTCGCCACGGTCGGGTTGCGCTTCACCAAGACCGGCGACACGCTCTGCCCGAAGCCGCGCGCCGTGCAGATCGGCGGGATGCTCTTCCCCGACACCGTGATCTCGCAGTCGATCGAGCCCAAGTCGGCAGCCGACCGCGATGCGCTGAACGAGGCGCTCACCTTCGTGGCGCGCGACGATCCGACCTTCCGCTACCGGATCGACGACGAGACCGGCCAGGCGATCGTCTCCGGGATGGGGGAGCTCCATCTCGAGATCGTCAGCAACCGCATCGCCCGCGACTACAAGGTGCCGATCCGCATCGGCAAGCCGCGCGTCGCCTACCGGCAGACCGCCGCGGTGGCCTGCGAGGGCGACGCGACGTTCAGCCACGTCTTCGCCGGCAAGCCGCAATTCGGTCGCATCCGCCTGCGCGTGGAGCCGCGCGAGGCGATCCAGCCGACGGTGAAGATCGCGCTGCCGAACGAGCGGGTGCATCGCCAGTTCTGGCTCGGGGTCGAGCTGGCGGCGAAGGCGGCGCTGAAGTCGGGCCTCGACCTCGGCTACCCGATCGTGCGCGTCCATGTCGAGGTGTTCGACGGCGAGACGCGCGAGGGCGAGACCACCGAGGCGGCGCTGGCGAAGGCGACGGACGACGCCTTCCATGCCGCCATGAAGGCCGCCGGAGTGGTGCTGCTCGAGCCGATCATGGCGTTCGAGGTGCAGACGCCGACCGAGTTCATGAAGTCGATCACCGGGGATCTCAACGCCCGGCGAGGGACCATCGAGCAGGTCGAGAACCTCGGAGAGACGGCGAAGATCGCCGGCAAGGTGCCGCTGTCGGAGACGTTCGGCTACTCGACGGCGTTGCGTTCGATGTCGCAGGGGCGCGCCAGCTTCGCCATGCAGCCGGCCGACTACCTGCAGGTCCCAGCCGAAGTCGCGCGTGGACTCGCGTTCTGAGGCGGCTTGATCGCGCCTGCCAGCGACCGCGACCGCGGGAGCAGCGGAGCGGCGTGCAGGTGCGGCAAAGGCGCGGCCGCCCCGTTGACGGGTCAGAAAGCAGTTGACACCCGCCGGGCGACCCCTACCATCTTCCGGCCCGCTTTTTCCGGCGGACCCATCGCAAGAGCCGCAACGAGAAGGAGCACCCTGACTCCCCTCGCCACCCGTCCCCCCGAGGACGGACAAGGCAAGGGCCGAGCGGGGTGTTCTCGACGTTGCTGATCGGCGGGTCTCCGGGAGTCGCCGGTCGAAGTTGACGCCGCTCGCCCGCGAGAAGCCCATGAATCCGCAGCAGAAGATCACGATCCGGCTCGAAGCCTACGACCATTCTGCGCTCGATCAGTCGGCATCCGACATCGTCGAGACGGCGAAGCGCACGGGCGCACGGGTGGCCGGTCCCATCCCGCTGCCGACCCGGATCGAGCGCTACACGGTGCTGCGCTCGCCGCACATCGACAAGAAGTCGCGGGAGCAGTTCGAGATCCGGACGCACAAGCGACTGGTGCTGATCAGCGACCCGTCGCCGAAGACGGTCGATTCCATCAGCCGCCTGAACCTTCCGGCCGGCGTCGACATCCGGGTCCGGGTCTGACGACCTCACGGTGAACAGAGGCGGCCGCGGGGGCGAGTGAGTCGCCCCGCACGATCGCAGGAGATCCAAGGTGGCGGATGCAGTTCCAGGCAAGGCGATCCTCGCCCGCAAGGAGGGGATGACGCAGCTGTTCGACGAGAAGGGGCAGGTCGTCCCGGTCACCGTCCTCAAGGCCGGTCCGTGCGTCGTCACGCAGGTCAAGACTCCCGAGAACGACGGCTACCACGCGCTCCAGGTCGGATTCATCGATCAGAAGCCGCGCCGACTCGCCAAGCCCCAGCGGGTCGAGGCCGAGAAGCGCAAGGTCGCGGCGAAGCGGATCCTGCGCGAGATCCGGCTCGCGGCGCCGGCCGACCGCAAGGTCGGGGATGAGATCAAGTGCGACGTGTTCCAGGTCGGTGACTTCGTCGACGTCGTCGGCCACACCAAGGGCCGCGGCTTCACCGGGGTCATGAGGGCGTGGAACTTCGGTCACAAGCCGCGTTCGCGCGGAAACATGAATGTCCGCGGCCCGGGCTCGATCGGCATGCGTACCTGGCCGGGGCGCATCCTGAAGGGCAAGCGGATGGCCACCCAGTGGGGCGGCGAGCGGGTCACGGTGAAGAACCTCCGCGTGATGGCCGTGCAGGTCGAGTCGAACTCGCTGCTGGTCAAGGGCGCGGTGCCCGGCACCGACGACGGCGTGGTCTACGTGCAACTCGCCCGTTCGACGCGCCCGGCGAAGTCGAGCTGAGTCGCGGTCGGACGCAGGAAGGCGCAAACGAGTCATGGCTACGACAGCGACGGTTCCCACGAAGGCGGATGCGAAGGTCCTGAGCGGCGGCTCGGTGACCACGCGCTCGATCGACCTCGGGCTCTTCGGCACCGGTCGGCGCCGGACCTTGCTCAAGGAAGCCGCGATCGCCTACCAGGCGAACCAGCGGCAGGGCACGCACAAGGCGAAGAAGCGCGCCGAGACTTCGTACTCCGAGGCGAAGCCGTGGCCGCAGAAGCACACGGGCCGTGCGCGCGCCGGCGATCGCAATTCGCCGCTCTGGCGCCACGGCGGCACCATCTTCGGTCCGATCCCGCGCGACTATCGGCAGAGCCTGCCGCGCCGCGCGCTGCGGGAGGCGCTGCGCTCGGCGCTGTGGGGCAAGCTGGTCGACGGCGAGGTCGCCGTGATCGAGAAGTTCGCCGGTGACAAGCCGTCGACGAAGACGGCGGCGAAGTGCCTGAAGGAGCTCGGGATCGCCGCGAGCGTCACGGTGGTGGCGCCGACTGGCAATCCGAACGTGCTGCGCAGCTTCCGCAACCTAGAGCGGTGCGACGTCGTGCCGGCCGCCGAGGTCAACGCGCTGCACCTGCTCCGCCGCAAGCACGTGGTGTTCGTCGGCGACGCGCTCGACACCGTCGGCAAGCGCCTCGCCGGCAAGGCCGCGCCGTCGGCCTGAATCGGAAGGGATCGTCATGCTCGAAGCCCGCGAAATCATCAAGAAGCCGCTCGTCACGGAGAAGTCGACCTTCCTCCAGGACGCGTTCAACCAGTACGTGTTCCTGGTTCATCCGCAGGCGAACCGCCTGCAGGTGAAGGGCGCGGTCGAGGCGCTGTTCAACGTCAAGGTCGCGGACGTGCGGACCATGGTGCGGAAGGGCAAGCCGCGGCGCGCGTTCGGTCGCCCGATCACGACCAAGCCGTTCAAGCGGGCGATCGTCACGCTCCGCGAGGGCCACAAGATCGACGTGGTCTGAGCGCCCGCAAGGCCGAGCGCCGAGCAGCGCGACGAGAGACGCGACGGGAAGTACGACGAGAGGTCGGAGCAATTCGATGGCCGTGAAGATCTACAAGCCCACTTCGCCCGGACGCCGGGGCGGCACGTTCCCGGACATGAGCGAGGTGACCGGCCGAGCCGGCGTCAAGCAGTTGCTCGTGGCGCAGCGCCACCGCGGCGGTCGCAACAACACCGGTCGCGTCACCATCCGGTTCCGCGGCGGCGGCCACAAGCGGTTCCTGCGCGTCATCGACTTCAAGCGCGAGAAGGACGGCATCCCGGCCATCGTCCATCAGATCGAGTACGACCCCGGTCGCTCGTCGCGTATCGCCCTGCTGCACTACCGCGACGGCGAGAAGCGCTACGTGCTCGCGCCGATCGGCCTGCAGGTCGGCGCAACGATCGAATCGGGCGAGCGCGTGGAGCCGAATGTCGGCAACTCGATGCCGCTGGCTCACATCCCGCTCGGCCTCTTCGTGCACAACGTCGAGATGGCTCCGGGCAAGGGCGGCCAGCTCGGTCGTTCGGCCGGCACCCAGATCCAGCTGCTCGCGCGCGAGGACGACTACGCGACGCTGGTGCTGCCGTCGGGCGAGCGCCGCAAGGTGCACGTGCGCTGCCGCGCCACCATCGGCCAGGTCGGCAACATCGATCACCAGAACCAGGTGCTCGGCAAGGCCGGTCGCAAGCGCTGGCTCGGCCTGCGGCCGCACGTGCGCGGTGTCGCGATGAATCCGGTGTCGCATCCGATGGGCGGCGGCGAGGGGCGCAGCAAGGGCGGCAACATCCCGCGCTCGCCGACCGGCGTCCCGAGCAAGGGCGGCAAGACGCGGCATCCGCGCAAGCCGTCGAGTCGGTTCATCATCCACGGGCGCAAGAAGCGCATCGAGACGGCCTGAGCGGAGCCTGACGGAACATGGGACGAAGCATCAAGAAGGGGCCGTTCGTCGACGCCAAGCTGCTCGAGAAGGTGGCGAAGGCGAGCAAGGGCGGCAAGAAGGACCCGATCAAGACCTGGTCGCGTCGTTCGACCATCCTCCCCGATTTCGTGACGCACACGTTCCTCGTGCACAACGGCAAGCAGCACGTGCGCGTGTTCGTGACCGAGGACATGGTCGGCCACAAGCTCGGCGAGTTCGCACCGACCCGCGTCTTCCGCGGGCACACGTCGGGACGGAAGGCCGAGGCTGCGGCCGCGGCGCCCGCGCCGGCGGGCGGCGGCAAGAAGTGACCCTGATCGCGGCGCGCTGAACGAGCGACCGAAGCGAGAGAGACCGAAGCGAGACAGCGACCATGCCATACCAAGCCAGCCATCAGTACGCGAAGGTGACGCCGCGCAAGGCGCGTCCCATCGCCGATCTCGTGCGCGGGATGAACGCGAGCCGCGCACTCGAACTGCTGACGCTCAATCCGCGGCGCGCCTCCGGGCTGTTCCGCTCGGTCATCCAGTCGGCGCTGGCGAATGCCGGCCAGGCGCAGGGTGTCAACCTGAACAAGCTCGTGATCAACGAGATCTTCGTGAACGAGGGACCGCTCATCAAACGCGGTCGTCCGGTCGCGCGCGGGCGCTACCACCGGATCATGAAGAAGACGAGTCACCTGCACGTCGTCCTCGACGAACCGGCGGCAAAGCCGGAGAAGGCGGAGGGTCGCGTCTAAATGGGCCAGAAGGTCAATCCCCTCGGATTCCGCATCGGGATCCGGGAGCCGTGGCGCTCGCGCTGGACGGCCTCGAAGAAGGACTTCCCCGGCTTCCTGGCGCAGGATCAGAAGATCCGGCGGTTCATCAAGCAGGAGTTCCGCCAGGCGGCGGTGGCGCGCATCGACATCGAGCGCACCCGCGAGGCGACGACGGTCATCATCCACACGGCGCGTCCCGGCGTGCTGATCGGCCGCAAGGGCGTGCGCGCGGAGCAGTTGCGCGACGACCTCGCCCGCATCGTCGGCAACAACGTCACGGTGCACACGGTCGAGATCGGTCGGCCGGAACTCTCGGCGCAGCTGGTGGCGGAGAGCGTCGCCGAGCAGCTCGAGAAGCGCGTGTCGTTCCGGCGCGCGCTGAAGAAGACCGCGCAGCTCAGCATGCAGGCCGGTGCGATCGGCGTGAAGATCCACATCGCCGGCCGGCTCGGCGGCGCCGAGATGTCGCGGCGCGAGGCGATCATCCAGGGCTCGATCAAGCTGGCGACGCTCGACGCGGACATCGACTACGGCTTCGCCCAGGCGATGACCAGCTACGGCACGATCGGCTGCAAGTGCTGGATCTTCCGCGGCTGGCATGAAGGGCCGCACAAGAAGGACAAGGAGGACAGCCATGCCGCTGATGCCTAGTCGCGTCCGCTGGCGCAAGGTCCAGCGCGGCAACCTCCGCGGCATCGCCCAGCGCGGCAACGAGGTCGCGTTCGGCGAGTTCGGCCTGCAGGCGCTCGAGTGGGCGTGGATGGATGGGAGGCAGATCGAGGCGGGTCGCGTCGCGGCCAGCCGGTCGGCGCCGGAAGGGCGGCTCTACATCCGCGTCTTCCCGCACAAGCCGATCTCGAAGAAGCCGCTCGAGACCCGCATGGGCAAGGGCAAGGGTGAACCGGAACTCTGGGTGGCGGAAGTGAAGCCGGGGCACGTGATCTACGAGCTCGCCGGCGTGACCGAGGAGAAGGCGACCCTCGCGTTCAATCGCGTGGCGCACAAGCTCCCGATCAAGGTCCGCATGATTCGGCGGAGGCACGGGCCGTGAAGATCGGCGATCTGCTTACGCAGGACGACGCGGAACTCGCGTTCCTGCTCAAGGAAAAGCGCAAGCGGCTGTTCGACTTGCGTTTCAAGGCGGCGTCCGAGGGACTCTCGGACACCAAGGAACCGGTGCGCCTGCGCCGCGACATCGCCCGGATCCTCACGATCCAGGGCGGTCGCGTGCGCGCGAAGCGGGCGGAGGGCAAGGCCGATGGCAAGTGAGCAGGCCACGGGCGACGCGGCCGCGGCGACGGGCAAGCGTTCCCGTTGCATCGGCATCGTCACCTCGGACAAGATGCAGAAGACGATCACCGTGGTGGTCGAGCGACTGGTCAAGCACGCGGTCTACAAGAAGTACGTCCGCCAGCGGACCATCCTCAAGGCGCACGACGAGAAGAACGTCGCGAAGGTCGGCAGCGTCGTCGAGGTCGAGTTCTCCCGGCCGCTGTCGCGGACGAAGCGCTGGAATCTCGTCCGCGTCCTGCGCGCGGGGGAGGAAGGCTGAGCCGTGATCCAGACCTACACCCGTCTCGACGTGGCGGACAACACCGGCGCTCGCACGGTGATGTGCATCCGCATCCTCGGCAACTCGCGCCGGCGCTACGCGTCGGTGGGGGACATCATCATCGGCGCGGTCAAGAAGGCCGCGCCCGGCTCCGACGTCAAGCAGGGGTCGGTGGTGAAGGGCGTGGTCGTCCGCACCAAGTCGCCGATCCGGCGCGACGACGGCAGCTACGTCCGCTTCGACCACAACGCGATGGTCCTCCTCGACAACGAGAACAACCCGAAAGGGACGCGCATCTTCGGCGCCGTCGCCCGCGAACTGCGGGTCAAGAACTTCATGAAGATCATCTCGCTCGCCGCGGAGGTCGTCTGATGGCGCTGCGGATCAAGCGCGGGGACGTCGTCGTGGTCCGTTCCGGAGCCGACAAGGGCAAGACCGGCAAGGTCATCCGCGTCGAGGTCGCGACCGGGCGCGTCGTCGTCGAGGGCGTCAACCTCCAGTACAAGCACATGAAGCGGACGCAGCAGAACCCGAAGGGCGGGCGCGTCCGCCGCGAGGGGCCGATCGACGGCTCCAAGGTGATGCTCTGGAGCGAGAAGCTCGGCAAGGGGCAGCGCTTCCGGGTCGAGACGCGCGAAGGCAAGCGCGTCCGCGTCGGTGCGAAGGATGGAGTGGTGTTCGACTGAGCGGGATGCCGTGAGTCCGGCAACCACTCCTCCGAACGGGAACAACATGAGCAAGACCGCACAACGCAAGCTGCCGCGCCTGCGCGAGAAGTACGAGCGCGAGGTGGTGCCGATGCTGATGGACAAGTTCGGCATCAAGAACCGCATGGCCGTGCCGCGCCTGCGCAAGATCGGCATCAACATGGGCCTGCGCAAGGAGAAGGAGAGCAAGGAGTTCCTCACGGAAGTGGTGGGGCACCTCGCCGCGCTCTCCGGCCAGAAGCCGGTCATCACGAAGGCGCGCCAGTCGATCGCCGGGTTCAAGGTCCGCCAGGGTGACAAGGTCGGCCTCAAGGTGACCTTGCGCCGCGACCGGATGTGGGAGTTCCTTGACCGGATGATCGCGCTGGCGCTGCCGCGCGTGCGTGACTTCCGCGGGCTGTCGCGCAAGGCGTTCGACGGACGCGGGAACTACACGCTGGGCATCGGCGAGCAGACCGTGTTCCCCGAGGTCGTCGGCGACTCGGTCAACCACACGCAGGGCATGGACATCAGCATCGTGACCAGCGCCGGGGACGACGCGCGGGCGGAGGCGCTGCTGCAGGCGCTCGGGATGCCGTTCCACCGGACGTGAGAGCGGGACGGACGCTGCAACCAAACGCATGGGGCGCCCGCGAGGGGCTCCGATGAGGAGAAGTGAGCTTGGCTAGGACGTGCCTGAGGGTGAAGGCGAAGCGGACCCCGAAGTTCAAGGTCCGCCAGCACAACCGCTGCAACCTGTGCGGTCGGTCGCGCGCCTACTACCGCAAGTTCGGCTGCTGCCGCGTCTGCTTCCGCCAGCTCTCCCTGAAGGGCGAGATCCCGGGCGTGAAGAAGGCGTCCTGGTGATCGCGCGCGCCGCGGAACCGATTACGGAATCCATGCCATGACGATGACAGATCCGATTGCCGACCTCGCGACGCGCATCCGCAACGCTCTCCGCAACAAGAGCGGCGAGACGCGCATCCCGCACTCGCGGATCAAGGCCGGCATCTGCGAGGTCCTGAAGCGGGAGGGGTACATCCGCGACTTCTCGGTGGAGTCGGCGGAAGGCCATCCGCTGTTGCGGGTCGTCCTCAAGTACGGCCCGGACGGCGAGCAGGTCCTGCAGAGCATCTGCCGGGTCAGCAAGCCCGGGTGCCGGGCGTACCGCGGCGCGGGCGACCACGCACCGGTGCTGCGCGGGATGGGGATCACGGTTCTCACCACGACCAAGGGCGTCCTGTCCGACCGCGAAGCGCGGGCGCAGAACGTCGGCGGCGAAGTGCTGCTCGAGGTCTACTGATGTCGCGCATCGGAAAGCAGCCGGTCAAGTACCCCAAGGGGGTCGAGGTCAAGTTCGACGCCGGGACCCTGACGGTGAAGGGGCCGAAGGGCTCGCTCACGCAGCAGGTCGACGCCCGGATCAAGGTCGAGGTCGATGGCGCCGGGAGCGCCGTCCGCTTCAGCCGCAGCAGCGACGAGCGGCTCGACCGTTCGATGCACGGCCTCTATCGCGCCCTCTGCCGCAACATGGTCGAGGGGGTGACGACCGGCTACAGCAAGCGCCTCGAGATCCACGGCGTCGGTTTCCAGGCGAAGCTCGAGAAGGGCAAGCTCTCGCTGTCGGTCGGGTTCAGCAACCCGATCAACCTCGCGATCCCGAAGGGGATCACGGTGGAGACGCCGAACCCGACGACCGTCGACATCAAGGGCATCGATCGCCAGCAGGTCGGCGAGTTCTCGGCGCGCATCCGCAGCGCGCGTCCGCCCGAGCCCTACCAGGGCAAGGGCGTTCGCTACGCCGGCGAGCAGATCCGCCGCAAGGCCGGCAAGTCGATGGCGACGGGCAAGTAGGCCCGCCGCGCGGCCTCCGCAGCCCCGAACCTGCAGCAACCGAACCGGCGCCTCAGAAAACAGGGATCCTCGAATGGACCATCAACGCGATCTTCGTCGCCGCCGCGCCAGCAAGGCCGGCAGCGTCTTCAAGCGGATCAAGGTCCGCTCCGATCGGCCGCGTCTCTGCGTCTTCCGCAGCAACCGGTTCATCTACGTGCAGGTCATCGACGACGCCAAGGGCCACACCGTCGCCGCCGCGAGCAGCCTCGAGAAGGAGCTCAATGCGCCGGCCGAGGGGGGTGCGGGCAAGGTCGGCATCGCCACGCGGGTGGGTGCCGCGATCGCCGAGCGGGCGAAGAAGGCCGGGATCGACAAGGTGGTCTTCGACCGCCGTCACTACCGCTACCACGGCCGCATCAAGGCGCTCGCCGATGGCGCCCGCAAGGGCGGCCTCTCGTTCTGATTCTGACGCGCAGCATCGTGCCGGCTCGCCGTGCACGCCGAGGATGAAACGTGACCTTGAACAACGACAATCCTGAAGTGAAGAAGGTCGACGCGCCCGCCCCGGGCGGCGGCGATCGCGGCGGCGATCGCGGCGGCGGCTCGCGCGGGTTCGACCGTCGCGGCGGCGGCGGCCGCGATCGCCGGCGGGACCGGGACGATGGCGGCGATGAGCCGCAGTTCCAGGAGATCGTCGTCAAGGTCAACCGCTGCGCCAAGGTCATGAAGGGCGGTCGGCGGTTCTCCTTCTCGGCGCTGGTCGTCGTCGGCAACCGCGACGGCAAGGTGGGCTTCGGCTTCGGCAAGGCGCGCGCCGTTCCCAACGCGGTCGAGAAGGGCGTCAAGGACGCGAAGAAGAGCCTCATCAACGTCCCGCGCGTCGGGACGACGATCCCGCACCAGGTGCAGGCCGCGTTCGAGGCGTCCTCGGTGCGACTGATCCCGGCGGCCCCCGGTACCGGCATCGTCGCCGGCGGCACCGTGCGCGCCGTGATGGAGCTGGCGGGCGTCAAGGACGTGCTCACCAAGAGCGTCGGACAGACCAACGCCATCAACCTGGTCAAGGCGGCCTTCAAGGGCCTCGAGGCGCTGCGTTCCAGGACGCAGATCGAGGCGCTGCGCGGAGTGACCCTCGGATGATGCTGCATGACGTGGTCGGTGCCGGTCCGAAGCGCAAGTATCGCGTGCGCGTCGGTCGCGGCATGGGTTCGGGGCTCGGCGAGTCGTGTGGTCGCGGCCAGAGCGGCGCCTACTCCCGCAGCGGCAATTCCTCGAAGCTCGGCTTCGAGGGCGGAACGATGCGGTTCTTCCGGCGCCTGCCGCGGCGCGGCTTCAACAACGCCGCGTTTCGCGTGGAATGGACCACCGTCAACCTCGGCCTGCTCGAGAAGGCGTTCAACGACGGCGACGAAGTCACCGTCGCCGCGGCCATCGAGCGCGGCGTCGTCCGGCGCAACGCCGTCAACCTCAAGGTGCTGGGTGACGGCGCGCTGACCAAGAAGCTCCGCTTCCCGGTCGGCGTCGAGGTCTCCAACGCCGCTCGCGCCAAGATCGTGCAGGTCGGCGGGACGGTGGCGGTGCCGCCGAAGGCGAAGCTGCCGCCGAACTTCCGCCGGATCGAGGCGGACAAGAAGCGCTCCGCGAAGGTCGCCGCGGCCACGCCGTCGCCGGACAAGGCGAAGGGGGACAAGGCGGCGAAGGGCGAGAAGGCGGACAAGCCGGCGAAGACGGAAAAGGCGGACAAGCCGGCCAAGGCCGCGAAGCCCGCCGGCGACAAGAAGGCAGGCGGCGGCGACAAGAAGAAGTGAGCGCGGGGTCGAGCGTCGATCCCCGCGTACGGCCAGGCAACCGGTAGGCATATGCCCATGTTCGGCAAGGCACTCGAGGTCCTGCGCGTCCCGGAGCTTCGCAAGAAGATCCTGTGGACGCTCGGCCTCCTTCTGGCCTACCGCCTCGGCAACTACGTGCTGCTTCCGGGCGTCCATGCGGAAGAGTTCCGCGAGCGACTCGGGGCCGGCAGCGGTGGCGTCGTCGGCATCCTGAACGCCCTCTCCGGCGGTGCGCTCGGCAGCGCGACCGTCTTCTCCCTCGGCGTGATGCCCTACATCTCGGCGTCGATCGTCTTCTCGCTGCTGCAGAAGATGGTGCCGGCGCTCGAGCAGGTCGCCAAGGAAGGCCAGAGCGGACAGCGCAAGATCAACCAGTGGACGCGCTGGGCCACCGTCCCGATCTGTCTCTTCCAGGCCACGGTGACGGTGACCACGCTGATCGCGAAGGACGTCGCCGAGAACGGCGTCGACTCGCTGATCCCGCCCGAGCTGTTCGCCAGCTTCTTCTACAAGTGCGCGCTGGTCGGGCTGCTGACGGCGGGCACGCTGCTGATCATGTGGATCGGCGAGAAGATCACCGAGCACGGCATCGGCAACGGCACCTCGCTGATCATCATGGCCGGCATCATCGCCCGGCTGCCGACGCAGATCTCGTCGTCGTTCATCGGCGATCCCGACAACCGCAAGCAGTTCGTCGCCGAGATCATCGCCATCTTCATCATCAGCGTGCTCGCCGTCGTCTTCTTCACGAAGGCGCAGCGACGGGTGCCGATCCAGCAGGCCAAGCTGACGCGCGGTCGTCGCCAGCTCGGCGGCGCTCGTCACTTCATCCCGCTCAAGGTGAGCGCGGTCGGCGTCATGCCGATCATCTTCGCCCAGACGCTCTTCGTCATCCCGAGCATGCTCGGCAACGCGCCCGGCCTCGGCTTCATCAACGAATACCTCGGCTACGAGTCGTTCCTCTACCTCGTCCTCTACACCGCGCTGATCTACTTCTTCTCCTTCTTCTGGACCGCCGTGATGTTCCAGCCGAAGGAGATGGCGAACAACCTGAAGGAACATGGCAGCTTCATCCCGGGCACGCGGCCCGGTCAGCGCACGGCCGACTTCCTCGAGGGCGTGATGGTCCGCGTGACGCTGGTCGGCGCGACCTTCCTCGCCGTGATCGCCCTGTTCCCCTACTTCGCCAACACGTTCATCGGCACCGCGGGCGGTCGCGGGATCGCGTTCGCGATCGGCGGGACGTCGATCCTGATCACCGTCGGCGTCTGCCTCGACCTGGTCGACAAGATCAATGCCCAGCTGGTGATGCGCAACTACGAGGGCTTCACCAGCGGCCAGGCCACTTCCGGCGGCTGGGCGCGACGGCGCGAGGGCGGACCGGCCGCCGGGCAGCTGTCGGGCGGAGCGGATTGATCGTGCGGACGGCAGCGCGCATCCGCCCGAAGACGAAGGCCGAGCTCGCCAAGATGCGCGAGTCAGGACGCATCGTGGGCGAAGTCCTCGCCGGGGTTGCGGAGCGGATCAAGCCCGGGGTGACGCTGCTCGAGCTCGATGCCTGGGCCGAGGCGCACATCCGGGGGCGTGGCGCGACCCCATCCTTCAAGGGGTACCACGGCTTTCCGCGGAGCCTGTGCGTCTCGGTGAACGAGGAAGTCGTCCACGGGATCCCGGGGAAGCGCGCGCTGCGCGACGGCGACATCGTGACGGTCGATTGCGGTGCCCTCCTCGACGGCTGGCACGGCGACGCGGCGCGCACGTTCTGCGTCGGCAGCAGCGACCCCGAATCGCGGGAACTGCTGCGGGTGTGCGAAGGGTCGCTGATGGCGGGCGTGGCGGAGCTGCGGCCGCAACGTCGTCTCGGCGACGTGTCGAAGGCGGTCGAGGCGTTCGTGAAGCGCGAGTCCGGTTTTGCCGTGGTCCGGCAGTACGTCGGCCATGGGATCGGTCGGGCGCTCCACGAGGAACCGCAGGTTCCGAACTACTTCGAGCCGGGGTTCCCGCACGCGGACCTCATGCTCGAGCCGGGGCATGTCTTCGCGATCGAGCCGATGGTCAACGCAGGCACCCATGAAGTCCGGGTGCTCGAGGACCTCTGGACGGTCGTGACGGCCGACGGGCGCCGCTCGGCGCACTTCGAGCACACGGTCGCGGTGACGGAAGATGGCCCGCAGGTTCTGACGCTCCCGTGAGCGTCGGTGCAGGCTGTCGGTAGCTTCGAGGACGGGCAGAAGTGGCGAAGGAAGAGGCGATCCGAGTCTCGGCCGTGGTGACCGAGTCGCTGCCGAACGCGGTGTTCCGCGTGAAGCTGGAGAACGGTCACACGATCCTGGCTCACGCCTCGGGCAAGATGCGGATGCACTTCATCCGCATCCTGCCGGGCGACAAGGTATCGATCGAGCTTTCACCCTACGACCTGACCCGCGGACGCATCGTCTACCGCGAGTAGCGTGGCCGGCGGGCGGAGGCTGGACGGCGCCAGGTGCGCCGACCGCGCGACTGCGCAGCGCGGGATGACCGGACGGACGGCAGGATTGACTGAGTTCCAGGAGAGGACGGAGTTCCAGGAGAGATCGTCGTGAAGGTAAGAGCTTCGGTCCGACCCATCTGCGACAAGTGCAAGATCGTGCGCCGGCGTGGCACCGTCTACGTCGTGTGCAGCGAGCCGCGCCACAAGCAGCGCCAGGGCTGAGCCCCGCGCGCACGAACGCTGAAGCAGCGATCAGAGAGGAAAGCAATGCCGCGTATCCAGGGCGTCGACATCCCAGCGGACAAGAAGGTCCCGTACTCGCTCGCCTACATCTATGGCGTCGGAGTCTCGACCGGGAGGAAGATCTGCACCGAGCTCAGCATCAACGCTGACGCCCGGGCGAAGGACCTCACCGAGGAAGAGCTCGCGCGCATCGCCGAGTGGCTCGACAAGACCATGCCGGTCGAGGGCACCCTGCGGCGTCAGGTCGCCGTCAACATCCAGCGACTGAAGGAGATCGGCAGCTTCCGCGGCCTGCGCCACCGCAAGGGGCTCCCGTGCCGCGGCCAGCGGACGAAGACGAACGCGCGCACGCGCAAGGGACCGCGCAAGACGGTCGCCGGCAAGAAGGGCGCCAAGGTCAAGTGACAGCGAGGTCGGCCGGCGCCGTGCGCCGGTCGCAACGAGGCGTTCGCGCAGAGCGCGCGGCGCCGTTCGCGGCAGCGGGACACGCTGCCCAGGAGGAAGAGAAGTCGGATGGCCAAGAAGAAGAAAGCTCGCCGCAGTTCAGCGAAGGCGATCGCGCACGTCGTCGCGACGTTCAACAACACGATGGTCACCATCAGCGACCTGCGCGGCGACACCCTGGCCTGGTCGAGCGCCGGCAACGTCGGCTTCAAGGGGTCGCGGAAGTCGACTCCTTTCGCCGCGCAGAAGGCGGCCGAGAAGGCAGCTGCCGCGGCGATCAAGATGGGGGTCAAGGAAGTCGAGGTCCGGGTCAACGGCCCGGGCAGCGGCCGCGAATCGGCGGTCCGCGCGCTCGCTGCGTCCGGCCTGACGGTGCGGGCGATCGAGGATCGGACGCCGCTCCCTCACAATGGCTGCCGGCCGCGCAAGCGGCGCCGGGTCTGATCGACCCCGGGGAGCCTCGGCCGCCCCGGGCGCTCGCCAGCCGCTCGCTTTTTGCGACGGCTTCGCCAGAATGGGCCGACTTTTTCTGGACTTGGCACGGTCGCGCGGATGGCGAGCCCTTTCGGGCGCGCCTCGCACGGGCCGGACTGACTCGGAGTTCGACAAGGCACGATGGCGCGTGAAACCGGATCCGTCTGCAAGCTCTGTCGCCGCGAGGGCGAGAAGCTCTTCCTGAAGGGCGCTCGCTGCGAGTCGGCGAAGTGCGCCATCGTCAAGCGCAACTACCAGCCGGGCCAGCACAGCTGGAGCCGCGGCCGCCCGTCGAACTTCGGCGTGCGCCTGCGCGAGAAGCAGAAGCTGAAGCGCTTCTTCGGCATCTCCGAGCGCGCCTTCCGGCTGGTGTTCTCGCGCGCGTCGCGCCTCCCGGGCAACACCGGCGAACACCTGCTCAAGCTGCTGCAGACCCGCCTCGACCACGTGGTGCAACTGGCCGGGATCTCGCTGTCGCGGCGCCATGCCCGCCAGCTGATCCAGCACGGCCATGTCTTCGTCAACGGCCGGCGGTGCAACATCCCGTCCGCGGGCGTGCGCCAGGGCGACGCCATCACCTTCTCGAAGCGCGAGCAGGTGGTGAAGCACCTCAAGGAGTGCATCGAGTCTCGCAAGGGCGAGACGGTGCCCGGCTGGCTGCTGTGCGACGAGGCGGCGATGAGCGTGAAGGTCGCCGAGCTGCCGAAGCGCGAGCACCTCGAATTCCCCGTCGACGAGCAGCTCGTCGTCGAATTGATGTCGCGCTGAAACCACGGAGATGAGCCAGATGCGAATCCGTTGGCGCAGCTTCGAGCTGCCGTCCCGAGTGGCCGCCGACAGCGAGTCGGCCACGTCCACCTACGGCCGCTTCGTGGTCGAGCCGTTCGAGCGCGGCTTCGGGAACACGATCGGCAACGGGATGCGGCGCGTGCTGCTCTCGTCGATCGAGGGATTCTCGATCACCCAGATCAAGATCGACGGCGTGCAGCACGAGTTCTCGACGATCGAGGGTGTCCGCGAGGACATCGTCGACATCGTCCTGAACGTGAAGGGCATCCTCGTCCGTCTCGCCGGCGAGGGGCCGGTGCCGCTGCGCATCGAGGCGCGCAAGAAGGGCGTCGTGCGGGCGGGCGACATCCAGTGCCCGGCCGATGCCGAGATCCTCAATCCTGAGCACGTCGTCTGCACCCTCAACTCGGAACGCGAGTTCCGGATGGAGCTGGTGGCGCAGCGCGGCCGCGGCTATCGCACCGCGGAGGAGAACGAGAAGGAGGAGAAGGAGATCGGCGTGATCGCCGTCGACTCCAACTTCTCGCCGGTGACGCGCGTGCGCTACAAGGTCGAAGAGACCCGCGTCGGCAAGATGACCAACTACGACAAGCTGGTCCTCGAGGTCTGGACCAACGGCGCCATCACGCCGGAGAGCGCGCTGGTCGAGGCGGCGAAGATCTACCGCAAGCACCTGAACCCGTTCGTGCACTACCTCCAGCCGGGCGCGGGCATCCTCGCCGGCGAGTCGGCGGTCGCGGGCGGCACCGCGGTGGCCGTCACCGAATCGGTGGTCGATGGAGCGCCGTCGGCGGCGCTCGACCAGCCGATCTCGTCGCTCAACCTCTCCGTGCGGGCGCGCAACTGCCTCGATTCGGAGAACGTCCGCACCATCCGTCAGCTGGTCAAGCTCTCGGAGCAGGACCTGCTCGAGCTGCGCAACTTCGGGCAGACCTCGCTCAAGGAAGTGAAGAAGCTGCTCGGTGAGCGCGGCCTCGCGCTCAACGGCTCGGCGATCTACATCGACGACGGCGAGGATCAGACCGACGACAAGTCGGAAGCAGGCGACGACGGCGCCGGGCCGGTGCTCGACATCAAGTCCTGATCGATGCGCGATCCGTCGCGGTGAAGCGGCGCCGCCACCGACTTGAGCGGGGGGCCGCGACACCGGGAGCCTGAGCGGCGAACACGACGGCGAGCGGATCCGGTCCGAATCCACGAAGCAGGGAAAGAACCTCGGCGATGCGGCACAAGAAACTCGGACGCAAACTCGGGATCCGCGCGGACCACCGCAAGGCGCAGCGGATGAACATGCTGACGGCGCTGATCCTCCACGGCCGCGTCGTGACGACGCTCGCGAAGGCCAAGGAGTATCGGCGTCACGCCGACAAGCTGATCCACCTGGCGAAGGTCCGCACGCTCGCCCGGATCCGGCGCGCTGCCTCCCAGCTCGGCAACAAGAAGTCGATCGTCAAGCGCCTGTTCGACGTCGTTGCGCCGCCGTTCGCGGAGCGGCCGGGCGGCTACACCCGCATCCTGAAGCTGGCGAAGCCGCGCGTCGGCGACGCTGCGCCGCGGGCGATCCTCGAACTGGTGGGCGAGAGCGAGCGGCGCGCGAAGGCCGCCGAGGATGCCCGTGCGCTGGCCGCCGACGAGGCGACCAAGGGCAAGAAGAAGAAGAAGAAGGGCGAAGCCGCGGCCGAGGGCGAGACTGCCGCCAGCTGAATCTCGCTCCCGGAGCTCCATCCGGGCGCTCCGTCCGGGCGCTCCGTGCCTGTGCTCCCTCCGATTGCGGCGTAGCGCTGCTCCATCCCGGCGTCGCCGCCCGGTCGTGAGCGGTCGTTCGTGCGCGGCAGGACTGGCCGCAGGCTGACCGGGCGCGCCAGTCGCCACGGTGTATCGATCGCCACCGTGCGCCGATCGCCACCGTGCGCCGGGATTGCGCCGCGGTCAGTTCCCGAGGCTGCGCAACACCCGCGTGGTCACCTCTTCGATCGACCCGACGCCGTCGACGAGATGCACGGGGACCTTGGTCGACTGATAGAAGCCGATGCACGCTTCGGTCTGCGCCGCGTAGGTATCGAGGCGGCGACGGATCACCGCCTCGTCGGCGTCGTCGGCGCGCCCTTCCTTCATCGCCCGGCCCTTCAGGCGTTCGATCAGAGCGGGGCGCGGCACGCTCAGCACCACTACGCCGCGAATCGAGTAGCCGCGGCCGGCGAGGAAAATGTCGAGCCAGCGTGCCTGCGGGATGTTGCGCGGGAACCCGTCGAGCAGGGTGCCGAGCGCCACGTCGGGCCGCAGCAGCCGGTCGCGCACCATCTCGTTGGTGACGGCGTCGGGCACCAGCTGCCCGTTGCGCATGATGTGGTCGATCTTGATGCCGAGTTCGCTGCGGCGGCTCAGATGCTCGCGGAACATGTCGCCAGTGGAGACGTGGGCGGCCCGCAGCCGCTGTTCCAGGACCTTCGCCTGAGTGCCTTTGCCTGAACCAGGAGGCCCGAACAGGAGCACCGTCTGCCGGATCATCGTCCTCGAGCCCCCTGCGGTCGTCGCGAGCCGTCCAGACCCGACGCCGGAATGATGCCTTCGGATCCGGCGCAGGCAAAGCGCCCGCAGCACGCTTTTCCGGCCGCTCCGCCCCGGGAGCGTCTCCGCGAGGGGTGGCCGCTCAGCGCAGCGACGCGCTGCCGAGACCCAGCGCGCCGTCGATCGCCTCGACGAGATCGTCGCTGATCTGCACGAAGTGTTCGTCGCCGAGGCGGTGGATCAGCGGCGGCCGGCCAGCCTGCGCGATCCGCAGGAACACCGGGCTTGCGCCACGGTGGCGGGCCAGCGTGGCGCGCACGTCGGCCAGGGCGCGCGCGGCATCGGGCCGCGGCGCCAGGTCGATGATGAGCTGGCCGCCGGAAGCGCCGTCCAGCACGCCGTCGAGCGGCTTCAGTTCGTTCGCCCGGATCGTCGCGCGATCCGACGAGAGATCGAGCGCGCCGCTCAGCAGGACGATCCGGTCCGATTCGAGGAACTCCTTCGCGCGTTCGTAGGTGTCGGGAAAGACCAGCGCGGTCGCGCTGCCGGCGAGGCCGGCGAGCTCGACGATCGCCATCTTCCGCCCGGCCGCCTTGCCGCGCTTGGCCACGGTCACGCGCACGCCGGTGATGATCCCGCCGACGGTCACGTTCGCGCCGTCTTGCGCCTCGGCGAGCGTCTCGATCCGCGCCGTGCAGTGGCGCAGGAGCAGGTCGGAATAGCGCGCGAGCGGATTGCTCGACAGGTAGTAGCCGAGCGCCTCCTTCTCGAGCCTCAGCTTCTCGCGCTCCGGCCACTCCGGCACCGGGGGAATGCGGCTGCGCGGCGGAACGGCCGCCCGCGACGCGCCGAACAGCTGCTTCTGGCCGGCGCGGCGGTCGCGTTGCGCCGTGGCCGCCTCCTGCAGCAGCAGCTCGAGCGCGCCGGAAAGCGCGGCGCGCGCATGTCCGGTCCAGTCGAGCGCGCCAGCATGCACCATCGCCTCGAGCGCCGCGCGGTTCAACGTCAGCGGCGGCAGCGCATCGAGGATCGCCGCGAGATCGACCGGCCCGCCGCGACGGGCGGCGTCGGCGCGGGCGGACTCCCGGGCGACGATCAGCTCCTCGATCGCCTTCGGGCCGAGCCCCTTCACGTTGCCGAGTCCGAGCCGGATGGTGCTGCCGTCGGTCGAGGTGGCGAGGTCGGACGCGAGCAGATCGGGCGGCAGCACCTCGATCGAGGCGCGCCGGCACTCGCCGAGATAGGCGGCCACCTTGTCGGTGTTGGCCGACTCGCAGGTGATCACCGCCGCCCAGAACTCGTGCGGGTGGTTGGCCTTGAGCCACGCCGTCCACCAGGTGACCAGCCCGTAGGCGGTGGAGTGGCTCTTGTTGAAGCCGTAGCCGGCGAAGAACTCCATCTGTTCCCAGATGGTGGTGGCGACGTCCTTCGCGCAGCCGCGCTCCGCCGCACCGTCGACGAACTTCTGCCGGTACTTGGCCATCACCTCGGGCTTCTTCTTGCCCATGGCCTTGCGCAGCGTGTCGGCCTCGTCGAGGGTGAAGCCGGCCAGGACGTTGGTGATGCGCATCACCTGTTCCTGGTACACCATGATCCCGTAGGTCTCGCGCAGGATCTCCTCGAGGCTCGGATGCAGGTAGCGGACCGGCTCGGTGCCGCGCTTGCGGTTGACGTAGGAGTCGACCATCCCCGAGCCGAGCGGGCCCGGCCGGTAGAGCGCGAGGATCGCGATGATGTCCTCGAAGCTGTCCGGCCGCATCTTGACCAGCAGCTCCTTCATGCCGCCGGACTCGAGCTGGAACACGGCGGAGGTGTCGCCGCGCTGGAGCAGCTCGAACGTCTTGCGGTCGTCGAGCGGGAGCGCCTCGAACGACAGCCTGACGCCGCGGTCCTTCTCGAGCCGCTGGCGCGCATGGTCGAGGATGGTCAGGGTCTTCAGCCCGAGGAAGTCCATCTTCAGCAGGCCGAGCGACTCGAGGTCGTTCATCGAGAACTGCGTGTTCACTTCGCCCTGGACCGTGCAGAGCGGGACGATCTCCATCAGCGGCCGGTCGCCGATCACGACGCCGGCGGCGTGGGTCGAGGCGTGGCGGTTCAGCCCCTCGATCTTGAGCGCCACGTCGAACAGCTCGGCGAAGCGCGCGTCCTCGCCGCGGATCGCCTGCAGGTCGGGATCCTCGAGCGCCTTCTTCAGCTCGGTGCCGGGCGTGACCGGGATCTTCTTGGCGATGCGGTCGACGTCGCGCAGTTCGATGCCGAGGACGCGGCCGGCGTCGCGGATGGCCGCCTTCGCCGCCATGGTCCCGAACGTCACGATCTGCGACACCCGCTCGGCGCCGTAGCGCGCGCGGACGTACTCGATCACCTTGGCCCGGCCGTCGCGGCAGAAGTCGACGTCGATGTCCGGCATCGAGATGCGCGAGGAGTTGAGGAAGCGCTCGAACAGCAGGTCGTACTTGAGCGGACAGACGTTGGTGATGCCGAGGCAGTAGGCGACCATGCTGCCCGCCGCCGAGCCGCGCCCCGGGCCGACCGGCACGCCTGCCTCGCGCGCGTAGCGGATGAAGTCGGAGACGATCAGGAAGTAGGAGACGAAGCCCATCTGCTTGATGACTTCGATCTCGCGCTCGAGGCGGGCGCGCACGCGGGCGTCGACCGCGGGATAGCGCCTTCGCACGCCCTCCTCGCACAGCCGCCGGAAGTGCTCCTCCGGCGTCGATCCATCCGGCGTGACGAAGGTCGGCAGGTGCATCTCGCCGAGCTTGAGCGCGAAGCCGCAGCGGTCGGCGATCTCGACCGTGCGCTCGATCGCGCCGGGCGTGTCGGCGAACGCCTCGACCATCTCGGCCGCGGTGCGGAAGTGGAAGCGGTCGCTCTCCATCCGCATCCGATCGGCGTCCTGGAGCGTGTTGCCCGTGTTGATCGCCAGCATCACCTCCTGCGCGCGCGCGTCGTCCCGCGAGAGGTAATGGACGTCGGAGGTGCCGACCACCGGGATCCCGGTCTCCCGCCCGATGTCGCGCAGCGCCGCACGCACGAGGTCCTGCCGCTCGAGCCCGTTGTTCATCACCTCGAGGTAGAAGTTCCCGGTCCCGAAGAGCTCCTCCCAGCGGCGCGCGGCGGCGATGGCGTCCCTGCGTTCGGCGTGCTGGACGGCGCGCGCGACCTCGCCCGAGAGGCAGCCCGACAGCGCGATCAGCCCCTTCGAGTGGCTGGCGAGCAGCTCCTTGTCGATGCGCGGCTTGCGGTAGTAGCCGTCGAGGTAGCTGCGGCTGGTCAGCCGGAGCAGGTTGTGCCACCCTTCCTTCGTCGCCGCGAGCAGCGTCAGGTGGTCGGTGAAGTTGCCGCTGTCGTCGCCGCTCTTGTCGGTCCGCGATTTCCGCGCGACGTACGCCTCCATGCCGGGGATCGCCTTGATGCCGGCGTCCTTCGCCGCCTTCATGAACTCGATCGCGCCGTACAGGTTGCCGTGGTCGGTCAGGGCCAGCGCGTCCATGCCGGCGCCCTTCGCCGCGCCGATCAGGCCGTCGATGGTGGGGTTGCCGTCCAGCAGCGAGAAATGGCTGTGGACATGGAGGTGCACACAGCGCACGGGCGCGACCACGCGAGTTCTCCCCGGATTGCCGGCGGCGCCGACGCGAACGGCGCCACCGCCGCGAGGGGCGTTCTAGCGGTCGGCCGCGGCGCTGATCAATGCGCCGCCGCGCGGCCCTTGCTCGCGCCGGGGCGTTCGGGGAGAAAGGGCGCATGAAACCGCCGCCGGCCGTCCGTCCGCCGCCCGTTGCCGTCGCCCCTCCGCGGGACTGCGCCGATGGCGCGCGGCGACTTCCTGGTGCCGCGCTGCGTGGGGGCATCGGGGCGATCTGGCTGGCGCTCGCCGGTGCGATCGCGGTGGCGCCGGGCTGCGCCGGCACCGACGCGGCGGTGAAGCGGGCGGAAGCCACCGACGGGCCGACGGCCGCGAGCCGCGCGGAGCAGCCGCGCCGGGACGATGCTGCGCTGCGGGCCGACTGGCAGCTCTACCTCGCCAACGCGGAGGAGTGGCCCGCGGCGCGCGAGCGCTGGCTGGCCGGCCCGCCCGCCGAGCGGCGAATCCTGCTCGACAACCTGCTGATCGAGCTGCTGAAGGACGACGCCGCCGATCGTGGCAGCGGGACCTCGTTCCGTTCGGCGCGGGCGCGCCGTGAGCTCTCGTGGTTCGGCAACGAGGCGGTCGCGCCGCTCGTCGAGGGGTTGCGCACGCTCGGCTCGCGCGACCGGGTGGACAGCGTGACGCTCGATCGCATCGCGACGGCATTGGCCGACCTGCGCGCGGTGGGCGAGCTCGCGCGGCTCGCGGCGTCCGCTGCGGGCGAGGGGAGCGGGACTCTCGACGTCCGCGCGCGGCTCGCGGCGGTGCGCGCGCTTGCGGCGATCGAACTGCCCGAGGCCGAGACCGCGCTGATCGACCGGCTCCTCGTCGACCCCGACTGGCAGGTGCGCGGTGCGGCGGCCGAGTGCCTGAAGCCGCGTGCCGCCGATCCGGCCATCCGGCGGGTCATGATCGCGGCGCTCGGCGACGCCGACGGCTACATCCGCGCCCAGGCGGTGCGCGCCCTGGTGGTGGGGGCGGGCACCGAGGTCGCGGCGATCCCGCTCGACACGCTCGCGCGCTGCCTCGCGACCGACCCCGCCGCTGCGGTGCGCGCGGCGGCGGCCGAGAGCCTTGGGTTGTACGCCTTCGAGCCGTCGGTCGAGGCGCTGCTGCTCCGGTCACTCGCCGATCCCGACCTCGCCGTCGTCGGCGCCGCGGCGCACGCCCTCTTCAACAACCGAACGCGCGACGTGCAGCTGGCGCTGGTGGACGCGCTCGACCGCGTCAACCAGATCGCGGTGCGGGAGCCCCGCGCCGCCGGCCTCGTCAGCGAGTTGCTCCGGCTGCTCGCAGCCAACGTCGGCGCGACGCCGGAGCGGATCAACCCGGCTGGCTGGCGCCGGCTGATCGAAGCCCGCTGGCAGGAGCGCTAGGCGACGCCATGGACTGGAAGATCGAACGGATTCGCGAGCGCTGCGCCACCTGCGAGCAGCCGTTCCGCCATGATGAGCGCGTCCGCTCCGCGATCACCACCGACGAGCAGCAACGCGCCGTCCGCCGTGACCTCTGCGGCGCCTGCCCGCCGCCCGGCGGTCCGTCGACCGTCTGGTGGGAGACGCGCTGGCAGCAGCCGGCGCAGCGGAAGAAGAAGGTCGACTTCGACCGTCTGCTGCGCGTGTTCGAGGCGTGGCAGAAGGCGCCGCCGAAGGACAGCGACGCGCTGCTCTACCTCATCACCCTGTTGCTCGTGCGCAAGCGCTTCCTGAAGCTGGTCGACCTCGTCCACGAGGACGGCCGCGAGCATCTGCGCCTGCGCCGTCCCGGCCCGATCGAGACCTGGTACCTCGCGCCGGCGCCCCTGCTGCAGCCGAGCGACCTGCCGCCGCTGCGATTGCGCCTCGAGGAACTGATCGACGGCACCATCGAGGACGATGAACTGCAGGGTGCCACGGACGCCGCGACTGCAGTCGGGAACTGACCCGGTGTCCCGTCGTCGCGGCGGCGCGCCCGCGCGCGGCAGTCCGGACTGACGACCGGCCCCGACGGCGGGCGAGGCGGGACGCGTCCGTCCGCCCCGTCGAGCGGGCCGCTCGCCGTCGCGCGCGTGCCGCCAGCCGCAACCCACTTTCCCCCACGCCAGCGCACGATGGGCCCGGACTGCGCCCGCCCGGGTCGATTCCCCGGGGGAGCGGCTGCCATTGGGTCAGCTTCCGGGTGCTCTGGTTGCGCGTGGCAGTCGCTCCAGGTCGTGGGTCTCCCCAGTTAGTGGAACAAAAAACTGGAAAATGGTTGCGTGTGGGTTGAAGTGGGGTAGGATCCCGTCGTCGGGTCGAACAAGGAGTGCGTCAGGGAACCCAGTCGGCGCGGGGATGCGACGGTGTTTGTCGGTTCGTACACGGCATGCGATCGACAGCAAGGGCCGCATCAACGTCCCGAAGAAGTTCCTCGACCAGTTCCAGGGGCCGGGCGCGGCCCGGATGTTCTTCGCGACGCGGGGCCTCGACGGCTGCCTGTTCCTCTTCCCTCCGGAGGAGTGGGGCACGGTGGTGGCGCAGGTCCGGCAGAACTCGCTCGGCAGCGAGGAGGCGCGCGCGTTCGCGCGGCGATTCTTCGCACTGACGCGCGAGCTCGAGGTCGACGCGGCTGGCCGCGTCCTGTTGCCGAAGGAGCTGCGCGAAGCAGCCGGAATCGGCGACGAGGCGCTGTTCGTCGGGGTCGATACGCGCGTCGAGCTGTGGTCGCCGCAGCAGTGGGCGGCCCACGACGCGCAGCACGGGACGAAGTACGAAGACCACGCGAAGGGGGTCTTCCGTGCGTGACGCCGGCGCAAGCCGGACGCGGGAGGGGGCGGGTCCGGGTGGGTGAGACGCGCCACGTCCCGGTCATGGTCGAGGAAGTCCTTGGCTTCCTCGCACCGAGGCCGGGTGGGCGCTACCTGGACCTGACCTTCGGCGGGGGAGGTCACGCACGGGAGGTCCTCGCGCGTGAGCCGCGGTGCCAGGTCGTCGGCGTGGATCGCGACGGCTCGACGCTCGCGGCGGCGGCGCGGGAACTGGCGCAGTTCGGCGCACGCCTGTCGACGGTGCAGTCGCGATTCGACCAGGCGGCCGTGGCGGCGGCTGCCAGCGGGCTCGGATCGTTCGACGACGCCTTCGATGGCGTGCTGGCCGATCTTGGTCTCTCCTCGCTGCAGCTCGACGACCCGGAGCGCGGGTTGAGCTTCGAGCGCGATGCCGTGCTGGACATGCGGATGGATCGAGGCGTCGGAGAGACGGCGGCCGGGTTTCTCGGCCGGGTCTCGGAGCAGGAGCTAGCGGACCTCCTGTTCCGCCTCGGCGACGAGAGCCGCGCGCGAGCGATCGCGCGGGCGATCGTCGAACGCCGTCGGCATGCGCCGGTGCGACGCACGCTCGAGCTCGCCGACCTGGTGGTGCGGGCGACGGGAGGCCGGCTGCAGGGCCGGATCCACCCGGCGACGCGCACGTTCCAGGCGTTGCGGATGGCGGTGAACGACGAGATCGGCTGCCTCGAGCGGGTGCTGAGCCAGGCACCCCGCTGGCTGAAGGCGGGCGGTGCCCTCGTGGTCATCGCCTTCCACAGCGGCGAGGACCGGGTGGTGAAGCGGAGCCTGCGGGCGGCCGCGGACGCGGGCGTGCTCGAACTCGTGACCCGCAAGGTCGTCGAGCCGGGCGCGGCCGAGGTCGCGACGAACCCGCGCTCGCGCAGCGCCAAGTTGCGTGCGGCGCGTCGCGTCGGCGGGGAGCCCGCCGCGCGGCGCACCGGCGCGATGACGGATGAGCGAGACGAAACGAACGGATGAATTCGGGAGCGGGCACGGCGCCCGGTCGAACCGGGGGCTTGACTGCGGACGGCGAGCCCCTGGATCGCCCTCGACTGGGCACCGTGCCCGCGCCCCGGATCCGATCCGTCGGGAAGAAGGAAATGCGACGCCCGTGATCCGGTACGGACTCCTTGCGCTCGGTTTGCTCGCGACGATGGCCGTCGCGGTCTCGACCGTGCACATGGAGGTCGGCGCGCACCTCATGAGCTACGACCTCGCGCGGACGCACGAGGCCATCGGTGAGCTCGAGGAGGCGCGGGATTCGGTGCGGGTGCGCGTGCTGGCGCAGTGGACGCCCGAGCGGGTCGTCGCCGCGGCGCAGCGCGAACGGGAACGGCGGCGATTGCAGGCCGAGGCGCACGCGACGGGGACGGCGACGGCGCGACTCTGAGCGTCGACCGTGATCGTCGCGCGGCGGCCCACGGCGGACGGGGGGACCGGCGTGCGCGCGTTGCTCGACTCGGCGAGAGGAAGGTCGGTCTTCCTGCTCGCATTGTGCTGCGTCCTGCTCCTCGCCGTCGGCGTGAAGCTGTTCTGGCTGCAGGTCATGCGCCAGCGCTCCCCCGAATCGGTCGCCGCATGGCGCACGATCGCCATCGACGAGGAGGGTCGCCGCGGCGATCTGGTCGACGCTCGTGGCGGGATCGTCGCCACGTCGGTGCGTGAAGTCGACCTGCGCGTGTGGACCAGCGGCGTGGCCGCGACCGACCATCGTCGCGAGCAGCTCGCGGCCGAGCTCGCCCGCATCGTTGGCGTCGATCCGCAGCGCACCCTGCGGACGCTGGCGAAGCCGGGCCAGTGGGTCCTGCTGGCCGAGGGGATCCGCGATCCCGGCGTCATCGCCGAACTGCGCGACCTCGCGCGCAGGCCGGCGTTCCGCGCGCTCGAACTGGAGACGCGTCACGTCCGCGAGCATCCGCGCGGCGGGCTCTTCGCCACGCAGCTCGGTTGGGTCGGCTGGGTGGCGGACGTGGCCGCCGACGGCAAGCCGCTCGCCACCGGCAACTGGCGCGGCGTCGCCGGTCTCGAGGCGCGCTGCGAGGCGGTCCTGCGACCGAGCGGCGGCGCGCGGTTCGTGCGCCGCGACGGCACCCAGCATGACATGCTCGATCCCGCGCTGGCGGCGGTGGGCGCGCGCGACGGGCGCGCGGTCCATCTGACGCTCGACCCCCTGGCGCAGACGATCGTCGACGAGCAGCTCGCCGCGGCGATGGAGGAGTTCGCGCCCGACTGGGCGCAGGTGCTGGTGCTCGACCCGCGGACGAGCGACGTGCTCGCCATCGGCCAGCAGCCGGCGCCGGCGGCGCCGATGCCGGACCTGAAGCCGTTGCCGCGCGGCGCCTCGGCGGCGCAGCGCGCGGCGATCGAGGCGGAGAACCTGCGCCGCTACGCCAACCACCAGATGCTGGCGGTGCACCGCGTCTACCCGCCCGGTTCCTCGTTCAAGCCGCTCATGCTCGGGTTGGTCCTCGAGCAGGGCAAGGCGACTCCTGACGACGTGGTCGACTGCGAGAACGGTTCGCACCGCTTCGACCGGCGCCCGATCCGGGATACGCATCCACGCGGCCTGCTGACCGTCACCGAGGTGCTGGTCGAGTCGTCGAACATCGGCATGACCAAGCTGGTGCTGTCGCTGGTGCCGGCGGATGCGAAGAAGGGTGCCAAGGCGTTCCAGCCGGTCCTCGACCATCTCGATCGCCTCGGTTTCGGCCACAAGGTCGGCGGATTCGCGGGCGAGGAGAACGGCATGGTGCCGCCGCTCCGCAGCATGGATCGTGTCTACTCGCTGGCGTCGCTCTCGTTCGGTCAGCAGATCCAGGTCACGGCGCTGCAGATGGCCACCGCGTGCAGCGTGATCGTCAACGACGGGGTCTGGCGCGCGCCGCGCATCCTCGACGCGATCGACGACGGCGCCGGCGGGCGGATCGAGATCCCCCCGGCGCCGGAGAGCGAGCGGGTCGTCTTCTCGGCGCGGACCGCCGCCCAACTGCGCGGGATGTGCGCGCGGGTGGTCGACGACGGCGCCACCCGGCGCTGGAAGCCGAAGGGCTGGTCGGTCGGCGGCAAGACCGGGACGGCGGAGCACGAGACCGATCACTCGATCTCCACCAATTCGTTCTGGTGCTTCGCCCCGGTCGCGGCGCCCCGCTTCCTGGTGCTGGCCGTGCTGCACCATCCCCGCAAGGGGCGTTACGCCGCCGACAACGCCGGGAAGCTGGCAAGCAAGGTGCTCGGCGGCCTGCTCGAGCGGTTCGAGGTGCCGCCGGATCGTCCGGAAGAGCTGGTGAGTGCAGGCCCGAAGGCCGAGGACGGCGGCGCGGCTCCGGCCGGCAGGCGACCGCTGGCGTCCGCCGCGCCGGGCGTGATAGCCTCGCCAGCGGTTGGGGAGGGGCGATGACCGCGGCCGAGACCGCACCGATCAGGACGCGTGATCCGGCACCGACGCTCGCCGCCCTGGCGCGAGCGATCGGCGTCGTCGCGCCTGGACGCGCCGCCCGGCTGCCGGTGACGGCACTGACGGACGACAGCCGCCAGTGTGCGCCCGGGACCCTCTTCTTCGCCGTCCCCGGCGGCCGCGACGACGGCGTCCGCTACCTCGAACAGGCGGCGGCGCAGGGCGCCGTCGCCGCCGTGGTGCCGGGGGGGACGCCGGCTTCCGCCAGCCGATCCGGCCTGCCGCTGCTGGCGGTCGCGTCCGTGCGCCTCGCGAAGGCGCTCGCTGCGCAGGCGTTCCATGGCCATCCGGCGCGCGCGCTGCTGACCATCGGCATCACCGGCACCAAGGGCAAGACCACCACCGCGAGCTTCCTGCGCGCGATCCTCGCCGAAGCGGAGCTCAAGCCGTCGCTCCTCGGCACGATCGAGGAGCAGGTGTGGAGCCGACCCGCCCGCTCCGCCACCCACACCACGCCCGACGCGCTCCGCCTCGCCGCATTCATGGACGAAGCGCGCGCCGCCGGCGGCAAATCGCTCGTGATGGAGGTCTCCTCGCACGCGCTCGACCAGGAGCGGGTCGCCGGCATCCCGTTCCGCGCCGCGGTGTTCACCCAGCTCGCGCGCGAGCACCTCGACTACCACCCGACGGTCGAGCACTACCGCGACAGCAAGGCACGCCTCTTCTCCGGTCTCGGCAGCGATGCCGTGGCGGTGCTCAACGCCGAGGACGGCAATGCGCTCGACCTCGTCGCCCGCTGCCGCGCCCGCGTCCTCACCTTCGGCGAGGTTCCCGCTGCGCACGTCCGCCTGCGCGCCGTCGAGGCGGCGGTCGGCGGCAGCCGCGCCGAACTCGAACTTTCGCGCGAGCTCGGCGGCGGCGGCCTCGTCCTCGCCGTCGCGATGGCGGGTCGCCACAACCTGCTGAACGCGGTCGGCGCCGCGACGGCGGCGCTCGGGCTCGGCATCGCGCCGGCGATCGTCGCGCGCGGAGTCGCCGCCCTGCGGAGCGTGCCGGGACGCCTCGAGCCGGTCGCCGCCGGCCAGCCGTTCGCCGTGCTGGTCGACTACGCCCACACCGATGACGCGCTGGAGAAGGTGTTGCGCCTGCTGCGGCCGCTCGCGCGCGGTCGGCTGGTGACGGTCTTCGGCTGTGGCGGCGATCGCGATCGCACCAAGCGCCCGCGCATGGGGCGGGTCGCGGCGCTGCACTCCGACCTCGTCGTCGTCACCAGCGACAACCCGCGCACCGAGGAGCCGGAGCGCATCCTCGCGGAAGTCACCGCCGGCATCCCCGCGCACGTCGAGCACGTCGTCGAGCCCGACCGGCGCACCGCCATCGCGCTGGCGCTGGCCGACCGGGCGGCCAACGACGTCGTGCTGATCGCCGGCAAGGGCCACGAGGACTACCAGCTGGTGGGCGACCGCAAGCTCCGTTTCGACGATCGCGAGGTCGCGAGGGAAATCCTGTGCCGTCGTTTCGCCTGAGCGAGGTGATCACCGCCGTCGCGGGACGGGCCGCCGGCGCGGCCGCCGACCGCGGGCTCGACGGCGTCGCGACCGACACGCGCGAGGTGGCGCGCG
>Ga0194128_10000922_pt1 | contig 52254 bp, 52 predicted proteins | sample TA2KigCa65mmetaG_FD_148650 | JGI IMG/M metagenome (GOLD analysis project Ga0194128, IMG submission 148650) | Freshwater microbial communities from Lake Tanganyika, Tanzania - TA2015037 Kigoma Deep Cast 65m | ecosystem: Environmental > Aquatic > Freshwater > Lake | place: Tanzania: Lake...
CGCGGCCCCGGCGGCGAGCGAGCCGGCGAAGGCCGCGACGCCGGCAGCGGCGCCGACGCCGGCTGCACCGGCAGCTGCACCGGCAGCGCCCGCGATCCCGGACGACCCGACTCGCCCGAAGAAGCCGTGGGAGCGCCTAAAGAACCCGCCAACGTCGCTGGCCGACGTCGCCGACCCGAAGAGCTACGGCGACGTGCCGTGGCCGCCGGGCATCGACGACGCCAAGAAGACGTCGCTGCGCGACCTCGCCGTGGAAGCGGCCGGCGATGGCATCCGCAGCACGCGCGCCAAGAACGAACTGCAGAAGACCGGCTGGCCGGCGATCTTCGCCCTGGTCGAGCAGTTGCAGAAGCTCGACTACAAGCAGGCGGAGCCGGCGATGGTCGGCTTCGACCTCAACAAGCTGCTCGAGACGATCACCGGCGGCGTCAACCTGCGCTACGAGCCGGTCGACGCCGGCGAGTCGATCCCGGCCGCGAAGGCCGAGTGGAACACGCGCACGGTCAAGGGCTGGATCGAGTTCGCCGGCAAGAGCGTCGACCAGGAGGCCTACGACAAGGCCCGCGTCGAGCGCGTGAAGAAGGCCAGCGGCGACAAGTGACGGCGAGCGGCGCAGCGGGCGGCGGTATGCTGCTCGCCCCCGCATGACCGACATCGCCGCCGCCCTCACCCCCAGCGAGATCACGCGCCGGCTCGACGAGTACATCGTCGGGCAGCACAAGGCCAAGCGTGCGGTGGCGGTGGCCTTGCGCAACCGCTGGCGTCGGCGCCAGCTCGGCGCCGAACTGGCCGCCGACGTCTATCCCAAGAACATCCTGATGGTGGGGCCGACGGGCGTCGGCAAGACCGAGATCGCCCGGCGCCTGGCGACGCTCGCGCGCGCGCCGTTCGTCAAGGTCGAGGCGACCAAGTACAGTGAGGTCGGCTACCACGGCCGCGACGTCGAGTCGATGGTGCGCGACCTCGTCGACGCCGCCGTGCAGATGGTGCGCGCCGAGAAGGTCAAGGAAGTCGCCGCGCGCGCCGCCGCCGCCGCCGAAGAACGGCTGTGGCACGCGGCCGTCGACGCCGCCGGCCTCGCCGACTACCAGGATCCGCGCTCAGTCACCGGCGCGATGCAGAGCCGCGCCTGGCGCTCCGAGCCGACCGCGGTCGCGCCCGGCTCGCCCGACCCGCTGTCGAGTGACGAGATGCTGGCGCGCGAGCGCGAGCGCGAGCAGCTGCGCGCCGACCTCGCCGGCCGGCGCTTCGAGGAGCGCACGATCGAGATCCAGGTGCGCGACACGCGCACGCCGACGCTCTCCGTCATGGGCCCGCAGGGCAACGAGACGATGGGCTTCGACACGCAGGCGCTGCAGGAACTCTGGGGCCGCTCGCCCGGCAACAAGGTCAAGGTGCGCAAGCTGACGGTCGCGCAAGCGCGCGAGATCCTCCAGGAGGAGGAGGCCGACAAGCTGCTCGACATGGACGCGATCGTCCAGGAGGCCGTCGACCGCGCGCAGAACGACGGCATCGTCTTCGTCGACGAGATCGACAAGATCGTCAGCAGCGGCGGCGCCAACGGCCCCGACGTCTCGCGCGAGGGCGTGCAGCGCGACCTGCTGTCGGTCGTCGAGGGTTGCTCGGTCTACACGCGCTACGGCCACGTGCGTAGCGACCACATGCTGTTCCTCGCCGCCGGCGCGTTCCACTACCACAAGCCGAGCGAACTGATCCCCGAGCTGCAGGGCCGCTTCCCGGTGCGCGTCGCGCTGACGCCGCTGACCGAGGCCGACTTCGTGCGCATCCTGACCGAGCCGAAGAACGCGCTGACGCGCCAGTACGCGGCGCTGTTCCGCGCCGAGGGTGTCGAGCTCGCGTTCACCCCGGACGGCGTGCAGAAGCTCGCGACAATCGCGTTCCGCGCCAACAAGACGACACAGGACATCGGCGCCCGCCGGCTGATGACGATCCTCGAGAAGTGCCTCGAGGAGCTGTCGTTCGACGCCAACGAGAAGCGCGGCCAGAAGATCGTCGTCGACGGCAAGCTGGTCGAGCAGCGCCTCGGCGACGCCGGCGACGACGCCGACCTGATCCCCTACCGGCTTTGACGGGAGCGGCCGCCGGCCGAGCTCACGCCGGGGCCGTCACGCCGCGCGCGGCCAGCGCCGCGACCAGCGCGTCGGCGGCCTGCGGCCCGTGGCGGAAGAACAGCGACGGCTCGACGAGTTCGAGCTCGGTCAGCACGCAGCCGCCGTCGTCCTGCCACAAGAAGTCCGTGCGGCCGTAGAGCAGGCGGCCGAAGCGCCGTTCGACGACTGCCATCGCCTGCTCGGCGAGCGCGCGCTCGGCCGCCGTCGGCGCGTAGGGCTCGTCCTTGGCGCCGAAGTCGTCCTGCACGCGGTAGTCGCCGGGCACGGGGATCTTGCGCACGCAGTGCGTGACGACGCCGTCGACGAAGATCGCCGACCACTCGCCGCGGGCGAGCACCGCCGGCAGGAACGGCTGCAGCATCAGGTCCTCGTGCGGCAACAGGCGGTCGACGTGCGCTTGCGCCCGGCGCAGCCCGTCCGGATCGACCGCGAAGCGCAGCGTCTCGCGCGCGGTCGCGCCGACGCACGGCTTGAGGAAGCCTTCGCGCCAGCCGGCGGCGCGCACGAGGCCGGCGACGTCGACCGCGGCGCCGCGCTCGAGCCAGTGCGTCGGCGCCAACGGCACGCCGGCGGCGGCGAGCTCGCGCAGGTACGACTTGTGCACGTTCCACGCCACCACCGGCGCGGGATTGAACAGCCGGGTTCCAGCGCCGACGCGCGCCGCCCAGGCGCGAAAAGCCGGCAACTTGTTTTGGTAGTCCCACGTCGTCCGGATCAGGACCGCGCCGTAGCGGCGCCAGTCGACGGCCGGGTCGTCCCAGACCGGCCGCTCGAACGGCGCGCCGACGCGCGCCAACGCGCCATGGAAATGACGGTCGTCAACCTCCCAGGTCGGCAGGTCGGAACAGGTGGCGAGTGCCAGCATCGTGCGCAGCATGCCCGGGGCGCCTGGTAGCCGCAAAGCGCGCGGGTCGGCTGGCGCACCAGGCCGACATGCGTAGACTCGCGCCGTGCTCGTCCCTCCCGGCATGCAGGTCTTGTTTCGCGGCAAGGCCGCGATGCTGCGCGAGATCGCGCAGGTCCTGACCGCGGGCGGCGTGCGCGTGGTCACGGGGGCGATTCCCAGCAGTTGAGAGCCGCAAGCGTGGCTCGCGGTCGCGGGCACCGAAGCGGAACGCGCGATGAGCCTCCACCACCGACACCTCGACGACATGACGCGCCGCCAGGGCCTGCCGGTGCGCGACGTCGTCCTCGATCCGGACGCCGAGGAGACGCAATGCCCAGCGTGCCTGACGAAGTTCCGCCCCCTCGGACTGGCGCGCTGTCCCGACTGCGGCCTGAGGTTCCGCTGATGCGTCGCCACTGCGCCCGCCACGCCGTCGCAGCCGCGCTGGTCGGCGCGCTGGCCGGCGCGCTCGGCGCGCAGTCGCCGGCGCCGACGCCGGCCCCGGGATCGAGCGCCATCGCGCACGACGTGCCGGTGCGCGGCGCGCACCTCTACGACCGCGACACCGACCAGTTCGAGGTCGGCGGCGCCAACCCGCGCGTTCGCCTCGAGTGGTTCCTGCAGGCCGGCCGCGACGACAAGCCGCACACGTGGCGCTGGCTCGCCGCGCCCGACGCCAACGGGCCGGCGGGCTTCGAGCAGCCGGACTTCGACGACGCGGCCTGGGCGCAGGGCCAGGGCGAGTTCGGCACCGACCTCGACAAGGACCCGGCCCAGCGCAGCAAGTGGGAGTCGCCGGCGCTGTGCCTGCGCACGACGCTGGAGCTAGGCAGCAAGAAGCCGCGCGCGCTGGTGTTCCGCGTCGACCACGACGACGGCATCCGCGTGTGGCTCAACGGCAAGCAGGTCGTCGCCAACGACGGCTACGGCCGCAACCGCTGGTACGTCGTCGTCGGCAAGCCGCTCGACGCATGGCAAGCGGGGACCAACACGCTGGCCGTGCGCTGCACGCAGATCGGCGGCGCTCAGTACCTCGATCTCGCCGCCGCGGGCGTCCACTCGCTGCCCGCGGGCGTGAAGTCGCCCGAGGAACTGACGCGCGCGTTGCACGAGGACCAACGACTGAGCAACGAGCTGCGGCAGCAGTTCTGCGGTCCGATCCGGCCGCCGGCCGTGCTGCTGCACGGCGAGCTCGACAACGCCGGCCAGAGCCTCAAGCTGCCGCCGTCCGACCTGCGCGACTTCGCCTTCTGGGCGGCGATGGACCTGCGACCCGGCCTCGCCGGCGGCGTCGTCGACGCCGAGATCGGCCGCGTCTGGCGGTTCGGCGACTTGCGGCTGCGCGGCACCGCCGGCCCGGTCGACAACAACGGCTGGCAGACGCTCGATCTCGCCGCCCGCCACGCAGCCAGCCTCGACCTGCGCGGCGAGTCGCAGCGCTTCGTCGATATGCACGTCGCGCGCGAGGTCATCTTCGGCCTCGACGCGCGCCTGCAGATCAGCCGCCGCATCGCGCACAAGGACGGCCGCGCGCGGGTCGTCGAGTTCACCGCGTCGCTGCAGGGCAAGGTGCTCCGCGGCAAGGATCTGCGCGAGCTCGCCGGCATAGTCTCGCAGCGCGAGACGTGGCGACTGACCGACACACGCTTCGGCCAGGACGCGAAGTTCCGCGCCGCCGTGCAGGAAGCGCTCAAGAAGGGCACCGCGCGCCTGCGCGAGCACCTCAAGGACCCCGATGGCGGCTACATCTACATCTCGCCGCAGCCCGACGACGGGCCGAACAGCTTCCATAGCGGTCGCCTCGCGCTCGGCCTGCTGGCGCTCGTCAAGGGCGGCGTGCCGAAGGACGACGAGGTCGTGCAGAAGGGCCTCGCGTCGCTGCGCAAGCGCACGCTGATCGACACCTACTCGCTCGGCACCGCGCTGATGCTGATGAACGCGCTGCAAGGTGGCGGCGGCACCAGCGTCGAGGGCGTCGCCAAGGGCGCGCTGGCGGCGAGGCGCGAGCTGCCGCCCGAGGACATGGCCCTGGTCCGCAAGTGGACCGAGCGCCTGCTGAGCAACCACGACACGCGCGGCGACACCGCTGAGCTGTTGCGCTTCAACTACACGGCCGGCGGTCGCTTCGACAACTCGGTCAACCAGTACGGCCTGCTCGGCATGTACGCGGCGCATCAGTGCGGCGTCGAACTGCCGCCGACGGCGTGGCAGGCGGCGGCCAACGGCGTGCTCGCTTCGCAGGCCGACGGCGGCGAGAAGCTCGTCATCGACCTGACCGACTTCAAGACGCTGCGCGAGATGCAAGCCGACCCCGACTTCGTGCGCACCGGCACGAGGCCGACGTCGCGCGTGCGCGGCTGGAGCTACGAGGAAGGCCGCTACAACGGCGAGCCAGCGCCAACCTGGGGCGGCATGACCTGCTCGGGCATCACCGGGCTGGCGATCTGCGAGGCCGGGCTGCTGAGCCAGGACGGCGGCAAGCGCAGCAAGTCGCTGACCGAGATCCGGCGCGCGCGCGAGGACGGCTTCGCGTGGCTCGCCAAGCACCTGACCGTGCGGCACCAGCCCGGCGACCTGCACCGCCAGCACCACTGGCTGTACTACTACCTCTACGGCCTCGAACGCGCGGCGATGCTGTCGGGCGTGGCGCTGATCCAGGGCCGCGACTGGTACTTCGAGGGCGCGACGATGCTGCTCGGCTGGCAGGCGGCCGACGGCGAGTGGCCAGGTCAGCCGCACGGCGAGTCGGAAGCCGTCTACCGCGACGCCATGGCGATCCTGTTCCTCAAGAAGGGCACGCCGTCGATCGCCCCCATCACCGGCAAGTGATCCCGAGGTCGTTCCCGATGCCGCGCCACGCCGTCTCGTCCTGCTTCGTCGCCGCCTTTGCCCTGCTCGCCGGTTGCGCGGGCACGCCCGGCGCCGGCGGGGCCAGCGCCGCGTGGCAGCCGTTGTTCGACGGCGCGAGCCTCGGCGCCTTCGCCGTCACCGACTTCGGCGGCCAGGGCGAGGTCGCCGTCCGCGACGGCGCGCTCGTGCTCGGCATCGGCAGCCCGCTGACCGGCGTCACCTGGACGGGCGAACCGCCCGCCGGCAGCTACGAGTTGGAGGTCGTCGCGGCGCGCGTGCAGGGCGGTGACTTCTTCTGCGGCCTGACCTTTCCGGTCGGGCAGGACCACCTGACCCTGGTGCTCGGCGGCTGGGGCGGCTCGCTGTGCGGCTTCTCGAGCCTCGACGGCAACGACGCCGCCCACAACGACAGCCGCTGCATGCGCGGCTTCACCGACGGGCAGGACTACGCGATCCGCGTCACCGTGACGCCCGAGCAGGTGACGGCAACCCTCGATGGCCAGCCGCTGTGCGCGATCGACCCGCGCAAGCACGCGCTGTCGTTGCGACCCGAAGTGCGGCTGTGTCGCCCGGTGGGGCTGGCGTCGTTCGCCACCGAGGCGGCGATCCGCACCGCGCGCTGGCGCCCGCTCGCCCGCTGACGCAAGGTCGCTGCCATCGGCGCATCCGCGGGCCGGGCGCGCGGCGAACCCTTGCGGCGCGGCGCAGACGACCGCGTAAGTCTCTTGTAGCGGCCAAACAAACTTGGTGGCGATCCTGCCGTTGCCGTCATCGGCAGCTATCCTCCCCTTACTCCCCCTCCGCTCTACACTCCACCCACCATGACCAAATCGTCTTGTCTCGTGCTCGCCGTCGCCGCCGCTTGCGGTGACCTGATCGCGCAGTCCAACGAACGCGGCGTCGGCTACGACGCGGCCCTCGCCAACATCAGCAGCGCGACCTACTACGGCCGCCGCGGCGCGCCCTATCCCGGCGGCGAGATCGGCATCGCCTTCCAAAACCAGCTCTGCAATCCCGGCACGGTGCCGGTCGAGTGGCGCTCGCCGGGCGGCAGCATCGGCAGCACCATCCTGACCGACCACCCGAAGTTCGGCTTCCTGGTCGCGCGCGAGGTCAACGGCCGGCTCGTGCAGATCTCCGACTGGAGCTACTGCAAGCACGCGTTCCTGTCGCTCAACAGCCCGTCGGTATCGCCGTGCCTCGGCGGCTGCGTCCAGCCGCCCGCCGGCGGCGCGCAGCTCGGCGTCAAGTGCTCGGACATCTACTCGGCCGGCAACAACGCGTCGCGCACCTACCTCGGCCCGCCCGCCGAGATCAACCCGTGGCTCGGCACGTGGCCGGCCGTGGGCAGCTACTTCGACGTCGGTGAGACCGGCGGCGCGGCCGATGGCCTGCGCAGCCTCAACACGTCGGGCTTCGACGCAGTCAAGAACCGTGTCACCCTGCGCGAGGCGAACGTCGCCGGCGGCGTCAGCTCGGGCCTCTTCTTCTCGATCCACGTCATCGTCGAGGGCGAGCGCGTCGAGAACCGCGGCAACAACATCATGTCGCGGCCGTTCACGCTGGCCTGGAACGGCACGGCCTGGACCACCACGACGACGGGCACCGCGTCGTTCGGCTCGATCCTGAGCCGCTGGTCCGGCGCGACGATCACCGAGGGCAGCAACGGCGGCACCGGCACGCTCGCCGACCAGGACGGCCGCTTCGCGGTCGCCGTCAAGGTCACGGGGCCGACCAACGGCATGTGGCGCTACGAGTACTGCGTCCACAACATCGACAACAACCGCGGCGGCGCGACGTTCAGCCTGCCGGTCTGCCCGACCGGCCGCGTGCAGAACATCGGCTTCCGCGACATCGACACCAACACGCTCAACGACTGGACGTCGACGGTCGCCAACGGTCGCATCACCTGGACGGCGCCGGCCACGAACCCGCACAACTGGAACTCGCTGTACAACTTCTGGTTCGACAGCGACGTCGCGCCGGGCACGGGCACGGCGACGATCGACCAGGCGCGCGTCGGCCCGGGCGCGCTGACGGTCAACGTCCAGACGACCGCTCCGACGCTCCAGCCCGCCGTCTACCTCGGTGCTGGCTGCGGCACGCCGGGTGGCGACCTGTACATCAACAGCCTGCCGACCGCCGGCAACGCCTCGTTCGCCCTGCGGGCGACCGGCGAGCCGAACTCGTTCGTGCTGGTCGTGTTCAGCGGCACGTCGGGCAACACGTCGGTCGCGCCGGGCTGCTCGGCCTACGTCGACCTGCTGTCGTACGGCACCGTCGGCCTGTACGCGACGGACGCGGCCGGTCTCGCCACCGCGCCGATCCCGATCAACCCGGCGCAGGCGCCGGCCGACCTGACCTTCCAGGGCGCGCCGCTCCTGAGCGGCGGTCCGGTCGTCGGCCTGCTCGGCCTCACCAACGGCCTGACGGTGCGCTTCGCGCCGGTCGGCTGCCAGTGATGCTGGTGTGAACCGGCCGTCCGTGCGCTGACGCGGACCGCACGCCGCCCCGCGAGGCCCTGCGCCGCGCGGGGCGGCGTCGTTTGCGGCGGGCGCGCCCGCCGCCGGATCGGCGCATCAACGCCGCCGCCGCGGGGATCAGCGCCGGAGGATGTTGCGTCGCTGCTTGGCGCGCTCGGCCGCGAGTTGCGCCGCCGTCGGCGTCGACGCGCCCGCCTGCAGGTGCCGCGCGAGGCCGCGGATCGTCGGGAAGCGGAACAGGTCGGTGACCGCCAGCTCGACGCCGAGCTTCTGCACGATCTCGCGGTGCACGCGCACGGCGAGAATGCTTTGGCCGCCGCTGTCGAAGAAGTTGTCCTCGACGCCCACCGCGTCGACGCCGAGCGCCTGCCGCCAGATCGCGAGGATCGCGGCTTCGATCTCGTCACCGGCGGCGACGACGGCGCGCGCGCCGGCCGCCGCCGCTTCGGGCGCCGGCAGCGCCTTGCGGTCGACCTTGAGGTTGGGCGTGCGCGGCAGGTCCGCGAGCGCGACAAAGAACGCCGGCACCATGAAGTCCGGCAGCGACTGGCGCAGGCTGGCGCGCAGGTCGTCGACCGATGGCGCCGGGCTGCGGGCGACGTAGTACGCGACGAGCCGCGGTTCGCCGCCGCTGCCGTCGGTGCGGGCGACGACGACGCCCTCGCGCACGCCCGGGTGGCGCTGCAGCGCGGCCTCGATCTCACCGAGTTCGATGCGGTAGCCGCGGACCTTGACCTGGTGGTCCTTGCGACCGAGGTACTCGAGCACGCCGTCGGCGCGCCAGCGCGCCAGGTCGCCGGTGCCGTAGACGCGGCCGCCTGGCACGAACGGGTCGGGCCGGAAGCGCTCCTCGGTCAGCTCGGGGCGACGGAAGTAGCCGGCGGTGACGCCCGCGCCGCCGATCCACAGCTCGCCGGGGCTGCCCATGGGCACTGGCTGCAGGTTGGCGTCGAGCACGTAGCAGCGCTGGTTGGCGAGCGGCCGGCCAATCGGCACCGACTCTTCGTCGCCGACCGGCATCGTCGTCGACCACACCGTCGTCTCGGTCGGGCCGTACACGTCGTGCAGCGCCGGCACGAGCGCGCGCAGGTGCCGCGCCAGCGCGCCCGACAACGCCTCGCCGCCGACCAGCATCGCGCGCAGACCGCGGAAGGCCGCCGGCGCCTCGGGGTCGACCAGCAGCATCGCTGCCATCGACGGCGTGCACTGGAAGTGCGTGACGGCGTGCGAAGTCAGCAACTGCGGGATCGTCGCCGGCGCCGTCGTCGACGCTGGCGCAGCGGCCGTCGCCGCGCGCGCCCTCGCAGTGGCGGCGTCGCACCGGCGCTTGACCTCGAGCAGCTTCGGCAAGCTGTGCATCACCACGTCGCTCGGGATGCCGAAGTCGACGAGGCAGGCAATCTCGTCGATCTGCATGGCGCGCAGCTTGTCGACGATGGCGACGCACTGCTCGGGCGAGCCGAACAGGCCGCTGGTGCGGTAGTAGCGCTCGAACGAGAAGTCGAGCAGCGCGTCGAAGTCCGCGGGTGTCAGGCCGCCGTTGAGCAGCGCGTCCAGTTCGCCCGGCTTGTCGACGCGGTTCTTGAAGGCCGGGAACGACCACGCCGCCTGCTTGACGAGGTCGAGGCTGCTGCGCAGGTAGCCCTTCATCGGCTCGCGCACGATCGCGCGCACCTGCTCGTCGCTGTCGCCGACGAACGTGTGCAGCATCAGCGTGACCTTGCCCTCGCCAGGGTGACCGGCCTCGCGCCAGGCCTGCCGGTAGATCGCCAGTTTGCCGGTCAACTCCTCCAGGCTCTGGCCCAGCAGGTGGGTCAGCACGTAGCTGCCCGAGGCGCCTGCGATGCGGTAGGTCTCCGGGTTGCCGGCGATGGTCACCCACGATGGCAGTTCCTTCTGCACCGGCCGCGGCAGCGTGCGGATCGCGTGCGGCTTGCCGTCGGGCCCGGGGAACTCGATCGCCTCGCCGCGCCACAGCGCCTGCACCTGGCGCATCGAGGTGACGAGGCCGTTCTTGCGGTCGGCGAAGGACTCGGGCCGCAGCACGAAGTCGCGCGCGTGCCAGCCGGCGGCGAAGGCGATGCCGACGCGGCCGCGCGAGAGGTTGTCGACCAGCGCCCAGTCCTCGGCGACGCGGACCGGGTGGTGCAACGTGACGACGCACGAGCCGGCGCGGATGGCGACGTGCTGCGTGATCGTCGCCAGCGCCGCGCTCGCCACCGCCGGGTTCGGGTACAGGCCGCCGAAGGCGTGGAAGTGGCGCTCGGGCGTCCACACCGCCTCGAAGCCGTGCGCATCGGCGAAGCGCGCGCCGTCGAGCAGCAGCCGGTACTTGTCCTGTGCGTGCTCGCCCTCGTCACTGGCGAAGTAGAACAGGCTGAAGGCAACTGGCCGCGCGGCCGCCGGCGCGACCGGGACCGCGGCGCCGCCGTCCCCGGCGTGCACGACGACGTGGAAGCCGCGGCACAGCGTCCACAGCAGCTCGAGCACCGAGATGTCGAACGATAGGCTGGTGACCGCGAGCCACGTGCCGGGCTCGGTCCCCAGCACGCGGTCCATGCCGGCGAAGAAGTTGGCGACGTTGCGGTGCCGCACCATCACGCCCTTCGGCCGGCCGGTCGAGCCCGACGTGTAGATCAGGTACGCCAGCGACTCGCCGTCGGCGGCGTCTTCGGTGAGCGGCGCGGCGCCGGCGATCGCGGCGGCGTCAGCGTCGAGGTCGACGCGCGGGCAGCTCGCGGTCGGCGCGGCGGCGGCGCTGCCGGCGTCGACGACCAGCGCGGCGAGCTCGGCGTCCTGCGCCATGAACTGCAGCCGCTCCTGCGGATAGCCCGGATCGAGCGGCACGTAGGCGGCGCCACAGCGCAGCGTCGCCAGCACGGCGGTGACCATGCCGACGCCGCGCCGCGTGCACACGCCGACGCGATCGCCCGGCTGCACGCCGCGACCGCGCAACCAGCCGGCGAGGCGCTCGACCGCAGCGTGCAGCTGGCGGTACGTCGCCGACGCGTCGCCGCAGGTCAGCGCCACGGCATCGGGCCGCGCCGACGCGGCCGCGGCGAACTGCCGGTGCAAGCGCGGCTCGGCCGGCGCCGGCGCGTCCGTGGCGTTGAAGTCCCGCAGCAGGCGCTGTAGTTCCGTGGCGCCGAGGATCGGCGTCGCCGCGAGCGCCGACTGCGGGTTAGCGCGCGCGGCGCGCACGAACACCTGTAGGCGCGCCGCCAGCGCCAGGACCGCGGCCTCGGGCACAGCCGCGACGTCGTAGCGCAGCACGACGCCATCGCCAGCGCAGTCGAATGCAAGCGTGCCCGGCGCGACGGCGACGTCGGCAGCGAGCGCGAGACGCACCGGCGGCTCGAGCGCGACGTCGGCGGCGATTGCGTCGCTGCGTCGGACGACGAGTTCGCGCAGCAGCGGCCCGCGCGCGGTGGCCGCGCGCAGCGTCGCAGCAGCAGCGGCGACCGCGTCCCCCACCGGCGTCCCGGCGGGCAGCAGCAAGCGCACCGGCGGCACGGCGACAACCATGCCCGGCGCGGTCGCGGCGGCTTGCGCCCAGGCCGCTGTGGCGACGCCGAGCTGGCAGCGATCGCTGGCGGCGGCGCGCGCGAGGAACGCCGCGCACCAGGCGGCGCGTTCGATCGGATCGACGACGCCGTCGAAAGTCACTGGCAACGCCGCCGGCGCCGCCGTGGCCCCTGCGCGCGCACCGTCGGGCGCCGGCAACGGCGACGGGTCGCGCAGTTCGTCAACCCACGCGTCGTCAGCAGGCGCCGCAGCAGCGCCAAGCCGCGTCCACTGCGCGCGCGTCGCTGCGTCGGCCAGCGGCAACGCCGTGCCGACCACCGCGCCGAGCTGCCGCAGCGCCGAAGCGGCGAGCGGCGAACCACGCAGGCAACGCAGCCGCGACAGTCGCAGATCGGCGTCGGCGACCGCAACGGTGATTGCTTCGTCGGCGACCGTGAGCACGGTGCCCGCCGGGGCGCGACTTGCCGGCAACGCCTCGCAGGCGCCGACAATGCAGACGCCGTGCGGCAACCGCAGCTTGGCGATGGCGACCGGGTTCCTGTAGCCGCCGTGGTCGAACGCGCGCACGAGGCGCGACGCCACCGCGGCTGGGCCGGCGAGGTCGAGCACGGCGAGCGCTTCGGGACGGGCGTGCCGACCGAAGTAGCTGCGCTGCGCGAGGTCTTGCGGCGTGCGCGCCGGGCCGCCGACCTCGAGCTGCGCCATGAGTTCGGCGAATGTCTCGATGCCGGCCTGGAAGCAGCGCGCGTTGAGCGTGAACGCGGTGTCGTCGGCCGCGATCGGAAAGCGCCGCTGCAGCAGCACGTCGCCGGTGTCGGTCTTGCGCTCGATGCGGTGCCAGGTGATCGCGTGCTCGGTCTCGCCGTGCAGGATCGCCCAGCAGGTGGCGTTTAGTCCGGCGTAGCGCGGCAACGGACCGTCGTGGAAGTTGATCGCCGAGCGCTGCGGCAGCCGCAGCACGGCGTCGGGCAACAGCCGCAGCCAAGTGACTGCGAAGACGTGGTCGATGCGCTCGCTGGCGACCTCGCGCGCCCAGTCGCCGCCGGCGTCGAGGCAGCGGACGCCGTGGTCGGCGCAGAAGCGGCGGACCTTGTCGGCGTCGGTCGCGACGGCGAGCGCTGCGTGGCCGCGTTCCAGCCACGCCTGCAAGCACTGCAGCAGCAGCGTGTCGGAACCGACGAAGACAGCGGCGAGTGACTGCGCCATGGATACTTCGGATCGAACCATCTTCGTGTAGGCCTTGATAGGGGCTCGATGGCCCGGCTACCAGCGTCGAGCGATCCGCCGCGGCAACGGGAGCAGGACGGCGAAGACGCTGGCGAGCGGACGCATGGCGTGCAGCGTATCGCTCGGCGCGACCGCCTCGAACCTTCCGTTGCGCGACGGCCTCGCCGATGATGCGGCAATGCGCGTGTTCACGTCGTGCCTCCTCGCGTCGCTGCTGGCGACCGCGCGCGCCCAGCAAGCGGCTCCGGCGCCTGCCACGACGGCGCCCGCGACGCCGATGCTGACGCTACAGAACCTCGCCCCGGCGGCGCGCCGCGAAGGCGCTGCCGTCGTCGTGCCGTTCGCGCCGGGCGCGTGGCGCGACGTGCCCGAACTGCACGTGCCGGACACGCCGACGTGCTGGCAACCGTTCGGCGCGCGCTGGCCGGACGGCTCGCTGCGCCACGCGCTCTGCCTGTTCGTCGCCGAACTGCCAGCGCTCGGCGAACGCAGCCTCCAACTCGTCGCGGGCAAGGGGCCGGACTTGCCGATGGGCGCGGTCGCGATGCCGGCGGCGCGGTTGTGGTTCGTTGCCACCGTTGGCGGCGCGACCGTGCGCGTCGAGCCTGCGCGCGTCGGCGACCTCGAGGACAACGTGCTGCGTCGCGTCGAGCTGCGGCGCGCGCGCCTGGGGGACACCGGCCTACTCGCCGAGGCGATCGTCACCGCGTGGCGCGACCAACCGCACGCGCAGTGCGACGTCGCCGTGTGGTTCTCCGATCCGCGCACGCCGGCGATGCAGTGCGACGTCGGCGAGCTGGCGATCGAGTGCGAAGGCATGGCGCTGGCGCTGCGCCACACCGGCGCGCTCGGCGTCACGCACGCGGCGACGCCGACCGGCAGCCGCAGTGTGCTGCTGAAGGGCCGGCCGCTCGGTGACGGCCAGGGGCTGCGCCGCGCCGGCGCGCTGGTGCCAGCGCTACAGGGCGACGGCAGCCTCGCGGACACGACGACCTACGCCGCGGCGATGGCGCCGCTGCTCGGCGCGACGACATGGCGCGACAGCGGCGCCTTCGGCCCGTTCGGCGTCGTGCCTGAACTGCCGCCGTGGCTGCGCGGCATCGCGCTGCGCAACCACCTCGCCCGCGAGCACGCGGCGTTCGTCGCGCGCGACAAACCGGGCGGCGATCCGTTCGGCTGCTTCCGCCACGGCCTGCAACGCTTCGCCGGGCAGACCGGCGACCAGGCCGATTTCGGCGTCGTCAAGCTGTCGCTGGTCGCGGCCTCGGGAATGCCGAGCCAACTGCTCGAGGCGGAGCTGTCGGTGCTGCAGGAAGGCTGTCGGCCGGTGCACTTCTTCGAAGACGACGGCCGGCCGGTCGAGCCCGACGAGCATCCCGACTGGAACGTCTGGTCGGGGCGCACGCACTGGCACCCGGAGATGTCGAAGGATCGGCTCGGCAAGCCCGTCCCCGAACCAAAGTTCGAGACCCACGGCTGGACGGGCAAGGACCGCGAGCACTGGAGCAGCAACACGCTCGGCGCCTTCGCGCTGCTGACCGGCGCGCACTGGGCCCGCGAGGAACTGCGCAACGAGGGCAGGCTGTACCGCGGCGGCCAGACGCTGGCGCCGCGCTTCTCAACCTCGCACGCCGGCGCGCCGCGCGGCGCCGGCCGCACGGCGCTGGCGGCGGCGTGGAACGTGCTCGCCACCGACGATCGCGCGCTCGCCGCGCGCATGGACGCGCGCATGACGCAGGTCTACGCCCGCGAGTGGAGCGGCCGCGACCTGCCGCCGGACCGCGTGCGACCGATGCTCGTCTGTGAGCCCGACGGCCGCATGCTGCAGGGCAAACACCGCTACTGGAACCCATGGCAGGACGCGACCGCCGCCGTCGGTTTCGCCGCGCACGCACGCGTCACCGGCGATGCGACGGCGGCCAAGCTGGCCGAAGCGCTGGCACAGAACGCCGTGCGGTTCGGCTGGTTGGTGACGCCGACGCAGCACGAAGTGGCGATGGCGATCCGCTGGCTCGACGGCGCGCCGCTGACCGACGCGCAGTGGGCCGCCAACGACCCGACGCTGACGCAGAGCTCGGCGAATACGGCCTTCTCGGAGTGGTCGGTCGGCGCCGTCGAGATCGCGCGCGTCGCCGCGGTGCGCGACGGTGACGAGGCGCTGGCGGCGCGCTGCCTCGACATCCAGCGACGCATGCGCGGCGGTCGGCGCGCCCCGCCCGACGGCGGCATCGACCGCTTCGCCGAGTGGGATGCGGTGCGCTGGCCCTGAGTCCCAGGCCGCGCCGGCGGCGCGATCGCTCGCCGGTCAGTACGTCTTGGCGCGCGTTTCGATCGCGTACACCGGCACCTCGGCGAGTTCCCGCTCGTCGAGCAGGTACTGCTCGCAGACGAGACTGAGTCGCTTGCCCGGGGCGTCGACGCGCTCGACCGCGTGCACGAGGTCGCCGTCGAATTGCACCAGCAGGCCGGCGCGCGGCCGCACCTTGGCCAGCGTGCGCTTGCCGCGCGCGAGCGTCAGCAAGCCGCCCACCATCGCCGGCGGCACGTCGACGTACAGCACGCTGACGCCGAGCGGCGTGCTGACGTCCTTGCAGTAGCCGCGCAGGCTGCGGTCGACGTGCGGGTCGACGCGCGAGCCGCCCTCTAGTTCGAGCGGGTTGAGGTAGAAGGCGTTGCAGTCGGCGCGCAGCGCCCGCTCCAGGTACGGCGCGAAGAACGGGAAGGCGGCGACGACCCGCGGCAGGCCTTCGCGGCGGAAGACCACCGAGAAGCCGCGCGTGTTGACGAAGTCGCGGTTGAGGTTGTTGACCGTGAAGCACGGGTGCTTGCGCACCTGTTGCTTCAGCTCGTCGAGGTACGCGACCGGGAAGGCGTCGGGGATCTCGCGGTGCGGGCCGGCGGTCATCGGGGGCACACGCTCATTGGGGCCTGCGGCCAAGCGGCTGGTGGCGCCAACGGCCAGACGATCTGCGGCAAGCAGTATGGGCTCGCCTCGCCGCGGGGTCGTTCGCCCCACGGCGAGGGGCATAGTTGGCACACCCGGGAGGAATCGAACCTCCAACCACCAGATTCGTAGTCTGGTACTCTATCCAATTGAGCTACGGGTGCTCGTTGGGGGCGGGGAACCTAGCCATCGCGCGCGTCTCGGGCAAGCGGTTTCTCGGCGCGGCGCACCCCTCTGGATCGACGTCAGGGACGTCCCTATCCTGCTTGCCCCTTGCTGGGCCGTGACGCCCCGCGCTTCCTCTAAACCGAACCGAATGTCCACCGTCGACCTCACCAAGTACGGCATCAAGGTGACCAACGTGCTCCGCAACGCGGAGCCCGCGATCCTCTACGAGCAGGCGCTCAAGCGCGGCGAGGGCGAGATCGTGCGCAGCGGCGCGCTCGCCGCCCGCTCAGGCCAGAAGACCGGCCGGTCGCCGAAGGACAAGCGCATCGTCGACGCCGACCCGTCGAACAAGGATGTCTGGTGGGGCGACGTCAACGTCAAGCTGACGGACAAGTCGTTCCAGATCAACCGCCAGCGCGCCATCGACTACCTCAACACGCGCGACCAGATCTACGTCGTCGACGGCTTCGCCGGTTGGGACCCGAAGTACCAGATCAAGGTCCGCATCGTCTGTCTGAACGCGTACCACGCGCTGTTCATGCACAACATGCTGATCCGCCCGACCAAGGAGCAACTGGCGACCTTCGGCGACCCCCACTACGTCATCTTCAACGCCGGCCAGTTCCCGGCGAGCCCACTGACCGACGGCATGGGCAGCGCCACTTCGGTCAGCCTGTCGTTCGAACGCGGCGAGTTCGTCATCCTCGGCACGCAATACGCCGGCGAGATGAAGAAGGGCGTGTTCACGATCATGAACTACCTGATGCCCCGCCAGGGCGTCATGTCGATGCACTGCTCGGCCAACGAAGGCAAGGGCGGCGACGTATCGCTGTTCTTCGGCCTGTCGGGCACCGGCAAGACGACGCTGTCGGCCGACCCGCGCCGCGCGCTCATCGGCGACGACGAGCACTGCTGGAGCGATGACGGCGTGTTCAACATCGAGGGCGGCTGCTACGCCAAGTGCATCAACCTGACGCGCGAGCAGGAGCCGGAGATCTACGACGCCATCCGCTTCGGCTCGGTGCTGGAGAACGTCGTCTACGACAAGCAGGCGCGCGTCGTCGACTTCGCCGACCAGTCGATCACCGAGAACACCCGCTGTAGTTACCCGGTCGAGTACATCCCGAACGCCAAGATCCCCTGCGTCGGCAAGCATCCGAAGAACGTCATCTTCCTGACGTGCGACGCGTTCGGCGTCCTGCCGCCGGTCAGCAAGCTGACGCCGGAGCAGGCGATGTACCACTTCATCTCGGGCTACACGGCGAAGGTCGCCGGCACCGAGATGGGCGTGAAGGATCCCGAGGCGACGTTCTCGGCCTGCTTCGGCGCCGCCTTCATGGTCTGGCACCCCACCAAGTACGCCGAGCTGCTCGCCGCCAAGATCGCCAAGAACGGCTCGCAGGCCTGGCTCGTCAACACCGGCTGGAGCGGCGGCGGCCACGGCGTCGGCAAGCGCATGAGCCTCAAGTTCACGCGCGCCATCCTCGACGCGATCCACGACGCCTCGCTGGCGAAGGCCGGCACGGTCGTCGATCCGACCTTCGGCCTGCACGTGCCGCAGAGCTGCAACAACGTTCCGGCCGAGATCCTCAACCCGCGCAACACGTGGGCGGACAAGGCCGCGTACGACCAGAAGGCCAAGCACCTCGCCGGCCTGTTCAACAAGAACTTCGGCAAGTACGCCGACCGCGCCAGCGACGCGATCCGCAGCGCCGGCCCGAAGGCCTGAGCGAGCAAGCCGGCAGCGCGCGCGGTGGCCCGAAGTTCGCCGCGCCCCTGCTGCGCGCCGGTGACCGACCACGCGACCGGCCGTAGCATGGCGCCGATGCGGCCCATCCTGCCCCTCGTCGCCATCCTCGCCGTCGCCAGCATCGCCCCCGCGCAGGAGCCCGATGGCCTGCGCGCCCGCGTCGCGGCGCTCAGCGCCGACCTCGCCGACCTCGGCCGCCGCTACGACGCGCCGATGTCATCCGAGCGGCGCGACCGGCTGCTACAGCGCTGGCGGCAGGAACGCACCGAACTCGACCGGCTCGACTTCGACGCGCTAGCGCACGACGCGCGCGTCGACTGGCTGCTGCTCGACCGCCACGTCGATCGCTCGTTGTTCCAGCTCGCACAGGACGGCGCGCGCGACGCCGAGGCGCTGGCGCTGCTGCCGTTCGCGCCGGCGATCACCGCGCTCGCCGAAGGTCGCCGCCGTATGGAGCCGCTGCCGGCGCGCACCGCGGCCGACGCCGTGAACGGCATCGCCGAGGCCGCGACAACCGCGCGGCAGGCGCTGGCCGACGCGCGCGAGACGATGCCGGCGAACCTGCCCGGCCGCGCTTCGCTGCGGCTCGCCGGCCTGCGTCAGGCGCTGCGCCAATGGTTCGAGTTCCGCGACGGCTACGACCCAGAGTTCGGCTGGTGGGTCCGCGCCCCCTACCGCGCCGCCGACGAGGCCCTGGTTCAGCTCGGCGAGGCGCTGCGCGCGCAGGCCCCCGCCGGCGCCGACCGCTCGCTCGTCGGCGATCCGATCGGCGAGGACGCGCTGCTGCGCGAACTCGGCTTCGAGCGCATCCCGTACACACCGGCCGAGTTGGTCGCGATCGCCGAGCGCGAGTTCGCGTGGTGCGACGCCGAGATGGACAAGGCCACGGCGGCGATCGGCATGGCCGACTGGCGCGCAGCGCTCGAGCTGGTCAAGCGCCGCCACCGCGCGCCCGGCGAGCAACCGCTGCTGGTCAAGGAACTCGCGCACGAAGCAATCGACTTCCTCGAAGCGCGCGACCTGCTGACCATTCCGCCGCTGGCCAAGGAGTGCTGGCGCATGGGCATGATGTCGCGCGAGGCGCAGCGCACGAACCCGTTCTTCCTCGGCGGCGAGACCATCCAGGTCTCGTTTCCGACGGATGCGATGGCGCACATCGAGAAGTTGCAGGCGCTGCGCAGCAACAACGAGCACTTCTGCCGCGCGACGGTGCACCACGAGCTGATCCCCGGCCACTGGCTGCAAGAACACATGCAGGCCAGGCATCGCAGCTACCGCGCGCCCTTCGACACGCCGTTCTGGATCGAGGGCTGGGCGCTGTACTGGGAGATGCGCCTCTACGACCTCGGTCTCGGCCGCACACCGGAGGACAAGGTCGGCATGCTGTACTGGCGCAAGCACCGCTGCGCCCGCATCGTCTTCTCGCTCAACTTCCACCTCGGTCGCTGGACCGGACCGCAGTGCGTCGAGTACCTGATCGAGCGCGTCGGCCACGAGCGCGCCGCCGCCGAGGGCGAGGTGCGCCGGTCGGTCGGCGGCCTCTACCCGCCCCTCTACCAGGCCGCCTACATGCTCGGCGGCCTGCAACTGCGCGCGCTGCACCAGGAACTGGTCGGCGCCGGCGGCCTCAGCGAGAAGGCCTTCCACGACGCCGTCCTGCGGCAGAACTCCATCCCGATCGCCGTGCTGCGCGCCGCCCTTGCCAAGGCGCCGCCCGCCAAGGACCTGCCGGCGTGGCGCTTCGCCGGGCCGTAGCTGCCCCCCCAACCCGGCCAAACTTCCCGGCTCCGGGGTTTGCCTCGGCGACGCCGGTCGCCGATAGTGACCCTACGCCGCCGATGGCCACCCCGGCCGCCGGCGCGACCATTCAGGAGTCCCCGATGCGAATCAAGGCCAGCATGCTGCTCGCCGCGTTCGCGTTCGCCGCGACGGCCATGGCGCAGACCGAAGCGCAGCCGGCGAAGGCGACCGAACCGACCGAGAAATTGTGGAAGATCGAAGCGTCCGGAATCGGCGGTTGAGCTGCCGCCTCCCAGGCGGCGAGGGTCCGTGCGATCCTCGAAAAGGACAAGACGATCAAGAACCTGCAGTTCGACACCACGGGTGTCGGCTACTTCGAGCTCGCCGGCAAGAAGACGCCGGAGATCGCGGAGTTGAACGTCGCGCTCGAGAAGGGGCGCGCTGGTAAGGGCATCCTCGTCAAGAGCCTGGCCGAGGTCGAGTTGCCGAAGGCCGAGGAGGTCTTCGAGTTGGCGATCTCCGGACTAGGTTGAATGGGCACCGCCATCGAGACGCGTGACGTCTTGAGCAAGCTGGACGGTGTCATCCGCGTGCACCCCAACGGCCTCAACGGCAAGGCGCTCGTCTTCGTGAAGACCAAGAAGGCCTTCACCGAGGACGCCGCCAAGAAGGCGCTGGCAGGCACGAAGGAACTGCGCCTGCGCAAGTTCGGCTCGGCTCCCAAGAGCTGAGTCGCAAGCCGCAGGGTCGCCCGCTGCGGGCCGTTCCGTCGCCGACGGAACGGCCCGCAGCCGTTTCCAGGCCGGGCGTCCGCTGGCAACAGCGAGTCCTTGACCGCCTGCGGTCGGCCGCTAAGGTTTCCGCCCCGAACGGGCCGATGCCCGTCGCGCGATCCTCGATAGCTCAGTCGGTAGAGCAGGTGACTGTTAATCACCGGGTCGTAGGTTCAAGTCCTACTCGAGGAGCCACTTCCGTCCGCACGGACGGCCAACCCGCCCGGCGGTGACCAACCGCGGGGCGGTTGTGTTTGCGCCCCGCCCGATCCGACGCCCCGGCTCAGGCCATGCGCACGCAGCGCAGCGTCGCGAGCTTCTTCATGAGCCTGGGCGCCAGCGAATCGGTGTCGAAGATCGCCCGCTGCAGGTGGTCGTCGCGAGCCCGACACCCTCGATCCGCCGGCGCAGGTCGCCGTCGTGGCCGGTGGTGAGCGCATAGTGCACCTGCGCCGCGATGGCACGGGTCAGCAGCAGGCCGAGATTGCGTGGCGCGCTGGCGCCAAGCGCGCGGCGGTAGTCACGCAGCAGCGCCATCGCCTCGTCGCAGCCGACGAGCTCTCGTCCACCATGCCGGCAGCCTAACGGCACGCGCATGGACACAGGCTTCTTCCCGGCGGGGCGTCGCGCCAGGCGGCGCAGAAGATGGCGGAGAGGGGGGGATTCGAACCCCCGTGGACCTCGCGGCCCAACCGGTTTTCGAAACCGGCCCATTCAGCCACTCTGGCACCTCTCCGCGAGGGGCGGGCGCTGGGACGCGCGCCGCCGAATGTGGCGCGGCATCGTGCAGATCCGCGCCGGCTTTGCAACGGGCAAGTGGCCGGCAGCCGGCCCGCGCTACCCGCGCTTGCCGCGGAAGAACGTCCGCAGCAGCGACGCGCTGGCCTCGGCGCCGACGCCCTCGGCCACCTGGCATCGATGGTTCAGCCGCGGATCCTCCAGCACGGTGGCCAGCGAACGCACGGCGCCGAACTTGGGGTCGCGAGCGCCGAACACGACGCGGGCAACCCGCGTGTGCAGGATGGCGCCAGCGCACAGAAAGCACGGCTCGAGCGTGCTGTAGAGCACGGCCCCCGGCAACCGCGCCCCCACCCGCGCCAGCGCCTGCTGCAGCGCCTCCATCTCGGCGTGCGCGAGCGGCGAGCGCTGCGCTTCAACGCGATTGCGGCCCTCGCCGACGACAACACCATCCAGCACGACGAGCGCGCCGACCGGCACTTCATCGGCCGCGGCCGCCTGCTGCGCGAGTTCAAGGCAACGCTGCATCCAGCGCTCGTCATCGCGTATGGTTTGGTCGCCGGCCATCTTGGGCCTGCACTCTTCCGCCGAGACCCGCCGTGAGCAAGCGCGACTTCCTATCCACCGCCGACCTGTCCCGCTCCGAACTCGACGACCTCCTTGACCTCGCCATGCGGGTCAAGGGCAAGAAGCCGGGCCAGGTGATGCACGGCAAGACGCTAGGCCTGCTGTTCTTCCAACCGAGCCTGCGCACGCGCGTCTCGTTCGAGGTGGCGATGGTCCAGCTCGGTGGCCACTGCATCAACCTGTCGGGCGACGACCTGTACGAGCTCGAGCCGCAGGACCGGGCGGTGATGGACGGCGCCGCCGAGGAACACGTCAAAGACGCCGCCCGCACGCTGTCGCGCTACGTCGACGCGCTCGGCATCCGCGCGGCGGCGCGCACCGGCGACTGGACCAGCGACCGGCAGGATCTGCTGCTGCGCAACTACGCCAAGTACGCGTCGGTCCCGGTGATCAACCTGGAGACGACGTTCGGCCATCCGTGCCAGGCCCTCGCCGACCTGATGACGATGCGTGAGCAGCTGGTGTCGCTGCGCGGCCGCAAGCTCACGCTGATGTGGTGCAACCACCCCGAGCCGAAGTCGCTCGGCCCGACGCACTCGCTGCTGCAGATCGCCGCTTTGGCCGGCATGGACATCACGCTCGCCCACCCGCTCGGCTTCGAGGTCGACGACGAGGTCATGAAGAAGAGCGTGGCGACGGCGCAGGACGCCGGCGGCGCGCTGCGCGTCATCAACGACCGCGACACCGCAGTGCGCGGCGCCGAGGTCATCTACGCCCGCTCGTGGGGCGCGCCGAAGTACTGGAACGACGCCGAGCGCGAGGCGGTGGTCAAGCGGTCGCTGCAGGACTGGCGCGTCGACGAGGCGCTGATGGCGATGACGAAGAACGCCTTTCTAATGCACCCGCTGCCTGTCCGGCGCAACGTCGCCGCGACCGACGCCGTGCTCGACGGCAAGCAATCGATGATCTACGAGCAGGCGGCCAACCGCACGCACGTGCAGAAGGCGCTGCTGATGCAGCTGCTGAAGTGACCGTGATCGGCGTCGGCTAACGTGCGGCCACAGCGACGGCCGCGAGCCCGTCGGCGAGCGCGATGCGAGGCCGCGCGCCGAGCGCCGCGGCCACCGGGCCGCCGTCCGCCACCCAACCGCAGGCGCCGATCTCGCGCAGCTTGTCGCGGCTGAAGAATCCGGCCTGCCGCCGCAACGCCGCAAACGCGTCGCTGGCGTGCGCAGCGACCCTGGCCAGCAGCAGTGGGACGGGCAGTAGGCGCGCGCGCCGGCCGCAGGCGACGGCGATCGCGCGCAGCAGCGCGTGCGTGTCGGTGCGGTCGGGCCCGTCGAGCGGCAGGATCGCTCCGGTCGGTCGCACGACAACCGCCGCCAGCAGCGCGTCGACGACGTCGTCGACGTGCACGATCGACAGCGGCGCCGCGCGGCGCGGCACCACCACCAACGGCGCGTTGGCCTGCGCGAACAGCAGACGGGTCGCCGCGTCGGCCGGGCCGTAGATGACCGGCGGACGCACGATCGTCCAGGCGAGCGGCGAGCGCACGACTGCGAGTTCGCCCTGACGCTTGCTGTCGCCGTACCACGACACCGGCTTCGCCGCGTCGGGATGGACCGCAGATCCGCGGCCATCGACGCTCGGGCCAGCGGCAGCGAGCGACGAGACGCAGATGAAATGTGCGCGCGGCGCATGCGCGGCGACGGCGGCAACGAGTTCCTGCGTGCCGCCGACGTTGACGGCGTCAAAGTGCGCGCGCCGGTAGCCCTTCAGCGAGCCGGCGAGGTGGACAACCACGCTGACGTCGCGCAACGCCGTGGGCAGGTCGACGAGGCCGCCGGCGACGCCGAGATCACCGCGCACCAGCGACGACGGTGGCAGGCCGAAGCTGGCGGCGCGCACGGGGTCGCGCACGAGGCACCGGATCCGCGCCGGCGGCGCGCCCGCGGCAAGCAGCCGCCGCACCATTGCGCGGCCGACGAATCCCGATGCGCCGGTGACCAGCAGCGCGCCGGGTAGAAGTGCGTAGGAATCGGCGTCGGCCAAAACAGAAAGGGTTTGAGGCGTGCTCCGGAGAATCTACCATCGAAGAGCAAGCAGTGGACATCTTCGCAAAGTGCGACGGCTTCACCCGGGCCAAGGATCTGCAGGCCGTTGGTCTGTACCCGTACTTCCTGCCGCTCCAGGGCAGCGAAGGCACGGAGGTCGAGATCGACGGCAAGCGCCTGATCATGATCGGTAGCAACAACTACCTTGGACTCACGCACCATCCGGTCGTGCGCGAGGCCGCGATCGCCGCGGTGCACAAGTACGGCACGTCGTGCTCGGGCTCGCGTTTCCTCAATGGCACGCTCGAGTTGCACGAAGAACTCGAGCGGCGGCTTGCGAAGTTCATGGGCCAGGAAGCGGCGGTCTGCCTATCGACCGGCTTCCAGACCAACCTAGGCGCGATCAGCTCGATCTGCGCCAAGGACGACATCATCCTCTGCGACCGCGAGAACCACGCGTCGATCATCGACGGTTGCCGGCTGAGCTTCGCCGACACGCGCAAGTTCCGGCACAACGACATGGCCGACCTGGAGTTTCAACTCCAGCGCGGCGCCGCGCAGAACCGCGGTATGCTGATCGTCGTCGACGGCCTGTACTCGATGATGGGCGACGTCGCGCCGCTGCGCGAGATCCGCGCGCTCGCCGATAAGTACGGCGCGCGCCTGATGGTCGACGAAGCGCACTCGATCGGCGTGCTCGGCGCGCGCGGCCGCGGCGCCGCGGAGCTGTGCGGGATCCACACCGACCTGGTGATGGGCACGTTCAGCAAGAGCTTCGCCAGCCTCGGCGGCTTCGTCGCCGGCCCGGAGCGCGTGATCCACTACATACGCCACACGGCGCGCGCGCTGATCTTCTCCGCGGCGATCTCGCCGGCATCGACCGCGGCCGCGCTCGCCGCGCTCGACCTGATCGAAACGCGGCCGGACATGCGCCAGCGCGTGCTGCACATCGCCGAACGCGTGCGCGCCGGCCTGCGCGACATGGGCTTCCGCACGCATGGCACGCCGGCGAGCCCGATCGTGCCGGTCATAGTCGGCAACCAGGAGCGCATGCTGCGCCTGTGGCACACGCTCGTCGAGCGCGGCCTGTTTGCCAACGCGGTGACGCAACCGGCCGTGCCGATGGGCAGTGACCTTATCCGCACGTCGTACATCGCCAGCCACACCGACATGCACGTGGCGCAGATCCTCGAGCGCTTCGAACAGGCCGGCCGAATGACCGGCTTCCTCGGCTCGGTCGAGGCGACCGCAGCGGCCGATGCCGCCGCCGCGCAGCTGGCGAACCACTGATGACGCGCCCCCGCCGCCGCGAGCGAATCGCCGATGTCCTGTTCGCCATGCGCCGACGCGCCCGCGTCATCGTCGCCGCAGCCTGGACGGCTGCGCTCGCGGCCCAAGATCCATCGCTGCGCGTGCACGCAGCGCTCGACCAGCCCGACGGGCGCTGGCATGGCGTCGAAGCGATCGCGGACGGCGCGCTCGGCGGCGCCGCGCGTTTCCGCGGCGACGGCGGTCGCATCGACGTCGGCGCGTGCGGGCTGACTTCGCGTGGATCGTTCACGCTGCGGTGCCAGATCCGCACCACGACGGCGACGTTCTGCACGCCGCTGATGGCGCGCGCCGGCGAACAAGTCGCGATCTCGCTCGTGCTCGGCCGCGCGCCGGGGACGCTGTCGTTCGAGGCGTGGTCGTGGCACGACGTCCGCATCGGCACACGCCGGCGCGTCGACGACGGCCGCTGGCACGCGGTCGAGGCGGCCTATGACGCGGCGGCCGGCGTCGCCGGGCTATGGCTCGACGGCGAGTTGCAGGGCACGGCCGAACTCGGCGCCGGTGGCGCGGCGGACGCGCAGTTGCGGCTGGGCGACAACATCGGCGCCAGGCAGCCCTATGCCGGCGACCTCGACGCAGTCGAGGTCGCGGACGGCTGCGCGCGCACCGCGGCGCTGCGGCCGTTCGCGCCCGTGCTGCCAGTCGCCGAACGCGAACAGGCGTTGGCGGCGCTGCGCGCCCGACTGCTGCCGCGGCGCTCGCGCGGGCTGGCCGCCGACGCGTCGGCGGCGTGGCCGGCGCGCCGCGCGGCAATCCGCGCGCACGTCGCCGACTGCCTCGGGCTCGCGCCGCCGCCGCCGGCGGACGAACTCGACGTGCGCGTGCACGGCGAGGTGCAGCGCGACGGCGTGCGCGTGCAGCGGCTCAGTTGGGCCGGGTTCCCAGGGCAGCGCGCGACCGGCTGGCTGTGGCAGCCGGCGACGCCGCCAGACGGTCCGGCGCGGCGGCCAGCGATGCTGTGCCCCCACGGCCATTGGGCGCACGGCGCGCGCGATCCGGTGGTGCAGGCGCGCTGTGCGTCGTTCGCGCAGTTTGGCTGGACGACCCTCGCCGTCGACTCCGTGCACGTCGAAGACGTCGCCAGCGGCGTGTCGTCGCTTGGCGCGATGGCGTGGCACGATCTGCAGGGCCTGCGCGTGCTCGCCGCGCGCGATGACGTCGATCCGGCGGTGATCGGCGTGACCGGCGCGTCGGGCGGCGGCCAGCAGACCTACTACCTGATGGCGCTCAGCGACGCCTTCGCCGCCGCCGCGCCCATGGTGATGGCCTGCTACTTCGACGCCATCGTCGACGACCGCAGCGCGCACTGCGGCTGCAACCACCCACCACGCATCGCCGCCGGCGTCGACGTGCCGGAGCTGTGCGCGGTGTTCGCGCCAAAGCCGACGATGTTCGGCAGTGTCACCGGCGACTGGACGCGCGACTTCCCGCGCCAGGGCCTGCCCGAACTGGCGGCGCACTGGCAGCAGCTCGGCGCGCCGGCGCCGCGGGCGCGCCATGCCGACGAACCGCACAACTACGACCGGCCGATGCGCGAGGAGGTCTACGGCTTCCTGCACGACGCGCTGCTTGGCCCGACCACCGACGGCCAGCCGCGTGCGCGCGTCGCCGAGCCGCCGTTCGCGCCGTTCGCGCCGCAGGCGCTGCAGCAGCTGGCGGCGGCAGGGCCGAGCGGCGCGCCGGACCGCGCGGCGCTGGTCATCGAGCGTCTGGCGCGCCAGCCGAAGGTCACGGGGCTGGCGGCGCTGGCGCCCGGACTCGACCTGACGGTGGCGCCGCGTCCCATCGCCTGGCGCGATCCCGACGGCGCCGGCTGGCGCAAGGGCACGGTGACCGGCAGCGACGACGTGCCGGTGCCGTTCCGCGTCGCCGCCACGGCACGCGGCGGCGCATGGACGTTGGTCGTCGATCCGCGCGGCGCGGCGGTGGCCACGGCGGAGGTGGCGGCCGATGGGCCGAGCGCCGACGCGTCCGGACATGGTCCCCGCGCCATCGTCGATCCACGGCCGTACGGCGAGTGGGCGCCGTACCGGAGCGCTTGGCAGCGCAACGGCCTGCTGCTCGGCCGCGGTGAGGGCTACCAGGCGGCGGTCGACGTGGCCCTGGTCGCGGCCAGCCTGCCCGGCGACCTCCCGGTCCTCGTCGAGGGCCGCGGCGAGGCCGGCGTCGTCGCCGTGCTGGCGGCGCTGTTGTGCCCGCGGATTGGCGGCGTGCGCGCGCCGGAACCCGGCCAGCGCTTCGCCCGCGACGGCAATCGCCTACCGCTGTGTCCCGAGCTACTGCGCTGGCGCGACCTGCCGGAACTCGTCGCGGCGCTACCGGCAGGCTGCTGGCAAGGGCCACCGCTGCCGACCACCGACAGGCGCTGACCGCCGACGGCGCCGGCGCACGAACAGCCCCCATCGGCGAGCACGCGGCTCTGGCCGGCAACCGCCCGGCGCGTACCCTGTGCGTCTGCCATGTCCGAGGCGCCGCCCTTCGTCCACCTGCATGTGCGCTCGCACTACAGCCTGCTCGCGGCGACGAGCGAGGTCGGCAGCCTCGTCGATGCCGCCGCGGCCGACGGCCAGCCGGCGATCGCGCTGACCGACAACGGCAACCTGTTCGGCGCGGTCGAGTTCTTCAAGGCCTGCAAGGCCAAGAAGGTCAAGCCGATCGTCGGGCAGACGACCTACGTCGCCGGCAAGACGCGCGCCGAGTCTGCTGGCGCCGACAACCCGACGCACGACCTGACGCTGCTGGCCAAGGACGACAAGGGCCTCGACAACCTCAAGAAACTGTCCGGCCGCGCGTGGCTCGAGGGCTTCAGTTACCGGCCGCGCGTCGACCTGGAGATACTGCAAGCGCACAGCCAAGGACTGATCGCGCTGTCCGGCACCGTCTCGTCGCAGATCAGCACGCAGATCCTGCAAGGCGACCCGGTCGGCGCCAAGCGCACGGCGAACCAATTGCGCGAGCTGTTCGGCGCCGACAACTTCTTCTTCGAGGTCGCTGAGACCGGCTACGAGCAGCAACAGAAGGTCACGCGCGCGCTGCGCGCCTTCGGCCAGGAGCTTGGCATTCCGTGCGTCGCCACCAACGACGTGCACTACCTCAAGGCCGAGGACTGGCTGGCGCAGGACATCATGCTCTGCATCCGCAGCGGCAAGACCGTCGCGGACCCTCAGCGCTTCCGCATGGGCAGCAAGGAGCTGTTCCTCAGGTCGCGCGCGCAGATGGCGGCGGTGTTCGCGGACTGGCCCGAGGCGCTCGCCAACACTGTCGCCATCGCCGAGCGCTGCAACGTCGGCATCGAGTTCGGCGTCTATCACCTGCCGGTGTTCAAGCCCGAAGACGGGACCGCGCCCAACGCGTTCTTCGAGCGCATCTGCTTCGAGGGCGCCATCCGCCGCTACGGCGCGATCGACGCGACGATCCGCCAGCGCCTCGACTACGAGATCGGAGTCATCAAGAAGCTCGGCTTCGTCAGCTACTTCCTGATCGTCCAGGACTTCATCCAAAAGGCGAAGTCGATGGGCATACCGGTCGGCCCGGGCCGCGGATCGGCGGCCGGCTCGATCGTCGCCTACGTGCTCGGCATCACCGACGTCTGCCCGCTGAAGTACGCCTTGCTGTTCGAGCGCTTCCTGAACCCCGGCCGCGTGTCGATGCCCGACATCGACATCGACTTCTGCGGCAACCGCCGCGACGAGGTCATCCAGTACGTCCGCCAGAAGTACGGTGACGACTGCGTCTGCCAGATCATCACCTTCGGCACCATGGCCAGCCGCGGCGTGCTGCGCGACGTCGGCCGCGTGCTCGACTTCCCGATCGCCGACGTCGACAAGCTGTGCAAGAAGGTGCCGCAGGGACCCGGCGCGTCGCTGCAGGCGGCGCTGGCGAGCGACGCCGAACTCAAGCAGATCCGCGCCAGCAGCCCGCAGCACAAGCGGCTGTTCGACCTGTCGCTGCAGCTCGAGGGCCTCGCCCGCCACAGCTCGATCCACGCTGCGGGCGTCGTCATCGCCGACAAGCCGCTGCGCGAGTACGTGCCGCTGGCCAAGAACGGCGAGGACGTGATCACGCAATGGCAGATGACCGATCTCGAGGAGGTCGGCCTGCTGAAGATGGACTTCCTCGGCCTGAAGACGCTGACGATCCTGCAGGAGGCGGCGCGCCTCGTGAAGGAAATCCACGGTGTCGACGTCGACCTCGGCAAGCTGCCGCTCGATGACAAGCCGACCTACGAACTGATCGCGCGCGGTGAGACGCAGGGCATCTTCCAGCTCGAGTCGAGCGGCATGCGGGAGCTGCTGACGCGGCTCAAACCGGACACGTTCGAGGATGTCATCGCCGTGCTCGCGCTCTACCGGCCCGGCCCACTGGGCTCGGGCATGGTCGACATGTTCGTCGATCGCAAGCACGGCAAGGCCAAGACCGAGTACCCGCACGAGGCGACCAAGCCCGTCCTGGAGCCGACCTACGGCGTCATCGTCTACCAGGAGCAGGTCATGCAGATCAGCGCCGTGATCGGCGGCTTCTCGATGACGGAAGCCGACAACCTGCGCAAGGCCATGGGCAAGAAGAAGCCCGAGGTCATGGCCAAGTTCAAGGACCAGTTCATCACCGGCGCGGTGAAGCTGGGCTACGGCGACAAGTTCGCCAAAGAGCTCTTCGAGACGATGGAGTACTTCGCCGGGTACGGCTTCAACAAGTCGCACTCGACGGCGTATGCGCTCGTCACCTACCAAACGGCGTGGCTCAAGGCCCACTACCCCATCGAGTTCACCGCCGCCAACCTGACGATCGAGTCAGGCAACAGCGACAAGATCAAGGAGTTCGTCGACGAGACGCGGCGCGCCGGCGTCGCGATCCTGCCGCCAAGCATCAACCACTCGCAGCGCTACTTCGGCGTCGAGGGCAAGTCGATCCGCTACGGGCTTGGCGCCATCAAGGGCGTCGGCGCGCGCGCGGCCGACAGCATCGCCGCTGAACGCAAGCGCGGGGGCGCCTTCGTCGGCCTCGACGAGTTGTGCGAGCGGCTCGACGCCAACCTGCTGAACAAGACGGCGCTCGAGGCGCTGGTGCAGGCCGGCGCCTGCGACGGCATGGGTCGCACGCGCGCCGGCGACTTCAGTGCGATCGAGGGCACCCTGCGCGCGTCGGTGATCGCACGCGAAGACCGCAAACGCGGCCAGAAGATGCTGTTCGGGGCGCCGCCGCCGACCGCGGTCGCGACGGCGAGCGGCCCCGGCGTCGCCGAGTGGCCGGAGAAGGAGCGCCTCGCGCGCGAGAAGGAATCGCTCGGCTTCTACCTGTCTGGCCATCCGTTCGAGAAGCGCGGCGGCTTCCTGGCGCGCATCGCCGGTCAGACAACTGCGTCGCTGGCCAAGCTCGAGCCAGGCGGCACCGCGCGCATCGCCGGCATGATCAGCTCGGTGCGCGTGCTACAGATCAAACAGGGCAAGAACACCGGCCAGAAGATGGCTCGCTTCCAGCTCGAGGACCGGCATGGGCAGGTGGCGGTGACCTGCTTCGCGCGCAACTACGCCACCCTGAAGGACCTCATCGTCGACGACGCGATCGTGTTCCTGTCCGGGCGGCTCGACGCCAACAGCGAGGAGAAGGCGCTGCTGCTCGACCAGCTCGACCCGGCTGCCGACGTCATCCGCCGCGAGGTCGCCGGACTCGTCCTGCATCTGCGCGGCGCGATGGCCGGCGAGGCCAACCTGCAGCGCATCGCCGAGACCTGCGGGCGCCACAAGGGCCACCAGCACCTGCTGCTCGACGTCGAGGATGGCGCTGACTGCTACCGGGTGCGCGCCGACGACGGCGTGCGCGTGACCGACGAGCTGCTCGACGAGCTGTCGCTGCTGGTCGGCCCCGACAACATGTCGTTCACGCGGACCTGAGGCCGGCGCGCCCCCGCGGCGGCGGGCAGACAGCCGGCCCCAGCCCCCACCCGCACGGCGAAGCTACGCCGGCGATGCCGACTCATGAACGAACGAAGGCGCGCCCCAGGGGGACGCGCCTTCGTGTTACCCCGTGCGCTCGCGCGCCGACGGGCGGATCAGGCCTTCGCAGCCGGCTCCGCGTCCTTGGTCATGGCCGATTCCTTGGCCTTGATCTTCTGCTCGAGGACCGTGTTCTCGACCAGTTCGAACACGACCTTCGTGCCGCCGTCACCGATGCGGTAGTCCGGCAGGCGCAGGATGCGCGTGTAGCCGCCAGCGCGGTTCGCGAAGCGCGGACCAATGACGTCGAACAGCTTCTTGACCGCGGCCTTGTCCTGCAGGAACGCGATCGCGCGACGCATGCGGTGAAGCTTGGTCTTGGCGTCGTTGCTGCGCGCCAGGGTGATCATCTTCTCCACGAACGGCCGCAGGGCCTTGGCCTTGGGCAGCGTGGTGACGACGCGCTCGTTCTTGATGAGCGAGACGGTGAAGTTCTTGCGCAGGGCGGCACGGTGCGCCGTGTTCCGCCCCAAACGCTTGCCTGCAATGTTGTGCATCATGGCCGCAGATCTCTCTCGTGCTGATCAGCCCTGCTTGAACTCATCGATGTTCATTCCGAGCGACAGGCCCAGGGCGGCCAGCTTGCTCTTCACTTCCTTCAACGACGTCTTGCCGAAGTTGCGGACCTTGAGCAGCTCCGGTTCGGCGAGCTGGACGAGATCACGCAGCGTCGCGACGTTCTCGCTGTCGAGGCAGTTCTTGGCGCGGACCGACAACTCGAGCATGTCGATGCTCTTGTTGAGCAGATCGACCATCTCGCGGCGCCGAGCGCCCTCGTCGCCCTCGGGCGCCAGCGCGCCGCCCTCGACCGCCAGGTCTTCCTTCATCTCGAAGTACTGGACGAAGGGGTTGAGGTGCTTGCGATAGATCTTGCTGGCCTCGACCAGGCCCATCTCGGGCGTCACCGTGCCGTCCGTCCAGATCTCGAGGACCAGGCGGTCGTAGTCGGTCGACTTGCCGACGCGGGTGTTCTCGATGGCGTAGCGGACGCGGTGCACCGGGCTGAAGATCGAGTCGCACGGGATCGTGCCGATCTCCTGCTCCTCGGTGACGTTCTCCTCGGCCGTCACGTAGCCGCGGCCCTTCTTCACCTGCATCTCGCAGTAGAAGCGGACGTCCTCGGTCAGCGTGCAGATCTTCAGTTCGGGGTTCGCGATCTCGATGTTGTGATCGCCCTCGATCTTGCCCGCGAGGACTTCACCCTTCTGGTTGACGTCGATACGCAGCGTCGTCGGAGCATCAGTGTGCATCTTGACGCGCAGCTTCTTGATGTTCAGGACGATCTGCGCGACGTCCTCGAGGACGCCCTGGATGGTCGAGAACTCGTGGACGACGCCGTCGATGCGGACCCACGTCACCGCCGTGCCCTCGATTGACGAGAGCAAGACGCGACGAAGGCCGTTGCCGATCGTCGTGCCGAAGCCCTTCTCGAAGGGCTCGACGACGAAGCGACCGTACTGCTGTGTGGCGGTCTCGCGCTCAAGGCGGACCTGGGAAGGCAACTCGAAGTTACGCCAACGGATGCGCATGATTGGGGTCTCCCGGGTGGGTTCGGGGTGACAGGATTACTTCGAGCACAACTCGATGATGAGCTGCTCTTGGATCTCGACGCTGACGTCCTCGCGCTTGGGCAGCTGGACGACACGGCCCTTCAACTCGGCGGGAGTGGCTTCGAGCCACGCCGGCAGGGCGCGGCCCTTGTTCATCTCAATGGCGTCGCCGGCCTTCTTCTTGATCTTGTCCGTGCCCTTGACGGTGATCTCGTCGCCCGAGCGGACCAGGTAGCCGGCGATGTCGACGCGCTTGCCATTCACGTGCACATGGCCGTGCGCGACCATCTGGCGCGCGTCGAACCGCGAGAATGCGAGGCCGAGGCTCAGGACGACGTTGTCGAGGCGGCGCTCCATCAGGATCAACAGGTTCTCGCCCGTGTTGCCCTTCTGGCGCTGCGCGATCGAGAAGTAGTGCTGGAACTGGCGCTCCATCACGCCGTAGATGCGCTTGCACTTCTGCTTCTCGCGCAGCTGGGTGCCATAGTCGGTGCCCTTCTTGGGGCGGACGTGCTGGCCCGGCGGGTAGTTGCGGCGATTCACGCCGCACTTCTCGGAGAAGCAGCGCTGTCCCTTCAGAAACAGCTTCACGCCTTCGCGACGGCAGAGCTTGCAGACGTTCTTGTCGATGCGGGCCATTACGGATCCAGGATTCGCGGTTCTTGTGTCGTGCTATGTGGCGGAGGAATCAGACGCGGCGGCGCTTGCGGGGCCGGCAGCCGTTGTGCGGCAGCGGGGTCACGTCCTCGATCGACTTGACCTCGATACCGGAGTTGGCGAGCGCGCGGATGGCGGACTCGCGGCCAGAGCCGGGACCGCGAACGAGCACTTCGAGCTCGTGAACGCCCATCTTCTTGATCTTGTCGGCGACCTTCTCAGCGGCGCGCTGGGCGGCGAAGGGCGTGCTCTTGCGCGAACCCTTGTAGCCGATCGTGCCCGCCGAGTCCCAGGCGATGACCTGGCCGGCGCTGTCGACGATCGTGATGATCGTGTTGTTGAAGGAGGCCTTCACGTGCGCGATCGCCTTGCCGACGTTCTTGCGCAGCTTGGCCTTCTTCTTCTCGGGTGCCGCCGGGGCAGCTGGATTCTGCGTGCTCATCGAATCACTTCCTCAGGATCTTCTTGTTGGCGACGGTCTTGCGCGGGCCCTTGCGCGAACGGGAGTTGCTGCGCGTGCGTTGGCCGCGCACCGGCAGGCCGCGGCGGTGACGTAGACCGCGATAGCAATAGATCTCCTTCAGGCGGTTGATGTTCTGCATCGTCAGACGACGCAGAGCGCCCTCCACCGGGAAGTTCTTCTCGAGGTAGCTCGCGATGTTCGCGACCTCGTCGTCCTTCAGGTCCTTGGCCCGGACGGCGGGATTGATCGCGAGCTCCTTCAGCACCTTCTTGGCGACGTGCGGGCCGACGCCATAGATGTACTGAAGCGCGATCTCGATGCGCTTCTCGTTGGGGATGTCGACGCCGAGGAGACGTGGCATGGGTTACTTACCTTGACGCTGCTTGTGCCGGGGGTTGCTGCAGATGACGCGCACGACACCGCCGCGCTTCACGATCTTGCAGTGCTCGCAGATGCGCCGAACGCTGGCTCTGACCTTCACGACCGTTCTCGCTGGTTGGGGGGATTTGGGTTGGGATTCTCGTGCTGGCTCTTCTGCGTCGACTTGAGCAACCTGCGGATGCGGGCCTTGTTCGGATCGAAGGGCGAGACCTCGGCGACCACCTGATCTCCCGGCAAGAGGCGCGCGAACGCCATCCGGAAGTCCAAGGCCGTGTGGGCCATCACTTCGCGACCGTCGGTCAGCTGCAGGCGAAACATGCCGTTGTTCAGGTGCGCGATGACCGTGGCGCGAACGCCACGATCGTCACCTGCCACTGGCGAGGTTCCGTCGGCTGTCGTCATTGCATCAGCTTCAGCAACTCCTGGTAGACGATCTCGGGCGATCGATCAGCATCGACCTCCCGCAGGACACGGCGATCGCGGTAGTACGCCAACAAGGGCGCCGTCTGCGACCGATACACTTCAAGGCGCTTGCCGATCGCTTCGGGGCGATCGTCGGAGCGCTGGGCGAGTTCTCCACCGCACGCGTCACAGATGCCGGCGCGGCGCGTCGGCTTGTGCTCCACGTGCCAGATGGCTCCGCATTTGGAGCACGTGCGACGGCCCGACAACCGCCCGACAAGGGCTGCTTCGGGCACGGCGAAGTAGATGACGTGCGTCAGAGCGGTGGCCCCCGTCAGGCTGCGATCGAGGGCTTCCGCTTGTGGAAGCGTACGGGGAAAACCATCCAGGATCCAGGCGGTCTTCGCGTCCGGCTGTTGGATGCGCGCCCGCACCATGCCGATGATCACGTCATCGGGAACCAGCTTGCCGGCGTCCATGAAGGTCCTGGCCTGCCGGCCGAGCGCAGTGCCTGCGGCCACCTCCTGACGGAGCATGTCGCCCGTCGAGATGTGCGCCAGGGCCGCCCCGTCGGCGACCTTCTTCGCCTGGGTGCCCTTGCCAGCGCCAGGGGCGCCGAGGAACACGCAGCGGGCTTGTAGCGCAGTGGCCATGGACATCAGCTGGAACGGCGGCCCCAACCGCTACCAGACGTGGCCGCCGCCTCGCCGTCCTTCATCGTCGCCTCGTAATTGCGCATGACGAGGAGGGCGTTGAGCTTCTCGACCATGTCGAGCGCGACGCCAACGACGATCAGGATCGACGTGCCCGACATGAAGTAGAGCAGCACCTGGTCCATCGTGCCGCCGCCGCCAGAGCCGATGAACGACGGGATGATCGCGACGACGGCAAGGAACGTCGCGCCTGCCAGCGTGATGCGGACCATCGTCTGCTCGAGGAACTCGGCCGTCTGGCGGCCCGGGCGAATGCCGGGGACGAACGAGCCCTGCTCCTGCAGGTTCTTCGCGATCTCGTTCGGCTGGAACATCATCGACGTCCAGAAGAAGGCGAAGAAGAAGATCAGGGCCGTGTAGCAGAACACGTACCAGAAGCCGCGCTGGCCGCCGAACGACGTCTCCAGCCACGTGCTGCCGATGGCCGTGCCGATGAACGCCGGGATGATCAGCAGCGCCGAAGCGAAGATGATCGGCATCACGTTGGCCTGGTTCAGCTTGAACGGCAGGAAGGCGCGATCGCCGCCGTAGACGTTGCGGCCGCGCTGGTGCTTGGCGTTGTTGATCGGGATGCGGCGCTGGGCCTTCGTCATGTAGACGACGGCGACGACGGCGACGCCCCAGGCGGCGATGAACGTCAGCAGGGTCTGCCACGCGCCGCGGTCGAACCCTTCCAGGTACGTTGCCATGGCGGGCGACAGGTTGCTGATGATGCCCGCCATGATGATCAGCGAGATGCCGTTGCCGACGCCGTGCTCAGTGATCTGCTCGCCGAGCCACATGATGAACAGCGTGCCGGCCGTCAGCCCCACCATCACGATGATGCAGTAGAGACCGAACCATTCGGTGACGCCGGCGTGCAGCAGCTTGCTGTTCTCGACGCGCAGGGCGCCGAAAATGACGAACCAGCTCTGCACGAGGCAGATCGCGACCGTGGTCAGGCGCGTGTACTGGTTGATCTTGCGCTGGCCGCTCTGGCCCTCCTTGGCGATCTTTTCGAGCGCCGGGACGGCCTTGGCCAGCAGGCTGAAGATGATGCTCGCCGAGATGTAGGGCATCACGCCGAGCGAGAAGAGCGTCGCGCTCTGCAGCGAACCGCCGGTCAGCACGTTCATCATGCCGAACAGCTTGTTGACGCCGCCGAGGTTGCGCATCTGCTCGAGCGCAGCCGCGAAGTTGACGCCCGGTAGCGGGATGAACGAGCCGACGCGATAGACCAACAGCAGTCCGAAGGTGATCAGGATCTTGGTCCTGATCTCCTTGATCTTGAACAGGTTGGCGAGCGTCAGGTTCATCGAGTTCAGCTGCGGGGAAGCGATCGAATCATCACCAGGACCGGCTCACTTGCCACGACGGACTCGGGGTGAGCCGGGCTTGCGCTTGCTGCCGTCCTTCGCCACGAACTTCTCGCGGCGGGCCTTCTTCTCGATCAGCACGACCTTGCCGCCGGCGGCCTCGATCTTCTGGCGCGCTGACGCAGTGATGGCGTCGACCTTGACAGTCAGCGCCTTCTTGACGTCGCCGTCGCCGAGGATCTTGAACAGGTCTGACTGCTTCTCCTTCGAGGTCAGGCCCTTGGCGAGGACGGCCTTGAGGTCGACCTCCGTGCCCGCGGCGAAGACGTCGAGGTCGCCCACGTTGATGACCGTGAACACCTTCTCGAAGTTCTTGTTGTTGAAGCCGACCTTGGGCAGACGGCGGTACAGCGGCATCTGACCGCCTTCCCAGCCGATGCGGCGGGACCAGCCCGAGCGCGCCTTGGCGCCCTTGTGACCGCGACCCGAGGTCTTGCCCAGACCCGAGCCGACGCCACGGCCGATACGCTTGCGTTCCGGGAACTTGAGGCCGAGGGCCTTCGCTTCGGCGAGGTTCATTCGAGGTTCACTCCGCGCAGCGCGACCGTCTGCTCACGATTGCGCAGCTTGCTCAGCGCCATCATGGTGGCCTTGACGACGTTCACCGCGTTCGTCGAGCCGTAGTTCTTGGTGAGGATGTCGGCGATGCCGGCGCGCTCGAGGACTTTGCGCACCGCCTTGCCGGCGATGATGCCTGTGCCCGGCGCGGCCGGCAGCAGGCGGACCTTCGTCGCGCCGTACTCGCCTTCCGTCATGTGTGGGATCGTCGAGCCGTCACGGCAGACGCGCATGATCTGCTTGCGCGCGTCCTTGACCGACTTCTCGATCGCGTTGGGGACCTCGTTCGCCTTGCCGTAGCCGATGCCGACCAGGCCATTGCGGTTGCCGACGACCGACAGTGCGCTGAACGAGAAGCGGCGGCCGCCCTTCACGACGCACGCCGAGCGGTTGATCGCGACGACGTCGTCTTCGACGTCCGCCGCGAGCGCCTCGTCGATCGGAATCAGTGGAATGTTGCCCTTGGCCATTGCTCTGTCTCACCGGCTGCGCCGGTCATGCCGTGCTGGTAGGTGGGTTCGTCGGGGACTTGGATCAGAATGACAGGCCCGCTTCACGGGCCGCGTCGGCGAGGGCCTTGATGCGGCCGTGGTACTTGTAGGCGCCGCGGTCGAAGCAGACCTGGCCCACGCCCGCGCGCTTGGCGCGCTCGGCGACCAGGGACCCGACCTTCTTCGCGACATCGGTCTTGTTCATGCCCTTGATCGCGGCGCGGAGGTCCTTCTCCAGCGACGACGCAGCGACCAGCGTGTGGCCCTTCACGTCATCGATGATCTGCGCCGAGATGTTGGCGAGGCTGCGGAACACCGTGAGACGCGGACGGCCGCCGACGGTGCGCAGTTTGGTGCGCACCGACTTGCTCTTGCCGATCCGGCGTTGGTGCTTCTGGAACGTGCTCGTCATGCTGCTTTGCTCCTGATGTCAGCGCGGCGATCAGCCGGCACCGCCGGACGCGAAGGCCTTGCCGGCCTTGCGCTTGATGACTTCTTCCGCGTACTTGATGCCCTTGCCCTTGTAGGGCTCCGGCTTGCGCAGCTTGCGGATGGAAGCGGCGACCGTGCCGACCTGCTGGTTGTCGACGCCCTTGATCACGAGCGCCGTCGGCGTCGGAGCATCGATCGTGACCGTAGCCGGGATCGGGAAGCGGACCGGGCGGTTGAAGCCCAGCTTCAACACCAGAACCTTGCCCTCGATCGCGGCTTCGTAACCGACGCCGTTGATCTCGAGCTTCTTCTCGTAGCCCTTCGACACGCCGTCGATCATGTTGGCGAGGATGGCGCGAGCGGTGCCTTGCAGCGCGCGCGACTGACGCTCCTCGTCACGGGCGGCGACGGTCAGCACGGCGCCGTCGAGCTTGATCTCGACCTCGGACCGCAACGGGAACTTCAGCTCGCCCTTCGGACCCTTGATCGCGACGGCGTCGGCGCCGATCGAGACGGTCACGCCCTTGGGGACGGAGATGGGCTTCTTGCCGATTCTGGACATGGTTGCCTCTCAGTCCACCGTGCAGAGGACTTCGCCACCGACGCGGCGCTGGCGGCACTCGCGGTCGGAGAGCACGCCCTGGTTGGTCGAGACGACCGCGATGCCGAGTCCGCCGCGGACCTTGGGCAGGTCGTTGACGGTGCGGTAGCGGCGGCAACCCGGCTTGCTGAACCGGGCCAGCGACGAGATGACGCGCTCGCCTTCGGGGCCGAAGCGGAACTCGATGCGCACCGACGCGCGCGGGCCGTCGGCGGCGACTTCGTAGCTCTGGATGAAGCCCTCCCGCTTCATGGTGTCCAGGATGGCCACCTTGAGGCGGCTGCCGGGCACCACGCAGTTTTGAGCCCCGCTCGTGAGAGCGTTGCGCATGCGGGTCAGCATGTCAGCGATCGGATCGGTCATCATGGGACAGACCTCCTAACTACCACGAAGCCTTGCGCACGCCGGGGATCTCGCCCTGGAGTGCAAGTTGACGGAAACAGCACCGGCAGATCCCGAACTTCCGGTAGTACGCGCGCGCGCGGCCGCAGAGCTGGCAGCGGTTGTAGCGCCGAGTCGAGAACTTCGGCTTCTGCTGCTGCTTCATCCTCAAGCACTTCTTCGCCATGTTCGTTAGCTCGTTCGTTGGCTGCCGGGTTGGCCGGCGTCACAGGATGTTGCGATGGATTCGGGTCCAGTGCGGGTAATCACTTGCGGAAGGGCATGCCAAGGTGCGTCAACAGCGCGAGGCCTTCCTTGTCGGTCGGCGCGCTGGTGACGAACGTGATGTCCATGCCCTGGACGAACTCGACCTTGTCGAGCTGGATCTCCGGGAACACACTCTGCTCCGAGAGGCCCATCGTGTAGTTGCCGCGCCCGTCCAGCTTGGTCGGCAGGCCGCGGAAGTCGCGGATGCGCGGGATGGCCAGCGAGATCAGGCGATCGAGGAACTCCCACATGCGCGAGCCGCGCAGCGTGACGGCGATGCCGATCGGATAGCCCTCGCGGAGCTTGAACCCCGACACAGCGCCACGGGCCTTGCGGATCATCGGCTTCTGGCCGGCGATCGCGGTCAGGTCCTTGTTGGCCGACTCGATGCGGTTCTTGTTCTCGACGGCGCGACCGACGCCCATGTTGATGACGATCTTCTGTAGGCGCGGAATCATCATCGGGTTCGGGTAGCCGAACTCCTTGCTGAGCGCCGGGACCACCTTCTCGCGGTAGATCTGCTGGCGGCGGGGCAGCGTCTTGGGCTGGCCCTTGTTCATCGTGCTGGTCATCGGAAACTCTCTGCGACTCGCGGGATCAGGGTTCGGTCCGGGGGATTCGGTTCGCCTTCAGGTCACTTCGCCGCTTGCGCGTCGAAGTTGGTGCCGCACTTCACGCCGACGCGGCACTTCTTGCCGCCGACGACCTGGACCTTGGTGCGCGTGCCCTTGCCCAGCTTCGAGCTGAACAGGAGCACCTTGCTGGCCGGGATCGGCATCTCGAGCTGCACGCGACCGCCCTTGGGGTTCTGCTGCGAACGGCGCTGGTGCTTCCACCGCAGGTTCACGCCCTGGACGATCACACGGCCGTCGGACTGGACCTTGAGGACCTCGCGCGGCTCGTTGGACTTGTACTGACCGGAAGTGACGACCACCTGGTCGCCCTTCTTGACGTGCGCGCTGACGACGGGCTTGGGCTTGTTGGCGAGCATCAGACGACCTCCTCCGCGAGCGAGACGATCTTCATGAAGTTGCGGTCGCGCAGCTCGCGAGCCACGGCGCCGAAGATGCGCGTGCCGCGCGGGTTGCCTTCCTTGTCGATCACCACGAGCGCGTTGCGGTCGAAGCGGATGTACGACCCATCCGAGCGGCGGACAGGCTTCGCGGTGCGAACGACCACCGCCTTGACCACCTCGTGTTCCTTCACTTCGCCCGTCGGCAGGGCCTTCTTGACGACTGCGATCACGACGTCGCCGACCGATGCGTAACGACGGCCGCTGCCACCAAGGACCTTCACGCACATGGCGCGCTTGGCTCCGGTGTTGTCAGCGACGTCGAGCATCGACATTTCCTGGATCATCGGGGTTCTCCTGCAGCTTCGGCGCTAGCGGATGGGCTCGTTCGGGGCGGTTGGGGCTACTGGGCAGCCTTCTGGACGATGCGGAGCAGTCGCCAGTTCTTGAGCTTGCTCAGCGGACGGGTCTGCACGACCTCGACGATGTCGCCCACCTTGGCCTCGCCCTTCTCGTCGTGGGCGTAGAGCTTGGTCCGCTTCGAGACGAACTTCTCGTACAGCGGGTGCTTCACCTTGCGATCGACCTGGATGACGACCGTCTTGGCCATCTTGTTCGACGTCACGGTGCCGCGCATGACCTTGCGCTCGGCGCGCTCGGTCGAACCAGCGGCGTTGCCGCCGGACGCGCTGTTGCCAGACGCGCTGTTGCCAGTGGTGGTCATTGCTTCTTGCCTCCGGTGCGGGCGCGATCGCCGAGCACCATCATGATTCGCGCGATCGTGCGACGGATCTCGCGGTTGCGGGTCGTCTTGGCGCCGGCCTCGGCCGCGCCGCGGAAACGAAGGTTGAACTGCTCCTTGCGGAGGTCGTTCAGCTTCGCCTTGAGCTCCTTGGTGTCCTCGCCGCGGATCTCGGTGATTGCCTTCTTCATGGGAGTGCCTCGCGATCAGCCGTGACGGCGACGGATCAAACGGACGCGCATCGGCAGCTTGTGCGCGACGCGGTTGAAGGCGAGCTTGGCGACCTCTTCCGTGACGCCGTCAAGCTCGAAGAGGATGGTGCCCGGCTTGATGACCGCGGCCCAGAACTCGACGTCGCCCTTGCCCGTGCCCATTCGCGTCTCGGCGGCCTTCTTCGAGACCGACTTGTGCGGGAACACGCGGATCCAGAGCTTCGCCTCCGGCGCGCTGCGCGACGCCGCGACACGGCCGGCCTCGATGACGCGCGCGGACAACCACGCCGGCTCGAGCGATTGCAGGCCGAACTCGCCGAACGCGACTTCGTGGCCGCGCGTGGCCTCGCCGCGGATGCGACCGCGCATCTGCTTGCGCCACTTGGTTCTCTTGGGCATCAACATGGGTGGTCTCCTGCAGGATCAGGCGTTCGGGCGGTCCTGGGTCGGACGGACGGGCAGCAGACCGTTCGTGGTCTCGCCGGGTCCGTATTCGCCCCTGAAGATCCAGACCTTGCAGCCGAGAGTGCCGTACTTGGTCGAGCAGACGGCGAAGCCGTAGTCGAGTTGCGCGCGCAGCGTGCCGCACGGGACGCGGCCCTTGCGGTAGTTGCCGATGCGCGACATCTCGGCGCCACCGAGGCGACCGGCGACGCGGATCTTGATGCCCTTGGCGCCAGCGGCCATCGACGCGTCGGCGACCTTCTTGAGGGCGCGGCGGTAGTTGATGCGCTTGGCGAGTTGCTCGGCGACCGCTTCGGCGACGAGGTTGGCCTCGACCTCCGGACGGTGGATCTCGACGATCTTCATGCGGACCGGCTTGCCGGTCAGCTTCTCGAGCTCCATGCGGAACTCGTCGACCTTCGTGCCCTTCTTGCCGATCAGCACGCCCGGGCGCGCCGTGTGGATGAACACGGTCACGAGTTCGCCGGTGCGCTCGATCTCGACCTTCGGGATGGCCGCGAACTGCCACTCCTTGCGGATGAAGCGACGGATCTTCTGGTCCTCGACGAGGTGCTTGCTGAAGTCCTTCTTGTTCGCGTACCAACGCGAGCGCCAAGGCTCGGTGACCGCGATGCGGAACCCGGTGGGGTGGATCTTCTGGCCCATGGCTTACTCCTCGCCCCCCGCGCCGCCGCCAGATTGGCTGCCAGCTTGCGGGTCGGCGACGTGGATGTGGATGTGGCAGGTGCGGCGCTTGATCGGCATCGCGCGGCCCTGCGGACCCGGACGGACGCGCATGCCGCCCGGCAGCAGCGGGCCGTCCTGGGCGAACGTGCGCGAGACGACCAGGCGGTTGGCGCGCACGGCGGGATTCTGCAGCGCGTTGGCGACGGCCGAGGCGAGCACGCGGTAGATCGCCTTCGACGCGCGATGCCGATCGTGGCGCAACTCGTCGAGCGCCGAGTTGACGGAACGACCGCGGATCAACGCCAGGATGCGGCGCGCCTTGTAGGCGCCCATGCGGGCGCCGCGGTGCACAGCGCGGACTTCGAAGCTCACTTTGCTTCCTCCACCTTCTTCGTCGAGTGGCCGCGGAACGTGCGCGTCGGCGCGAACTCGCCGAGGCGGTGCCCAACCATGTCCTCGGTCACGTAGACCTTCAGGAAGGCGCGGCCGTTGTGCACGTTGAACGTATGGCCGACGAACTCGGGCAGGATCACGCTCGCGCGCGACCACGTCTGCACCGGGTCCTTGACACCCTTCTTGTTCATCGCCTCCACCTTCTGCATGAGCTTGGGGTGGACGAACGGGCCTTTGCTGATGCTGCGGCTCATCGCGGATCTCCTGGCGTCATTCGGTTGCTACTTGGCGATCACGAGCCGCTACCAACGGCGACGTGCTTGCCCGGCGGACGGCGCCGGAGGATCAACTGGTTGCTGCGCGCCTTGCCACGACGCGTCTTGCCGCCCTTGCTGAGCTTGCCGCTCGGCGAGACGGGGTGGCGACCACCACCGGTACGGCCTTCGCCACCACCCATCGGGTGGGAGACCGGGTTCTGCGCGGTGCCGCGGTTGTGCGGCCGGCGGCCGAGGTGACGGACGCGGCCAGCCTTGCCCCAGCGCACGTTCTGCCAGTCGGCATTGCCGATCTCGCCGATCGTGGCGCGGCATGTCGCGTGGATCTTGCGCATCTCGCCGGAAGGCATGACGACGACGGCGTAGTCGCCATCGCGCGCCATCAACTGGCAGCTGTTGCCGGCCGAACGCGCGATCTGGCCGCCGCGCCCCGGCTGCAGCTCCACATTGTGGATCTGGAGGCCGAGCGGAATCGACTCGAGGCGCATGCTGTTGCCGAGCTCCGGGTCGCAGCGGTCAGCCGACACGACCTTCATGCCGACCACGAGTCCCTTGGGCGCCAGGATGTACGACTTCACGCCGTCCGCGTAGTGCAGCAGCGCCAGGTCCGCCGAGCGATTCGGGTCGTACTCGATCGCCGCGACAACGGCGGGGATGCCGTCGCGCTGGCGGAGGAAGTCGACCTTGCGGTAGATGCGGCGCGCGCCACCGCCACGGAAGCGGCTGGTGACATGGCCGAGCGCGTCGCGACCGGCGCGATCCGCGATGCGCTCGGTGAGGGACTTCTCACGGCGCTTGCCCTTCGTCAGGTGGCTGAAGTCCAGCACCGACGAGTTGCGTCGGCCGGCGGACGTGGGCTGGTAGACTTTGACTGGCATGACGTGCCTCGGGGATGCGTTGGGGCGCTCGGAATCAGCCGATGTCGATCGAATCGCCCTGCTTGAGCGTGACGACGGCCTTCTTCCACGGCTTGGTCGAGCCCGGGCGGCCGAAGGTGCGCTTCTGCTTGCCCTGCATGCTGACCATGTTGACCTTGAGGACCTTGACGGCGAACAGCGTCTCGATCGCCTTCTTCACCTCGACCTTGTTGGCGCTCGCGGCGACCTCGAAGGTGAACTGGTTGCGCATTGCCTGCATCGACGCCGACTTCTCGGTCACGATCGGACGACGGACGATGTCGTAGTACTGAGCGGGGTTGGCCATCTCACGACTCCTTCTTGGCGAAACGCTGCTCGATCGCTGCGAAGGCGGCGGGCGTCAGGACGAGGTAGCGGCGCAGCAGGACCTGGCGCGCGTTGAGATCCGCCACGGTGCGGACGTCGACGAGCGGCACGTTGCGCAGCGACTTGCACAGGTTGCGATCCAACTCCGACGTGACGACCGTCGCGCTGCCGCCCATGCCGAGCTTCGCCAAGATGGCGACGGCCGACTTGGTGCTCGGCTTGTCGGTCGGCCAACCCTCGGCGATCGCGACCTCCTGGTCGCGGAACTTGGTGAAGAGCGCATTGCGCAAGGCGCTGCGGCGCGCCTGGACCGGCATCGCGTAGCGGTGATCGCGCGGCTCCGGCGGATGGATACGACCACCGCCGCGCCACAGCGGCGACTTCGGCGTGCCCATGCGGGCGCGACCGGTGTGCTTCTGCGGCCAGAGCTTCTTGTTCGGGCCCTTGACCATGGCGCGCGTGCGCGCTTGGACCGTGCCCTGACGGGCATTGTCCTCGTACATCACGATCGCATCCTTCAGCGTGCGCCCGAGGACCTTCGTGCCAAACGCCGAGGCATCGACCTTCTTCGTCGTGACGGCGCCGCCTTGGATGACTTTGACCTCGACCATGTTCGTCAGCAGGGTGTGCGGGGTTTGGCTGCTCGCCGGCAAACCGGCGCAGGAGCCTGCAGGATCAGGCCTTGATGCGGATGTCGACGCCGGCAGGCATGTTCAGCTTGCTGAGCGCGTCGACCGTCTTGGTGGTCGGCTCGGAGATGTAGATCAGCCGCTTGTGCGTGCGGATCTCGAACTGCTCGCGGCTCTTCTTGTCGATGTGCGGCGAGCGCAGGACCGTGTAGCGCTCGATGCGCGTCGGCAGCGGCACCGGTCCCGCGACGCGGGCGCCCGTGCGCTTGCTCGTCTCGACGATGTCGAGGGCCGCCTGGTCGAGGGCCTCGTGGTCGTAGGCCTCCATCCGGATCTGGATTCGCTCTTGCATGACAGGTGGGCGAGCCGTGGCTCGAACGTGGTCGCGGCGGACACTGGCGGACGGCGGCCCCACGTGGGCTGCTTTTCGCCTAAACCGCTACGCGGCTAGGGGTTACATCAACCGATGTGCTCCCTGGAGCGTACGGGGTGCGGCAGGGTAGCGATCCCGCCCCTCGCGGTCAAGTTGGCAAATCGATAAATCCACAGCGGCAGCCGGCCGGCATCGCCACAGCCGCCGCGCTCCCCGGTCAACTCGGCGCGTAGCCGACCGGGCGCATGTGGGCCTGCCCCAAGCCTCGCGTCATGGAGCGTAACCTGGTGACATAGCCCAACATACGACGTAACGGGGCGCGCCCCTCGACGCGACCGCCCAGGCGACCAGCGGCAACGATCGTCACGGTAGCGCCGCGCATGCCAAGGTCGGCAACGACCGGCGTCGTCGCGTCCTCCGGGCAGGTGACGTCAAAGCGAACGTGCGGCTCGAGCGCGATGACCCCCGCTCGCTCCAGCGCCGCCGCGAACGCCTTCGCAGCCGCCTGCTGCACCAGCGGCTCGACGATGCCGGCGCGATCGCCGACGGCCTCGGCGACGGTCACCATACAGCCGTGGAGCGGGCCTGGCTGCGCGCCGACGGCCGCGAGCTGCTGCAGCTCTTCGGTCGCCGCCGCGACGCCGACGCCAGCCCCGACGGCGCGCACGACCGCCGGCACGCCGACGTCGCCGACCGGCGCGACGACCACGCGACAGCGGGCGCTGCGCTCGACGCCGCCGGAGAGCGCACGAACCTCGATCGACGCCTCGGCCGCGGCCGCGATGGCCGCGCGCCGGTCGACCTGCGGCCGCGAAACGTGAAACGCCGCCCCGGTGCGCGCCTTGACGGCGTCGGCGACGACCTCGAGGTGCAACTCGCCCATGCCGCGCACGCGCAGCCGATCGCCTTCGCGCTCGACGCGCAGCGTCGGGTCGTCGGCCGCGACGTCGCGGGCCGCCTGAGTCAAGCGCGGCAGATCGGCAGCGTCTTCCGGTTCGAAAGTCACCCCGAGGACCGGCGCCGGGAAGCGCGGCGCTGGCAGCGCCTCGACTGCGTCGGGAGCGCAAAGGCTGTCGCCGGTCCGCAGGTGGAACTCACCCGGCACGACCACGATCTCGCCCGGCCCGGCGGCCATCACCGCGTCGTGGCGGTCGGCCCGCATCGACCAGAGCGCGGCGGCGGCGCGCGCTTCGTCCGGTCGCGCCGCGCGCACCCACGGCGCGCCAGGGCGCAAGGTCCCGCGGACGACACGAACGAAGTTCCACACCTCGCCGGCGTGCTGCACCTTGAACACGAGGCCGCAAAGCGCGGCGGCCGGGTCGCCGGCGCGCGCTACCGCCCACAGGCCGGCGCGCGGCAGTTCAGCGATGTCGGGCAGCCAACCGACGACCGCGTCGAGCAGCCAGTCGACGCCGCGGTTCCACAGCGCCGACCCGCACAGCACCGGCACCAGTTGGCCGGCGAGGAACCGCGGCCGCAGGGCGGCGCGCAGGCGCGCCGGATCGATGCGCCGGCCGGCGAGCGCGTCGGCCAGGATGGACTCGTCGACAAAGGTGGCGGCATCGACGACGCGCTCGTGCGCAGCGCTCAGTTCTGCCTGCAGGCGCGGAACGTCCGCCGGGTCGGGCCGCCCTTCGAACCACTGCACCGCCCCAGACAGCGCGTCGCCGAGGCCGGCGAAGCGCCGACCGCCGTCGTACAGCGGCACGACGATCGGCAACGGCGCGCAGTCGAGGCGTTCCCGCAGTTCGGCCACGCACGCGCCGGCGTCGGCGCCATCGCGATCGAGCTTGTTGACGAAGACGAGCCGCGGCAGGCCGCGCGTCGCCGCCTGTTGCCATACGGCCACCGTCTGCGACTCGACGCCGCGGATGCCATCGACCACCACGACCACGCCGTCGAGGACGTGTAGGCAGCGCTCGACCTCGGCGACGAAGTCGACATGGCCTGGCGTATCGACGATCTGCAGCACGGCGCCGCCCCAGTGCACGCGCGTGGCGGCGGCGGTGATCGAGATGCCACGGCTGCGCTCGGCCGGCAGCCAGTCCATCGCCGCGGTGCCGTCATCGACGCTGCCGACGTGCGCTTGCGCGCCCGCGTCGTGCAGGATGCGCTCGGTCAGCGTGGTCTTGCCCGCGTCGATGTGCGCGACGATGCCGAACGTGCGCAGCCGCTCCATGGCGGGCGCGAGCGTAGCCCGCGCAACCCCGCCGCGCCACGCGGCGCGGCGATGACCGTCACGGTTGGCCCAGCCGCGACACCTAGCCCTGCGTGATGCCGCGCATCTGCAACTTGAGGTCGTCCGGGTTGTCCGACGCGGCGAGGGCGTCCTCAAGGCTGATGTTGCCGGCATGGAACAGGCGGATCAGCGACTGGTTGAACGTCATCGTGCCGTAGTAGCTGCCCTCGGCGAGCGCCTTCGGCAGTTGGCGCGTCTGGCCCTGTTCGAGCAGTTCGCGCACGGTCGGCGTGTTGATCATCAACTCGACCGCCGGGACCATGGCCGTGCCGTCCTTGTTCTTGATCAGACGCTGCGAGCAGACGCCGGCGAGGTTGAGCGCTAATTGCAGGCGCAGCAGCTCGTGCTGGTGCGGCGGGAAGAACGAGACGATGCGCTCGACGGTCTGCATGGCGTTGACCGTGTGCAGCGTCGAGAAGACCAGGTGGCCGGTCTCGGCCGCCGACAGGGCCGCCGACACGGTCTCGGCGTCGCGCATCTCGCCGATGAGGATCACGTCCGGCGACTGGCGCATCGCCTGCCGCAGGGCCTCGGCGAAGCTGGTCACGTCGACGCCGATCTCGCGCTGGCTGATGATCGAGCGCTTGTCCTCGAAGCGGAACTCGATCGGGTCCTCGATCGTGACGATGTGCTTGTTCATCGTCCGATTGACGTACTCGAGCATCGACGCGAGCGTCGTCGACTTGCCGGATCCGGAGACGCCGGTGGCAAGGACGAGGCCGCGCTTGAGCGCGGCCAGTCGCTTCAGCGGCTCAACCGGCAGGTTGAGGTCATTGAACGAAGGGATCTCGTTCTTGATGGCGCGGAAGACGAGGCCGTGCTCACCGCACTGACGGAAGGCGTTGCAGCGGAAGCGCCCGACGCCCGGCAGCGCCAGCGAGGAGTCGGCGGCGCCCGCGCGCTTGAACTCGGCGAGCAGATGGTCGCCGAGCACCTCGTCGATGTACGAGCGCATCAACTCCGCCGGCAGCGGCTGGTCGCCGAGGAAGCGGATGACGCCAGCGACGCGAACCGCGGGGCAGCCATTGGCCTTGAGCACCAGGTCGGACGCGCCCTCCTTCACCATGATGCGCAGGAAGTCGCGCAGCTTCGGCAGGCGACTGGCGGGCAGCGCCCCGGCGGGCGCTCTGGCCGTCGCATTGGCCGTCGCGGCGGTGGTTGCGGCGGCAGGAACGTCAGCGGGTGGCTGGTTCGGGCTGGTCACGCGGGTCCTCCGCCGGCCGTATCGGCATTTCCGGGCCGCCGCCCGCAGCCCTTCGCGGCCCCGCCAGAGCCACCCCAGCGCCCTTATGTCCACGGGGTCCACAGGCTCGCTGTGGCCGCGGCCTCATGAGGCCGCCTGACCCGTGCATCACGGCGTCGCGGCGGGCGCTCAGTCGGTCGGGAACGGCCGCGGAAGCGCCGACAGCACCGACCAAACGGCAGCGAGCAGGTCCTTCAGGCCAGCGCCGGTGGCGCTCGAAACTGCCAACACCGGCTGACCAATGGCGGTCGCCAGCGCCTGTGCGCGCGCGCGGCCGGCCTCGTCCTCGACCTTGGTGGCGACGATGACGGTCGGACGACGCGCCAGTTCCGGCGCGTAGCCGGCGAGTTCCTGGCGGATCACGCGCCAGGCTTCCTCGGGCGGTTGCAGCGGCAGGTCGCCGCAGTCGACGAGGTGCAGCAGCAGCCGAGTGCGCTCGATGTGCTTGAGGAACTTGTCGCCGAGGCCGCGGCCCTGCGAGGCGCCCTCGATGAGGCCGGGGATGTCGGCGATGACGAAGGTCGCTTCGCCCGGCCCCTGCGCGATGCCAAGCATCGGCTCGAGCGTAGTGAACGGATAGCCGGCGATCTTCGGCCGCGCGCGCGTCAGCGTTGACAGCAGCGTCGACTTGCCCGCGTTGGGCAGTCCGACCAGTCCGACGTCGGCGATCAGTTTGAGCGACAGCAGCACGCGTCGCTCCTCGCCCCTCTTGCCGAGTTCGGCCTTGCGCGGCGTGCGGTGCGTCGCGGTGGCGAAGTGCGTGTTGCCGCGGCCGCCGTAGCCGCCGCGCGCCAGCACCCATGGCCGGTCGGGCGTGTCGAGGTCCATCAGCAGGTTGCCGCGCTCGGCGTCGAGCACCTGCGTGCCGAGTGGCACCTCGATGACCATGTCCTCCGCGTCCTTGCCGCCGCAGTTCTGTGGCAGGCCCTGGCCGCCATTCTTGGCCTCGAACGTGCCGCGGCCGGTGAGGTGGAACAACGTGTTGCAGTGCGTGGTCGGCAACAGGATCACGTCGCCGCCGTCACCGCCGTCGCCGCCGTTGGGACCGCCCTTCAGGGTCTTGGCGTCGCGCAGGAAGCAGATGCAGCCGTCGCCGCCCTTGCCGGCGCGGACATGAATCTCGAGTTCGTCGACGAACATGGCTGCGGATCGACGAACGCGCCACCCGCGGCTCGCGCGGGCGGCACGGGCTCAGCCGTTGGACGGGAGCGGATCGACGTGGACCTTGCCGTTGCCCTGGAAGCGCACGATGCCCTCGGCGACCGAGAACAGCGAGTCGTCGCCGGCCCGACGGACGTTGAGACCGGCGCGGAACTTGGTGCCGACCTGGCGGACGATGATCGAGCCAGCCTTCACGCGCTGGCCACCATAAGCCTTGACGCCACGGTACTGCGGGTTGCTGTCCCGGCCGTTCTGCGTCGAGCCCTGACCCATCTTGTGTGCCATGGGAGGTTCCTTTCTTCGAGTGTTCGGGGGTTGCGAGTCGGGGAGGCCTTCCGTCGCCGGCCTTGCCCAGGGGGCGCGGCCGCCAACGGCGCAGCCGTGCGGATCAGCCGTTGATCGTCTCGATCTGGACGACGGTGTACTGCGCGCGGAAACCGCGGCGACGGCGGCTGTTCTTGCGGCGCTTCCACTTGCCGGTGATCACCTTCGGGCCCTTCACCTGGCGCACGACCTTGCCGACGACCGAGGCGCCGGCGACGTGCGGCGTGCCAATCTTGCCGACGCCTTCGCCGCCGAGCAGGCAGACCTTGTCGAAGGTGATCGCGTCGCCTTCGGCGGCGCCCTTGCGGAGGTGGATCTGGATGCGGTCACCGGGCTGGACCCGGTACTGCTGGTTGCGGTCGTCGACGACGGCGTACATGCGGCGCTCTGGGCGAAAAGGAAGGGGCGGAGAAGGTAGCGAAGGGGCAGAGGGTGTCAAGCCTTCCCTCTGGCCGCATGGGCCGGGCGCCGGCCGGCGCCCGCCCCCATCCGCCGTTGGCGAAGGCCGGTCAGGCCTTCACGCCGAGCCCGGCGGGAATGGCGATCCGCGCCTCCTGGCCATCGCCGGTCATGAAGCGGTAGTGCACGACGTCGATCGGGTAGCTGACCTCGGGGCGGAAGACGATCGACTTGCCGACCGCGTCCTCGAGTTCCAAGACGGCGCGACGCTTGTAGTTGACCAAGTAGTCGGCGACCGCCGGCGCGACGAAGACCTGCAGGACCGAGAAGCCCTTGAGGTTGACGAGCGCGCGCGACTCACGCAGCACCGACAACGCCTTGCTCTGCACAGTGCGCGACCAGCCAGCGCCCTTGCAGTGCGGGCACTGCATGAACACCGTGCGCTTGAGGCCCGGACCGACGCGCTGGCGCGTGATCTCCAGCATGCCGAACGGACTGATCCGGCCGACCTTGATGCGCGCGCGGTCGCCGCGCAGCGCGTCGATCAACTTGCGCTCGACGCCGCGGCGCTGCTTCTCGTGCGCCATGTCGATGAAGTCGATGATGATCAGACCGCCAAGATCGCGCAGACGCAGTTGGCGAACGATCTCGGGAATCGCATCGAGATTGGTGCGATACGCGGTCTCGTCGGTGTCGCCGCCAGCCTTGTACTTGCCGGAGTTGACGTCGATGGCGACCAGCGCCTCGGCCTGGTCGATGACGATCGACGCGCCGTTGGGCAGCTCGACCTTGGGCTGGTAGAGCGACTCGACGTCCTTCTCGATGCCGAAGTGGTGGTACAGCGGCGTCGTCATCGCGTGCTGCTTGATGCGATCCGCCATGTGCGGCATCAGCTTCTCGGCGAAGTCGCGGATGCGCAGGAACACGTCCTCGCAGTCGACGACGACATCGGCGATGTCGGGCGTGAACTGGTCGCGCATCGCCTTCAGCACGAGGTCCGACTCCTGGTACAGCAGCGCCGGGGCGCGCGTGAACTTGAGCCGCTGGGCGACCATCTCCCAGATCTTCTTGAGGTAGTCGCGGTCGCGCTGCAGGTCCTGCAGGCTCTTGTTGACGCCGGCGGTGCGCACGATGAAGCCGATGCCACCGTCGCCGGTCTCGTCGAGCTCGCGAACGATGCGCTTGAGCCGCTTGCGTTCGTGGCCGTCCTCGATCTTCCGCGACACGCCGCACTTGGGCAGGCTCGGCATCAGCACGAGGCAACGGCCGGGCAGCGACACGTAGGTCGTCAGCGTCGGGCCCTTGCTGCCGATGCCTTCCTTGGTGATCTGGACGACGACTTCCTGGCCCTTCTTGAGCAGCTGGTCGATCGTCGGCCGCGGGCCGCGAGGGCGTCGGTCGCCGCCGCGATCCCGGCCACCGCGTCGGCCGCGCCGGCCGCGCCGGTCGCCGTCCTGCTGTTGGCCGTTGGGCTGGCCGCCCTGG
>Ga0194128_10000924_pt1 | contig 52225 bp, 44 predicted proteins | sample TA2KigCa65mmetaG_FD_148650 | JGI IMG/M metagenome (GOLD analysis project Ga0194128, IMG submission 148650) | Freshwater microbial communities from Lake Tanganyika, Tanzania - TA2015037 Kigoma Deep Cast 65m | ecosystem: Environmental > Aquatic > Freshwater > Lake | place: Tanzania: Lake...
ACCTTTGAAATTCAAATATCATCAGCTAATGCAGTTGAGTTACTCCGGTGAGCTTGAGCAGACATATAAATTTAAAGTGGAGGGAAGTGTTTTCAAGAAAAATTTTGAAGCAGTAAATGTGTTGCTATCTGGTTTAGGAAATATGGTTTCAACTCTTCCAAATTCTGAAAATGATTTACAGAAATTTATCTGGCAAGGAGAAAATAATCATAATCTTATTACGGCATTTCTCCAGAAATATAAAATCAACGAGGCGGTTATTGATACAAACAAAATGGTTGACTACATCAACGCACAAGTGAAAAACCACAATCTCACCAACTGGACTGTTGCATTGATAAATAATTCTACAGCAAAAAACAATTTTCAGTTTGCAGGAATATCAGAGGAAGTTGGATTGACAAACAGAACGAATATCAGCACCGATGAATCAACTTATGAAATTGCGAGGTTTAATATCACTGACCATCGGCATGAATTAATTGACCTTTCAAAAACTGAAATTGATGCAGCGATGCAAGCAACAAAACAAGATTACGATTTGGAAGACAAAGACAAGAGTGAGAAACGGGCATATCCTGATATTCCAAGCAGAAAAAGAATAAAGTGGATTCGGAATGATAAGAACGGTTTGCTTTTCATTTACCCATTAAATTTTGATGTGAAGACAAAAGACCCGAATACAAAAGAAGAAACTCAAAAAATAATTTCTGACAAGCCAATCATCGGTATTGCGATTAGTTTTCCAGAAATTGAAAACGATGAAAAAGTTGAATATGCTGTTAACCTTCAGTTCAAATCAAAAGACCTTGACTATGATGATGAACTTGACCAAAGCGATGTAGCCATTGGAACGGATTAAACAAATATGGACACAACTTGAAGCGAACAGTTCAGCAGTTGCAGGACTGTTTAAGTTGCGTTATTCAGACACGAGCAGGTGTGAAGTGTTTTTGGGAGTGAAATTTCCAGAGACATACCGGATGCTTATTATCAGAACTCCCTTTACTGCCGGAAAGGATTTCAATTTCAAATATGAATTCAGAGGATTGAAGTTTGACAAAATCTACGACCCTGATGATTCAAATTTTATTTTGCTGAATTTGGTTTTGGTTGACAAACAATTCAAAGATGTTTTTGATGTGCTGATTGATGATGTGTTGACCGCAGTAATAAATGAATCAGACATCAAAGTGATTCTGAAAAATTATTCCAACCGATTAATCAAGTGGCAGAGTTTGTTTGAGAAATTTAAACAGCAGGGTTTGACACCGGAAGAACAGAGAGGGCTTTATGGAGAAGTATTTTTCATGCGAAAATTTTTACTAACTAATCCTGATTTTAAAAATGTAATTATTTCATGGATAGGTTCAGAAAAGCAAGTCAGAGATTATCAGTTTGGCAGATGGAGTGTTGAAGTGAAAACAACTCATGGAAACAATCACCAGAAGGTTCACATCAGTAGTGAAAGACAACTTGACACTACAAACCTTGACAATCTTTTTCTCAATCATCTTTCGTTGGAAACAAGACAACAATCTGGTGAAACATTAAATCAGGTTGTAGATTCAGTGATTGAAATTTTAACCTATGATTTCACTGCATTGAATCAGTTTAGGAACAAATTACTTGAAGCCGGTTTCTTTGACCATCACAGAAATCTTTACACTGACATTGGTTATTTCATCCGGCAGGAAGTTTTTTACAAGGTAGAAAACAGTTTTCCAAGAATTGAAGAAAGAGATATTCGCAACGGAGTTGGTGATGTAAAATATTCAATTGTTGTTTCTCAATGTTCAGATTTTATCAGAACAGAGGAAGAAGTATTTCAAACTTTAATTTTCGCATGAGTAATTCACTTGAGCATAGCGAACTCCAAAAGTTTTATCATTCCTTATTGCAGGATATAATTTCTATTCAGCGTTCGGAAGAAGAAGGCGGAAACCAAGAGCAGATTTTTACAAGGACTGCACTTGATTTATTGAGTGATGCAGGCGAAACTGAAAATGCAAGAGATGCTTATGACGAAGGGCAGTTGGGAACAAAGAACCAACACAAGATAAATGCTTATGCAGAGCCGGACAATTATGAAACTGTTGATTTGTTCATTACAATTTTCAAAGGTGCAAATGAGCCACAAAGAATTCCAAAAGATGAAATTGACACGGCAGTAAAACGGATTACAAATTTTTTTCGCAAAGCGAAATACAAAGAGTATGTAAATGAGATTGAAGAATCCTCTCCCATTTTTGATTTTGCCCATACACTTGCAAACTCTGAGTTGCTGAAAGAAAATCTTGTAAGAGCAAATGTCATAATACTGACCGATGGAATTTATCCTGGAGAAAATCCAGAGAGCCAAACTATTTCAGGCATACCAATTTTCTTTCGTGTTGTGGACATCAACTATCTCTACAACATTACAGAGAAGTCACACATTCCAATTGAAATTGATTTTAAGAAAGAAGGTTTTGAAGTTCCTTGTATTATTTCTCCATCAGAGAACAACCAGTATCAATCTTATTTGGCAATCATTCCAGGAACAGCGTTAGCGACAATTTATGAAAGATATGGTTCACGATTACTTGAACAGAATGTTCGTTCATTCTTGCAGTTCACAGGAAAAATAAATACCGGAATCCGAAAGACAATCATTGGTGCTCCTCACATGTTTCTTGCATACAACAATGGAATTGCAGCCACAGCAGAGGAACTTGAATTAAGTAAGTCAGATGATGGAAAAGGTTTCTTGATTTCCAAAGTCAAGGATTTTCAGATTGTGAACGGAGGGCAAACGACAGCATCCATTTATCACACACTGAAAAAAGATAAGGCAGACATTTCCGGAATTTTTGTTCAGGTGAAATTATCTGTTGTAAAAGACAGAAGTAATTTCAGTGAAATTGTTTCAAAGATTTCGGAGTATGCAAATACTCAGAACAAAGTTTCTGTTTCTGATTTGAGTTCAAACAGACCGTATCACATTGAACTTGAAAAATTATCAAGAAACATTTTTGCTCCACATGTTGCCGGACAAACCGCACAACAAACAAAATGGTTTTACGAAAGAGCAAGAGGACAATACAAGAATGCAAGAGCAAAAGAAGGTTTCACAAAAGCGAAACAGAAAGCATTTGATTTGAAGAATCGTAAAGAACAAATGTTCACCAAAGAAGATTTGGCTAAGTATGTAAATGCTTATCGTGAAGAAATTGATGGAAAGAAAATTGTTGTCGGTCCTCATTGGGTTGTAAAAGGAAATCAAAAAAACTATGCACAATTCATTGGCTTTAATCTTGAAAAGAAAGTTGACAGCATTTACTATGAAGACATAATTGCAAAAGCAATTCTTTTTAAGACATCAGAAAAACTTTACGGAGTAAAACCAAAATCAATTGGCGACATGCGTTATCTGACAGTTCCCTACTCCATTTCCTATTTAGGATACCAAACAGATTACAAACTTGACCTTTATAAAATCTGGAAGAATCAAAGTTTGTCAGAGCCATTGAAAAAACTTCTTTACGAATTGATGAAAGAAGTTGAACATTTTATCAAGACAAAAGCACCAGGAGCATTGTATGGTGAATGGGCTAAGAAAGAAGAATGTTGGATTGAATTGAAGAAGCAAAAGTTTGATCTTGATTTCAAAACAATCAAGGCAGATTTTGAAGACCCGAAGAATCCTTCGCAACGCAAACGCATGGCAGACGAAGAAACAGCACTGGTTCAAATTCACGAAGAACTTGAAACAATCAGGACTGTTCCACCAGAAATATGGAATAAAATTGAAGATTGGGGAAGAACTACTGAGCAACTAAGTGAACATCAAAAAACCGTTGCTTATATTCTTGCTGGAAGATTAAAAGGCAACACAAAAATTTCTGACTACGAAAGGAATAGCGGAATAAATATTCTTGACATCGTGAACAAGCAAGCACCGGAACTTATGGAAGATATTGACGAGATAAACGAGAAGAACAAGCAGAAAAAGAACGAAATAACACTTGACCTTGTAAAGAAGATTGTGCAATGGGACAGAAAGAACAAACGCTTGGAAGGTTATCAATACAAGTTCATGGCAGAACTTGCAGAAGGGAAAAAATCGTGGAGTGAACATCACAAGAAGATTGCAATTCTGAATTTGAAAAAAGTAAAGAAGTATGGATTCAAAGAATAAAGCTCTCCCACAAAAAAATACACTCTTAAAAAACGCTTCAACCCACCGCTGCTAACCAAAGTTTTTAAGAGAGTATTTTTTCTCCAGCCCAGAAAAGAATTTTATTTTTTTCTCCCACCCTTCTGAAAAAATTTAAACACCCGACACGCAAACCAACCCGACAAAGACAGTGAAACTCAACAAAGACAATGGTTTACAGACACGGTGGACAAGAACGCCAGCTGGTAACATGGGTTTGGCGTCATGCGGGGTGACGTGCAAAATTGAAGCTGAGTGCTCCTATCCAACTTTTGTGCAGGTTGACAGTGAAGTGCCCCTGAAATCCCGCACGAACGCCAAGCTGCAAACCGTTAGATCAACCCCTCCATTTCACAGGCCTGGTAAACCGCCTTTGCAGTTTGCCCACGGGGGCATGCCGCTTGTGGTAATTTGCGGGTAGAACCGGCATATGCCATCATCAACGTTCTAGGTTATATGTGTGCTGTTTACCTTTGCCCCATGCACCTTAGCATTGCCAACATCATCCTGCAATCCACCACCAAACCCACCAACTACTGGCTGCGCCTTAGGGAATAATGCCGTAAAAGAAAAAGCCGTATTTTTGTACCTTAAATGGAAGAAGCTGCCAACGCTCCCGCAGCCCTCACAAGGGAAGACTTTCGCAAACAGGTGCTCCACGATTACCGCATGGCCTGCGAAAGCCGACAGGCAAGCCTGCTGGGCCGCAAAGAAGTGCTGACAGGAAAAGCCAAATTCGGCATTTTCGGCGACGGCAAAGAAGTGGCCCAGATTGCCATGGCCAAAGTGTTTCAAAATGGCGACTGGCGCAGCGGCTACTACCGCGACCAGACCTTTATGTTTGCCCGCGGCATGAGCTCCGTGCAGCAATTCTTCGCCCAGCTCTACGCCGATCCCGACACCGACCGAGAACCCGCCAGCGGTGGCCGCAGCATGAACGGCCACTTTGCCACCCGCCTCCTCGATGAACAGGGCAACTGGCTGCCCCAAACCGACCGCCCCAACTGCAGCGCTGATATTTCGCCCACCGCCGGACAAATGCCGCGCCTGCTGGGTTTGGCCCTTGCCAGCAAACTGTACCGCGAAAACGCTGACCTTCATGCCTACACCGATTTTTCGCTTAAAGGCAATGAAATTGCGTTTGGTACCATCGGCAATGCCAGCACCAGCGAAGGTATATTCTGGGAAACCATGAACGCCGCCTGTGTGATGCAGGTGCCCCTGCTGATGAGCGTGTGGGACGACGGCTACGGCATTTCCGTGCCCGCTAAGTACCAGACAGCCAAAGAAGACATATCGCGCCTGCTCAGCGGTTTCCAGACCGACAAATTCGGGCAGGGCATGGAAATATTTAACGTGAAGGGCTGGGATTATGCCGGGCTCTGCAAAACCTATAAAATGGCCGCCGATGTGTGCCGCCAAAAGCATACACCTGTGCTGGTGCAAGTTACCGAGGTAACACAGCCACAGGGGCACAGTACCAGCGGCAGCCACGAGCGTTACAAAAGCAAAGAACGGCTGGAGTGGGAAAAGGAATACGACTGCATTGCCAAAATGCGGGAATGGCTCATCGCCAACGAACTGGCTACCGTCGAAGAGGTCAATGCCATTGAGAATGAGGCCACCCAAAGCGTGGGCGACGCCCAAACAGCCGCCTTGAATGCCTTCTTAGGCACCATCAAATTCGAGGTTGCCGGTTTTTGCGACATCATTAATGCCATGGCAGCACAGGGTATTGCTACTGCCGAGTTTGCCGAAATAAGCGCCGGTTTGCAGAGCAAATCCGATCCCCTGCGCAAAGACATTGGAAACGCCCTGCACAAGGCGCTGCGCCTTACCGCGTCGCTCGGTGTGGCGCAAAAACAGCCTTTGCTGGATTACTACAACCGCTTCAACGAACTGAACAACAACCGCTACAGCAGTCACCTGCACAGCCAGAGCCCTGATAGCGCACTCTCTGTACCCGAAGTGCCGCCGGTGTTTGGCGATGAAACTGTTGACGGTTACATGGTGATTCGCGCCTGCTTCGATGCCGCCATGCAACGCGATCCGCGGGTATTTGCCTTTGGCGAAGACGTGGGCAAAATCGGGGATGTGAATCAGGGCTTCAGCGGTTTGCAGGAGAAATACGGCGAACTGCGTGTAACTGACAAAGGCATCCGCGAATGGAGCATTGTAGGGGAGGGCCTCGGCGCTTCCATGCGTGGCCTGCGTCCTATTGCCGAAATCCAATACTTAGACTATCTGCTCTATGCCCTCGTGGTAATGAGCGATGACATAGCCACGCTGCAATACCGCAGCAAAGGCGGCCAAAAAGCACCGGTGATAATACGCACCCGTGGCCACCGCCTGGAAGGCATCTGGCACAGCGGCAGCCCCATGGGAACCATCATCCATGCGGTGCGCGGCATGCACGTGTGTGTGCCCCGCAACATGACACAAGCTGCTGGTATTTACAACACCCTGCTGAAAAGCGACGAACCCGCCCTGGTGGTGGAATGCCTGAACGGATACCGCATCAAGGAAAAACTGCCCATGAACATGGACGAGTTTACCGTTCCCCTGGGCCGCCCCGATACCCTGCGCTTCGGCGAGCACGCCACGCTGGTAACCTACGGAAGTTGCTGCCGCATTGCCCTGGAAGCCGCAGATATGCTGACCGAACACGGCATTCGCGTGGAAATCATAGACGTGCAGACCTTGTTGCCCTTCGATGTGAACCACCTGATTGTGGAAAGCTTGAAAGAAACCAACCGTTTGGTGGTGCTGGATGAGGACGTTCCCGGCGGTGCCTCGGCGTTTATATTACAGCAGGTATTGGAAAACCAGGGGGGGTACCGCTATCTGGACAGTGCCCCGCTCACCATCACCGCGCAGCCCCACAGGCCCGCCTACGGCACCGACGGCGACTATTTCAGCAAGCCCGGCGCCGATGAAATCTTCATGAAGGTATATACCATGATGCACGAAACCGACCCGGTTACGTGGCCTGCGCTGCTTTAAGTGTGTAAAATATGTACTTATTTGCTTTTCTTTGTGAAAACAAGATGAAAAACTTCACACTTTTCTTGCTGTTGTTTGCTTTTGTGCCTGCGTACTCATGGGCCCAGGAATCCATCAATTCAGGCGGTGGTTCTGCCACCGGCAGTGCAGGTGTGGTAACTTTCACCACAGGGCAGTCCTCCTATACAGTAGCCTACGGCTCCGGAAGCAGCAGTAGTGCAGGTGTGCAGCAGGCGTATGTGGTTACCTCAACAGGAACTGCACCGCTTATTTACGGTTATCCAATAAAGGTATATCCAAACCCAACCGCGCATTCGTTACAGATTGATATCGGCAATGCATGGGATCATCGCTACGAATTGCTGGATGCCGCCGGGAGAAGGGTGCAATCGGGTAAAATAAAAAACGGGAAAGCCACGTTGAATATGTCAGCTGCAGCGCACGGAAATTACCAGCTGATAATCTTATATAAAAAGGATGTTCAGCGATCTTTTAACATACTAGTGAACAGCCTGTAAATCAGATAAGTAAAGGTAAATCGCAATATTACGATAGATATTAAAAGATAAAACTATCAATCCCCTCGTAAAAAAACTGGCATCGCAAACCGCTATCTATGGTTTAAGCACCATGGTGGGCAGGTTGCTAAATTTTTTGCTTGTACCGCTGTACACGGCTACCCTTGGCAAGGTAGATGATTACGGGCAGGTGAACGTGATGTTCAGCTACGCCTCTTTCATTGCTGTCATTGCTTCCTTAGGACTGGAAACAGGCTTCTTCAATTTTGCCCGCAAAAAAGATGAATACAAGCCCGAAAAAGTCTTTTCTACAGCAGTAATTGCCTTGTTATGCTCTGGATTTCTCTGGTTACTGCTGGGCAATCTGTATGCGGGAGGCCTGATGAGCATGGCCGGATATCCTTCCAAACCCCACTATGCCATTTGGTTTACCGCTATTCTGGCCGCTGATGCTGTTTCATCATTGGGGTTTGCATGGCTTCGCTTTACAGAAAGGCCCTGGCGCTTTGCCTTGGTGCGTGCCATCAATATCGGGGTGAATGTGGGATTGAACCTGTTCTTTTTGTGGGGTTGTCCGCTCTTGTTTTCCAAAGGTTATACCTGGGTAAATTTGGTTTACGATCCTTCGCGGCTGCTGGAATACATTTTCCTCAGCAACCTGGTGGCATCACTCATCACCCTGCCTTTGCTGGGCCGTGTGTGGATCAACCTGAAATGGGGCTTTGATTTTAGCCTTTTCAAAAAACTATTTGCATACAGCCTGCCCATGGTGATTGTGGGTTTGGCCGGTATGATCAACGAAACCATAGATCGCATTTTGCTGAAACAGATGCTACCCGAAAATGGCGATTATGAAGCCGGCATTTACGGCGCCTTCTACAAGCTTAGCATGGTGATGACCTTGTTTGTGCAGGCATTCCGCTTTGCCGCGGAACCCTTTTTCTTCAAGCAGGCCGAGAGTGACCGTGCTCCGCAAACCTACGCGCGGGTCATGACCATTTTTGTGTATGTGTGTGGTTTTATCTATGTGTGTACAATGGCTTGTTTGCCTTGGCTGGCACCGCTGTTCATACGTAAAGACATGTATTTCACCGATCCAAGGGGAATGCAGGTGGTGCCCGTATTGCTTATGGCCAACTGGCTGCTGGGTATTTATTACAACCTGAGCATCTGGTACAAAATCAGTAACAAAACCATGCTGGGAGCATGCACAGCCTTGTTCGGGGCCTGTATAACGCTGCTCGGTAATTTCATTTACATTCCTCAATTTTCATTTATAAGCAGCGCCTGGACCACGCTGGCGGCCTATGGAGGCATGGTTTTACTGGGCTATTTTTGGGGGCAACGGCATTATCCCATTCCCTACAAAAGCAAGACTTTGTTCAGCATCATGCTGTTTGCAGCCATTCTGGGTTACATGGCACTTGTTTATCAGGAAATTATTCCTCATATTGCATATCTAACCATCCCCGCTTACCTGCTTGCCGTCTGGTTGGCAGAGGCTCCCAGGAATGCTGCTCGTTAAAATCATTAACCAGTCTGGCAACCCATTGCCCCAATACCAGACCATCCACAGCGCTGGTATGGATTTGCACGCAAACCTTTCTGAACCCAAAGTGCTCTTTCCCGGAGAAAGAAAACTCATTCCCACCGGATTGGTTATTGAATTGCCCGAGGGCTATGAAGCGCAAATCAGGCCGCGCAGCGGACTGGCACTGAAGCATGGCATTACCATTCTCAACTCGCCCGGCACCATCGATGCCGATTTTCGTGGCGAAATCAGAGTGCTTCTCATCAACCTTGGGCAGGAACCTTTTGAAATTGCCAATGGTGAGCGCATTGCCCAGATGGTAGTAGCACGCCACGAAACCGTGAAATGGATGGTGGCAGAGCAACTCAAGGAAACAGCCCGCGGTGCAGGTGGATACGGCAGCAGCGGCAAATAATCAAAACCCCTTTAAAAAACAAAATCCGGGACGTGCCCGGACTCTGTCAGCTATGAAAACTTAATACCCCACATGATAAACCATCGGGGTTTGTATTATGTTTTAAGAAATTTAAAAATTTTGTGCGATCAAAATCAAATAAAGACGGAGCTATTTGTTGCAACTTTGCAGCATGATAAGGATGGCATTGATTTCCGCAGCAGTTTTTCTGGCAATTGGTGCTTGTTCGCAGCAACCCAAACAAGGCAAGTCGGTGGAGGTTGAAAACCTTACCACAGAGGTATTTGAGAGCCGTTTAAAAAGCACACCGGCTAAAATTGTGTTGGATGTGCGCACCGATGAGGAATTTAAAAGCGTTCATCTGCAAGGCGCAGTCAACATGAACGTGAATGATCAGGCTTTTGCTGAACGCATTAAGCAACTCGACACCACCCAGCCTTTATTTGTGTATTGCCTTGCCGGCGGACGCAGCGCTAAAGCCGCCGAAATTTTAAAGGATATGGGTTTTCCCGCTGTATACAAGATGGAAGGCGGCATGAGCCGCTGGACCTACGAAAACCGCGCGGTGGAAAGCCCTGCCGGCGCCTTGAATAAAGGCATGAAGAAAACTGAGTTTGATGCTATGATGATTGGCATTAAAGATACCCTGGTGCTGGTGGATTTTTGGGCCGAATGGTGCGCTCCCTGCCGCAAGATCACGGCGTACTTGCCAGAAATTGAAAAGGAATATGCGGGTAAGCTAAAAGTGGTTAAAATCAACTACGACGACAATCCGCGGCTTGTGAAGGATTTGTCGCTTGACAATGTGCCTTATCTTTTTCTGTATAAAAACAGCAAATCATTGTGGCAGCAAAGCGGTTACATCGAAGCCACCGGGCTAAAATCAGCCATCAAAAGCAAACTTTAAGGCTTTTTTATAAAGCGGAAGGTGCCATTGGTTCCGCTTAGCAGGTAAACACCGGGTTTCAGGTGGCTTACATCGATACCGCTGTTTGTATCGCCCTGGGCTCTCTGTACCATTTTTCCAGTTACTTCCAATATGCTGTATTGCCCTGCTGATGGAACATACAGGCGGTTTACAGCCGGGTTGGGATAAATGCCGGTTTGTTTGGGTTGAACCGTTTGGTTGGCAGTGTTGTTACAGGTCAAGGTATTGATTCTGCTCCACACCTTATCGGCCAGCAGAAAAGGAACTTCGCCCAGTTGTCCAGACGGCACATCGCCCATGCGTATCCATACTAATTTGCGGGAAGGGGAAATGCTGGCAATCTGTCCGTTTTTACCAATCGCAGCAAACATATCTTTGGGTGCATTGGGAATAAAATAGCCCGGGAAAACAAATTGCAAGGTAGGAACCATGTAGGAGGCCTTGCCATTCAGCCACCAGAGGTAGCCGTAGCTGAGGTTCAGGTTTTGAGAGGTATTTACGGATTGGCGGGCATAAGCGGTATCCAGTAACTGCACACCATTCCATTTAAACCCGTTTTGCGCGAGCAAACCCCAGCGGGCAAAATTGCGCGCCCTGCTCGCAAACACATTGTTGTATCCGGATTTAAACCACAGACCGTTGATGCCTGTTTTGGATGATAAGGATTGCTGGGTATACAGATTCATGGTAGATCCGGTAGCGGTTTCTATCACCTTGTCCAGCAGCGTGTAGGGCCCGTTGTGATAGGCCCAGCGGGTGCCGGGGTCGGCTTTGTAGAGCAGGCAAGATTTGAGGGTGCAGAAGAGGTCGGGAACGCCGTCATCCAGGCCTGTGGTCATGGCGAGTTGGTGCCGGATGGTGATGGCATCCTCTTGTGCCTGTGTAAGGCTGCTCCAGCCGCTTCCAAGGTAATCGGAGGATTTATCGTTCAGTGATAGTTTTCCTTCATCACGGGCTTTGCCCACCAGAAAAGCGGTGAGGGTTTTACCGGCTGAAGCCCAGTACCATGCACTGTCCTGGGTGAAGGTACCGAAATACTTTTCCAGCACAATTTTTCCGTCAACCAGCAATATAAATGCCTTGGAATTTTCTTTGGCCAGGTATTGATACAGGCTGTTGATGCTATCGGAGCACCACCCTTGCGATTTGGGCGAAAGGGTGTCCCAGAAGGCTGTCTGGCTGATGGGCGGATAGTAGGTGTTCTGACCGCTTGCAGTAAAGGTAAACGACAGCAATACAAAAGTGAATATTAATTTGCGCATACGTTATATAGACGCAAGTTCTGCGAAAAGGTTTAATGATACGATCGGGGAACTTAACTTTTGCGAAACTGCTTTATTGCCCAATCCGTCGTTTGTGGTTTTCTTTGCGGCAGCATGTACGAATTTCACGGCGATAAAGCCCGTTACTTTGAACTGACCCGCAAGGTGACGGAATTTCATGTGATTCCGTTTCTGAATGAAAAGGGTATTTACCGTGAAGGCATGCGTGTGCTGGAAATTGGCTGTGGTGAGGCCGGTGTTTTAAAAGCGTTTACCGATTTGGGTTGCACTGCGTTTGGCATTGAGCTTCAAGAAAACCGGCTGGAATTTGCCAGGCAATTTATGCAGGCTGAAATGCAGGCCGGCAAGGTTGCTTTTTTGAATAAAGACATTTACGATGTGGATGTTGAAAAAGATATCGGTTCCACCTTCGATCTGGTCATTTTGAAAGATGTGATTGAACACATTCCCGACCAGGAGAAATTTATGCCTCAGCTGCACAAATTTCTGGCTCCCGGGGGCAGTATATTTTTTGGCTTTCCGCCCTGGTGCATGCCTTATGGCGGACATCAGCAGGTGCTACCCGGCAAACTGGCATCGCGTATGCCCTGGTATCATTTGTTGCCGGGTCCCATGTACCCGATGGTATTAAAATTATTTGGCGTAAATGCATCCGGCATCAAAACAATGAAGGAAATTCGGTCTACGGGTATTTCCATCAACCGGTTTTTGCGAATATGTAAAAAAGCCTGTTTCAAGGAACATGCGCGTCGTTTTTACCTTTTCAATCCGGTGTATGAATATAAATTCGGCATTAAACCCCGCAGGCAAAACACCATCATCGCCGCCATTCCCCGGTTTCGGGATTTTGTGACCATGGGAGTCTATTTTATCCTAAAAGCATCTCCACCTGCAAACGAATAATTTGGATTTTTCGTTGTATATGTCGGTGTAAATGAATGTCAGGTATTATATTTGCCCTTTAACCGCGGTCATGAGAACAGCCAAATTCATCACTTTTTGCACATTTTTCATGTTGCTTGTCCCCCTGAAGGCCCAGAAAAAACTGTTTCATGGCAAGCCTATTGAATTTGGTGTTACCATCGGCACCTCCAACTATTTGGGTGATTTGTCCAAATCGGTTGCGGTACAGGAGTCTAATCCCATGGGAGGGCTAATCTGCCGTTTTAATCTGTCAGACTGGGTCACCCTGCGCGGGAACGCCCTTTTCGGTCAGATCAGTGGCGATGATAAAAACTACGCCGATAACGATGCATTCCGCAAGCAGCGTAACCTAAATTTCAAAAGCAATATTGTTGAATTTGGCGGTACCGTTGAATGGAATTTCAAAGGTTTTGGAGAAACACAGATTTCAAACCCGCATTCGCCCTACCTGTTTGGCGGCATTGCAGTTTTCAAGTTCAATCCAAAAACTTTGTTTAAATACATGCCCACCGATCCCAACGGCATGGCCCTGCACGGAGCTGGACTTCAAAAATACGACAATCAGTGGGTAGAGCTTCAGCCACTGGGTACGGAAGGTCAGGAAACAACCAAATACAACGAACGCAGGCGTTATCCCCTAACCCAAGTCAGCATACCGGTTGGTGTAGGCTACAAACGGCAGTTTAACGGTGTCTGGGCCTGGGGCGTGGAGTTGGGTGTGCGCAAAACATTCACAGACTACCTTGATGATGTTAGTCTGGACTATGTAGATAACCAGATTGTGGGTGGTAATAGCGGTGCGCTTGCAGCCGCGCTAAAAGACAGGGGCCCGGAGCTGGGTTATCCGAATTTTGACAATGGCCTTAGCCGTGGAAAGTCGGCCAATAAAGACTGGTATATGTTTCTAAACTTTACCATTACAAGAAAAATCGTTGGTGGTAAAACCGTTTGTTTCCAGTTCTAATTCTGGAAGAAAAAAAATTGCATTATTGCTCGCAACCTTTTTTGTGAGCGATGCTCTTTTTTGCCAAAAATATTTCAGCGGAAGGTTTGAGATGGGTTCAGGCGCGGGCCTTTCAAACTATCATGGCGATTTGGAGCACGGTACTTTTCTAAAGCATTTTCATCCCTCAGGAATGCTATTCAGCCGATATAACCTAAGCAGTTATTTTTCCTGGCGAAATCAGCTTTCATATTTAAAAGCCAGTGGATCGGATGAGGGTATTAAGGCCTATTCCAACCGCAATCTGACTTTTCAGTCTGATATCTGGGAATTGAGTAGCACCCTTGAATTTAATTTCCAGGCCTTTGGAACCAATGTAAATGATGAAACCTGGACACCCTATTTCTACTCTGGTTTGGCTTTTTTTGTGTTTGACCCCACACGGCTGGAGAATGCCGATATTAATCTGTGGAAATTAAGAACTGAAGGCCAAAACAAAGCCTACTCCAGGCTGCAACCCTCAGTCCCGATTGGATTTGGCGTAAAGACCATGCTCAATCCCAAACGCAACCGCGGAGTGTGGATTCTGGGTGTTGAAGGTTGCTGGCGTAAAACCTTTACCGATTATCTGGATGATGTAAGCGGATTGTATCCGGATTATACAACCATGGTAAATAAACAGGGTCTGGCTTCCGCACAATACAGCCATGCCCAGACCCTGAACGGACAACCTTTTAAACCTGCCGGAACCATGCGGGGCGACGAACATTTCAACGATTGGTATTATTTCGTCGGATTTACGGCATCTTACCGTTTCACACCCTTAATTTGCAGGTAGTTTCCCTGTGGCAGAAAAAACACTTTTAAACCAGATAGACCCAAACCGGATTCCGGAGCATGTCGCCATCATTATGGATGGTAACGGGCGCTGGGCTAAAAAGCAGGGTTTTCTCAGAATTTTCGGCCACAGACAGGGTGTTGATACCGTTCGCAACGTAGTAGAAACCGTCGCAGAAATCGGGGTAAAATACCTGACATTGTATGTATTTTCAACCGAAAACTGGAACCGTCCGAAGGCTGAAGTTAATGCACTCATGCAATTGCTGGTCGACAGTATTAAAAAAGAAATACCCAGACTTATGCAAAATGGCATACGCCTCGGAACCATTGGGAATCTGGCCCAATTGCCCGCAGACTGTAGCAAAACGCTGATCGAAACCGTTGAAGCAACCAAAGACAATACGCGCATGACACTGATACTGGCCTTGAGCTACAGCGGGCGGTGGGACATTATTGAAGCTGTGCGTAAAATTGCCGCAGATGTAAAAAAAGGTCTGCTTAATCCCGAATCCATAGGCGAGATGGATCTTAATGCTGCCCTGAATACTGCCCGCTATCCCAATCCCGATTTGCTGATTAGAACCAGTGGGGAACAGCGGATCAGTAATTTTCTGCTATGGGAAATCGCCTACAGCGAAATTCATTTTACCAACGTGCTCTGGCCTGAATTCTCTCCCGAAGATTTCTATAAGGCAATACTTGATTATCAGGGCAGGGAAAGACGCTTTGGCAAAACAGGAGATCAGATTAAACAAGTAGTATGAGAAATGCGATTCTGACAATACTTGCGTTGCTGGTTTGCCATGGCACCACCGCCCAAAACACAGATACATCCCGTTTTTACCGCTGGTACACCTACAACTTTACCGAGTCGCAGGAATTTGTTATTAAAAACATTCTGGTGGAAGAAGCGGAAAACAAACCCATACAGAAATCACTGGTGGTGGTGTATTCAGGGCTTAGTATCGGACAAAAAATAAAAATTCCCGGAAATGACATTCCCAACGCCATCGATAACCTGTGGAAACTCAGCTACTACAGTGATATTCAGGTTTACATGCGCACAAACGAAGTGGACGGCGTTAAAAATGCCACCCTGAATTTTGTTGTAAAGGAACAATTGCGCATAAACGGACACCGTTTTCTGGGGCTTAGCAACTCACAGGCAAAGAGCCTGAAAGATGAGGCAGGATTAAAGCGGGGTATGTACATTACGCCCAATCTGATCAATAAAACGCGGGTAAAAATTATTCAGTATTACTACGATAAAGGATACTATAATGCCACAGTAAAATTCAACCGCCTGCCTGCATTAGATGAAAAAACAGGCAAACCCATGCCGGGTTTCGAAAATTTTGATATTGTGGTGGATAAAGGACCCAAGGTTAAAGTGTATGATTTTGCCTTTCACGGCAATGAAAAACTTAGCGATAAACAACTTCGCCAATCCATTAAGAAACTGAAGCGCAGGTATCACAAAATCAATATTTTTGCATCTTCCAAGTACATAGAAGTGAAATTTGCTGAGGAAAAAGAAAATATAATTACCCGCTATTTGTCCAAAGGCTTTCGGGATGCACGTATACTCAAAGACAGTCTGGTGCTGATTAATCCCAAAAGGGTTGTTATACATGTAGATGTTTTTGAAGGCAATAAATATCATTTCCGAAATATTATATGGAAGGGAAACAGCAAGTACAGAACCGGTTTTCTAGACACAGTACTGGGGATTAAAAAAGGAGATATTTTTAATCAGACATTACTGGATGAGCGTTTGGGTACGGTGAATACCACCGGTGTGCTGGATATTCAGAGTCTGTATATGGATGACGGCTATCTGTTTTTTCAAATAACTCCTGTGGAAACGGGTGTTTTTAGCGATTCCATAGACCTTGAAATTCGCATCAATGAGGGCACACAGGCCAAGGTAGGCAGGGTTTCATGGACGGGCAATACAAAAACAAACGACAAAGTTATTCTACGTGAAATCAGAACTAAGCCCGGGGACGTGTTTTCAAGGGCCGAGATACAACGGACCATGCGAGATCTCGCCGCTATCGGTTTATTTGATCCTCAGCAACTCAATGTAAATCCAAAGCCGAACCCCGCTGATGGTACTGTGGATATTGACTATAAGCTTGTTGAAAAACCCATCGACCAGATTGAACTATCCGGGGGCTGGGGCGGCAACGCTTTCACCCGCAGGGCCACGCTGATTGGTACTGCAGGTATAACGCTGAACAATTTCAGTACACGGCAGGTTGCTCATCCCAAAAACTGGAATCCTGTACCTACCGGCGATGGACAGAAACTTTCGCTGCGTGCCCAAAGCAACGGTTCCAACTATCAGGGCTATAATTTTAGTTTCACCGAACCCTGGTTTGGCGGCCGCAAACCCAATTCTTTTTCTGTGAGTTTATTCAGAACAGTGAACGCATTCGATTTCAGGCAGCGAACCGATCCCAAGCGGCAGTATTTCATGAATACCGGTATGAGTGTGATGCTCGGCAAACGATTGAAGTGGCCTGATGACTTTTTCAACCTGCAATACATCTTCAGTTTCCAGCAATACAAGATGCAAAACCTCACCAGTGGTTTTTACGGATTTCCGGATGGTTTCAATGGTACAAGCTACAACCCGTCGTTGCAGGTTATTCTCACACGCAGTTCGGTTTCTGACCCGATTTTTCCTACAAGTGGAAGCACGCTTGCCCTGAGTGCACAAGGTACACCCCCTTTTTCGCTGTTGCGAAACACGGAAGTTTCCAAGCTTACCCAACAGGAGAAGTATAAATGGGCCGAATTTTACAAGTGGAAATTGGATATGGAGTGGTTTACACTTATTACCAAAAAACTGGTTCTTATGAACAAAGCCAGATTCGGATTTCTGGGATATTACAACAAGCAAATGGGTATTCCCTTTTTCGAACGTTTTCAGGTGGGGGGTGCCGGTATCTTTGGTTTCAACATTGCGGCAGCTGAGATTATTTCACAGCGTGGCTATGACAACTTTTCTATTTCGAGCACAGTCACAGGAAGTGATGCAGGTGCTCCCATTTTCAATAAATTCACTTCCGAGCTTAGGTACGCAATAACAACCGGACAAACAGCTACTGTCTATGCCCTGGCATTTCTGGAGGCCGGCGATGCCTGGAACAGCATGCGTGCGTATAATCCATTTCAGTTAAAAAGATCTGCCGGTGTGGGTATGCGTCTGTTTATGCCTATGTTTGGCCTAATAGGACTTGATTTTGCCTACGGATTTGATTACCGGCAGGTGCCACGCAGCGGAAAAGCAGGGCAGGTGCACTTTTTCATCGGGCAGCAGTTCTGATATCCGGCCCGTAGTTTATTTTTCTGATTATTTTATTTTTTCGGATATAAACGTGCGGCAATACGATTTGATCAGATCACGGGTAGCTTCAAAAGAAAGTCTTACTTCATCTGTATTTCCCTCTGCTTTGGCAGGATCGGGAAAATTCTCGTGATACAACACAGCGGAAGTTGGAAACCATGGACAACGTTCCCTGGCATGGTCGCAAACGGTAATGACATAATCAAAATCAATGTTTCCGTATTCATCTACATGGTTGCTGGTATGCTGACTGATATCTATACCATCCTCTGCCATAATAGCTATGGCCTGGGGATTAACGCCGTGAGTTTCCACACCGGCGCTGTAGACATCAACTTTTTCGCCACCTATAGCTGCCAGGTAGCCGTGTGCCATCTGACTGCGGCAGGAATTACCCGTGCACAACACCAGAATCTTCTTTTTCATCAGCAGGCAGGTGTTTATTCGGGATCAAATCCTTTGAAGAATTTTTTAAATGTCTTGCGCATGGCACCCCAGTTTTCAGCATCTATGTAGTAGCAAATTTTAGGACCGTCAATACTACCTTTTATTATCGCTGCATTTTTAAGTTCCCTGAGGTGCTGGCTAACTGTACTTTGCGATAAAGGGATTTGTTCAACAATATCTCCGCACATACAGGTTTCTCTTTTCATCAAAATTCTTAAGATAGCAATTCTGGCAGGACTGGAAAGGGCTTTGGCATATTCTGCGATGTGGTTATCGCGTAGGCTGAATTCATCTGATTTGGTTGTTCCCATAATTTATTTATCGCAAAAATACGATGACTATATTACAAAGAAAATGACCGCTGCGAGGGCGGTCTTTTCTAAGAGGTTGAATTGGGTTTATGAATCCCTTCTCGGACCTCGGTCATCGCGGTGTCCACGACGTGGACCACGGTCTCCGCCACCTTCACGGCGCTCACGGGGTGCAGGCTCCACATAGCCTTCCGGCTTGGGAAGCATCACCTTGCGGCTCAGGCGGAATTTGCCGGTTTTCTTATCGATTTCGATGAGTTTTACATCCAGTTTATCTCCTTCCTTCAGCACACCTTCCATGCTGCCCAGGCGTTCCCAGGTAATTTCGCTGATGTGCAGCAGACCGTCTTTACCGGGCATAAACTCAACAAAGGCACCGAAGTCCATGATATTTTTCACGGTTCCGTGGTAGGTTTCGCCTACTTCAGGCACAGCCACAATAGCCCTAACCATACCACTGGCGATGTGCATGGCCTCGCCGTTGCTGCTGAATATCTCCACAAACCCTTTACCGTCGCGCTCTTCAATGGCCACTTTAGCTCCGGATTTTGCCTGAATATCCTGAACAATCTTACCACCCGGACCGATTACGGCACCGATGTATTCTTTTTCAATTTCAATCACTTCCACACGGGGAGCATGCGGCTTCAAATCGGGGCGAGGAGCGGAAATAGCTTTGCCCATTTCACCTAGAATATGAAGTCTACCTTCGCGGGCCTGCTGCAGGGCCTGGTAAACAATATCCCATCTTAAGCCGTTGATTTTGATATCCATCTGGCAGGCGGTGATACCTTCGGTAGTGCCTACAACTTTAAAATCCATATCTCCCAGATGGTCTTCATCACCTAGAATATCGCTCAGGATGGCGTATTTGTCAGAACCTTCCTTGCTGATGAGCCCCATTGCAATGCCACTTACCGCTTTTTTAATCGGAATACCGGCGTCCATCAGTGCCATAGAACCGGCACACACTGTGGCCATAGAGCTAGAACCGTTACTCTCTAGAATGTCACTCACTATGCGCAACACATAAGGAACGTCATTGGGAACCATTTTTTTGATACCGCGAAGGGCTAAATTACCATGGCCGATTTCACGGCGTCCAGGTCCTCTGTTGGGGCGAACCTCACCGGTAGAAAAACCGGGGAAGTTATAGTGCAGCATGAAACGGTTATAGCCGTAAAGCATAGGCGCATCCAAAAGTTGTTCATCCATTTTACTTCCTAGGGTTACGCTGGTCAAAGACTGGGTTTCACCGCGGGTAAATACTGAACTTCCGTGCGCTGCGGGCAGATAATCCACCTCGCAGTTGATGGGACGAATTTGGGCAGAGCTTCTGCCGTCCAGGCGGCGGCCGGTTTCCAGAATCATATCGCGCATTACATGGTACTCGGCCTCGTGGAAATATTTCTTAACCAGGGTCTTTTTCAGGTCGGCATCTTCTGCGCCTTCAAAGCGAGTCAGGTATTGATCCAGAATGGCACGGAAAGCTTCGTGGCGCTCGCTTTTGGAGCTGCCGCTTTCAGCTACTTTACGCAGTTCGGCACTGCAATCGGCAATAACCTGTTTACGCAGTTCCTCATCGTTGGTTTCGTGGTTGTATTCACGGGCAGCCTTACGGCCTCCCAGCATTTCCACAAACCTGATCTGCTCGGTGCACTGGCGCTTGATGGCATCGTGTCCGAATTTCAAGGCTTCCAGGAAGTCGGCTTCAGAAACCTCGTCCATTTCACCTTCCACCATGTTGATGTCGTGGGCTGTTCCGCCTACGATCATATCGATGTCTGATTTCTCCAGCTCTTCCTTGGTAGGGTTAATAACAAACTTACCATCAATGCGGCCTACGCGTACTTCGCTGATAGGGCCGAGGAAAGGAATGTCGGTCAGCATCAGCGCGGTGCTGGCAGCAAGGCCAACGTAGGCATCAGGCAGAATATTTTCATCAGAGCTGATGAGGAACAGATTCACTTGGGTGTCACCATGGTAATCTTCAGGAAACAAAGGACGCAGGCAACGGTCTACCAAACGTGAAATCAGTACTTCATAGTCGGTGAGTTTGGCTTCGCGGCGGTGAAAGCTTCCCGGGATGCGGCCTACGGCGGCAAATTTTTCCTGGTAATCAACACTAAGGGGTAAAAAGTCAATGCCTTCACGGGCATCGTAGTTACTTACAACGGTGGCCAGGATCATGGTTTTACCTACCTTCAGCACGCAGCTGCCCTGGGCTTGTCTGGCTAAACGACCGGTTTCTATTTCGATGATTTTACCATCGCCGGTGTCGAACTGGGTTTTTTTTATATTTAGCATAGTTTTATTTATGTAAAAAGCCCCGGTGCGCCGGAAGGCGTGCGGGGCTTTTCTTGTTAATGTGTCATAGGAGACGAGGCGGGAATGTTACTTCCTGATGCCGAGTTCCGTAATGAGTTCGCGGTATTTGAAAATGTCTTTCTTAGCAAGGTAATTCAGCAGACTGCGACGCTTACCTACCAGAGTAATCAGAGCACGCTCGGCACTTTTGTCCTTTCGCTGACCTTTTAAATGGCCGCTGATGAAGTTGATGCGCTCTGTAAACATGGCAACCTGTGCTTCGGTGCTGCCGGTATTTTTTTCATTACCGCCGAACTTGGCAAAGATTTCTTTTTTCTGTTGGGTTGTCAGATGCATGTGTTCGTAAAATGGGCTGCAAAGATAATTCTTTTTTTCTTAAAATTCCGCACTGCGACGATATTTTTTGCCAGATTTGGAAACTTTTGGAAAGTTGTCAAATCTATGCACCCGCCATTATTCAAAATAATTGCGAGTATGGAACCCGCCTTTGCGCAGGTAATCCTCTTTTTTCATGAGCTGCAAATCGCTCTGCATCATGTCTTTTACCAGATCATCCAGCGTGTGGCGGGGCGTCCAGCCCAGTTTTTCACGAGCCTTGGTGGCATCGCCCAGCAGCAAATCCACTTCGGTAGGTCTGAAATAGCGGGGATCCACGCATACTAGTTCTCTTCCGGGTTTCAGGTGCGCTGTGTCCAGGCCACAGGCTGATGCTATTTCTTCGTCCACAAAACCCAAAACGCCTTTTTCTTCCAGGCCGTTGCCGCGAAACTCAATGCCCAGTCCTACTTCGCTGAAAGCTTTGCGCACAAAATCGCGGATTTCAGTGGTTTGTCCGGTGGCAATAACGAAATCTTCGGGATTATCCTGCTGCAGGACCAGATACATGGCCTCCACATAATCCTTGGCATGTCCCCAGTCACGTTTGCTATTTAAATTTCCCAGATACAGTTTATCCTGCAATCCCAGTGCAATTCGCGCTGCAGCCCGGGTAATCTTGCGGGTTACAAAAGTTTCCCCGCGGATAGGGCTTTCGTGGTTGAACAAAATTCCATTGCAAGCATACATTTTATAGGCCTCGCGGTAGTTTACCGTAATCCAGTAGGCATACATCTTTGCAACTGCATAAGGGCTGCGAGGGTAAAAGGGCGTGGTTTCGTTCTGCGGAACAGCCTGTACCAGACCATATAACTCGGATGTGCTAGCCTGATAGACACGGGTTTTATTGGTTAAACCCAGAATGCGTATTGCTTCAAGGATGCGCAATGTTCCCAGCGCATCGCTGTTGGCGGTGTATTCAGGCGTTTCAAAACTCACCTGCACATGGCTCTGGGCGGCAAGGTTGTAGATTTCATCCGGTTGTACTTCCTGTATGATACGGATAAGGTTGGTTGAATCGGTAAGATCACCGTAATGCAGGTGCATTTTAGCCCCTGCTATGTGCGGATCCTCATAAATATGGTCAATGCGGTCGGTATTAAACAGGGAGCTTCTGCGCTTGATGCCATGCACCACGTATCCTTTTTTCAGCAGAAATTCGGCGAGGTATGCGCCATCCTGTCCGGTTATGCCGGTAATGAGTGCAGTTTTCATGCACGGCAAAAATACAACATGAGGGGCGTTGTTCGATAAATGAAAAGATCAATCTATGAACACCCCAGAAAACCGAAAGAAAACAAATGGGAAAAAGATGACTTTGTTAATGCTTTGATTTTTTGTCAGTTGTTTGCTTTTGCATTCAACATTAGGTCGTGACCGATTGGGTTAGCACAGTGGTTTTTTAAAAAAACTGCCATAGGACTCCAAGGGCAGTTTATGGTTATCGAATTCAGGGGAAAACCGGGGGATTTTTTACAGCCTGTCCGCATTCATCACTTTGTTCCATGCGGCCACAAAGTCTTTGATGAATTTCTGGTGTCCGTCGGCACAGGCGTAAACCTCTGCAATGGCCCTAAGTTCCGAGTTAGAACCGAAAATTAGGTCTGCACGGGTGGCAGTCCATTTCACGGCTCCGGTTTTGCGGTCTATGCCGTCAAACTGCTCCTGGGCTTGGTCTGTGGCCTTCCAGGTGGTGTCAAAATCCAGCAGATTTACGTAGAAATCGTTGCTGAGCTTGCCGGGGTTATGGGTAAACATACCGTGTTTGGAATTATCCCAGTTGGTGTTCAGCACACGCATACCACCCACCAATGCTGTCATTTCAGGCGCGGTCAGGGTCAGCAGCTGCGCTTTGTCCACCAGCATTTCTTCAGCAGAAGCACGGAAACCTGCTTTTTTATAGTTACGGAAACCATCGCCCATGGGCTCAAGCACTGCAAACGATTCCACGTCGGTTTGTTCTGCACTCGCATCCATGCGGCCGGCGGTGAAGGGTACGCTCACATTGTGGCCTGCATCGGCAGCGGCATTTTCAATGGCAGCGCAGCCACCAAGCACAATCATATCGGCCAGTGAAATGCGCTTGTTTCCGCGCTGAGTGCTGTTAAACGCCTGCTGAATACTTTTCAGTTTATCCAGTACATTCCCAAGCTGTGCAGGATTGTTCACTTCCCAGAATTTCTGGGGTGCCAGGCGCACACGGGCACCGTTGGCACCACCGCGCTTGTCGGAGTTTCTGTAGGTAGAAGCTGAAGCCCAGGCAGTGCTCACCAGCTGAGAAACGGTCAGTCCTGAAGACAGTATCTGATTTTTAAGATGGGCGACGTCGTTTACATCCACCAGCTCGTGGTTTACAGCAGGGATTGGATCTTGCCAGATGAGCTCTTCGGCGGGCACTTCAGGTCCCAAGTAACGATGCTTGGGTCCCATATCGCGGTGGGTGAGCTTAAACCAGGCACGGGCAAAGGCATCGGCAAACTGGTCGGGGTTTTCATAGAAACGGCGTGATATTTTTTCGTAGGCAGGGTCCATGCGAAGCGACAAATCGGTAGTCAGCATCATGGGCGCATGGGTTTTGCCTGCAATGTGCGCATCAGGCACTGAACCGGCTCCGGCTCCACCTTTGGGGCGCCACTGCTTGGCTCCTGCGGGGCTTTCGGTCAGTTCCCATTCGTAACCAAACAGATTTTTGAAATAGTTGTTGCTCCATTTTGTGGGTGTGGCAGTCCAGGCTCCTTCCAGGCCGCTGGTAATGGTGTTTTCGGCGTTGCCCGAACCCTTGGTGTTTTTCCAGCCCATGCTTTGTTCTTCGATGGAAGCACCTGCGGGCTCTTTGCCCACATATGTACCGGCATCACCGGCACCGTGTGCCTTACCGAAGGTGTGACCGCCGGCTATCAGCGCCACGGTCTCTTCATCGTTCATGGCCATGCGGCGGAAGGTTTCACGAATATCGCGGGCAGCGGCAATCGGGTCGGGGTTGCCGTTAGGTCCTTGTGGATTTACATAGATCAAACCCATTTGCACAGCTGCCAGGGGAGTTTCCAGGTCACGGTCGCCTGAATAGCGCTTGTCGGCAAGCCATTCAGCCTCAGAGCCCCAGTAAATATCCTCTTCGGGCTCCCACACATCCTCGCGTCCACCGCCAAAACCAAAGGTTTTAAAACCCATGCTTTCCAAGGCGCAGTTACCCGCCAGAATCATCAAATCGGCCCAGGAAATTTTGTTTCCGTACTTCTGTTTCACCGGCCACAAGAGCAGGCGTGCTTTATCCAGGTTTGTGTTGTCGGGCCAGCTGTTCAGCGGCGCAAAACGCTGGGTTCCGGCTCCACCGCCACCACGGCCATCCGAAATACGGTAGGTTCCGGCAGAGTGCCATGCCATGCGGATAAACAGAGGTCCGTAGTGCCCGTAATCGGCAGGCCACCAGTCCTGTGACTTGGTCATCAGGTCATTGATGTCTTTTTTCACTTCATTCAAATCCAGCGATTTGAAGGCATCCGCATAGTTGAAACCCTCCTCCATGGGATTGGACAGGTTTGAATGCATGCGCAAAATACCCAGAGGCAACTGATTGGGCCACCAATCGCGGTTGCGGGTACCGCGGCCTGCGCTTGGACTTGCCATTTTTCCTGAGTAAGGACACTTGCCTTCTTCACTGCTATTGTTGTGATTCTCCATTTGATATTTTGATTTTTTTCGTTTAACAATTGGTTGGGGGCTTTGTTTCTGCTTAGCTTTCCCTAAGGCACAAATTTCAGCACGAAAAACGGATTATAAAAGTATCTTATGTTGCTTTTCAGATAATTTTTGTTTTAACCGATTAAGCTTCAAAGGCCCCGAATTTGCTTTTTATACAAAACCAAATTTAGTGTAACAAGTAAACTATTGTTTTTACCATAATTGGACGAGGGTCATTAAATCATCTTCAATTTTGCAGCGGGGTAGATTTTAGTTTTCATGGCTTGCAATGCCCGGTCTTTTGGCCGGGTCTTGTTCTTTTATGGCCTTTCTGTTTTAATATCGTTATTTTGCCAGAGGATGCTGTCAGGCAAGAATATCTTTTTCAATAGGTGGTTTTTACCTGCCACGTATGTATTACTGGCACTTTTTATCAGTATTCGAGGCTATTATGCACCGGGAAAAGACATGACCGGTTTTGAAGGGAAAGTTACTGCCTACAACAATTATGTAATCTTCAGCAACAGTTTCTTCCACTTAATTGACGGCAAAAACCTGTATGCGCAATATCCCACGGAACAATACGATGTATTTAAATACTCCCCCACTTTTGCCCTGTTCTTTGCGCCACTCTCGTTTCTTCCGCACGGGGTTGGACTTGCGCTTTGGAACCTGCTGAATGCACTGGTGTTTCTTTACGCCCTAAAACAACTGAAGCTTCCTCTTTTGCGTGAATTGGGATTTGGTGTGCTTGCCATTCCGGAAATTTTCACCACCACCACCAACAGCCAGAGCAACTTGCTAATCGCCGGCCTGCTCATTCTGGCTTACGTTTACCTTGAAAGGGGGAAAATACTGCTACCCATTTTGCTGATTTCACTTACCGTGTTCATAAAAATGTTCGGCATTTTGTTTTTTGCCCTTGTATTGTTATATCCTCAAAGGCTGAAAGCCATACCTGCAGGGGCGGCTGTGATGCTTGGATTGTTTATTTTGCCCTTGCCCTTTGGCGGCTGGGACAGGCTTATTCAGCACTACCGCGATTATTTTGGTCTCATCGCAGGCGATCACGGCTTTTTTGTGAAATACAGTGTTATGGGATGGCTTGAAAGCTGGTTTGGCTGGCAGCCCGATAAAAACTACGTTGTGCTGGCAGGACTTATAATACAATGTGTTCCGCTGTTATTCTGGAGTAGATTCCTTGAACCGTTTTTTAGTTCTGTTTATGCTTCCTCCTGGCTTATCTGGCTGGTAATCTTCAACCACATGGCCGAAAGTGCTACCTTCATTATTGCTGTAGCGGGTGTGTTTCTTTGGTATTTTTCGGTTCCAGAAAGAAAACCGTGGCAAATAGCACTCTTGGTTCTGGTGATGCTGTTCACCTGCCTCGGACCCTCGGATATTTATCCCAAAGCCTTGAGAATACTGATTGTGGAAAACTGGCAACTGAAAGTATTTCCTTGTATTTTGGTTTGGTCAATCTGTATTTTTCAGCTGCTGAATAAAAACATCAGAAATACTTTTTTTTCAGCGCAAACGCCAGCCGCACCATAAGTATAAGCACAGGCACTTCCACCAGCGGACCAATCACACCTGCAAAAGCCTGTCCGCTGTTTAATCCAAAGACGCCTATCGCAACCGCTATTGCCAGCTCAAAATTATTGCCGGCAGCAGAAAATGAAACCGATGTTGTTTCAGGGTAGGCTGCCCCCAGCTTTTTGGCCACAAAGAACATCAGCCCAAACATGATGCAGAAATACAATACCAAAGGAATAGCCACTCGAATTACATCAAGAGGAAGTTTAAACATGAGTTCTCCCTTGAGCGAAAACATGATAACAATAGTGAGCAACAGCGCAATAAGTGTAATAGGAGAAATGCGGGGAATGTATTTTTGGTTAAACCATGTTTCTCCCTTCAATGTAACCAAACCATAACGGCTCACCACACCCATTAAAAAAGGTATACCCAGGTAAATGCCCACTGTTTTGGCAATTTCTGCAATACCGATGTCTAACTTAATGGAATTCAATCCAAAAACAGGTGGCAGTTTTTCCAAAAAAAACCAGGCATAAATGCTAAAGAGCAGTAACTGCAATACGCTGTTGATACCCACGAGTGCAGCAATATACTCACGGTTTCCTTCTGCCAGTTCATTCCAAACAATTACCATGGCAATGCAGGGGGCAATTCCAATCAAAATAAGGCCTGTCGTGTATTCCGGATAACCATTAAGAAACAACACGCTGAGAAAAAACATCAACAAGGGTCCAACAAACCAGGTAACCAACATATTGGAAAAGAAAAGTGCTTTGTTGGCAAACAATGCCGGAATCTTTGCATAGTGAACTTTTGCCAGCGGCGGGTACATCATCAATATAAGTCCAATAGCCAGGGGTATGTTGGTGGTACCATCACCCATTGATTTTATGGTTGACGGAACTGAAGGGAAAAGCACACCGACCGCAACGCCTAAGCCCATCGCGAGGAAAATCCATAAGGTGAGATAGCGGTCTAAAAATCCGAGTCTTTTATTACCGGGCATTTTCAGTGGCTTTGGGCAATTGCTGATAGAAGCGTAGTAAAAGGTTTCTGGCAACTTCCGGTAAAGCCGTGCCGGGGTCGGTAAATCCTTTGACCGATGTTCCACTGATGTCTGCACAACGCATACTCCCCAAAGATGGTTTTGCGGGTTTCCTGCAAAAGCCAGGCTATCCGTAAATCATATAATCCGTTTTGCGTATTTTGCCAGAAAAATTCATCGTAGTTCGCATCCTGGTTTCTCACATCTCCGCACAGCCCGCTGCTTATACTGCAAACTTTTTCTGCAGTTATGCGGTAGCTGATTACCCCCATATTCTTGCGCTCCATACTGCAAAAACGTTCAGTCTCTGCGTGCGATGAATTGCCGTTGATGTTAATGGTGAACTTTCTTTTCAGGAACCCATTTTTCATGTCCAGCTCACGACGAAAATGTATCGGGGCTGTCTTTGCCATATCGATTGGGATGCCGTCAACAGATGTATCTGTTAGCATACCATCCAGGTCGAAGATTACACCATGAATCATGCCTTCTCTGCGTTGCTGTGAGCTTCCTCCTTGGCCAGGTGATATTTGAGCAGTGACATACCCGGATTTTTATCTATTTTACCGAGGGTAAAACCTTTCTCCTGGGCTACTTTTTGCATAATTTCCGTGAAATAAAATACCACCGAACCTACAAAATGAACCGGAACTTCACGGTAATTAGGAAAACAGCAGATATGAATTTCCGCGAAGCGGGAAAGACCTTCATACACCAGCTCTTTCATATAGGGATGGTTCTTGTGCGGAACAATAAACCGCGTGAAAGACGCCAGGAACACATTGGCTTTATTGGTGTTGTAAACCTGATGAAATATTTCTTCCTTCTGCAGTTTATATTGCTTATAAAAAGCAGTCTGCAAATCTGAGGGCAATCTTTTGTACAAATAATCAGAAACTATTTTTTTACCGAAGTAGGAGCCACTGCCCTCATCGCCCAGAATATAGCCCAAAGCAGGAACCTGTTCTGAAACATTATGTCCGTCATAATAACAACTGTTACTTCCGGTGCCAATAATACAGATGATGGCTGGTCTGCCATCCCAGCTGGCAAATGCCGAAGCATTTAAATCGTGGTTTACCTCACAGTGTGCCCCGGTAAAGAACTGCCTGAGTGCTGTTAAAATTACTTCATTCCTGTCGGCACTTGAACAGCCGGCTCCGTAAAAATAAACTGCACTCGCCTGATTGGCAGCTTTGCTCAAGTCTTCATTGCCTCTGAGGTGTGCCAGTATCTCATCAGGCTGATGAAAAAAAGGATTGAAACCCATGGTGTGGGTTTCTAAAACATCTCCGGCCTGATTTTTAATTAGCCAATCACATTTGGTAGAACCACTTTCAGCTACAATTATCATTTCTAGGTATAACCACAAACTTAGTGTAATTATTGCACATAGCCAACAGAAGCTTATTTAATAATGACACAAAAGAAGTCAAAATTGCTATGTTTTTTAGCCCCATATTTGCTATGCCCCAACATGCCATTAACCCCAATGTTTCCGTAGATTCTGTTATTTTTAGTTTTAACAATCAGGAGCTGGAAGTACTGTTGATAGAGCGCTCGGCCGGCAACAACGACAAGGCAGATAAAATCAAGGCTTTGCCGGGCAATCTTATTTACGAGGATGAAACAATGGATTGTGCCGTAGAAAGCGTTTTAACGTCATTAACCGGACTTGAAAACATCTTTCTGAATGGTTTACACCTTCGGTGATCCTGACAAAATATGCAAAAAATATGACCAGGACTGGCTGATAAGCATACGTGCCCATCCGGGAGCGAGGGTAATTACGGTTGCATACACTTCATTGATAAACAAGGAAAGGTTTAACCTCACGTCCTCAAGCTTTGCTCGCAATGCCGTTTGGATTAAAGTGAAAGACTTTCCCCAGCTGGGTTTTGACCAAAACGATATCCTGGGAAAAACACTCGACCACCTGAAACAAAAAATCTATATAGATCCGCTGGGCAGAAGAAAACCCTACTTTCTGGCAGGCACAATGCTGTGTTGTATCGCCATTGTAATGCTGCCCAACAGCACTGCCTGGTTTTCCGGAAAATCCGCCTTGCTTTTTGGCACTTTTTTTCTTGCATTAATGGATGCCAGTATCAACGTGGCCATGCAACCCTTCCGCGCGTTGGTGGCAGACAATCTCAGCGATGAACAACGGGAAACTGATAAAAATGAAGCACCAATAGCTTGGGAGAATGTTGTCTGATTAAATGATACAAAATACTAGATTTTTCCGCTGAATTATTAATCTTTAAAAACTTAATGCAATAAAAAAGGGACATTTTTTTATGCCCCTTTTTTATTGCATTAAGTTTTTGTTTTAAAAATATAAATTGAGCCGCAAGCTTGCTGTGCCTACTGGGCCAATCCCAAAGCGGGAAGATTTTGGAATATTATTTGTTGTTGTAGAGCCTGTCCAATTGGTGGTCTTTTGTTCACCCTCACCGGAAGAATAAAGGCTGACACCGGCTTCATACTGCGCACCCACAGACATTTTTGGTAATACAAAATATTCAGCTCCAATAAATCCATTTACCCCAATGCCAAATCCTAAACCTGATGAAGTTTCAACTTCTTTATTGCCGACACCATTTAGTGAATTGGTTTCTGTTCTTGAACTACTGCCCACAGTAAATAATGCATCAGCTCCATAATAGCCCTGAAGGCGAGTTTTACCACGACGATACTCTCTGCCGAGTCCGTATACTACTCCAAAATTATTTTCCTTTACTTCGTTCGTGTTTCCACCAGAAGCAGTGCTGTTATTACCACTGGATATTTCGAAACCAACAGTGTACCGTTTTGCAGTGTTGTCAGAAGTGAATTTTTTTCCAACTACTGCTGCATCAATAACTGAAGAAACATTAGGAGCCGCGTTGTTTTCGTTACCATTAGCAATGTTACCCAACCATGTAAGAATAGATTCAGGATTTACACTGATAGCCCAGTCACCATTCTCAGGAAGATAATTTTCTCCTTTTTTGGAGGAAAGATTTTGTGCACCTGCTCCAACCAAAATAGCTGAAGACAGGATGAATAATAATGTTTTTTTCATGATTTTCATATTTTGGTGATGGCGAAATTAATTAACATGGCGATTGTGGTAAAAACTTCAGAAAAATAGTTTTCAACATGTTCTGTTTGTAATTTTTTTAATTAATTGAATATCTTTTATTTACAATCCAAGAACAGGATTACATTATTTAAATAAAAAACTAATCAAATGTTTCAGAATGTCAATATACAAGGTTATCATTCCGTCATTTATTTTCAATTAATACTACCATTAAATAAAAGAATAAATACTATAAACAAAATCCTACATTAATGAAATAGGTTTTGAAAATTCACTAAATATCAAACTTAATGCCCTGGGCCAGAGGCATTTTCCCGCTGTAATTAACGGTATTGGTTTGCCTGCGCATGTAATTTTTCCATGAATCGCTGCCGCTTTCCCTGCCGCCACCGGTTTCTTTTTCTCCGCCGAACGCGCCGCCAATCTCCGCTCCGCTGGTTCCTATATTCACATTGGCAATGCCGCAATCACTGCCAGCTCCTGAGAGGAATATTTCTGCCTCAGAAAGGCTTTCGGTGAATATAGCACTGCTCAAACCTTGTTTCACATCGTTCTGCATGGTGATGGCCTGTTCCAGCGTTTCATATGACATTACATACAATATAGGAGCAAATGTTTCTTCCTGCACGATATGATATTGGTTTTGGGCTTCTGCCAGTGTAGGTTGCACATAACATCCGCTTTCGTAGCCCGCTCCTTTAAGCACTTTACCTCCGTATAAAATTTTACCGCCTTCACTTTCCAGCTGTGTGAGTGCACGGGTATAGGTGTTCACGGCCTGTTTATCAATCAGTGGCCCCATCAGGTTGGTTTCCAGCAGCGGGCTGCCGATAGAAACCTGGGCATAAGCTTTTTTCAGCTTATCTACAAAGGCTTTGTAAATAGAGCTGTGTATGATAACACGGCGTGTGGTGGTGCAACGCTGTCCGGCTGTGCCTACGGCACCGAATAATACGGCACGGAGTGCCAAATCCTGATTGGCTTTTTCACTTACAATAATGGCGTTATTGCCGCCAAGTTCCAGCAGGGTTTTTCCCAAACGTGTGCCCACTACTTCGGCTACGCGCCTACCCATGCGTGTGCTTCCGGTTGCACTTACCAGCGCCACGCGCCTGTCTGCTGCCATTCGTTCACCTATCTCTCTGTCACCCTGTATAATGCTGAAAACACCCTCGGGTAGCTTGTTGGCCATGAGCACTTTTCTAATTATATGCTGAACTGCCGCAGCCGAGGCGGGAGTTTTCTCGCTGGGTTTCCAGATACAAACGTCACCGCATATTGCCGCAAGCATAGCATTCCAGCTCCATACAGCAACCGGAAAGTTAAAAGCAGATATAATCCCGACCACTCCCAGTGGATGCCATTGTTCAAACATGCGGTGTCCCGGTCTTTCACTTTGCATGGTCAATCCGAATAGCTGACGGCTTAATCCAACGGCGTAATCACAGATATCAATCATTTCTTGCACCTCTCCAAGGCCTTCCTGCAGGCTTTTTCCCATTTCATAACTCACAAGCGCACCGAGATTCTTTTTTTGTTCACGAAATCCTTCTCCCATTTGACGAACAATCTCACCACGGGCAGGAGCCGGCATGGCACGCCATACCAAAAATGCTGCTTCGGCACGTTTCATCACCGCTTCATATTCGGTTTCGCCTGCATATACCAATGTGGTAATTTTTTTTCCATTTACCGGACTGAAGATGTCGCGGGTTCCTGTTCTCAGCGCTGTGAGCCATTGCGTGCCTGTAGAGGCGCTTTCCAATTGCGGGCCTATACCCAACGCTTTTAGTACGAATTTTATGTCCATTATACTGCAAAGTTAGTGTTTACAAGGTGTTCAGCCATAATTTAAAGCAAAAAATAGCCATGACAAAGGGTTTCAGCGGGGTTAAATTCCTGAAATGCGGATAAAATGTGGATTACATCTACATTGAAAATAACCAAAACACTTGCTATGAAGGGTTGTTTATGTCTTATTTAGCGGCATAACTTTAAATAAATAAAAAATCATGAACAAATCCGAACTCATCGACGCAATCGCAGCCGGTTCAAAACTGACTAAGGCTGACTCAGGCAAAGCACTTGACGCCGCTATCGAAGCCATCAGCAAATCTCTAAAAAAAGGTGACAACGTGACCCTCGTAGGTTTCGGTACCTTCTCAGTAGGCAAGCGTGCTGCCCGCACCGGCCGCAACCCTCAGACTGGTAAGAGCATCCAGATCAAAGCCAAGAAAGTTGCTAAGTTTAAGGCTGGCGCGACTCTGGCTTCTACCGTAAACAAGTAATTCTTACTTGATGACATAAAAAAGCCCGGTCATCCGGGCTTTTTTATGTCTTTTCTGCTGGCTTATTAATAATCAGGTAAATACCCGCCAGTGAAAACAGCAGACCCACTATCATGTTCCAGGTGATGGGTTCATTTTCTACAATCCCCCATGCCACAGCTACCACCGGAATAATAAACGTATTGGTACTAGCCACCAGCGCTGTTGTGTGTTTAATCAGAATATTGAAAGCAATCATACTCAGCGCACTGCCCACCACACCCAGTATGGCCAGATAGCCCAGTGCGGTCCAGGCTTTGTCCTCAGAAGCGTTCCAATGGTCCATTATTCCGGTCATTATCAATACCATAAAATACAGGCTTCCCATAAAGAAAAAGGGATATGCCGTTTTTACCATAGCCGGCAGGTGGCTCAGTTTATGCCTAATAAGGTTGATGTTGTAACCGTACATCATAGCTGCAGCAGTTACCATTATTACACCCAACGGACTAATAGGCTGACCAGAATGAAAAATAAAACCCGGAGCCAGCAGAACAACTGCACCAAGAATCCCGAGAATTACACCTATTAGACCATTACCGGTGAACCGGTCTTTGAAAAAAGCTACACCCAGCAACAAAGTAAACATGGGCGTAAAAGCATTTATAATACCGCTTAAACTGCTTGAAATAAGGGTTCCGGCATAGCTAAACAAAAAAGCGGGGATGCCGTTGCCGATGAGCCCGGATATAAAAAGAAAATAAAAATCGCCCCAGCTGATTTTGAGTGCTGCAGATTTGTCTTCCTTTTTTAAAGAATTGCCCAGGCTGTATTGAAAAATCCAGGGAAGCAATACCAGTCCGGCCAAAAACTGCCTTAATCCCGCTACCTGTATGGGCTGAAAAACCTCTAGCCCGCGCTTGATCAGTATAAATGAACTGCCCCAGATGCCTCCGAGTAAAATTATCAGGGATATAGGCCACCAGGATTTTTTCACAACGCAAAGGTATGGGGGCATGGGGGCCTCAGCTTTAACTTTCTTGTGCCCATAAAATAAAATCTGACAAATACCTGAGCATTTTATACCGAAATTTGTTGCCTGTAAATAAGATGTTTCGTATTGTTTTTGCATTTGCATTATTGTTTTACTGCGCAACGTTTGCCCGTGCCCAGGGCATTGTGCCGGATGCCTTGCTTTGTGCCGAAAAACAACACCTGCATAACCGCCTGAATTTTCGGATTAATCCCAATATTTATCACGGCTACAACATACATTACCACAAGCTTAACTTACGTATTAATCCCCATCACAACGGATATCTTAAAGGTTCTGTTTCAAGCATTTTTACCATAGAGAAAGATGCAGACAGCATAGGTTTTGACATGAAGTATTTCCTGCAAACCGATAGCGTTCTGCACCATGGTTCTGGTATTCGTTTTACCCGCGCAGCCGATGTGTTGTTTGTGCACAAACCGGGCGGCTGGAAAGCCGGAAAAACCGATTCCCTGACCGTTTACTACCAGGGAAACCCAGCCATACTTGGTGGTAAAGGTTATTATGTTTATGATTTTCATGCTACCGGTCCAAGTGTTCATACCCTCAGCCAGCCTTATGGTGCCTACTACTGGTGGCCCTGTAAGCAAACCCTTTCCGATAAGATAGATTCCCTGGACCTGGTAGTAAGTACCCACTCGGATTTCAAGGTCGCGGGGAATGGACTGCTGGTGCAGGATCAAACAATCAATGACACCACACGGATTTTTCACTGGAAACACCGCTATCCCATTGCCACGTATTTGGTGGCTACGGCCATGACCAATTACGAAGAGTTTAATCAATACGCCAGATTCCACAATCGCCCCGATTCCCTTTTGGTGCAGAATTATGTTTTTCCGCAAAGCAAGACAGAACTGATGCGCGATGCAGAACCCATTTTGCCCATGCTGCGCCTTTTTGACAGCCTGTTTGGCGAATATCCTTTTATGAAGGAAAAATACGGGCATGCACAGTTTACATGGGGTGGTGGTATGGAACACCAGACCATGAGTTTTATGGTCAATTTTAGTTTCGACCTTATGGCCCACGAGCTCGCACACATGTGGTTTGGCGACAAGGTTACCTGCGGCAGTTGGCGCGATTTGTGGCTGAATGAAGGGTTTGCTACCTACCTGACTGCACTAAGTTATAAGTATCTCAAACCCCGCAGCGAATATCTGCGCATCATGCGGGGAATCAGGGATGCAGTAACCGGAGTGGATGATGGTAGCGTATTTCCCAATGATACCGCACAGGTAAATCGCCTTTTCAGCGGACGTCTTACCTACAACAAGGGTGCATTTGTACTGCACATGCTGCGGGTTAAAATTGGGGATGCCGCTTTCTATAACGCTTGCCGTAAATACCTTAATGGATCTTCCAGAGCCTATTCCTTTGCTACCACGAAAGACCTGCAAATTCTGATGGAACAGGAGTCCGGACAAAATCTGGACACGTTTTTTCAGCGCTGGTATATGGGAGAAGGTTTTCCTTACCTGACCATCAAATGGGTGCAAAAAGGCACTTCCATGCAGGTAACCGTAAAACAAAGGCCATCCCATCCTTCTGTGCCCTTTTTCCGGGTTCCTGTGCCCATTTTGTTTGAAGGGAAATCACAAGACACCCTCATTACCCTGAATCCCACCCAATTAGAGCAAACATTTTCATTATTGCTCCCTTTTGCAGCAGATACCGCCCTGTTCGACCCTGAGGTGGAAGTGCTTGCCAAAACATCGCTCGGCGGCATGAACCAGGATAAAACCATCAAAGACTGGGTGGTTATTAAAGGTAACCCGGTTAAAGGCGATAAGCTGGAACTGGTAACCCTGAATATGAAGATTGATAAAATGGAAATTTTCAATGTCAGCGGTCAAAAATGCATGGAAACCGGAGCTGATTTCTTGCACAATCCGGGGGAAAATGCTATATTTGACATAAGTACACTGGCAGCCGGTATGTATGTAACCAAAATCACGGGAAGCAACCAACAAACCGCATTAACCTTTGTTAAATTATAAAATGAAAAACATCCTTTATACACTTCTGTTTTTGGGTCTTACGTCGGGTTTTCAGTCATGCAAAAAAGATCCGCCCAAACAGGAGGAACCCAAAACACAAAAGGGACTTACCCTTACCGTGTTGCCGACCTGGGAAGGGGCTACCATGGTAACCGGTAAAATGCAGTACAGCAAGCCCGACGGGGAGGTTTTGCAGCTCCGCACCTGGGGTATGATTCTTGCCAAACTAGCTTTATTGAAGAACGACAACTCCCTGGTGTTGCTGGGCGATGGTTATCAGTGGGTGGACGTAGCCAGTGGCCGCCTGTCGTTTAATTACCCCGACGCGCCAATTGGAACATACAAAGGCATTCAGTTTCAGCTGGGCCCGGATTCTGCCCAAAATCATGGCGATCCTACCATCTGGCCTGCCAGTCATCCACTGAACGGCAACCTGACAGGTTTACACTGGGGATGGGCCGGCGGCTATGTTTTTCAGGCATTTGACGGCGAATTCAAGGACAATGCCTCTGCCACGGTTACCAAAGGGTTCTCTTTTCACACCGCAGGGAATATATTCAACAAGGTGTTTTTCATGCCGTTTAATTTCGAACTGGCAGGTACGCCAAAAACCGCTGTGCTGGAGTTTAGGGCAGACGAGTTTTTCAAAAATCCCACTGAACTGCACCTGAAGGATAAGGCGGTTTCACATAGCACCGGCAATGACGAAATTACCCTCATGAGCAAGCTCATTGGCAATGCTGCAGATGCCTTTTCTGTTAAAAGTGTGAATTGATATGAAGAAAGGTCTTGTAGGGTTTTGTTTGCTTGTGGCTGTGGCAATGATGTTCAATGCATGCCGCAAAGATCCGTCACTGCCTGATGAGAAAACACCCTATGCTGTTACCTACATCAACCCCAAAAGCATTTTCCCGGATAAATACGGAATGCCGGCCCTGCCTGCTGACAATCCCCTTACAGAAGAAGGGGTTTTTCTGGGCAGAATGTTGTTTTATGATCCGGTTTTATCCATAGACAGCAGCATTTCCTGTTCCTCTTGCCATTCTCAGCAGCATGCCTTTGCCGATCTCAAACCTTATTCCAGTGGCGTTTTTGGACTAACAACCAACCGCAATGCCCAGCCCTTGTTCAACCTGGCTTACAGCCGTGTATTTTTCTGGGACGGGCGCCAGAAAACCCTGCGTGAACTGGTGCTGGAGCCAATCCAGGCGCACAACGAAATGGCCATGACCTTGCCCTACCTGCGCAAACGCCTCTCCGCTATTCCCCGCTACCGCGATGCGTTTCGCAAAGCCTTTAACAGCGAACCCGATTTTTTCAATATGACCCTGGCCATGGAGCAGTTTCTGCTTACCATTGTGAGCAGGGATTCCCGCTTTACCCAAATGTGGCCCGGTAATTTCAACATACTCACCCAGGAAGAAAAAATGGGTTTGCAGCTATACAACGGACTGGTGGATGTAGATCCGGCGACCGGTGCTTTGCGTGGCGGTGCCGATTGTTTTCACTGCCACGGCAGTGTGTTTGCCCAAGCCAACAATCCCAATTTCGGGGGCATTGCCAACAATGGGCTAGATGCCGTTATCACAGACAAAGGTTTTGGCGGTATTTCAGGCAAAAGCAACGATATCGGTACCTTCAAGACACCATCCCTGTTGAACGTTGGTCTCACTGCACCCTATATGCACGATGGCCGATTTGCCACGCTGGATGAGGTGATTGACCATTACAGCGACCATATCAATTTTAATTCACCCAACCTCAATCCGCAGATTAAGGTGCACGGGCCCAAGCAGCGTTTGCTCACCCCTCAGGAGAAGGCCGCGCTGAAGGCGTTTCTGCTCACCATGACCGACACGGTGTTCATCAACAACCCAGCGTATAAAAATCCGTTTTAACAGGCTTTAATAACCCAGCACGGGCCCGAGCCAGCGCTCTGCTTCCTCTAGTGTCCAGCCTTTGCGGTTGGCATAATCTTGCACCTGGTCTTTTCCGATTTTACCCAGTCCGAAGTATTGACTTTCAGGGTGACCGAAATAAAAACCGCTGACCGCCGCCGCCGGCATCATTGCCATGCTTTCGGTGAGTGAAATTCCTGCGTTTTCGGTGGCATTAAGCAGTTTGAAGAGCGTTGTTTTTTCAGTATGTTCCGGACAAGCGGGGTAACCCGGCGCAGGACGAATGCCACGGTAATTTTCGCGGATCAGATCTTCATTGCTCAAGGTTTCGGTCTGCGCGTAGCCCCACCAGCGGGTGCGCACCTCGCGGTGCAGGTATTCGGCAAAAGCCTCTGCAAGCCTGTCAGCAAGGGCTTTTGCCATGATGCTCTTGTAGTCGTCGTTTTCCTTGTCGTACCGGGCCGCCAGTGCATCTGCACCCAGTCCTGCGGTTACGGCAAAACCGCCCAGATAATCGATTACATCGCTTTCCTGTGTTGCAATGTAATCCGCCAGACAAATATTGGGAATGACGCCGGCCATTTTTCGCTGCTGACGCAGGAAGTGGAAGGTATGAAGTACCTGCGTTCTTGCAACATCTGCATACACGTTAACGTCTTCATCATTACTGCTCGCCGGATAAATAAAAATCACACCTTTGGCCTGAAGGCTTTTGCGCTGTATAATTTCATCCAGCATTTCATTGGCATCGGCAAAGAGTTTGCGAGCTTCATCGCCCACAATGTTGTCCTGCAGAATATCGGGGTAGCGTCCTGCCAGTTCCCATGTCTGGAAAAAAGGTGTCCAGTCTATAAATTCACGCAGCACCTTCAAATCCACATTTTCAAAGCTTTTTACGCCGATAAATGCGGGTTTTTCGGGGCTGTAATCCGTTTTTGAAGTTTGAAAACGGTTGGCGCGGGCCTCGTTCAGCGTGAGCAGCTGTTTGTTGCTTTGCCTAAGGGCATGGTCAGCGGCCATGCGCTCGTATTCATCGCGAAGTTGTTTTTCAAAACCCGGCTTTGTTTCGGGGTTTAGTAGGTTTCCGGCTACGGGCACGCTGCGGCTAGCGTCCAGAACATGCACAACAGGGTGTTTGTATTTGGGTGCAATCTTAACAGCAGTATGTATCTTGCTGGTGGTGGCACCACCAATCAGCAGAGGGGTATTCATTCCCAGGCGGTCCATTTCGGAGGCTACATGCACCATTTCATCCAGACTGGGCGTTATGAGGCCGCTGAGGCCAATAATATCAGCGCCCCATTCGCGGGCTTTGGCCAGAATTTTTTCCGTAGGCACCATCACCCCGATGTCTTTTATCTCGTAGTTGTTGCAGGCCATGACCACGCCCACAATGTTCTTGCCGATGTCGTGGACATCACCTTTCACCGTGGCCAGCAGAATTTTACCCTGCGCCCTGGCACCGGGATTGGCGGCCTTTTGGGCTTCCAGGAAGGGTTGAAGGTAAGCAACAGCTTTTTTCATTACCCGCGCACTTTTTACCACCTGGGGAAGAAACATTTTGCCTTCACCAAACAGGTCACCCACCAAGTTCATACCATCCATCAGCGGACCTTCAATCACTTTCAGCGGCTCCCTCAGTTTTTGACGTGCTTCTTCAGTGTCCTCTTCGATAAATTCGGTAATGCCTTTGATCAGGCTGTGCGTCAAACGTGCTTCTACTGTGCCTTTGCGCCATTCTGCCTCTTCCACCGTTTCTTCCTTTTTGGGTTTCACGGTTTCGGCAAAAGTAACCAGGCGTTCGGTTGCGTCGTCCCGGCGGTTTAGCAGCACATCCTCCACGTGTTCGAGCAGGGCAGGCGGAATTTCATCGTAAACCTCAATCATGCCCGCATTCACAATGCCCATGTCTAGTCCGGCCTTGATGGCATGGTACAGAAATGCGCTGTGCATAGCTTCGCGTACCACATCGTTGCCGCGGAAGCTGAAAGAGATATTGGAAATGCCGCCGCTCACGCGGGCGCCGGGCAGGTTTTGTTTGATCCAGCGGGTGGCTTCAATAAAATCCACCGCGTAGTTATTGTGTTCGTCTATGCCGGTAGCAACGGTCAGAATGTTGGGGTCAAAAATGATATCGTAGGCAGGAAAACCGGCCTTTTGAGTGAGGATGTCGTAACTGCGCTGGCATATCTCAATTTTTCTGGCAAAGGTATCGGCTTGTCCGGTTTCATCGAAAGCCATCACCACCACCGCAGCGCCGTATTTGCGAACTTTTTTGGCCCGTTTGGTAAATTCCTCTTCTCCGTCTTTTAAGCTGATGGAATTGACAATACCTTTTCCCTGAAGGCATTTCAGTCCGGCTTCAATCACTTCCCATTTGGAGGAATCAATCACCACGGGCACGCGGCTGATATCGGGTTCGGAGGCAAGCAGATTTAGGAAAGTAACCATGGCGGCAGGCCCGTCTAGCATACCTTCGTCCATGTTCACGTCAATGATCTGGGCACCGTTTGCAACCTGCTGCCGGGCAACATCCAGCGCCGCAGTGTTGTCGCCGGCCAGAATGAGTTTGGCGAATTTGCGGCTGCCGGTAACATTGGTTCGTTCGCCAATATTCACAAAATTGGTCTCTGCGGTGAGAGTAAAGGCCTCTAAGCCGCTGAGTCTAAGGGTAGGGACAATGTGCACGTGCCGTAAAATTGAACTGCAAATTTCGTGTTTTTCAATGGAATTCTAATATTTTAAAAGAATTGCCGTACCTTCGTGGAACAAATGGGGTTGCATTTCCCTGAATTTTTACACGACGACATCTGCCAAACCCCGCATTCACACATTATTAATGACTAAATTTAAAAAACTGGGTTTAGATCCTGAAATTCTGCTTGCCCTTGATAAACTGGGCTTTGAAACGCCCACCCCGGTTCAGGCCCAAGCCATACCTGCATTACTTGAAGAAAACACGGATCTTGTTGCGCTGGCCCAAACCGGGACTGGCAAAACAGCTGCCTTTGGACTGCCTTTGCTCCAAAAACTGGAATTCTCCGGTTTTACCGAAGGGTTGGTACTTGCACCCACACGTGAGCTTTGCATGCAAATCTCCTGCGATCTGGAAACCTATGCCGCCTTCAAACCTGGCGTGAGCATCGTGCCGATATACGGTGGTGCCAGTATCCGCGACCAGATTTCACTCCTGAAAAAAGGCGCCAATGTGGTTGTTGCCACCCCCGGCCGCCTGATTGACCTACTGGAAAGAAAGGCCGTTTACCTGGACCAGATCCGCGTGATTGTGCTGGACGAAGCCGATGAAATGCTCAACATGGGCTTTCAGGAAGCCATAGACCACATTCTTTCACACGCTCCAAAAGAGCGTCAGACCTGCCTGTTTAGCGCTACCATGCCGCCTGAAGTGCACAGCATCTCCAAGCGCTACATGCACAATCCCCGTGAAATCAGCCTGGCGGCCAACACCTCCAATGCCAACATCGAACACCATTATTATGTGGTGCGGGAAAAACACCGTTACGAGGCCGTTAAACGCATTTTGGACGTAGTTCCGGATGTGTATGGTATCTTGTTTGTCCAGACCCGCAGTTTGTGCCAGGAACTGGCTGAAAAGCTGATACACGATGGCTACAATGCCGACTCCCTGCACGGTGATCTGAGCCAGGTGCAGCGCGATAAGGTAATGGGGCGTTTCCGCAATAAAAACCTCAATGTGCTGGTGGCTACAGATGTGGCTGCGCGTGGCATAGACGTGAGCGATATTACCCACGTTATCAATTACAGTTTGCCCAACGAACTGGAAGTTTACACTCACCGCAGCGGCAGAACCGCACGGGCAGGCAAAAAGGGTATTTCTATCAGCATTATCGGGCAACGCGACTTACAAAAAGTGCACCGCCTGGAAAAAATAAACAAGGCACAATTCACCCAGATGCAGGTGCCCGCAGGCGATGAAGTGGTAAGGGCTAAATTTTCTCATTTTGTAGACGAACTCGCTGCAGAAGAACCCGATCAGCAGAGCATACACGTCTATCTGAGCATTTTCTATGATAAAATGAAAAAGATTACCCGCGAGGAGCTGATTGAAAAACTGGCCAGCCTTGAATTGCGCAAGTTTATTGAGTATTACAAAGGTGCTTCGGACATTAATGATTCTTCTTCAGGCAGGCGCGAACGCGGCAGCGAAGGAGGAAACGGGCAGTTTCAGAAGTTTTTCCTTTCGGTGGGCGAACTGGATGGTTTTGATAAAAAGACCATGCTGCGCTGGCTGAACGATTGCGGCCTGGGTAATGTGGATTTTGGCAAAATCAGAATTCACCGCACCCACACCTTTGTGGAGGCCGATCAAGACAATACACAACGCATTCTGGACACCCTGAACAAGGAAAAAGTGAACGACCGCAAGGTGCGTGTGGAATTGCAGGGAATGTCGGAAAATGGTTTCACCAAGCGCAAAAAGCCCGGTGACAAAAGCAAACCAGGCGAATACGGCAAGCGCGACTATTACAACAAAGGCAAAGACGGTAACAAAGACAAAAAGAAGTTTAAAAAGCGCTACTGAACAATAAGGGCATTACCCTTGTTAGTTTGGCGTGAAACATTTTGTTATTGCAGGCGGAAGCCACGGAATTGGTCTGGAGATTGCTCAGCAATTGCTGAATCAAGGACATAAAGTAACCAGTATCAGCCGCACGGCGCCCAGCATCAGCCATTCTGCGCTCAGCCATATAGCACACGATTTTTCTCAACCTTCCGAAATGCCAGGTATTGAAGGCCTGATAGACGGTGTTGCCTATTGCCCCGGCAGTATAAACCTGAAGATGTTCAGAAGCTTAAAGCCTGAAGAATTTCAGCAGGATTTTGACCTGAACGTTATGGGTGCGGTACGTTTGTTGCAAAAACTACAACCCGGACTAAAAGCCGTGCAAGGTTCATCGGTAGTGCTTTTCAGCACGGTGGCCGTACAACAGGGAATGGCGTTTCACAGCAGCATTGCCGCCGCCAAAGGCGCAATTGAAGGATTAACACGCAGTCTGGCTGCAGAATGGGCCCCTTCCATTCGTGTAAATGCTATTGCGCCGAGTTTGGTGGAAACACCGTTGTCAGCCAAATTGCTTTCCAGCCCCGAAAAGGCCGAGGCATCTGCCAAACGCCACCCGTTGGCCCGTGTGGGCAAAGCAGAAGACATAGCCTCACTGGCTGTTTTTTTGATGGGCGAACAAAGCGGCTGGATTACCGGCCAGGTAATGGGTGTGGACGGAGGAATGTCAGCCCTCAGATAATTTATTTTTTAGTCAGCGAAAGCTTCAGGGTCTCAACATCCCCGCTGGGATAGGTGGTGGAGTTGTACCAGACCTGTTTGGTCTTTTCGTTGGTTTGAATTTCGTAGGTAATAGGATCTTCTCCGGTTGGGGTAAAAGTAATCTTTTCGTCTTCTACTTTCCAGGTAAAATTGAATTCGTCATCCGTAGTTCCTAAAATCTTTATTTTTGCATTTCCTGTGCCGCCTTCATTAAATGTTAATGTGCCGGCATTGGTAGCAACATCCGGAAAAGTCTGTCCTCCGCTGGTGTAACTACCCTCATATTTGTCAATGTTCCACGTCCCCTCGAGTCTTTTCGTAATTTGTTTTTCTTTAGAACATGAAGCAAAAATAAATACTACTGCTGTAGTCAAAAGGTAAAGGTGTCTTTTCATGGTTTTAAGGTTAATGATACCGAAGTTAGTAAGGTATCCCTGAAAAAACAAATTTTACATTTTATGTTTTTATAAAAATGCACGTCCAAATGCTTACAAATCACTGTATTTTCGCCCTATGAAACTCACCGTCTGGGGGGCCGCCCAACAGGTAACCGGAAGCAAACACCTGCTGGAACTCCCAGGAGGTACCCGCGTGCTCGTGGATTGTGGTCTTGACTATGAAAAACAGCATGAGTTTGAAGAGCGCAACAACCGTTTCCCATTCGATCCCAAAAGCATAGATTTACTGATACTGACCCATGCGCACATAGATCACAGCGGCAATGCACCCAACCTGATTCGGCAGGGTTTTGACAGCCATATTCTGTGTACCCAGCCCACCCTGGAACTCAGCAATTACCTGCTGCAGGATAGCCTAAATATTCAGCGCATGGAAATCGCAGCCAAGATGAAATCCTTTAAGCGCAAACACGGTAAAAAAGGCAAACACTTTGGTGGCAGTGAGCCCAAGCCCTTGTATTCGCGCAAGCACATTGCCGATATGATGGACATGGCTCTGCTAATGGAATACGGGCATCGTTACGAATACAACGAAGAGCTGAGTGTCGAATTCCTGCAGGCGGGCCACATCCTAGGCGCGGGGAGTGTGGTGCTGCATGTAAAAACAATGGATGGTGTCAAAACCATAGGATTTACGGGCGATCTGGGCAATTACCAGAGCAAACTGGTACCCGATCCGCAGCCCATGCCGCAGCCTGACTTTATCGTAAGCGAAAGCACTTACGGCGGCCGCAACCACACGGTTTCGCCCATGCGGGCCGAAGACGAGATTCTGAAGCATGTGCAGGAAACCTGCTTGGAAAAAGGCGGTAAGCTTGTGATTCCTGCATTCAGCGTTGGACGCACACAGGCCATTATTTTTACGCTGAATCAGCTGTTTCGCAGTGGCAGACTGCCATATGTCAAAGTGTTTACTGACAGTCCGCTTGCCATTCGCAGTACATCGGTGTATCAACACAACGTGGAGCACCTGAATGAAGAGGCGGCGTTATTCCAGAAGAAGTATGGCTCACTGTTTGACTTTCCGTTGCTAAACGTGGTGGAAGATGAAAGGGAAAGCAATTTGCTGAGTGTGCTGCCCGAGCCCTGTGTGATTATATCTGCGGCAGGCATGTTAGAAGGCGGCAGAATACAAATGCATGTGAGGAACAATGTGGGAGACGCCCGTAACACCATTCTCATTGCAGGTTTCTGTGCCGAAGGTACGCTGGGACACCGGTTGCTGCAGGGACAGACTTTTGTGGAAATTAACTACAAGCAAAGGCCCGTACATGCGGATATTAGAAGAACAGACACATTCAGCGCCCACCCGGATCATGCGGGATTATTGAAATATTTGAAGGCGAGCACCGGAAAAAACACCCGCGGCGTGTTTTTGGTACACGGTGATGCCCGACATATGGAACAGCTGGCAGGCGACATTGATTTTTGCAGAGCGTTTATTCCCCAAAAAGGACAAACCTACGATTTGTTGGCGCTTTAATAATGCCGATATTCACCTGGTAGCTCTGGGTTTATACCCGGGGATATCAGGGGTTACAACTTCATAATCTCCAAATATTACCAGTGCAACACAATCTCACCGTTTTCTTCCATCTGTTTCAGTAATCTGCTGATAATCTCGCGGCTCGAACTCAACTCGTTGGCAATCTCCCGGTTCGTGATGTGAATGTCTTTGGTTTTAAATTGCTCACTATGTTTGCGCAGATAAAACCTTAGGCGTTCGTCCATATCTCGGAATGCCACTCTTGGTGAGAAACATCGATGAGATTTATATATCATTGTCTATGGCTGTCCAGCACAAAATTGCTCCAGCTGTGGTATTGCTGCATCCGTCTGTCCACGTCATACACGGGTAATGTAATCAGTTCAGTGTCCGCCACGGCCTTTGCCATCACAGGACTGTCGATTTGCCTTACAGCGCAATTTATTATAAACGCGCAGGTCCGCCCAAGTTTCATATAAAATATAAAAATTTATGGCCATGCCGGTCTTCGCGGTAAACTTTCACCAGGCCTTACGACACATGTTGAGTGTTGGGCATAAATTGGCCTGTCTTAACCAGCATATCGCCTGCCTTAACACTGCGAATGCTGCCAAGATTTTTAATCTCTTCAATTAATGTAGGCTCCAGAGTAAGAAATAGCTTGTGAGTGTCAGCTTGCGTGGAATAACAAATATAGACTAAAAGCTATTAACAATCGGCGTGCCTGGATGTTAACTTTGCCAGACATGCCTGCATTCAAACTTCATGCACCTTTTCAGCCCACCGGTGATCAGCCGGAGGCTATCAGGCAATTGGTAGATGGGGTGAATGACGGGGTTTCAGCGCAGACACTGCTGGGGGTTACGGGTTCCGGAAAAACCTTTACCATTGCCAATGTAATCGAACAAACCCAGCGGCCGGTGCTGGTGCTGAGTCATAACAAAACCCTGGTAGCACAGCTGTACGGGGAATTCAGCCAGTTTTTTCCGGAAAATGCCGTTGAGTATTTCGTCAGCTACTACGATTATTACCAGCCCGAGGCCTACATACCCACCAGCAACACCTACATCGAAAAAGACCTGAACATCAACGATGAAATTGAAAAACTGCGCCTGAAAACAGTGAGCAGCCTGCTTTCCGGAAGACGGGATGTTATTGTGGTCGCCAGTGTAAGCTGTATTTATGGCGCAGGCAACCCTTCGGATTATGAAAATACCATCATCCGCTTATCCACAGGGCAGTCCATTACACGAAACGCTGTGCTGTTATGTTTGGTAGAAAGCCTTTACAGCCGCACTGCGGCCGAATTTAAACGGGGCACCTTCCGTGTGAAAGGCGATACAGTGGATGTACACCTTGCCTACAACGATTTTGCCTACCGCATTTCCTTTTTTGGAAATGAAATTGAAGAATTATACAGTTTTGATCCGCATAGCGGACAAAAAATAGAATCGCTGGAGGATATTGCCATTTACCCCGCCCAAATATATGTTTCGCCCAGAGATCGCCTGCAGAGCATCATTTATCAAATACAGGATGACCTGATGCTGCAACTGGAATTTTTTAAACAACAGCAGCGCTTTCTTGAAGCCAAAAGGCTTGAGGAGCGTGTGAACTTTGATCTGGAGATGATCCGCGAACTGGGGTATTGCAGCGGAATTGAAAACTACAGCCGCTATTTTGACCGCCGAAAGCCCGGCGACAGGCCCTTTTGCCTGCTGGATTATTTTCCAAAGGATTTTCTGCTAGTGGTGGATGAAAGCCATGCTACCCTGCCGCAGTTACGCGCCATGTATGCCGGTGACCGCGCCCGCAAAATCAACCTTGTGGATTATGGCTTCCGCTTGCCCGCTGCTATGGACAACCGTCCCCTGCAGTTTGAGGAATTTCAGCGCATTATTGACCAGAGGGTTTATGTGAGCGCAACACCCTCCGAATTTGAAATACGGGAGAGTGAAGGTGTGGTGGTGGAGCAGCTTATCCGCCCCACCGGTCTGCTCGATCCTGAAATAGAAATTCGTCCATGCGGCAATCAGGTGGACGATCTGATGGAAGAAATAGATGAGCGCATCAAAATGGGCGACCGTGTGCTGGTAACTACCCTCACCAAGCGCATGGCTGAGGAACTGACCAAATACCTACAGCGGTTGGAAATTAAGGTTTCCTACATACACAGCGAGGTAAAAACCTTGGATAGGGTGGAGATACTGCGTAACCTGCGCCTAGGCAGCATTGATGTGCTGGTGGGCGTAAACCTGCTGCGCGAAGGACTGGATTTGCCCGAAGTGAGCCTGGTAGCCATTATGGATGCAGACAAAGAAGGATTTTTGCGTAGTGAAACCACTTTGGTGCAAACCATCGGCCGTGCAGCCCGAAACGAACGGGGAAAGGTAATTATGTATGCTGATGTGATGACCCAGAGCATGCAAAAAACCATTGACGAAACCAACCGCAGACGGGCCAAGCAGATGGCTTATAATGAGGAGCACGGCATTGTTCCGGCAACGGTTCGCAAAACGCGGGAAGAGATATTAAAGCAAACATCGGTAGCTGATGCCAAGACAGGCGATATTATACAACCCTACGAGCAGGATGAGCGCATGGGATTGGCGGCCGATCCTGTGGTGCAGTATATGGACAAAAACGCGCTTGAAAAAGCCATTTCTAGAACGGAAAAAGATATGCTTCGCGCCGCAAAAGAAATGGAATACATGGAAGCCGCCCGGTTACGCGATGAGCTTGAGGTTTTAAAAAAGAAACTGACAGAGCTGTGGTTAAGGTAGTCTAAACAATAGCACTCTAAACCTATTTTTGCCTGAAATGCAGTCATTTTATAGAGGTATATCCTACATTTTTTATCCGGGTAGTATGGCTGTTTTGGGTTTGGGATTTGCGCATGCTAAAACTCCGATTGCACCATCGGTTTGGGTGTTTTTTTTCTCAGGCTTTGTTGTGCTTCCACTGATTTCTCTCGCTTTGTTTATAAAGCTGGGAAAGGTTTCGGATACATTTGTTTTTAAGCGTGAACAAAGGCATGGTTTATACGTATTGGGAATTATATTTTCCGCAACTGCCGCATTTTTTATATTCAGAGAAAATGCTTTGGCCGCAATGATTTGGAGTATTTGCAATACCGCCGTTTTAACCTTTCTTTATATACTCAATTATACAGGTTGCAAAGTATCCGCCCATATGGCCGGTGCGGCGGGTCTGCTTGGATGGATACTATGTATCAATGCAACGGAATCAGCGATAATATCTGCAATATTACTGATTGTGATGATTTACGCAGCACGAAAGGGTTTGTCTGCCCACAGCCATTTTGAACTCATTCTCGGTTTTTGCCTTGGATTATTTGTTACATTTGCGTTGGCTTGCTTGTTGTTAACCTACTATGGAATCTCCTGCAGTTTTATATGAAAAAAAGGCCAATGTGGCCTATATTTCCCTCAATCGGCCTGATGTTTTTAACGCCTTTAACGATGATCAGAGCTATCAGTTGCAGGATGCACTAAAGCAGGCAGGTAAAGACGGTGAAGTACGTGTGGTTGTGCTTACCGGTACCGGAAAGGCTTTCTGCAGCGGTCAGGATTTAAAAGCTATTGCAGGCAGTAAAAATCGCAGTTTGAGTGAAAGCCTGTATAAGCGATACAACCCTATCGTCCGCGCCATGCGCGAAATGCCAAAACCTATCATTGGTAAAATAAACGGAGTAGCAGCCGGAGCAGGTGCATCTCTGGCGCTCGCCTGCGATTTTATCATTGCTGCCGAGCATGTGTCGCTGATAGAGGTTTTTGTGAATGTAGGACTGGTGCCCGACAGTGGCAGCAGCTATTTTCTGCCCAAGGCAATTTCACCCGCTCGTGCCTTTGAAATGTGCACCATGGCCCAGAAAATAACTGCTCAGCAGGCCTTTGAATGGGGTCTGATTAACCGTGTGGTAGCTGCAGATCTGTTGGATGAAGAAGTAAACAAAGCGGCAGATTATTACGCAAACGCTCCTACACTCGCCATTGGGTTGATAAAAAAGATGCTCAACAAAGCTACCCATTCCGATTTAGAAACCATGCTGCAATATGAGACCTATTGTCAGGAAATCGCAGGTCGCAGTGAAGATTACCGCGAAGGTGTAACCGCATTTAACGAGAAAAGGAAACCGGAATTCAAAGGAAAATAATCTGATGAGATATTTTTACCTGATACTTTTTACTTTAATTTTTAACAAGGTATTTGCCCAGATACCCGCCATAGAGCGATGTGGATACGATCTGGTTATGGAAAACCTGGAAAATCAATATCCGGGATTCAGGGCAACGTATGACAAGGCCTACATACAAAGTGTGTATGGGCCCAAAGTGCTCCCCAGGAAACTTAAAACAAAGGATACCACCTATTTTATGGATACTATCTATACCATTCCGATAGTATTTCACATCCTCTACAACAATACCAATGAAAATATTAATGACAGCCTAGTATACAACCAGCTAGAGGTCCTAAATCAGGATTTTAGTCGGCTGAACGCGGATACCGGCAATACGCGAAGTATCTTCAAAAGCAGGGCCGGCAGCACCAGGTTTAAATTCGTGCTGGCGACAACAGATCCCGCGGGAAATCCCACTACCGGAATCATACGTAAAAGCACCACACTTGCTAATTTTACCACCACCTCCGATAACATTAAATTCTCGGCACAGGGCGGAGACAATGCCTGGAACACCCTCAAATACCTCAACGTATGGGTAGGTGACCTTCAGGCTCCCAACCAAGGCAGCCTTATACTGGGCTATGCCTATCCGCCCTATGGCCACCCCAACTGGCCGAGTTCTTACTGGGTAGGCAATAACAATCAGGGAGTGGTTATACACTACCAAGTCTTTGGGCGGAACAATCCCAGGGCAACCGGTTCGCTTGCAACCAGTAAAAAAGGCCGTGTTGCCACACACGAATTCGGCCATTATTTTGGTTTGCGTCACATCTGGGGAGATCCACCCTTTTTCACCTCCGGCTGCACCGTCGACGATTACCTGTATGATACACCTAACCAGCGTAGCCGTAGTGACTTCAATTGTAATTTCGGTGCAAATACATGCACAGATGCTAAAGATGATTTGCCGGATATGGTAGAAAACTACATGGACTATAGTTCCGAAAATTGCCAGAATATGTTTACACGCCAGCAAATTCAGGTTATGCGCTCCGCCATTAAGGATTACCGCACCGCGCTACCCACCAAGGTAGAGGTAGTACAGAAGATGCGCATATTTGATACGTTTCTTTACAACGAAGTAAAGATTTTCGCCCGCAACACCAACCACACTGCGGTAGTAGAAGTAACAAACGAAGAGCTGCTGAATACCCTGACCCTGGATGTATACGATGCTGCAGGCCGCACAATCCTGCAGAATATGCCTGTTAAGCGCAATGAAGAGATTATATCTACTATCCGTTTTGCTTCCGGTGTATATGTGTTTCAGCTAAGGCGCGCCGATACCAAAAAACCCGTTAGAACCGAAAAGCTATACATCAATAAAATTTGAACAGCGGTAAACTCTACCTGGTAGCCACGCCGGTTGGCAATTTGTCAGACATGACATTCAGGGCGCTGGAGACGCTCAAAATTGTGGATGCCGTTCTTGCTGAAGATACCCGCAGCAGCAAAGTTCTGTTTAATCATTATGGTATTCAAACCCCGCTGGAGTCTTTGCATCAGCACAATGAACATCAGCGGTTGGCGGGAATTATAGACCGACTAAAAAAAGGCGCCGTGCTGGCCCAGATTTCGGATGCAGGCACACCCGGCATTTCAGATCCTGGGTTTTTGCTGGCCAGGGCTTGTGTTGAGAATGAAATTCCTGTAGTGGTAATTCCCGGTGCTACTGCCTTTATTCCGGCCTTACTGAAAAGCGGTTTTGCCCTCCATCGGTTTGTTTTTGAAGGTTTTTTACCCCAGAAAAAAGGCAGGCAAACCAAGTTGATTCAAATGTTGCAACAGCCCTGTACGGTCGTGTTTTATGAAAGTCCGCATAAACTGCTCAAAACCCTGCAGGCACTGAAAGACCTGGGTGCGGGTGAGCGTAGAATAAGTGTTAGCCGTGAGCTTACCAAAAAATTTGAAGAAACGGTAAACGGCTCCGTGGAAATGATGATTAGCCATTTTACCCAACACGCACCCAAGGGCGAATTTGTGTTAGTGTTGCAGGGAACCGATTACGCAAACGACAGTGAGAACAATGAATAAGTGGAAATGGCTGTATTACCTGCTGACACCCGGACTCTGCTTTTGGCTGGCCTGGCCTCCTATCGGCATTTTTGTATTGTTGTTTGTGGGTTTTGTGCCGCTTTTGCAACAACAGGAAGAATGGCAGGAGCGCAGTGGATGGCAGTGGTGGATTCGACTTTATGGTTCCTTATTTTTCTGGAACTTTTTCACCACCTGGTGGGTTTGGAATAGCACAGCGCCCGGTGCTGTGGCCATGCTGGTCCTTAATACATTGTTCATGACCATCCCTTGGATGCTGTATCGCTACAGCCGCAAAAAACTGGGCGATCCTGCCATTTATCTGTTTGTCTTTTTCTGGCTTGTGTATGAATACCTTCACCACCGCTGGGATTTAAGTTGGCCCTGGCTTACCCTTGGCAACGGACTGGCATCGGCTCCCTGGCTTGTTCAGTGGTACGATATTACAGGGACTCTCGGAGGTTCTGCATTCGTGCTGGCCATGAATGTGCTTATTTGGGAAACATGGAAATACCGCAGCCGGAATTTTGGTCTGGCGGCCATAGCACTGCTGATGTTTGTATGGGCTTCTTCTGTATTCAATGCCTGGAAATGGAAGCAGACAGTTGAGTCTGATACCGTTATAAACGCAGTTGTTTGTCAGCCCAGTTATGATCCATGGACTGAAAAATTTACCCGGTCTTCATCCGAAATGGTAGCTGAAATGATTGAACTTAGCAATAATGCTGTAGATAAAAACACATACCTTTTGGTATGGCCCGAAA
>Ga0194128_10000927_pt1 | contig 52162 bp, 36 predicted proteins | sample TA2KigCa65mmetaG_FD_148650 | JGI IMG/M metagenome (GOLD analysis project Ga0194128, IMG submission 148650) | Freshwater microbial communities from Lake Tanganyika, Tanzania - TA2015037 Kigoma Deep Cast 65m | ecosystem: Environmental > Aquatic > Freshwater > Lake | place: Tanzania: Lake...
AGCCGCTACACCCAACCGGAAGTCGATCAGAAGCTGTTGTTGGAGCAATTGAAGTTGAGCTTACCGAGCCAGCCGCCGCCGAAAATCACCGCGCCGAAAACCAAGGAGAAGTAACCGGTCTGTAGTGCAGACCTTTCAGGTGCTTGCCTTCGTTTCCAATGGCTTACAAATTTCAGAACCGCGAATCCGCGAAGTTCGGCTAAGGAAGCGGACATCCTGACGTTGCAAGAGAGCATCAATCGGGCGCGCCGGAAGGTGTGGCAGGTGCAGCCGGAGGGATTTTTGCAAGAAGCATACCTGGATGTCGATGGGACCATTGCCGAGACCTACGGCGAGTGCAAAGAAGGGATGGGGCTGTCGGATCCAGCGGAACCTCCGGGCCAAAGGACCTGCGCGTATTTTATAACGAACGGCTTCTGGAGAGTCGAACCTAATTCAAGCGAGTCCGGCATCGCAGCATGAGCTGCGCAGGCCCGCACGTCTCGCCTGTTCCGGCGCACCTAACCCCCCTTTCGGAAGAGGTCAGCAAAAGTGATTTGTCGAAGCCTTCGGCTTCTGATGCACTCTCGCCATGCCACGCACCAAACCAGGCACTTGGACTCACGCGGTCGAGATCAGTTCTCTTTCCGTGGCTTTGCTCTTTCTGATCGAGCTGGTTGATTATTTGGCGCCATGGACGCCTGACATATTCGGCATCATTCCTCGAACGCTGCGTGGTTTGATCGGAATCATCTTCAGCCCGCTTTTGCATTACAACTTTGCGCATCTGACAGCGAATGCAGCTCCGCTCTTCGTTTTGCTTGTCTTGCTCTTTTGGGACCGTCGTTATGATCCGGAGCGCGCCATTATTTCGATTTGGCTGGCCAGTGGTTTCGGCACTTGGCTGATTGGACGCGGTTACGCCATTCACATTGGCGCCAGCGGGATCATTTACGGCTTGGTCGTCTATTTGATTGCCGCCGGTTGGTGGATGCGCAATTGGCGCGCGGCGACGGTCGCAATCTTGGTGTTGGTTTTCTACGGAGGCATTTTCTACGGAGTGTTGCCCCATCAGGGCCACGTGTCGTGGGAAGGGCATCTGGCAGGGGCGGTTGCTGGCTGGTGGGTCGCGCGAAGGCATCACGGGAATTGACGGCGGATGCGAAATCGCCGGTGTGCCGGCCCAATTGTTAAATCTGAAATCCGAATCTCGATTCGGATTTGACTCGCGGGGGTGCCAAGCTTCGGGACAACGTTCAGGCCCTGGTAATTCGCTTGCATTGCAGACCGGAACTTGGGACCTTCGACGCACAGTCAAGGCGTTCCAATGAGATCCTTACTCCGGTGCGGGCTGCTGCCATTTTGCACCGAGGAATAATTATGTCCCAGCCAAACCCCAGGCGTGATCCTGACTCTGCTTTAGAAAAGGGACTTCCTTCTTCCGACGGTCTCGCTGACGAAGCAGTGGCCGCCGCGGACACTTCATTTGCACACCAATTGAAAGGCGTGGTGGTCAGTCGTCGCCGTCAGCGCGAACGCGGAACGAAATATCAGCCTCGCCAACGCGTTCATCCGCGGAGGCGTGACCAGCTTTCTCGGCACGTACTGGCCGGTCGGCGATGCTCCGGCGTTGAAATTCAGCAAAACGTTCTATCCCTTGCTGATCCAGGGCAAGACCATCGGCGACGCCGTTCTGGCGGGCCGTCGCGCGGTGAATGAAGGCCGGTCCGTAGATTGGGCTGACTACGTGCTCTTTGGCAGCCCCGATTTCGTTTTGAAGCGTAGCGCATGAAAGCAACCCTCGCCGCGCTTTGCGCCGGTGCACGTGGTAGGACAGCGCGTCTCGCCTGTCCAGGTGCACCTCGACGTTTCGAACATACGGGACGCCTGTCTCACTCTATGAAAACCTCCCAGTTCAAGTTGCAAAACGTTTCGCACTCTATTTGGTCGCTTGTCCTGTCCGCGCTGGTTTTGTCCGGCATTGGATGCCGAACGCACACGCCAAGCGGCCAACTGGCGCGTGTCGCCAAAGATTGGTGTTTGATAATCCGTGCCAGCCAAGTCTTGCCGGTCTATCCGCTCATGGAAGATTTAGTTCCCGGCGATCTGTTCCTTGTCCAGTGGCCAATCGAAGAACAAGTCGCCATCTATGAACGCGATGGCTTCCTGCCGCTCGATCATCATTTGAAGCGGACGCGGCCTGCCGATTACGCGAATCTTTACCTGAGTTCGCACGGCATTGGCGACGGCAAAGCTCTCCCTTATGTCTGGCTGTTTCCCAATGATGGCGAATTGAACAACTCGCTGCTGCGAATGCCGCTCGCCGCTTTCCCCAGCTACACATTCGATGTCAAACGTGGCGGCGGACTCAACCTGGCATTGCCGATCCAAGGCGTGCCGATTGCGCTCAGCTTTCTTCAAGCGAAGTCCGCGAAAGGCAGCGTCATTCTAAAAGATGCGCGCACGCACGGGATCGATGAAGAATCGCTGTTCGATCTGGTTTGCGAGTGGGGACGCGGTCAGAAGGACTTGCTCGCCCAATACGCGCCGCGGCCCGACGCCCGGCAACCGGGACGCACGAACCACACATTTCTGCGCGTCGTCAACCGCGTTTTTCTCGTTCGTCAGGTCAGCGTCAGCATCACCGCCGATGCATCGGTCGGAGGTAAATTGACCGGCGGCGCGGACAAGGATTTCGTTCTCCCATCGTTGACCGAAACAAACTCCGCCGCGAACTACGGCAACTTTCTGAATAACTTGAATGCCAGTGTCGCCCAGGCCGCCATGCCCGGTGGAACGGTGAAGTTCTCGGCGGCATCGAGCCATGCCGTCGCGATGGAAGAACAATTCCCGCGCCCGTTGGTCATCGGTTATTTGGCATTCGATATTCCAATCCTAGCCAATGGCGAGTTGGGCGGAGCAGCCAGCACACTTCGGCGCTTGGAAAGCCCCAATGTCCGCCCGGGGCTAATGCCAGTGACATTTGGCGCAGACGAGAATACGAAGAAGATCCAGGATTGGCGCAGTGTCAATCCCGCGGCCCGACGAACTGAGCTTCTCACTTGGGCGCGGGCAAAAGGCTATCCGTATTCGATTACGACTTACCTGGAATTTGGGGCGCCTTGGCGGCGTCTTCGGAAAGAATTTGTGATGACCGTTCTGGAGAACCATTAACCTCGCTTCGCTATGCCAACAAAACGAACCAAGCGCAAGACCCGCAAAGCCACCACCGCGCGACGCTCATCTCGGACCGCCGCGCCGGCAGTTCGATCTCTTCCACCAGTGACTAACGTTCCGGCCGCCAGCGCCGGCGCCGTTGTCCAAAGTTTCATCGATAATGGCGTTCAGCGCATTCACGTTTTTCCCGATGGGCCGGAAACTTTCACGGTGCAACCGGAATAACGCAAGGATTTCGCTGCTGCCACGATTTGAGTCCCGCCGAAGCCAAGCGGCTTCGGGAAGGAAACTTCGTTCGCTTGCATTCGCGCGATGCGCAAAGACAAGTTCACGTTGAGTGATTGGCGTAAGATGGAGTCAAGCGAAAAACAGCACTTGATTAACCACAAAGACCTCACCGCGTTAAGCCGTTAAATCGTTCAAAGGTTAAATCGCGAGCACGAAGAAGAAACACACCAAGGTCGCGAAGATCGCAAAGAGATTTGGGGATTGTCGAATCTTCGCGTCCTTGGCGGTCTTCTGTTCAAGCACAGGCCAAAAATCTTCGCGAAAATGCAGTGCTTTCACCTATTGCATTGCACAAGATCGCAGAGAAAAAACGTTGAGACAGGAACAACTTCTCGAATGCGCCCAGCTAGCTAACCATCTATAACCATCATAACCATCTCGAACGCATTTGTTTTTCTTCATTTCTTCGTAATTTGTGGCTACAAGTGACGAGTTTTTATGAGCCCCTGTTGCGGACCTAACGGACCTGACACGCGGCCGGCTTCGCGCCGGGATTTCTTGCGTCGCGCGGGCGGCGGATTCGGTATGCTGGCGCTGGCCAGTTTGCTCCATCGCGACGGTTCCTTAATCAGCAGCGTCGGAGGCCGCGGAATTGCCCCATCTGCAAATCCGTTGCTTCCTAAGGCTCCGCATTTTTCGGTCAAAGCCAGGCGAGTCATTTTTCTTTTCATGTCCGGCGGGCCGAGCCATGTGGATTTGTTCGACCCGAAGCCTGACTTGTACCGTCTGGCGGGCCAGCCGATTCCGGAATCATTCGGCACGTTCAAGACGCGCCGCGCCGTTGCGAAAAACAAGTTGCTTGCGCCCGTGCGAGCATTCCGAAAGTACGGCCAGTCCGGGATTGAAGTTTCGGATTTTCTTCCGCACATCGCGACTTGCGCGGATGACATTTGTGTCTTGCGCGGTTGCTACGCTGACAGCGTCACCCATCCTGAATCGGTCTATCAGATGAACACGGGCTCGATCCTGATGGGGCGGCCTAGCCTCGGCGCGTGGGCGACTTACGGTCTCGGGACGGAGAATCAAGACATGCCGGCGTTCGTCGTGATGCCCGATCCGGCCGGCTGGGTCAAAGGCGGCGCGCCGGCCTGGGGCAACGGATACATGCCGGCCGTTTATCAAGGCACGATTCTGCGCGGCGGTGAGTCTCCAATTCTGCATCTCAACACGCCCAAGGACGTAAGCGAAGCGCAGCAACGTTCCACGGTCGAACTGATCAACAAACTGAACCGCGAGGATTTGCGGCCGGGCGAGGAAGATTCGGAACTCGCGGCGCGCATCGCGGCTTATGAATTGGCGTTCCGGATGCAATCTCACGCGCCGGAAGCGGTAGATATTTCTAGAGAGACCGACGCGACCCGGAAACTCTACGGCTTGGACAACAAGACCACGGCTGAGTTTGGACTGCGCTGTTTGCTCGCGCGGCGGTTGATCGAACGCGGAGTCCGCTTCGTTCAGCTGTACTGCGGTGACACGAACGGCTGGGACGGGCATTCGGATGTGGAAGGCAACCACGCCAAACTTTGTGCGCAAAGCGATTTGCCCGTGGCGGGCCTCTTGCGAGATTTGAAATCACGCGGGTTGCTCGATTCGACGCTGGTGATTTGGGGCGGCGAATTTGGCCGGATGCCCATGAGCGAAGGGACGAATGGTCGCGATCACAACCCGCACGGCTTTTGCATGTGGCTCGCGGGCGGCGGCGTCAAAGGAGGCCAAACGATTGGCGGGACGGATGCAGTCGGCCTGCGCGCCGAACATGAGAAAGCGCACGTGCACGATATTCACGCCACGATTCTTCATTTGCTCGGACTCGATCACACGCGGCTCACGTATCGGCATAACGGACGAAACGAACGGCTGACGGACGTCGCCGGAAATGTGATCAAAAAAGCGATCGCGTAAGCAGTCTGGCCGCATTGCACCACGAACCGGAGCGCGGCGTTTACGCCGCTTCTGTGTTCGAAGTTCCTGCGACATTGGCACGACCGCGGTTGGCCGGGCGTGTCACTCCGTGCGCGCAGTCATGCGCCGAATACGCTGCGTTCAGTTCAGTGCAGTTGCGGCGCGCACTGAGTGACGCGCCCGGCCCGAACGACGGCAAAGTGTGCCCATCTCGTGTGTCTCGATTTAGAAGCTGATTCTCGTGCCGGCCGGCAGTGTGGAGCAGCGCACGCGAGCGACGGGACATCCTTGGCGCGTGTCTTAGGAAACGGTTCCTGTTTGCAGTTGTCGGATACGAACGCGCCAGCGCGACAACGCTTTTTTATCGCATCCGAAAACGCGAAATCGCTAGCTCTTATTGACGGACCTGTTGCACGATCAGGTAATCACCGCTCTGCGTGCGGACCCAAGTCCCGCTGAACTGAAAGCCGTTGCCGTTCCAGCTCATTGAGAACGCTGCTTGAGGATTCTCGATCTTCGCGCCGTTGATCTTCGACTCGACGAGTTGGACTGCGTCCGGCAGCGAAAGCGCCGACACTCCCGGATCTCCGATTTGACGACCGCCCGGCAACGCCAGTGGGGCGGGCGAAACGACCACCCATTCGTAAAAGCCAACACTCGGATCAGGAACACCACCATCGCTGTAACTCATCACTTTGGTGTCTGCCGCGAAAGCAAGGCCCGAGTTCGCCGTGAGTTTTTGCAACGCCGCTTCGGGTGTTTTGACCGGCGGCTCGGGGGGAATGGCACGGGCTGCTGGAGCGCTGGACGGACTTTGTTTTGGGGCGGCAGCGGCTGGTTCCTTCTGAGGTGGGGGCACGTCTGGGGCCCGTTTTTGTGCCGTTTCAGCAAACGTCGCTGGCTTCTCTCCTTCCGAGGACGCCTTTTTTTGACAGCCAGCCACAGTCGTGAGGATCACAGCGACTGCCAACAACAACTTGATGAGCGAAACATCTCTCTTCATGACGATCAGGTAAATGATTTGGTTTCCACGATGAGGGAAAGCCTAATTGCCGGTCAGAAGCCCGCGCAAGAAAAACTCGCTGACACCATGTGCGGCGACGTAACGCGGAACGCGGCGTTCACGCTGCAGAACGTTCGCCTGTTTCGAGGCTCCAGGCCATTCCTTTAAGACAAGATGGGTCGGCAGTCTTCTCCCTCTCTTCGCATCCGATGGAAGCGAGGGAGAAGATGGCGTGCGTTCGAGTGTCACGAAGTGCTTAACCGAATGCCCGCGGTTTGAGCAGTTCCGAACTTCGGCAACCGCGGGCGAACCTAACATTTCTGAGGCGTAAACGCTGCGACGCGGGTTGCTTGGCAGGTTCGGCCGCCAGCAGGCCCTACCGTTCGGAAACAAAATTCGCTGCGTCTTCGGTGCTGCCGCTGCCTTTGTACTTGGTCACCTGCGGGTAGGGAAACAACGGACGCGTGCCGATGACTTTTCCATCCTTATCCCTGCGTTCGCCAATGAGCTTGTCGGGCGCTTTGCCTTCTTCTACCCATTTGATCAGGGCCTCGAAATGACCTGTGGGGGTGGGACCAGGGCCTCGGAAACCGTGATTCACGCCCGGCGCCAGAAATAACCTCGCGAATCGCGCGGTCGCTTCTTCCCCGCCCATTTGTTTCTGAAGCCGCTTGTAATAATCGATCGCTCCGTCCGACGTAATCAACTCGTCGGCCAGCCCGTGATAAATGATGACCTTGCCGCCACGATCGCGGAAGCGCGTGAGGTCGGGATTATCCGTTCCAATGACGGCGCCATACTGTTCGACCGATTGCGCAAAGAGAAGTTCGTAACCGGCAGGCGTTAATTTCGTGAAATCCCATTTGGGATCCTGCGCGAGAAAATACCGGAACCAATCCAGCGAGATGCCCAACGGCCGCCCGGTCAATGGCGAACCGGTCGTGCCCGCGAGCGCGGAAAGGTCGGTGCCGCGCGTCAAGCCATACCAAAGCTGCGCGCCATTTTGCGTTCGCGGACCTTCCCAGATTTTGCGAATTACATCGGCATCGGCTTCGGTGAACGTGCTGTCTCCCACTTTCGCGCCGACGAGCGCTTTAGGATCATAATTGCATTTGCCGGGATCATCGATGACGCCATCGGTTACCCCATCCGCGCCGTCGCATGCAGCGATTGCGGCGGCCGCAGCTGCGTCGAGCTTTGCTTTTGGCACAAAATTCTTGGCTGCGAGCATCACCACCTGGGGCCACATTTCGGAAGGAACGAATTTGTGCCAGTTGATGGCCGGACAACCTGAGAGGATTCCGTCGTAATCTTCGGGAAAGCGTTGCGCTTCCATCAACCCCTGGCGGCCACCGGTCGAACCGCCGACGAAGTACGAATAGCGCGGCGCCTTGCCGTAAAATTCCTTGGTCAGGGCCTTTCCGACCACAGTCATTTCGTGAATGCCAAGATAGGCATTGGCGCGAATTGATTGCCAGTTCAGCCGCCCATTCGCATCGAGCGCGAAGCTGCCGCTCCCGCCTTCGTGGCCCGTGTCGGTGGCGCCGGCGGCGAAACCCATGGCTGCGGGACCGCGCAAGCTGTTCGTGCTTCCACCCGAAAAGCCGCCGCCGCCATTGCCGCGAAATCGTCCGTTCCAACTCTGCACCGGCAACGCGATCCAAACTTTGACGCGATCACCCGAAGGCGGATGAGTCACGGTCGCGGTCACACGGCAGGAACCATCCGTCGGATCGATAGTTGCCGAGTCGATGGTCGTGTTGGGAAGCGACACTTTCGTCAGGCTCTCGCAGGGACAAACCGGCGTGGCATCGGGAAAAATCGGTTTAGGACCTTCGGCGCCTTTGGCCGCGACAGCAACCGCAAAGGCTGTGACAACGATGGCGAACCGCTTGGCTTGAACGATGGAAATCGGGTTCATTTGGTTTGAGTTGAGAATTACGTCTTCAGGATCGTCTGGAGAATAGCGGCCGAAGCATGTCAGCAAAGCAAAAAAGGCTGCGGTTGCCGCCGGCGGGCGTCTGGAAGTTGTCGTGGCGCGAGGCGCGCCGCGAGTGCATTTCAAAGAGCATTTGTCCCGGATAGCCCGGCGTTTGAACGCCGGTGAACGGCGACGCGGGGCGTTTGAGTCCCGAACGGGACGGTTGAACCTAAACGCGGCGATTCAAACCACGAAAAACACCAAAGACACGGGTTTGCCGGAAACGCGGCAGCGTTTCCCTACCTATCCGGAAAGCTGTTCGCGAAACGCTATAATAAAACCTCGAAGGTTCTCGTAGCGGCGTCTCGTGAGGCGCCGCCAATTTGAGCTATACCAAATGCGGCGCTCTTACGAGACGCCGCTACGAGCGGTGAAACGTCTCGGTTAATCTACTGTCCGAAGATGCGCACGCGATAGAACTTCGGCCCTGCCCCAACCAGCGAGTCCTCGACGATCGCTTCCGTGTTCGCCGACGAGAAGAACGGCCGGTTGCCGGCCACGTCGAGCGGCTGCCAGGACAATGGATCAGACAGGTCCGTCGTCGTTTGCACTTCAAAGCCGCGTCCGGCGATTTGCGGAAAACGGATTTGCACCGCGCCGTTCCGGACTTGCGCCGAAACTTTCCAAGGCTCCGACTTCACCGAGGGATTGGAGCCAAGCAGAAACTCGAGATAATTGGCCGAGCCATCGCCATCAGGATCAGCGCTGGCAGCAGCTTGCGGCAGTTGCGCATCGTTGAATTGCGCGATTTGCCAATCGGCAAAACTCTGCAATGCGGTGGCATCCTTCGTGATCCATTCGCTAAGCAATTGAACGGCGTTGGTGTCCACCACGGTGGTGCTGATCGGCGGCATCTGCTGTTGTCCTCGCTTGGCGATCCGCTGAAGCAACATTGACCGTTCGGGCGAGCCAGGCCGAACGATTCGGTTCTCGTCGCTGGCGCCGGCATTGTTCAGCCGCCCGTTGATCAATCCCGCCTCGGTCGTCGGTGTGGCCAGGCGCGCGTCGAACGAAGCCGTCGTTGGTCCACCGGGTTGGTGACAATTCGCGCAATTCACCGCGAGGTAAGAACGGACGCGCGTTTCCAAACTTGCCGCGCGATTCGTCGCTCCGGCATGCGCGCGCAATGTGTGAATCCCCGCTATGTTTGTGGTGAAGTAACCGGCCTGACTGAGCGCGCGAATTTGATTGGCCGTGGCGCCGCCGTAATCGAAGCCGCGATTGAGTTGCGCTGTGTTGAAACCGAGCGCGAGGCCTCCAGCGCTCGTGTGACAAGTAACGCATTCGGTCCGGCTTGGATAATGCCAGACTTGCGTCCGGACGACGCCGCCATCGTGAATCACAAAAGTCTCGTCCAATCCCTCTTCCGGAACGAGTGTCGCGTTTTGTTGCGCATCGTCCCAGCGGTAGGTGACGCCGTACACGTCGTTCGAATTGCGAACGATGAAACGCGTCTCGAGCCGCCGCCGCGACTCCGGGACGCCGTTCGTCAGTTCGAGTTCAAAATGTTTGATCCACACCGCGCCGCTCGGAAATGACCAATTGCCATCACGGCTGAAACCAATCGTGGCTTTCAAATCCGGAACGGAAAACCAACGCCGTTTGTGCGCGTTGTCCGACCAGAAGGGAACGTTCAGATCGTAAGCCACAATTCCCGGATTCACTTTCAAGCTGGCGAGATCGCTGAACGCGCCGGTGTCCGCCAGCGTGGGCGGCAGCGGCGTTCCGACGGGTGTGGTGTTGTAATTTACGCGCATGACCTGGCCGCTCAAACGCGCGACAAGCACGTCACCATTACGAGGGTCGGCGCCGAACCCGGCTGGATTCGCCGCGCCGCCAATCCGATGGGATGGCACGACGTTGGTCCCGTTGTAACGAAGCGTCCAAATATTCCCGGATTCGTAGTCGCCGAAAACGTAGGCCCCAAAAAGTTGAGGCAGCCTTTGACCGCGATAAACGACACCGCCCGTGATCGAATTCCCGCGGACTGGACCGGAGCCGTGCGCGTACTCGTGAATCGGATTGATCACCGTTACTCCGGCTGGACGCGCGCGAAAACCGTTATGCAACCCGTCGCGATAAACCCAGCCGTAATTGCCGCCCTTGACGACAATGTTCAGTTCTTCCCAGGCGTCTTGCCCAACGTCGGCGACGTAAAGCAGCCCAGTCGGACGATCGAAAGTCATTCGCCACGGATTGCGGAATCCGATCGCATAAAATTCCGTGCGCACACTTTCCGGATTGACAGACTGGCCGTTGAACGAAGTCGCGCCGACGTACGGGTTGTCCGCGGGCACAAAGTAATTCGTGGTCGCGGCTCGATGTGTGTTCGGCAGGAGATTGCCGGGCCGTTTGTCCACATCGATGCGGAGAATGGCGGAGAAAAAGTTCCTGGTAATCGTCTGGCTGTTGCGCGCGCCATCATACTGCGGCCCCTCATCGCCCACCGAAGCGTACAGGTAACCATCTGGACCAAAGTGCAGATCGCCTCCGTTGTGATTGTCAGCGGTATCAAATTGCGTGATCAGCGGAAGTTCCGTGTTGGTCAAAGCATGGCTGGGATTTGCCGGCGAAGTTTCGAAGCGTGAAATACGCTGGTGACGTCCGTTGCCTTGGGATGTGTTCAGATTGCGCGACGCGAAGACATAAAAGTAACGGTTCGTCGCGTAACCTGGATGAAAGGCCAAGCCGAGCAAGCCACACTCACCTTCGGCTGCGACCGTCAACCGCATGAAGACCGTCCGATTCGGAGCGGCCAGATTGGTGATGACAACGATGCTTCCGCCTTTCTCCAAAATGAACAGCCGGTTGGTCTCGCCCGGAGGGGAGGCGATGCCAAGCGGCTGACTGAAACTCATTCCAGGAAACGCGTTGGTCAACGAGTACCCAAACTGCGGCGGCGACGAAGGCAATTGGAGCGTGGTATTGGCGACGCGAACAATAGGGGAAACGGTCTCCGAGGAGGATGCACCGTAGCCATTGGCCAACGCCGAAATCGCGCAGACAACCGAGGCAACTGTTTGAATCCAAGTTTTCATACACGTTCGATGCCTATCCGTCCGATTAGAGGGAGAGGCAAGTAATTCTGTAGCGCTTCTGATTTCCGGATCGATTTTGCGGTTCTGCAGCCTAAAGGCTGCGTTCCTGCATGACATTACTGCTGCGCTTTTGCTTTTCGGTAGAACTGCCGGACGCGCGCCATTTGGTCCTCCAACTCCACCAAGCCAAGCGAGCGAACCATTTCGCCGATGGAGGTTTTGGGATCGTTTGACCAGAAGATGCCGCGATCCTCGTCTTCGTAATAATGGAAGCCAACTTTGTCGCCGTAAGCTTTGCGGAGCGCTTCGCCATTGCGCAAATTCGAACTCCACGGCAAAAGCGCGTAACTGAGGTCGAGTTCGCGGACGAGGATGCTTTGCGGCGGCTTAATCTGCGCAGTGATCTTGCCGGTGGGTTCGAAGATCGAAGCGTTATGCCGCCAGGTGCTCGAGACAATGTAACAGCGACCTTCGACCGCACGCCACGTGGGCTGCGAAGTTTGGGGCGATTGAGTTGGCCAAGCGATCAGTTCCGCGCCGCGCCGCGCCAGTTCGGCCCAACCGTCGTCGAATTCCATGTCATAACAGATTTGGATTCCGAGTTTGCCGAAATCGCAGTTGAACACCGGGAACTCATGGCCGGGAGTCGCCCCACCTTCCATTGTTTCGCGCTCGAACGAAACGACTAGATGCACTTTGCGGTACGTTCCGACTACTTCGCCTTTGCGTCCCACGAGGACCGCGGCATTCGAACATAATTTCTTTTCTTTCGAGTCGAGCAAATAGGTTGGAACCAGAATATAACAGGCGTGTTCACGCGCTTTGCGCGCGAATACGTCATGGACTGGCCCTTCTAGAGGAACGGAGCAGGCCAAGGCATCGCCAGTCGCTTCGCCCGTGATGGCAACCTCCGGTAAGATGGCGAGATCGAGGCCGCGAGCGTATTTGGTTTTGGCATGAGCCGCCATTTCGTCGACCAATCCGGCGAGTTGAGCGAGCCGTTTTTCCAAACCGGGATGCTGGACCCAAAACGATTGCATGGCCGCGCCAACGATTACTTTGCGAGGAGGACTGTTCGAAGTGGTTTTGGTTCCCTCCAGGGCGCCGGCGGCGAACGTAGATGCAGGATCGAGAGCGGCTACACTGCTCATCGTTGCCAGAAAAGTTCGTCGATTCATATGGATGTTCGTTTGTCCGAGGTTTGTATTTGACGAGCTTTCTTATCATCCGCTCGCGTGATTTCGCCAAGAGAATTCAGGGAGAAGGCTGCTATCGCGTAGGACTGAGTACGCCTACTCAATCACGCCGCCGCCCAGGCAGATCTCGCCATCGTAAAAAATCGCCGATTGGCCGGGGGCGATGCCTTGATCCTTTTCGCCGAGGACAACTTCCCAACGTTTCTCGCCGAGAGAGCGGATTTGGCATTCGGCGAGATGAGGGCTGTGGCGGATTTTCGTTTGCAGAGAGGTTTGGGTTGGTTCGCCTGAAATCCAGTGGACTGGACTAACCGTCAACTGCTGTTGCGCGTGCTTCAAATAGCTGTCCGAGTGCGATACGAAAACGCGATTCAAAGCGATGTCTTTCTTAACGACGTACCACGGGCCGCCGCTGAGACCGAGCCCTTTGCGCTGGCCAATCGTGTAGAACCAATAGCCTTGATGGCCCGCCAATTTTTGGCCGGTCTCGAGTTCGATGAGGTCCCCCTTGCATTCGCCCAAGTGATAGCGAATAAACTCGGGATATTTGATCTTGCCAAGGAAACAGATGCCTTGGCTGTCCTTTCGGTCCTGATTGGGCAAGTCCAGTTCGTGCGCGAGTTTTCGGACCTGACGTTTCGTCAGATGTCCAATCGGAAACCAAAGGCGACGCAGTTGGTCCTGGTTGAGCGACGAAAGAAAATAAGTTTGGTCTTTTACGGGATCGGGCGAGCGCTTTAAAAGAAATGTTCCGTCGCGTCCCTCGATCTGCGCGTAATGGCCCGTTGCGATCTTGTCAAAGCTCGGATCGATCTTCTCGAAGAAAAGTCCGAACTTGATGCGCTCGTTGCAGAGGATGTCCGGACTGGGCGTGCGGCCGGCCCGAAGCTCATCCAGCACATGCGCGACGATCTTTTCCTGATATTCCGTCTGTAGAGAGACAACCTCGATCGGAACCCTGGCTTGCTCGCAGACGGCTCGCGCATATTTCAAGTCCTCTTCCCAGGGACAACTTCCGAGGTAAGAGAGTTCATCCTCGAGCCATATCTTCAAATAGAACGCAGTGATGTCCCTGTGCCCTTCCGCTTGAGCGAGCCGAAGGGCCACCGAGCTGTCCACGCCGCCTGATAATAGGACTGCGATCTTCATGAAGCGATTAATGCCTCCACAAGATTCGAGGGGAAAATGCCTGTGTCAAGAAAGGGTCCGGATGCCAGCGGTCTCTCGATCAACCAGCCTATGGAATCATTTTAAGGCCTCTCTCTTTGCACCAGCGACGCTGGTCGGTGTCGGCGCCCCAGTTTGCCAAAACACCTTTTACGTCCCGGTTCGGATGCAAGTCTTGCGCCCAGGTGACTTTGTCGTCTAGATCATCAATGTCGTCGAAGTCCGCCGCGCTCTTGACTTCGAAGACAATGATCTCATTTCCAACCTCGATGATATCTACTTCCTTTCGTTTTCCAGGCCGGAAAGCGACACCCTGTGTGTCCTCTAAAACTTGGCGGAGTTTCACGTGACCGGGCTTGATGTCGCTTCGACCGAGTCCATAACAAAACGCCGTCGCAACGACGTCTTGCCAACGGTGGCCTGTATGAGGCTGAAAGATATTTGCGTTCAGCTCCAGCCAATTCCGAAAACCTCTGACCTCCCAAATAACGTCTGCGAGTGTTTGTTCGATCCTTTGGTCGATCTCTTCAGTCGTCACGCCTTCACACTAGGCAAACTTAACTGAAAAGCAACTTTCCCTTGCCTTCGTTTCATGGACTGCTAAAACCGTCTTTCCCATGAACCACCGCCAACGCAGCGTCCACCGTGGCTTTGGAGCGTTCACCTTGATCGAATTGCTCGTCGTCATTGCCATCATCGCGATTCTCGCCGGAATGTTGTTGCCCGCGTTGAGCCGGGCGAAAACGAAGGCCCAGCGCGTTTCTTGCCTGAACAACCTCAAGACGCAGAGTTTGGCCTTCCTCATGTACGCCGACGACTTCGGTGACAAATTCCCCACGGCAGACCAAACGACCGCTTGGAAGCTGGACGCACTCTACGTGATGAGCAAGGACCAAGGTTTGACGTTGCTCAGTTATGGAATGGAAGGCGGTCGCATTCGCAAGAGCGCGGCCGAGTTCGAGCAGGAAATCAAGAAGGCCGGCCTCCCGACGGCTTGGAAATGTCCTTCGCGCAAGGATAGTCCGCGCTTGTTCGATGAAAAGGGGCTGCTGCACGTCGATCAATACATGTTGCTGGCGGGACTTTCGGGGACGCGGTTTAAAGGCACGAACTCGCCCGCGAAGTCCACCGATGCGATGGGTCCGTTGACGGCGGATCACACCATGGTGGTCCCAACGCAGAAAGCCTGGACGTCGAATCATGGGAAGAAAGGTCCGGTCCCGGCGCTTGGGCAAGTGAATGCTTCGAATGAACCGGCTGGCCACAATCAATCCTACAGCGACGGCCATGCGGAGTGGATCACAGAAAAACGTTTCGCGCGCGCAACACCCGCTACCGCGTATCCAAAGGCCTTATGGATTTCCGGCTGGCCATGGGATTGGGCTTGGGTCGAGTAGGGGCGGGAGTTTCGGACATCGATTAAACAAATCCTTTGCTTCGACCCATCGCGCTCGGTACGTTTGGTGGCAACCAAACTCCAACGCGATGAAATTAGCGACTGCTCCTCTCAAATTCTCCTGGCCTGCCCTTTTGCTTTTCGCTGGCAGCCAAACGGAACTGATTCAACATGTCGGACCGCTCGAAACCGGAGGGCATCTCACAGCGACTCACCAATTGCTCCGTCCCGCCTGCCAATCAGTTGAATTGGGAGGACGGCCCGTTGATCTCGTCCTCGCGCCGAATGGGCGGACAGTTTACGTGAAGGACAATCGCGGATTGGTTGTGATCGACGCTGAAACCTGGAAAGTTCGCCAGGAACTGAAATTCCCTCAGGGCGGGGGTTCCACGCATGGTCTTGCCGTGACCCGCGATGGTTCACGCCTTTTCGCCTCCACTGCGCAGAATGCCCTTTGGGAAGCTAATATGGCAGCCGACGGCAAAGTCGTTTGGGGAAAGAAGATCGTGCTTCCGGGGTTCGGCAATTCGACCAACGTTCACGTCGGGGGGATCGGATTGTCGCGCGACGAAACGAAAGCTTACGTCTGCTTGTCGCGAAGGAACAGCCTGGCTGTCGTCGACTTGGGATCGACAAATCTGTTGCGAGAGATTCCCGTCGGAGTCGCCCCCTTTGATGTGGTTGTTCAAACGCATCCAGGTTCCGGAGAGGTTCTTTACGTTTCGAATTGGGGTGGTCGCTTGCCAAAAACGGGTGAAAAAACCGCGAAGTTGATTTTCGGACCCGACCATGACGATGATGATGACTGAGGCTAAGTGTCGGGCAAATGACCGCTAGATTTGCTTTGGCTTTGGATAGACTTCGCGGATTGGTTGGTTCGATGAACGCGCAGGACGCGACGTTACGAGTACTTCTGAAACGGGCATTTGGCGAAGATTTGGATCGCGTGTCCGATGCCATTCGCAGAATTGAACGCGATCATGACGCGCCGTTGGCAGCGATCCTCTGGGCTTTCTTCTGGATTCGGCAAGGAGAACTGTTTCTGGCGCGTCGCGAACTGGAAGCCATCGCGAATTCCTCCAAAGCCGCATCCCTGTGGGGAGGTATTGCTGTCGTGATGCTTGGTGAACTCTGCATCGAATCGGGCGCAACGCGGACAGGACTCCGATTGATTCAGCGCGGTGAACGAATCCTTGGCACGCCGGCTTAGAAGGTCCGGTTGAGCAACAGGGGCATTGCTGTCGCTTGTGCTTCCTAAATGAAAGCACCCAACATTGGGGCACTGCTATAGAGCGCGGATGTGGGCATCCGCGCTCCGATTACCGCGCCGGAGGCTGTCCCAATCTGACTTGTTTCGATTTAGTTAAGTTTCTAGGTGGGCCTGAAGGCGGTTGCGGACTTGCTCAGAGAATTCGGACAGTTACTGCGGTTGCGTGAGCGCGCTGTCGGCGGCGGTCGCTCACGAGAACGGCAGCCGCCCGCTACTTTGATGCGTCGAGCAATTTTTGATAAACCGAGCGCGCGGCGGCCAATTGAATCTCAATGTGTGATCGGCCAGTATGCATTCGGTCGCGTCGGCGAAGCACGGTTTCAAGACGATTGATCCACGCCAGAAAATACTCCGCGTCCGCTGTGTGATTCGGGGGACGATTCTTGACGTTGATGAAGATCGGATTTGTATGTGCCCAGAGTCCGCCCACCGGCAAGTAAGGTGGCGAGGGCCCGGCGGCACGCAATGCAATCCAACTGGTCGCCTCAATTCCAAGCTCCCTATCAAAGGAAGCTCCCAGCCGGTTGTCCTGCAGCTTCCCTGCGTCCAGAACTTCGCCGTTTTGGATGAGTTCGAGTTTGTCCAATGGAAATTGAGATATTACCCGGCCTCGAATACGAACTGGACGAGCCGCGTCAAGCTCGATGGTTTCGCCGATTTCCCTTCCATCCACAGATAATTCGATCATAGGCCCATTGCTCACGAACGAACGTCCTTTGCGCTGACCGTCCACCCAACCTCGATAAGAAAGACCGTCTGGCAATTTCACATAGGCGCGGCCCCAACCCGGCGGATAGCTCGCAATGCGATTTAGAAAACAATCCGTTCCCGCAGCGGCCGACACACGAAAACCGCAGTTCAGCAAGCGATACCAAAGCTTGACCGACGCGTTGTAGCCGAAGCCCATCACATCCATGGTGTCAATCCGGCCCAATGCTGCATCGACGGGCAAACCTTTGGCAGAGTAAGGATGATTGTAGAGATCGTCCGGGTTGCTGGCAGGGTGCGTATAGCTGACGGCACTGCCTTGATGGCGGGTCCGTTCGGCAATATCTGCATTGGTCGGTATGTCCCATGGATTTGTGGTGTCTTGAAAACCCGTGAAGATCGGTTCCACGAGTCGAGGCAGGTCAATCAGGGTCATGTGCCCCCAGATCGTGCTGCGAAACTCTTCATTCCAGTAAAGGATTGTTCCCGGCTTCGATTGACTGTCTGGACCGCCCAGAAAAAATTGCCGATCAAAGACGCCATCGCCGTCCGAATTTGCGACCATGATATTGCAGACGTTCAAGTCTTCACCTTCACACTGGTCAAGCATGAGGCGAGGATTGAGAAACCAAGCGCCGTAACCGTAGTTGCCATGAATATGGTTCTCGCCCGAAAACCAGCGTCGCGCCGCGGCATCAGTCCAGCGTTCCATCGAAATTTCAAGCGCCGCCGCTTGTTCCGGTTTCACTTCAACCTCTTGTTGGAGCACGCTATATTCCGGGCCGCGCAACGCGTGAAGCTCATAAACACCTGCGGGCAATTCGATTGCCGTTTCACCCCGCCAATAGAAAGAGAGCCGGCCGCCCAACACACGATAAAGCGCTCCGGGCGGCGCATGAAATTTGCCGCCCTTGCGTTTCAGCGAAACACGCGCGACGATTGGCTCGCCGCGTTGCTTGTCCGTAAATTTGAGCTGAAGCTGGCCGGTTGGCTGGCGGAAATCGATGCGCTCAGACGCCAACAAACGGCTTTCGCCAGACGACAATTCACGACGCACGATGGCCGTTGCGCCATGATGATTTTCAGTGTGAATGAGCGTTCGCCCCTCCAGGCTGATGCTTGGCCAATCCTCATCCGCTTGACCGGACGTAAGCTTGCGCGCGTCGCGCAACGCATTTTCTACAGAAATGTGCCAAATATCATTGTGTGGTGTGCCGCGATCCGTAACGGCATAGACGCCGCGTCCGGTCGCGTCGCTATGGAGACCGTAAATTCGCGAAGGCCAGCGGACGATTCTTTCAGCTTCGCCTCCGTCGCTCGGAACTTTCCAAAGATCGGCTTGCGGGCCGTCGTTGCCGGATTGTTCGCCCGGCCGGTCTTGGTGCTGGGCAAAAATAATCAAGCGGCCGTCAGCCGAAAGACAGAACGGTCCGCGCACGGGGCCAACATCGCCTGGTCGAATCTCGACCGGCTTAAGCGTGCCGCTTTCGAGATCATGCCAAGCAATCGTGTTGGGTGGCGCTGTTATGCTGAAGCGTCCGAGCAAACGCCGCCCGTCGGGATGAAAGAACATTCGACCCTCTGCGCGGACCGCGGCAGGTAATTTGACCCGGACACCTTCCTTCGAGTCCATCAATTGCAACTGTCCGCCGAAGAAATTGGCTGAATTTATGAAAGCAATCTTGGTCGCATCGGGTGACCACGCGGGTTCCAAATCAAACCCTTCGCCGCCGGACAGAACGGTGAGAGCGCCGCCGGCCGAGGGCAAACGACAAATCGCCCCTTGATAAGAAAGCGCAATCCATTTTCCGTCCGGTGAAAGGCGCGGTTGAACTGGGCCGAAAGCGGCGCGGCTGGGCGAATGTTCGGCTGCTTGGTTACCCGCTGGCGCCGGCTGGGCGGTGGAAGTGATTGCCGCTAACAAAGTCGCAGCGATGAAGGAGTTCGCGTTCATAACGGATTCTGTTTGGTTGGTTCAGCGACATCGGAATTCCACTGATTTTTATCTCGAAACACACCGTTCGGCCAAGTAAAAGCAGGCTGTGATCCGCAAGCTTCTTACGCCGATGCAGCGAGGCTTCCGCCAAGCTAGACTCACGATTGCAAGTCCGAGCGCGATCCCTCCCCATGAACCTCCTGGCAGCACAGGGCGTCTCGCCTGTCCAGCCCCTGCGGACGCCAAAAGCAGGACAGGCGGGACGCGCTGTCCTGCCACGTTCATGGGGCGCAATGCACTCCATACGGCCCTGGCGTTTTTAGTCGCCACTCTTCCAGCAGTCGCCGCCTCTTTACCCAACGTCGTCATGATTGTCTCCGATGACCAAGGCTGGACCGATTTTGGCTTTATGGGACATCCCGTGATCAAGACGCCGCACTTGGACAAGCTTGCGTCGGAGAGCGCGGTCTTCCCAAACGGTTATGTGCCGACTTCACTTTGCCGGGCGAGTCTCGCAACGTTGCTGACCGGCCTTTACGCAAGCCAGCACAAGATTTGTTGCAATGATCCGCCCGAAGGCGTGGCGCGCGAGGCGATGCACCCGTTTATCCGAAATGCGCCAACGGCGCCGCGACTGTTGCAACAATTGGGCTATCGCAGCTTGCAAACCGGCAAGTTCTGGGAAGGTCATTTTTCCAATGGCGGTTTCACGCATGGCATGACCGAAAAAGGGCGCCACGGCGACACAGGGCTCGCGATCGGCCGCCAAACCATGCAGCCGATCTTCGACTTTATCGAAGCTGGCGGTTCGCAGCCGTTCTTTGTTTGGTATGCGCCAATGATGCCGCACGATCCGCACACACCGCCGGAACGCTTGCTCAAGAAGTACCTCCTCGAAGGCCGGAGCGAAAGGCTGGCGAAGTATTGGGCGATGTGCGAATGGTTCGACGAAACCTGCGGCGAATTACTCGGCTGGCTCGATCGGAAAGGTCTCCGCGATAACACGCTGATTGTGTTTGTGGTGGACAACGGGTGGATTCAAGAGACCGGGCCGCGACAAACGACCCGCGGTTGGTTTGCTCCCAAAAGCAAGTTGTCACCGTACGATGGCGGTTTGCGGACGCCCGTGATGCTGCGTTGGCCTGGGCGCATCAAGCCGGCCAAGCACAGCGATCTAGTTTCGACCATCGACATCGCACCATCGATTCTCGCTGCTTGCGGACTCAAAAAGCCCGAGGCGACGCCGGGCGCGAGCTTGCTCGACGTTGCGCTGGGAAAAGGCCGGCTGGAGCGCGATGCTGTCTTCGGTGAGATTTATCTGCACACGTCGGTTGATATCGATAAGCCGGCATTAAATCTGACGCACCGTTGGGTGCGGGAAAAAGATTGGAAATTGATCACGTTTGGAAACCAAACCATCAAGCCAGAATTATATCACCTCGTTCCCGATCCGTTTGAGACCAACAATCTGGCCAGCCGCGAACCGCAGCGGGTCCAGCATTTGGCCGGGCTAATCGAGAAATCAACGCTCGCAACTCTGGCCCGGACAACATCCGAGCTGAGCGCATCACCCGCCGATAACCAACGCAACGGAACGCGCGGGGAGATCACTGCCACAATCACGCGGTCAAAAACTTTTCCGCACCGCATTTGGGCAGCTTGTGATTTTGAAGGGACAACACCTGATTACGGATGGTTCGGGCCGGCGGAAACAAACAATATTCCTAGATATCCTGGCAACCGCACGGCTCTCGGTGTCGGCGCCAAACCTTACCAAAACCTCAGCGCACTCATGACCGGCATCAATCCTGTTCCCGGACCGCGCATGGGGAAGGTCAACCACCTGTACGTTCGCTACTTTCTCCAGGGGACAAACCAAGCAACTTTTCAGCACTTCAGCCTAACACGAGAAGACAACAATCACGTTAAGGTCTCCGGTCTTGCCGAAGGAAAATGGTCCGAAGTCACGATGAATCTTACACGTGACGCGCGCCGTAACGACGGCAGCCCGGAAGCTTTCCAGGAAGGCGAACGAATGGACGACTTCAAAGTATTCGTCGGAAAGCCCGCCGATGCGCAGAGGTGCGAACTGTTTATCGACGATGTGATTTTCTTCGCCGAAGACGCGAGTTTGGCGCCCGAGAACGAGCCGTTCCCGAACCGCGTGATTCTGCTTGCCGCCTTTGACACGGGTCCCAAAGAAAAATACTGGCCTGGAGATTTTGAGATCGTCGAATCTAGTTTGCCTGCCGGATCGTCCTGGCGCGCGGCGCGAGCCATTCCGAGGAAGGATGGGAAAGGCAAGTTGATCAGTCTGCCCATCGCGCCACCTCGGCCCGTCGGCGCCCACACTAAGTTGCGGTTTCGCTATCACCTCACTGGAACGTCGAAGATGACCGTGCAGATATTCGACGCCACGGTGCAAGACAACCGGCACATCAATCTGACCGGACTGCAAGAAAGCGCATGGACAACAGTCTATCTCGACTTCTCAAAAGATTCACGGCGCAATGACGGAAGTCCTAACTCTCCATTTTCGCCAGGCAACTTAGTGGACGACATTTTCTTCTTCCCGTCCGCAGATAATGGGACACGCGAGGTAAATCTGTTAATTGATGAGGTGGTGCTTTATGACGCAGGGCAGCCATAAGTCGGCGCAATCAGTCGCCAATTCACACCGACCGGTAAGGATTGATTCCACTCCAATGCCTTTCGGTAATTCGAAGCCATTTGGCAAATGGTTGTCCCGGAGGGACAGCGCGAAAATAGCCCGGCGTTTCAACGCCGGGCTATTGTCATTCAGTCCCTCCGGGACAAATGCTCTTTGAATTACCGAAAGGCTTGGGCGGCTTTTGTGGTACGGACGCTATTACTCGTCGTCGCGGCGAAAGGGGCGTTTGCCCAATCGAGCGTTCAGTACATCCAGCCGAATTCAATGACCGGAAGCTCAATGGCGGCAGTGGTGAATAACCTTGCTCTGGCACATACTGCGCAGCTCCTGCCCCTCGATGAAACCGGTACTGTGGTCAGCCACGACGACACCGCGAAGCAAATAGAAATGACTCTCGCCAATATCGAACGCGCGTTAGTGGCAGCAAAATCAGGACTCGATCAAATCGTCAAAATCAACGTTTACCTCGCGCAAGCTGATGCCGCCGCGGATGTGCAACGGCTCTTCGCGCGGCGATTTGCCGGCAACACTAAGCCAGCGGTGAGTTTTGTCGTGAGCGCTCTCGCTCATCCCGATGCACGAGTGGCAATGGATGCAATTGCCGCTACGCCAATGGGCGTAAGTGAGAACTCTGTTGAACGGCTTCGCTCCGCCGGATTGTCCGGTTCATCCTTGCGGTCTCATGTGGCCATCTTGCCTGCAAAGCCATCAGTCTTTGTCTCGGGACAAGCTGAAAATGGCGGCCTCGCCAGCGCGACTCGCAAGTCGTTGGAAAGTTTGCAACGAACGTTGTTGCATCTTGGATTGAAGAAATCGGATATCGCCCAGCTCAAGACGTTCCTCACACCGATGCGCGATGTCGCCATCGTCGAAAACGAAATCCAACGCTTCTTCGATAAGGAGACGATTCCTCCAATAGCTCACGTCGAGTGGGTTGGCAGCACACCTATAGAAATTGAATTAGTTGTCTCTGCAGCATCGAATCCGGGACTTTCGAAAGAACCCGTGAAGTTCGTCACGCCGCCGGGACTGACCGCATCGCCCCTCTACAGTCGAGTGACCCGAGTCAATTCGGACAAGCTCATTTTCATCTCGGGCTTGTACGGAATGACACCGGATGATCCGGACGCCCAAGTCCGCGAAGTCTTCGCTTCTCTAGGGGACCTGCTGAAAAAGACCGGCAGCGACTTCAGGCATCTCGTGAAAGCGACCTATTACGTCTCGGACGATCCAACCAGCACCAAACTCAATCAGCTTCGGCCAGATTACTACGATCCGAAACGTCCGCCAGCTGCATCCAAAGCGATGGTGCGCGGCGTCGGCATGCCGGGAAGGAGCATTACGTTGGATATGATCGCTGTGCCTGGGCCGCAAGTTGCGCCTGCCGACAACAAGACGCGGTCGCAAGCCTCCAGTCCCGAACCCGCCGCCGCCGCTTCCCGAGGACAAGCTGACAACCTTTCGAACCTAACCTCGCGCGCCGCGAACGGCGAAGCGGAGGCCCAATATCAACTAGCCAAGAAGTATCAGACAGGCGAGGGCGTGAACGTCGATCAACCCGAAGCTGTCAAGTGGTTCCGCAAAGCGGCCGAACAAGGCCACGCGAAGGCTCAAACGAACCTCGGCGCAAGTTACGCTTTAGGCGAAGGCGTGTCTCCGGACCAAGCTGAAACGCGGCGTTGGTTCCTGAAGGCGGCCGATCAGGGCGAAGTGAATGCCCAGACGAATCTCGGCATTATCTATTATGCCGGTGAGGGCGTGCCAAAGGATTTCGCGGAAGCTTACAAGTGGTTCCGACGAGCCGCGGAACAAGGGAATGTAGAGGCGCAATCGCACCTCGGCGGATTGTATTACTCGGGACACGGCGTTCGTCAGGACCTTGCGGAGGCGCTCAAGTGGCTTCGCAAGGGCGCCGAGGCGGGCAACGCACCAGCGCAGCGGACGCTCGGCGTCATGTATGTCAATGGCGAAGGCGTAACTCAGGATTATGCCCAAGCGCTCGAATGGTCTCGGCAAGCCGCCGGCAAGGAAGATGAGCAAGCGCAGCGGCGGGCCGACGAATTCCAGAAACGGAAGGCGCCGTGACACCTCAGCGATTCCCGCCGGAATTCGTTTCATCATGTTTCCGATGCCTTGAAAAGAATCTCCTTCACCACGGGTCTTGCCATTTGTGAATTTCAGCATGCCCGTCGTGGAACGCAATTCCGCATGCGCCATTATCAGAGCTCGCCGGATAATCAATGATGATCGCGTCTGGACCCGTCCGGTCGCATTTCACGGCCATATCTCGATTGTTGATGCTATCCGGAAGTTCATCGGCAAATACCCAAAGCTGGCTGGGCGCCGGATTGACAATATCAGATTGCTTGAGAAAGCGTCGAACGGCCGGCGCGCCGAGCCACCACCGATACAGTTCCCAGGGCAAGCCATCGTCGCCGAGAGCCGCATTCATCGCAACACTCCGGACCCGCGGATACACTTGGCCGCCGATTCTGACTGTGCTTCGATCGGCCGGGCACTTGTAGAGAGCGGGCGATTGCGTGTAAGGCGCCAGCCTGGCGAATCTTGGATCGGGAAGGTAATTGATATTGGTGTTGTCGCGATTTGCGCCGTCGAAGTCCAGACCCCCGCTCACCCACGAGACATACGGGACCAACCTGTCCTCGTGCTCCTCGCTGTAGGTGAGATTGGCGAACTGAAGTTGCCGGAGATTATGGAGACAACGGATGCCTTGCGCTTTGTTTTTAGCTTTGTTCAGCGCGGGGAGGAGCATTCCGGCGAGGAGCCCGACGATGGCCGCGACAATCAACAGTTCAATCAACGTGAAGGCAGCACCGTCGCGGCACGGTTTGGCACGCCCAGCCAATGAGTCACGCTGTGTCATTGAGCTTTCTTCAAGAACGACCCGAGAATTGGTCCGGCATTTCGACCGAAGGCAGATCAACGCTGATTGGGGATTCTTAACTGCCAGGAATGCGCTGAAGGCGCAAGGGAAAACCGTAGGGGAGAGCGCCGAGGTAACGCAGAGTTTCGATCCGAAAGCGTCCAAGCTGGCCTCATTGGAAGGGCTAAAATTGCGGTCGCCGATCTGACGCCGAATTGTGAGCGCGCGCTCACAACTGGGCAAACTGGCGCAGTTTACGATTTCTGCTGACGGACCAAACGCGCCACAGTCACCGAAGTCCCGGTCGCTTGAGCGGAGGCTTGTAACCCAGATGCCAGTAAAGCTGCCAAAGCCGATCCAGTTTGACGAGTTCACCGTGTCCGTCGAAGAACGAAACATTAACCGCTCCCGGCAACGGTTTGTTCTGCGGCCAATTCCTCGGCAACCGCGCAGGTCTGCTTCCATGTCTTGGAATGGCCACAATGCTCATCCTTCCGGATCCTCCCCAATCTCCGGTAAGATCTAACGGAGTTGGGTCGGTTGCATGCGGAGAAACCTGGTGCCAGGCGCCATCCGCTAAGAGCGGAGTTTGCATGGGTTCCAGCACTTGATCTTCCGTGAGGAAAGACCCGGTCCTCGGCTTTTGCTGCGGAACATTCGGATCATGCTGGCGGAAGGAAGCGTCAATAAAGTACCAGTTGATCGCATAACTCCCTGCGCGATTGGTTTGGCTGAACCAGGTCGTTTTCGGACTTCCGTTTCCCACGGTAAGTAACCCCCACTGCCAAGCTTGTTCCGCTGGATTCCTTCGCCACCAACTGTTTGTCGGCGCTGCCGGACAAATCCAAACTGACCCGGGCTGGCCGACATCATCCCAAAAGTTGAGGAACTTTGCGGGTCAGCCAGCCGTCCGTTTAACTCATCGATACGCATCCGGATGCTCATGTTTACCTGGCGTTGATGACTCACGCAGGCGGCTAAGTGGCTCTTACGCTTGGCCGAGACCAGCGCCGGAAGCAAGAGTGCGGCGAGAATCGCGATAATGGCCACGACGATCAGCAACTCGATCAACGTGAATGCCTCCGGAAAACTGGCGCGACAGTCAACTCGACGTGCTGGGGCATGCGCATCCCGTTTACTCATTCGCCTGCTTCAACGCAATTCGATTCCTCCCACAAGTGCAGAAGACGGGATGGGACGGGATGGGCGTAACGCAGGCAGGCCCGCGAAACGCTCTCAGAAGACACTATTTCATGACATAACAGGAGATCGTTGGCGCAGCGATTGCTAAACTTTAACCGTCGGAGTGATTCGTCGCCAAGCTATCGCGCGGCGAATCCAAACATAATTTGAATGAACTGGTCGTATGAAATCGCTAAGTCGTTTGATTCGTCGGGTTAATCTCACGTCGTTTGTCTTTCTCGGTGCATTTTCATTGGTTGGCACGGTCGCTCAGGCTGGGGACAGAGCCCCAGTCGTTGGTGGTAATTCCCCACCGGAGGTGCGGCTGGTATCGCCGGCAAGCGGTGCGAAATTTAGTGCGTCCGCCACAATTCAATTAATCGCGCAAGGATCGGATCGCGACGGATGGATTCGCACTGTCGAGTTCTTTGCCAACGAACGCAGTCTCGGCGTGACCACGAATAATCCCCTGAGCGCCTCAGCCATGAACCCATTCCAACTCGCTTGGAACAACGTGCCAGCCGGTGAATACGCGCTGCACGCGAAAGCCACCGATGATCAAGGAGCAATCGGGATGTCGTCTGCAGTCAAAGTCAGCGTTCTCGCAGAACCGCCGCGCATCGAGGTGAATGTCGCGGCGATCAAAAGCGAAGCAACCGAAGAGGGCGATTCAAGGTCCCGGACGCTGATCTTTCGTTTTGTGCGGTCTGGATCGCAAGACATTGACTTGCCCGTCTTCTATTCGGTTTCAGGAACCGCTAGCATCGGCGAAGATTTTCCGAAACTCACGGGCAATATCACAATCCCGAAAGGCGCCGAGACCGCCGATCTGAGTTTCGAAGTAGTGAATGACTTTCTCGCTGAATCGGCAGAAACAGTTGTCGTTCGCGTCGAACCGCCAATCTGCATCGCCATCTTTCCTCCGCCGCGGGAGTGTTATCTCGTCGGAGCGCGCGCCGAAGCGCGTGCCGTCATCGCGGCCAGCGATCAACCGCCAACCGACCGTCCCATCGTCAGTATCGGCGCTTCAGTAGCTGAAACAATTGAACCATCTCCGGAAGTTCGCGTGCCACCGGGCCGATTTGTCATCAAACGGAGCGGCGACGTGAGCGCGCCATTGTTAGTGTGGTTGGAAATAAGCGGCAGCGCCCAAAGCGGAAAGGATTACGAGGCGCTCCCACGAAGTGTGGTGTTCGAGGCCGGCGCGGCTTCGAAGGAAATTCTTGTGGGGCCCCTCGACGATCAACTAGTTGAAGGTGACGAAACGGTGTTGGCGGAAATTGTGCCAGTGCCACCAACCATCGATACACCTTACCCGACGAACTACGCAATCGATCCCCAATCCAAAATCGCGCGCGTCGTGATTCACGACAACGATCGCCTGATCGCGGGTTCCACACTTGAGATTACCTCGCCGAAGGATGGAGCAGAATTTCGCGCGCCGGCTTTCGTGCGAATCGAAGCCACCGCGATTGACCCGCTCGGGGACATTCGGCTGGTCGATTTCTACGCTAATCGACAGTGGATCGGCAAATCGGAGCACCTCACGCGCGACGCGGTTATTCCAGGCCGTCCGCGGCATCACATCTTTGAATGGAAAGATGTCGCGGCTGGGCGTTATGAGTTGGTGACAAAGGCCAAGGATACCGCGGGCAAGGAAGTCATTTCGAAGCCGGCTCGCATCGCCGTTCTCGGTCCTGACATCCCGGTGGTCAGCATCGAGGCAACGATCGGAGTGACGGCTGAGCCTGCGCCCCTCTCGCTCGTGCGGCCCGGCCGGTTCACCATCAGCCGGCGTGGCGGCGGCGACGGAACTTTGCCTATTTTCTTTGCAATCGGCGGCTCAGCGCTTAACGGCGAAGACTACAAAAAATTAGTGCAGTGGGTGATCATGCCGGGCGGGACAAATCAAGTTCACATCGATATTGCCGCGGCCGATGATGCTTTGGTGGAAGGCGACGAAAGCGTCGAGATTAAGCTGACCACTCAGCAGCCGGACGACTTCCCCTTCGCGATGCCCATTCGCGAATACGCTATTGATCCGGCTCGCGCCAGTGCGAGCGTTGTGATCCGCGACAACGACACAAAGCCGGGATCAGCGACGACTGAAATCACCGCGCCGAAAAATGATCAAAAATTCTTCGGCCCGGCCGTGATTGAAATCGCAGCCACCGCCATCGATCCCAAGGGTTACATTTCGCGCGTCGAGTTTTATGCGGCCGAGGAAAAGATCGGCGTGTCGGAAATTACGTTCATTCGCGCTCCTGACCCAGGAACTCCAATCCATCACAACTTTGCATGGCGCAACCCGCCGCAGGGCGTGCACCTCCTCACGGCACGTTCGGTAGATTCGGCCGGAGAACGCGTGGTCTCAAAGCCCGTGACCATTACGGTCGAACGCACCGATGGAAGGGCCGTTGTCTCAGTTGAAGCGACTGATCCGCGGGCTGCCGAATCTGCGAGGCCGGACGCGGTGGTGGACACGGCCACCTTCACGATTCGCCGGATTGCCGGACCGCGCGACGTTGAAGTGCCGGTTTATTTCGCGTTAGGAGGAACAGCGCAGAACGGAATCGATTATCAAGCATTGAAGAGTCAGGTCACGCTGCGGGCCGGCGAGGAAGCGGTGAAAGCTGTCGTCGTTCCAATTTCGGACAAGGCGCTCGAGGGCGAGGAGACGGTTACATTGCGAATAGAAGAACCGATCTGCCCAGCGATCTTTCCGCCGCCCCCGGCCTGCTATCTGATTGCACGGCCGGGCAGCGCTGCGGCAATGATTAGTGACAGCTCGACGAGTCAATGGCCCATCGTCGCAATTGTCCGGCCGGCTGCGGGAGCGGAGTTTTCCGGCGACGCCGCGATCGAGATTGTCGCGGAGGCGCGCGATCCAGACGGTTATGTGACGAAAATGGATTTCCTCGCTGACGGCCGGGTCATCGGCGCACAGATTATTTCCTTTGTCCGACCGCCGCCGCCCGGCGAGACGCAGACATTTCGATTCACTTGGCGCGACCCGATGCCAGGCCTACACGTGCTGACTGCTCGCGCGACGGATGATCAAGGTGTGATTGGCGTTTCGGCCGCGATCGAAATCAAAGTAAATGCGCCGGACTCTCGCCCGATGTTGAGAGTAACCGCGCGCGATGCTTTGGCGGTCGAACCTAACGCGAATGCGGAACCTAACACAGCAACGTTCGTTATTCATCGCTCTGGCCCAACGGCTGAGCCATTGTCGGTCAATTATTCACTCCAGGGCACAGCGGAGAACGGCGTTGATTATGAAAAACTCAGCGGCATCGCGACTATTCCGGCAGGAGCCAAGACGGTGACAGTGGTGGTGCGCCCACGACCTGACGATCTCGTCGAACGGAGCGAAACTGTCATCCTGCAACTCGAAACCTCACCATTGCCTGGCAATACCACCCGATTGCGCCCAACGCACCGGGCTGCGGTGGTCATCCGAGATGGGCTGTCCGCGCGCGCGGCGGGTGAATCGAAATTAGAAACCGAAGCGAAATGCACGGTGCTGGCGGATGGATTGCTGCATCTCGCTTTGCCGGGCGAGACGGGTGGAAATTTTCGAGTCGAAGTGACGAGTGATTTCGTAAACTGGGAAACTGTTTCCAATGCCGTGGCATCGGAAGGCAACGTGCATTTTGTGGATGAGACAGGAAACACTCGGCTCAAGTTCTATCGTGTCGTCCGAGAGGAAGCGACGCCGGCGGAAGACTAAGAATCCGCCAGGGTCGCTGGGTAGTGGTCATTGGCTGTCCCAAGAATTGAGTTTTGGCGCGATAGCGTACTTTGGTCAGCGGCGCCTTGGGAAGAACAGCGTTTCCCTGCGTTTCTGGAAATCTATATCGCATTACTTCGTGCTGATTATTGCTGGTTCCGTTTCCGATTTTCGGTAAGAGTACGCGTGATATGCTTCCACAATTGGACGAGACAAACCATCATCCCGCTATGAACAAACTCATTTTCAACCCTTTTCATCAAGGTGTCCGGGCGGTTGCCCTTGGAGTAATCGTTGGATTCAACAGCTTGGTTTCGTTGCCAGCGCAAGAAACGGCAACGGCGGCTTTGCAAAAAGCCCTGACCTTTTACGCTTCCTTTGATGGAACCACGAACGCGGATTTTGCGTTGGGCGACCCGCAAATCTATACCGCCGGCTCGATGAAACATCCGCGCACTGGTCAACCTGGCTTGCCAGCGTCGGGCGTGGTTACCCATGTGCCCGGCCAGGGCCGTTTTGGTTCTGCGATGCGGTTTCACAAAAAGGCTTCTGAAATGGTTTTCTTCAAGGCGGAGAAAAATGTCGCCTACCAAACGAACAATTGGAGCGGCACGGTTTCGCTTTGGTTGCGCCTCAACCCGCAGATGGAACTCGCGCCTGGTTATTGCGATCCAATTCAGATCACGCCCCGCGAATGGAATGACGCCGCCTTCTTTGTGGAATTTGAGAAGAAGACAAATTCCATTCCCTTCCGTCTTGGCGCTTATGCGGATTTCAAGGTGTGGAATCCACAGAATCGAGATTGGAACGCGATCCCCTTTAGCGAGAAGCCGCTCCTGGCCGTCGAAAAGCCGCCCTTTGGAGGAGATCGCTGGACCCATGTCGTCTTCACGTTCGAGAATTTTAACACGGGCCGGAAGGACGGCGTGGCCAGGCTTTACTTGAATGCGGAACCGCAGGGAGCCCTGACCGATCGCGTGCAGACGTTTACCTGGGACACATCGAAAGCGCTTGTGATGCTCGGCTTGAGTTACGTGGGCTTGTATGACGAATTGGCCATTTTCAATCGAGCTCTGACAGCCAGCGAAGTTAAGGCTCTCCACCAGTTAACTGAAGTCCACCGTCTGTTGCCTCAGTCCAGGTCCCCCTGAACTTGATCGTCCAAACGCCGACAGGTCTTGGAGTGCGGCGATGGAGTCTAGGCTGAGCAATCGCCGCTGTGGCGTGAAAGAGCCCGGGACGTGTCCCGAACTGCGTAGCGTTTTCGGAAGTGCGGACGCCAAAGCGGTACTGCGCAGACTCCGTCACAAAATCATCAAATCCCGCAACCCGCAGACTGGAAAGTGCTGCGCTACGCCCGTCCGACCACCCAAATCGCAAATCCAAAATCCAACGCAACCGAGGTTCACTTCAACGTCGAAAGGAACTCGACCAGATCGCGCAGGTCGCGTTTGCTAATCAACTCCCCCACCCCTTCGGGCATACCGGAACCGCCCTGCCGGCGCGTCTCAACATCCTTTTTCGCAATGGTGACTGGTCCATTCACCTCCGTGGAATTGAGGACCAACTCCGTTTCAGTTTCAGATTTGACAGTTCCCGCGTGAGCATCACCGTTCTTAAGCAAAACCATCGTGTTTTCGTATCCGGGCGCGATCTGTTTGTTTGGAGCGATGATCGATTCGAGGAGATACTCACGCGTGCGGGCAGCCAGTGTTTTGTCGAGCGGCGGACCGGCTTCGCCACCTTCGCCGCCAACTTTATGACAGCGTGCGCACGAGGCCTCGGCTTTCTCAAAGAAGATTTCTCTTCCTGCGGCAGCGTTTCCGCCTTCGAGCGTTTCGACGAACTGTGCAATTTCGTTCGTGCCGCGCGACTTCTCGAAACGAGCGAGCTTCTCGACGATGTCGGGAGTCTTGCGTTTGCCGGCCGATTCAACCAGCTCCAATTGCAACGGCATTGGAACGGTTCCCGCCACGAGCTTGTCCATCCATTCAGCCATGACTTTGTCGGCGGTCGCGTTCGACATTTCACCAAGCGCCAGCAGGGCCGATTGCTTTTCTGCAACCGTCCCAGACTGTAGAGCCGATGCCAGACGCTCGGCGCCCGACTCCGGATTCAACTTGGCGAGCAGGCGAACGGCTTCCATGCGCAACGTTTCGTGCTCGCTTTCGGCGGCCAGTTTCAAGAGTTCCGGCAAAAGAGAATGGTTGAGAGCCGTTAACGCTCGCAGCGCTTCACTGCGGACCTTCGCCTGCGCGCTGGGAGCCTTGGCCAGCGCGATCAAGGCATCGGACGCTTCTGAGAGTCGGTATTGTCCGGCCAGACGCGCCGCGACGGTTTGAATCTTATCTGAAGAAGTCGTCAGCAACTCAGCAAGAACTGGCCGCAGTGCCTCGACCGCCGCGCTCGCATCCCGCTCCGAGATAAGTCGCCATAGGCCTGTCACGCGGTCGCGGCCCGAGGGCTTGGCCCAGTTTCCGAGAACCTCCAATGCTTCAACGCGGTTCCCTTCGGGAACAGTGTCTCGAACCGAAAGCATGGCCAAGGCCTGCGCAGACGCCGCGTCGCCGATCCGATAGTTCGCGTTGATCACGCGCCGCAGCAATGGCCCGGATGCAATGGGCTGGCGCGCCAGGGCCGCTAGATCGGGAAGCGCGTCGGCAATCGGCAAGTCGTAAATCGCGCGGGCCGCTTCAAGAACAACACGCGGTTCCGGGTCCTGAAGAAACTTCGCAACCTCTGGACTTTCGAGCCGCCGCAAGGCAAGCAACGCTGCCAAGCGGACAGACGAAGCGTTGTCTTTGGCGGCGCGTTTCAGCGCAGCAGTGTCACGCATCCAGGAAAGAGCCATCACACTGGCATGGCGCAGATACGCATCTTGATCCGCGTTGCGGCGCAGCATTGCGACGACCGGTTCCGCGGAACTCCTGCCGCCAAGTTTTCCGAGAGCCATCGTGGCAAAGAATTGAACACGCGGATGCTGCGCGTCTTCGGTGAGTCTCGCGAGAGACCGGCGGGCAGGAGCATAAGGAGAATCCGTCAGCACTTTTGCGGCTTGTGCGCGGACTTCCGCATCGGAGTCCTTCAACAGGGTGACCATCGGTTTCAGCGCATCCGACTTCAGTGGTGTCTCCCCATGGCGCTGGCCGGATCGCGCAATTTGGCCCAGGCCCCAAATGGCATGCAGGCGGGCCAGTTGATTGGTCTTCTTGCGTGCGACTTGCGCCAATGGTGCAATCGATTTCGAACCGCGAGCCGCCAACTCGAATTGCGCTTCCTGGCGGACTCGCTGATCGGGCCACGACAACAGCTGAATGAGTTCATTGGGCGTTCGCCGCTCGAACCCGTGCGCCATCAAATCTCGCGTGTGACTCACGAGTGAGTTCGATCGCTGCTGCGGATGATACATCCGATAGATGCGGCCTTTGCCTGTCTTCCCCCAACCCTCGACCCAGTCTGAAATGTAAAGCGCGCCGTCCATGCCGAATTCGACATCCGTCGCGAGGATTTGTGAAATGAACCGTTTTCCGTCAACGACTTCAAAGGCGGCCCCTTTCGGCTTCAGCGCGAACGAATGAACCAGACTCGACGCCGGCGTTCCCCGAAAATCGCACATGAAAAAATGATGGGCATATTCCGCTGGCAAACCCGGGCCTGGATTGAACGTCAATCCGGATGGGCCATTGGCCAGGTTGGCCAACGGCGGCACGATGAAGGCGGGCTGCTCATCATTTTGGGGATGCCACATTTTCTCGGCGTTCCACGGTCCGCGCGAGACGGGCGAAGTAATGAATTGCCAGCCGATGCGCCAGCCGCTGTCGCCGCCTTCCACGAGATAAACCCAGCGCGCCTGGTCGCCGCCGTCCGAGTTGTTATCGCCGGTAAATAGATTGCCGTATTGGTCGAAGGCCAGTTCCTGCGGATTGCGCAAGCCCGTGGCAAAAATCTCCAGATCAGAGCCGTCGAGATTGCAACGCAAAACCGCCCCGCCTTCGGGTGACGAAACCCGCTTCCCTTCCTTGGTCAACACATTCAAGCCTCGGTCACCGATGCTGAAGTAGAGCCTTCCATCCGGACCAATCCGGAGTCCATGCAGGTCATGGCCATAGAATCCGAAACGCACGGCGTAACCATGTTGCAAGGGCTGGCGCGTCTCCGCTTTTCCGTCGCCATTGACATCCCGCAAATGCCAAAGGTCGGGAATGCAGGCAAACCAGACTTCCGATTTGCGGGCGAGCACGCCAGCCGCGATCCCCGCGGTCAGATCATTGAAGCCATCGGCGAAGACCGTGGACTTGTCGGCCTTGCCATCGCGATCCGTGTCTTCGACCAGGCTGATCCGCTCGGTTTCGGACGTCATGAATCTAGGATCGAGATATTTTTCTATGAGCTTGCGGAATTGCGCCGTATTCGTGCTGGCGAGTTCTTCATCAAGCCACGTCATGTGGCCGCGAATGTCAGTGACTTGGCTGCCCACGCGAAATGATTCAGCGATGTAAAATCGGTTCTTTTCATCAATCGCGAAAGCGACCGGATGCGCAAACATCGGTTCTGCGGCAAACAATTCCACCTTGAAGTCAGGCGGAACTTGAAATCGCTTCAGAGCAAGTTCAGCTTCGTTGGACGCGGGCGCAACTCGAGGCACATTCGCTTTTGGCGCAGTTAGTTCAGCGGCGGAAATATGAGCGGCTGCCAATCCCGCCAGAAAGATCATGGGAAATCGAATACATTGCATGGGAACGGATTTTACTCAGAGAAAAGAAAGTTGGCCACAGCTCACTTCAGCGCTGGTCGCTAAAGATCAAAGCGGCAGAGGGCAGTTGCAGTCCCCTCTCCCCATCCGATGGGGAGAGGGAAGAGAGCTTTTGCAAACAGTCAAGGTCTGATGGCGAAGCGCGCACAACACTAACGTCTTTTCCCTCGCCCCATCGGATGGGGAGAGGGTTAGGGAGAGGGGCAACATTCACCTTGCTATTGGGAAGATTTTCAATCTGCAGCGCTCACGCGCAATCCTACGCGCTGGACAAATGCGAACACGCTGCCGACTGCAAGTCGGCGATACAGCAGAGTGAAACTCTGCGTTACGAGGAAGGCATTCGCGTCTAGAGCCAAATTGGATGCGGCGCCATCCAATCCAACAAACCCATTGCTACCGGCTGGCCTCTTGCATACCGTCGGCTCCATGAGGAACAAAGACACTTTTATCGGCACTTGCCTGATCTTGCTCTGCGGATGCGCGGCGCATCAAAACGTTCACGATCGATCCGGCAGGGAACGCCCGACGCGAGAGTACACCATTGACGATTTCATGGACACGACGCGCATTTCCGGCGCGTCGTTTTCCGCGGATGAATCAGCCATTTTAGTTTCATCGGACGAATCCGGCATCCCGAACGCCTATTCGATTTCGATTCAGACCGCTCAGCGCACGCCCATCACAACTTCGACGAACGAAAGCACCTTCGCAGTATCGTGCTTTCCCAAAGACAATCGTGTGCTCTTCACTCGTGATCGCGGCGGCGACGAACACAATCACATCTTCTTGCGCGAATCCGATGGCCGCGAGCGCGATCTGACGCCAGGCCAAAAGCTGAAGGCCACCTTCGCCGGTTGGACCCGTGATGATCGCGCGTTTTACGTGCAGACAAATGAACGCGACAATCGCTTTTTCGATCTGTATCGCATGGACGCCAGTTCGTTCGAACGAACGCTCATCTATCAAGACACAACCGGTTATCAGTTTGGCGACATCTCAGGCGACGCCCAGTGGGTCGCTTTCGAAAAACCAAACACAACTTCCGATAGCGACATCTACCTTTATCACGTTCCGACCAAGGCGATGAAGCACATCACGCCCCATAAAGAAACGGCGACTTACGAAGTGGCTGCGTTCGATCGCGCATCGCGCTGGCTCTATTACCTCACCAACGATGGCGCAGAATTTACGCGCGTCCGCCGCTATGAACTGGCCACGGGCAAGAATGAAGATATCGAGAAGACCGATTGGGACATCATCTTCACCTACTTCTCTCACAACGGCAAATATCGCGTTACGGGCATTAACGAAGACGCTCGCACCGTGATCAAAGTTTACGAACATGCGACCGGCAACGCGGTTCCTCTTCCGAAGCTGCCGGACGGCGAAATTACCGCAGTCAACATTTCCCGCAGCGAAAATCTGATGGCCTTTTACGTCAACAGCGACCGCTTTCCGAGCAACCTTCACGTCTATGACTTCCGCACCAGCACGGTTAAGAAGCTCACGGATGCCTTAACGAAAAAAATCGATCCGAACGATCTCGTCATTTCCGATGTCGTGCGCTTCAAATCGTTCGACGGCCTCGCCATCCCGAACATCTTGTACAAACCCCACCAAGCCTCCGCGAAAAACAAAGCGCCTGCTCTGGTCTGGGTGCATGGCGGCCCTGGCGGTCAAACGCGCAAAGGCTACAGCGCGCAGATTCAATACCTCGTCAATCACGGTTACGTCGTCCTCGGCATCAACAACCGTGGCAGCTCCGGTTACGGCAAAACCTTTTTCACCGCCGATGACCAAAAGCACGGACGCGAACCGCTCTGGGATTGCGTCGAAGCCAAGAAGTATTTGGCTGCGCTGTCCTACGTCGATCCGAACCGTATCGGGATTATCGGCGGCAGCTACGGCGGTTACATGGTCCTCGCAGCGCTCGCCTTCCAACCGGATGTTTTCAACGCTGGCGTCGATATCTTTGGGGTTGCTAATTGGCTGCGCACACTCGAAAACATGCCGCCGTGGTGGGAGTCGTTCAAAAAGGCGCTTTATCAGGAAATGGGCGACCCCTCAAAAGATCGTGAGATGTTGCGCGCGGTATCGCCGGTGTTTCACGCCGACAAAATCCGCAAGCCGCTGCTGGTCCTTCAAGGCGCCAACGATCCGCGCGTGCTCAAAGCCGAATCTGACGACATCGTCGCGGCCGTGAAAAAGAATGGTGTTCCGGTGGAATACATCGTTTTCGACGACGAAGGCCACGGTTTCTCGAAGAAGAAGAATCAACTCACTGGATATCGCGCGACCTTGGAATTCCTGGACAAATATCTAAAGGCCCGCTGAACATCTTTCGGTCGAAAGCTGATCGTAGCAGCGGAGCGCGCCCGCCACCGTTGCTTCCGAGGGTGAGATGCCTTCCTCGTAGCGCTGACTTGTAGTCTGCTGTATCGCCGACTTGCAGTCGGCAGCGCTCTCAGCTTCTCCAGCGTGTCCGAGCTTGCGGAAACTCTGCGCTGCGGTTCCGGCCTTTCCGGGCGGGTGGCGGCAAGATGCCCACGGCGCACTCCGGCACGCCTTCTGAGACTTGCCGAAGCGGACATCGCAGCGCATGCTTTGCGGCCATGAAAGCCAACCGCCTTATTGCGTTTCTCTGTTTGCTGATGGCATCGCCTCTGTTCGGGGCAACCAACGCACTGTCGTGGAAAGCGGGTGTGAGTTCGACTGTGATCACTCCGGACCGACCGATTTGGATGGCTGGCTATGCCAGTCGCACCAATGTTTCTCAAGGAACCGCCCAAGACCTTTACGCGAAAGCGCTGGCCTTAGAGGACGATCGCGGGACGCGCCTGGTCATTGTGACGCTCGATCTCATCGCGGTTCCGCGCTCATTGCGAGCGCCAGTCGAAGCCGCACTGTTGAAGGAACACGCGCTGCCGCGGGAAGGACTCTTGATGAATTGCTCGCACACGCATAGCGGACCTGAATTCCGGATCGGTCGCGGTCCCAAAGATTGGGCGATGTTTGGCAAGGAACCAGTGCCGGGCGGCAAGAGCGGCGAGGAGTACGGACGCGAGTTGCAGGAAAAGGTGATTACGCTCGTGCGCCAAGCGCTGGCCAACCGCGCGCCGGCCAAATTGGCTTATCAACATGCGCGTTGCGGCTTTGCCATGAACCGCCGCACGCTGGTCGGGACCAATTACAACAACTTCCCCAATCCCGAGGGCCCCGTCGACCATGACGTGCCAGTGTTGCGCGTCGATGGCGCGGAGGGCAAGCTCCGCGCGCTGCTCTTCGGTTACGCCTGCCATAATACAACGCTCTCCTCATATCAACTCTCCGGAGATTACGCTGGTTATGCCCAGCAGTACCTTCAGGAATCTAACCCAGGAGCAACCGCCCTCTTTCTCCTCGGTTGCGGCGGAGATCAAAACCCGTATCCGCGCGGCACCGTCGAACTAGCTCAACTCCACGGACGCACGCTGGCCGCCTCGGTCGAAGCAGCGCTGCTCACTCGCGGTCGCTCGCTGGCAGGTCCGTTACGATTGGCCTATGATGAGGTCATACTCAATTACGCTGGCCCTCCGACTCAAGCCGATTACGAGTCGAAGCTCAAATCGTCCAACGGTTCCGAAGTGCGGCACGCCCAACGGATGCTCGAACGATTGGCGAGCGGCGAGAAGCTGCCTGAGAAATATTCCTTTCCCGTTCAAGTCATCCAATTCGCAGATGACCTGACTTTGATCGCCCTCGGCGGCGAGACGGTCGTGGATTATTCGACCCGCTTGAAAAAGGAACTGGCTGGTCCCGCCTTGTGGCTTGCTGGCTACTCCAACGACGTTATGGGTTATATTCCCAGTGCGCGCCTGCTGAGCGAAGGCGGATACGAACCGCTGACATCCATCTTCTACAGCGAAGTTCATCCCGGCCCGTGGTCGCCGACGCTCGAAGAGAGAATAATCACGAAGGTTCACGAGCTGAACGGCCGGTTGCGTCGCGGGATGCGATAGGGGATTCGGCGCAGGCTCCTCATGAACCTGCTTGTGAACTGTGGCTGGCGAAGGCAAAAAGCAGCCCCTCTCCCTATCGGATGGGCCGAGGAAAAAGAGGCGGGCGCGTCACTCCGTGCGCGCCGCAAAAGGCTTGTTTCATGGTTGTGCCCGGCGCGCACGGAGTGACGCGCCCTACCTTCAGGTTCATGGTCCCAATGCGCGCAACATTTGCCTGGAGGCTCCCTATGAACCGGAGCGATCTGAGGCCGCCAGGTTTTGGACTGCGCCAGTCCTCTGGCGCTTTCGGAGGGACCAATCCAAAGCGGCAGAGGACTGCCGCAGTCCAAGACGCTGTCGCGCGGACCCATACCCCAACCAGTTCATGGGCCCAATGCGCGTCCACATGAAATCGAGGCTGAGCTTGCTCCCGCTTTTGATCGCGTCCACCACTGCCAAAGCGCCGGCAAGCCGGACGCAGTCCAAACGCTTCGCGCTTTCCGGGGCTTCAGAAGCGTCGTCCACTTCGAGAAACGCTATATGATCGAGACCAAAGAGGCATGCTCATCGGCTAACTTGTTGGCGCTGGGGCCTCGGAGGGAGGTTCCTTGGGCGGTATCGTCAAACAATCATAAGGATGCTTGCGAAAGCCGAACTTCTCATAAAGGCCATGCGAATCTTTTGTTGCCAGAAACACGCGCGTTCCTTCGAGTGCGGGATATTCAAGGATGCACTTGATGAGCCATTTGCCCAGTCCCTTGCCGCGATGCTTTGGATCGATGACGACGTCGCACAGGTAACTGAGCGTCGAATAATCGGTGATAACGGGGCTGAAACCAATCTGCTGGCCTTGGGAAAACAACCCGAAACAGAGAGAGAGTGCCCAAGGCTTCGTTCGGTTGCTGCTTTTGGACGTTTCGCAGCCCAGTACGTTCCACGCAGCAACGTATGAATGACGTCTACATCTAACCGCGACGCATCATCACTCACGCAATAATCGCCGTTGCTCCATTCCATAGTTGGGAGCGGTCATAACATTTCCTGGTTGCGGCGGAAACCGAATTCACGCTTTCCGCTTTCCCTAATTCCTTTGGCTCCTGACAAAAATGCTGCGATGGAGACTTGCCGTCACTGCGGGAGCTTGTCATTCTGCGCGCATGCAAATCTTACCACTGATGCGAATTACGGATGTACTGTCCGACAAGGTGAGTCTCTTTTTACCGCGGGTGATGCTGGGCGTTGGCGTACTTTGCTCTGCAGCAACGCCAATTGCTCAAGAGCAATCCCAACCCGAACTCGCCACGGCGAATCTCAAAGCAGCCAAGGACTTCAAAGCCGACCTGCTTTATACGGTGCCGAAGAAAACCGAGGGTTCCTGGGTCGCAATGTGCGTTGATCCCAAAGGCCGCCTCATCGTCTCAGACCAATATGGCAAGCTCTACCGCATCCTCACACCGCCGGCCAGCAGCAATGGACCGATCCAACCCGAGCGAATCGATTTAGAGGTCGGCCAGGCGCATGGTCTTCTTTACGCCTTCGATAGCCTCTATGTCATGGTCAATGAGAACAAGGACTCGCGCGGTCTTTACCGGGTGCGCGACACCAATGGCGACGACCGGTTCGATCAAGTGACGCTGCTCCGCAAACTTGAAGGCGGCGGGGAACACGGCATCCACGCCATTCTTCCTTCGCCCGACGGCAAGGGCATCCATGTGATTTGCGGCAACATGACGAAGCTTGCCGAGTACGATTCGTCGCGCGTGCCGTTGCATTGGAGTGAAGACCATTTGCTGCCTAGGCTATGGGATGGCAACGGATTCATGAAAGGCGTGCTTGGTCCCGGCGGCTGGATCGCGCGTCTCGATCCCGATGGGAAAAATTGGGAACTCGTCGCAGTCGGTTTCCGCAATGAATATGATGCTGCGTTCAATCGGCACGGCGAGCTTTTCACCTATGACGCCGACATGGAATGGGACATCAATGCCGCATGGTATCGCCCGACGCGCGTCAATCACGTCATTAGCGGCTCTGAGTTCGGCTGGCGCAGCGGCGCGGGGAAGTGGCCGGCGTATTACATCGACAGTTTCGGCGCGGTGGTGAACATCGGCCCTGGCTGTCCCACTGGCGTGACATTCGGTTACGGCGCGAAGTTTCCGGCCAAGTACCAAGACGCGCTCTATTTGTGCGACTGGAGTTTCGGCAAATTATTTGCGGTCCATTTAACTCCGGATGGCGCGAGTTACACCGGCCAAGCGGAGGAATTCATCACCGGCCAACCGCTGGCGTTGACCGACATTGTCGTCAATCCAAAAGATGGCGCGATGTATTTTGCCGTGGGCGGACGCCAAACGCAGTCGGCGCTCTATCGCGTCACTTACGTCGGCAAAGAATCGACAAAGCCGAGCAAGGGCGACAATCGGTTCGCGAAGGAACGGAAACTTCGCCAGAAATTGGAGAGTTTCCATGGCCGCAAAGATTCGTCTGCCGTCAAAGAAGTGTGGCCGCATCTCGATGACAAAGATCGGGCCGTCCGTTACGCCGCCCGCGTTGCGCTCGAATGGCAGGATGTCGGTGACTGGCGCGAGAAGGCGCTCAACGAAAAAAATCCGCGCACGGCGATTGCCGCCCTAGTCGCGCTTGCGCGCGTCAGCAGCAAAGACCAATTCCATCGGAAGCCAGCCGATCCTCAGCCTGATCCAGCGTTGCAAGGGAGAATTCTGACGGCGCTTGACCGAATTGATTGGTCCAAGCTCAATCACAACGAGCAACTCGATCTAGTTCGAGCCTATACGCTGGCGTTCACGCGGCTCGGAAAACCGGACGGGGCCACTCGGCAGCGCATGATTGCCAAGTTCGATCCCTTTTTCCCCGCATCGACTCGTGAGCTGAATTCTGAACTGGCGCCGATGCTCGTTTACCTTGAAGCGCCGAGCGCGGCGACGAAGTTAATGGCCGCTCTTCGTTCCGCGCCAACGCAGGAAGAGCAAATGGATTACGTGCGCTCGCTCCGAGTGTTGAAGACCAACTGGACGCAACCGCTGCGAGAGGAATATTTTCGTTGGTTCCTCAAGGCGGCGAATTTCAAGGGTGGCGCAAGCCTGGCTGGTTTTATGCGCGACATGAAGAACGATGCCGTCGCGACCTTAAGCGACACCGAGAAGGCCGCCCTCAAGCCTGTTCTGGAAGCCAAACCCGAAAAGAAAGCGCCCCTGGAAGTACTGCTGGCGAATCGTCAACTGGTCAAGGAATGGACCGTGAACGATTTGGTTCCCCTCGTGGAACGTGGACTCAAAGGCGGACGCAATTTTGAACGCGGCCGCAATTTGTTCGGCGCCGTGGGCTGCGCGTCTTGTCATCGCTTCGACAACGATGGCGCATCGGTCGGTCCCGATCTTACGAGCGTGGCTGGAAGATTCAGCGCGCGCGACTTGCTGGAGTCGATTGTCGAACCGAACAAGGTAATCAGCGATCAGTATGGCGCGATCGTCATCAAGAAAAAGAACGGCGACGTAGTCACGGGCCGCGTCGGCAATTTAAGCGGAGAGAATCTGATGATGATTGAAAATATGTTTGCTCCAAACGATTTCACAAACGTGAAACGTCAAGATGTCGAGTCGATCGAAGCATCGAAAGTTTCCATGATGCCTGAAGGGTTATTGAATACATTGAACGAGGAAGAGATTCAGGACCTGATGGCATACCTGTTGTCGCGAGGTGACCGAAACAACAAGATGTTCCGGGGCGCCGCCGTTTATCGGGCGCAGGGATATGGGAAATGAGTATCAACCGCGCGGCGCCTGGCTAATTCGCTATGGCTGTTGGAACCGCGGATTTCACCGATAGCGCCGATAACGAAGCGAAAAACTGAGAGATCGCAGTTTATGCTCTATATCCGCGTTCATCCGCGTCATCCGCGGTTCAAACCACGAAATACACGAAACACACGAAAGAAGAGCGGCTTCAGCAAGGAGGCGGCTTCACTGGGCAGGTGAACTCCATGGTCTTGGCAATTTCTTCTCATTTCGTGTCTTTCGTGTTTTTCGTGGTTCACAACTGCGGTTTCTGCGGTCAAAGCTGTAATGGGCACGGCGATGTTTTTCTCGTTTGCGCCAAGAAAACCTCCGACGGAAAGCACCGCATACGCGATGCGGCCCGTTTCCAGATCAAACACCAATTCCTGAACTTCACCCAGATTCTCGTTCTGAAGGTTCTTGACCTTCATGCCGATAAACTTCGTTGCTTTGTTCATGTCGGTGACATGCTTTTTGAGCTGTTCGTCAGTCACTTTGCTCAGAGTTACGTAGGCTTTTTGTTCCTTTTTCAACAGTTTCGCTGCCGAACAATTCTTCACGGAGCTTGAGATAATTTCCCTGCCCGCTTTGCCAAGAGGAAAGCGAGAATAGGTTCGACAGCATCGGACCAATCTCATTACACTCATACCGTCGAAAACCAGAGCCAAATTCGTATTTTATGGCGCCGCTTGTTTTGACCGGTGTCTCGCAACCTTGGGTCATTGAACTCCGTCCAGGATTAAACCGGATCGGACGGAATCCAACCAATGATTTTCGAGTCACCGAGGCCTCGGTGTCCAGCTTTCATTGTGAAATCGTGGTTTCAGACAATTCTGTTTTGGTCAGGGACCTAGGATCCACGAATGGCACGTACATCAACCGCGAGCCGATTCAGGAGGCGATCATTCACGCGGGGCAAACGCTCCATCTCGGACAAGCTGAGTTCCGGTGCGAGAACCAGCGCCCTCAGGTCGCTATCCCCTCCCTTAGCCCGCCCCCACAGAAGCTGGTCCAAACATTGTTGCCCGATGGTTCGCCTGCTTGCTTGAATCATCCGGGGCGGCGTTCCAATTACAGATGCACGCATTGCGAGCATTTGTTCTGCGGGAATTGTGTGCGGGTTCTTGGACTCGCGGGCGGCAAATCCATGATCTTCTGTCCCTCGTGCAATGCCCAATGCGAATACCTGACTGAAGAGAACGTCGAAGAAGCGCCCCCGGCCGAAGCAAAAAAGCCGTCGTTATTCGGCCGCCTGACGCAGACGCTCAAACTTCCGTTTCGGCGATAGCATTACAATGAGCCCCGGTCGGAGGGCTATGCTGTTTCTCGAATGGATTTCCGGAAAGGTTGTGATTTTCGTTTGGGATTGTAATCGCAGTTAGGGTGGATGTTTTCTAGGGTCAACTCGCACGGTTACAACACTTCCGATTATCGCGAAGCTCATCATCACTTCCGGCGGCATCCAACCGGACGTATTTGAACTGAAGCATGGCTTAAACCGTCTCGGACGCGCGCTGGGCAGCGATGTGCGCATTGATGATCCATCGGTGTCGGGAGAACATTGCGAACTCATGGTCGGCGGAACGTCTGCACTCGTGAAGGATATTGGTTCGACAAACGGCACATTCATCAACCAGTTTCCGATCCAGGAAGCGGTCCTTCAGTCTGGCCAGACATTGCAGCTTGGCAATGTAGAGATGGGGTATGAGACTGTGCCAGCCCGTTATTCCGTTTCACCACATCCGCCCGACATCCCCATTCCACGCGCTCTCAATGCCGGACGGCCTGTTTCGGCGCCAGTCCCAGAGCTCGCGCATATGGAAGCTGCACAAGAACGCACGCTCTTTCACGAACTGCCGGGCGCTTTTCGTTATCCATTTAAGAAAGACGGATGGTTGTTGCTCGTCGGAGGGACCCTCTTTTTTGCCTTTCTGAATTTCCTGATGACGTTTGCGATGTTATTCGCTTTGCCAATCGCCATCTTTTCCGGCGGTTATCTGTTCTCGTACATGCAAGCCATCATCACCAGCAGTGCTCAAGGCGAAGATGAACTGCCGCCTTGGCCGGACTTCTCAGACTTTATTCAGGACATCGTCTATCCTTTTGTCCAAACGACAGGCGCCATTTTGATCTGCTTCGGACCCGGTCTGTTTGTCCCGTTGTTCGTCGAACAGAATACCATCCTGCGCGCGACGTTGCTCATCATCGGCGGCCTACACTTCCCGATGGCACTGACGGGCGTTTCCATAGCGCAAAGTCTTTCGGGACTTAACCCGGCGGTGATTCTGCCCTCGATATTGCGCGTGCCTCTTCAATACGCGGTCGCTTGCGCGGTCCTTGGAGTTGTCGCCGGCATTCATATGGCGAGCGACGTTTATCTCCGGAAACTCATTGGTTCAATACCGCTCGTGACGAATTGCATCGGCGGCTTTTTGTCCCTCTATTTTCTGGCCGTGGAAATGCGCATTCTTGGCCTGCTCTATTTCACCAACCGAGACCGGCTCCGATGGATCTGATTGGTTGCAGGACAGGCGTCCCGCCTGTCTCAGCAGCGGTTGCCACCTTCCTCACATGCCCAAGGGAACTTTCAAAAACACCTTCGTCGTACACTTCGTCGTCATCTTGTCGATTGAGCGATTGAGCCGACGCAAGCAAAATGCGCTTCGACGAAGTTTAGGATTAAGTTTTCGATCAAGTTTGAACAGGTGGAGTCGGTCCGGTCCACTCCAGACAGGCGGGACGCCTGTCCTACGGTTTTGGCGGATCGCTTTGCAAGTAGCTGAGGAGATCGCGAATTTGCTGCGGCTGCAACAGATCGAGAATGCCTTCGGGCATAAGGGAAACCGACGATTCTCGGAGTTGCTTCACCTCGGCGCGCGGAAGGATTGTCCGCTGATTGTTTCGATCCAGAATCGTGATGGTCTGCGGAGTTGATTCGACCAACAATCCGCTCAAGGCTCGATCATCCTTCGTCGTCACGTCGTGATTGATGTACTCCTTTCGAATAACCACATTGGGATCGACGATGCTGGTCAGCATTAAATCCCGGTTCTTGCGATCCGCGCCGCTGAGGTCGGGACCGATGTTATTCCCCTCGCCAAATAACGTGTGACAGATTCCACAGTTCTGCTGAAACAGCGGTTTGCCCCGCGCAGGATCACCTTTGGCCTGGCCGAGAATACTCGCAATTCCGCCGACACGTGCGCGCTTGATTCCTTCACTTTCCGACTGAATCTTGCCCCAGTTTTTTTGCACCAACTTGTTCAGTTCTGTATCCTGGTGCAAAGCAATCTGGCGCAGCTGATCCAAGCCTACTTCGCTCGGTTGTATTACGCCGGCATCGACCGCCTGCAAGCTTTGCAATGCCCAGGACGGCCGGCTGAACAAGAGATTTCGAGCCCGCGCCCGAACATCCATTGGCATCTTGGAGTAGAGATCCAACACCGCCTTCGCGACCTGTGAATCTGGAAATCGCTGCAGCGCCAGAAGCGCGGCAAATTGAATCGGCTTCTTTTCCGAACCCTTTAGCAATTCCACCAGCGGCGCAATGGAATCCCTTTGCGCTGTCTGGCCAAGAACTTCAATCAGTCGCACCCGCTCGGCCTCGGAAACGTTCGGATCCTTGGCCAATTGCAAGGCCTTAACTTGCGCGCCTCGATGACCGGCTCGAAGGGCCAGCCGAATCAACGGCATAGTCGCCGTGCTCGCATCCCAAAGCCGGTCGATCGTCGCTGTCAGAGCAGGTGCTGGTTCAGCCAAACGTCGGCCTGCCAGAGCCATCTCCATCCCCCGAACCAGGACCGTTACGTCCTCTCCGCTCGGCGCCGCAGAAATCAACTGTCCGCAGGACTGAAAGTCGAGTTCAGAACCTTGCGCAGCGTATCGGCGCGCGAGGCGTTCGATAATGGTCTGCCGCACCATCGTCGCTTTCCAAAGCTGCGGTGAACTAAAGAGCGACAACACCGCCTGCCGATGTGAGATCGCTTTGTTTTCAAGCGCCCACCACAACAAGAGCGGAATATGAATGTCGCCCGTGTCCTCGCCGCGCAGCAAAAGCTCACGAATGATTGGCAGCGCATCTTCGCCGGGAAGGCGTTTGCTCGTGCAGGCGAGCTGACTTCGGACAACCGCGCTGGAATCGGTGCGCGCGCGCTCCAACAAAGCTCGGTGCAGGCCAGGCGAGACGCGTCGAGTGTCCCCCACAAGGCGAATGACCCAGCTTCTAATGTATTCGTGTGAGTGCGTGAGAAGTTGCTGACCCAGCGCTTCGTCAAATCCACCACTCAAGTAAAGCGCCCAGAGCGATTCCAACGCAAGACGCTTGCCGTCCCCATTCAAAATCGCCGCACGCAGACTCGCGACAACATTCGGATCGCGACGCTCCGCGAGAAGGCGACGGGCTTCGCGTGCGAACCAATGGTTTGGATGAGCCAAAAGCTGAACCAACTCGTCGCTGGATAGCTTGTTCAAATCAAACGCCGTCGAGGAAGCGTTGCCTTGAACCTTATTGTTCCGCGCTTTTTCAGGCGCAACGGCGTTGATCGGTTGGGCGCCTTTCGCCTGAATCCTGTAGATGCGACCATTGCTGCGGTCCCAATTGTCCGTGGGATCGACGTGAGTGGCGCGCTGGTCGCACCAATCGGCGACGAAGACCGCGCCATCAGGGCCAAGCGCGCAATCGACAGGCCGAAACCAGTTATCATTAGCAACCAATAACTCGCCACCGAAATGGCCGGTGAAGCTCGAACCTTTCGGTTCTATAACGTGCCAATACACCGTGTTAGCCAACAGATTTGCCGCCACGTAAGTGTTCTGGAACGACTCCGGAAACGAACCGCCTTGATAAACAATGCCGCCGCAAGTCACGTGTCCGCCTTTAAATCCTTTGTAGGGGATATGCTCGAAGTAACCGAAAGCATAGGGATTGTGCAATTCACCGTGCTTGCCAAAATTCTTCAGATGGTAAGCGCCTTGGACTTGGTGCAGCGCGATCTGATCGCCAAAGTTCGTGCCGGCAATCACATTGCCTTTTTGATCGAAATCCAATCCCCAAGTATTGCCGCCGCCTTCCGAGAAAAGTTCAAATTCCTTGGTCAACGGATGATACCGCCAGATTCCTTGCTGAAATTCGACGCCGCGAATGTTAGCGGTGACGGTGCTGCCTTGAGCGCCGTACAGCCAGCCGTCGGGACCCCATTGCAGCGAATTGGCAAAGGCATGCGCGTCTTCCATCCCAAAACGCGAGAGCAACACTTCAGGATCGCTGTCTGGAACGTCGTCGCGATTGCGGTCGGGATAAAAGAGCAAATAGGGCGGCTGCACCACAAAGACCCCGCCATGGCCGATGGCAAGACCAGTCGCTAAGTTCAATCCGCCCACGAAGTCTTTGAAACGATCCGCGCGTCCATCGCCATCGGTGTCTTCACAAATCGTGATTCTGTCCGCTCCTTTGGGTCCCTTCAGCGGTGGTTCAGGAAGACGGTCGTACGTAGTGCGCAGATATTGATCGATCTTGACGGCGGTCAGCCCCGCTGGGTTCGGGTATTGCAGGTACTGAATCACCCACATGCGCCCGCGTTCGTCGAAATACATCGTGACGGGCTGGCGAATCTCCGGTTCGCTGGCGTAAAGCTTCACTTCGAAGCCGTCGGCAACTTTCATCTTGCGCAACGCTTCTTGTGGTGAAGGGCCGTCGGCAAAAGAAAGCGCCGTCGAACAGCTAATAACAAGCGAGGCGACAAAAGCCGAATGCCGTGGAGGGGACAAAGTGGCGTTGTTCATTTCGAGAACAAACAATCGCAAATCGACCGAGACAAACAAGTGTGATCAACGCGAAACGCAAAGACACAAGGACGCGGAGACGCCAGGATGCTTTCTCGGTTGGCCTCGTGACGTCTCGCGCGTTTCGGTCTTCTTCAGAGGCCGTTTACAACCCGATGGATACCGTCCTTTACCAAGCGTTCCCCGAAGTTAATTACCAATCCAAGCTTAAGCCCGGTGAGTCTCAAATAAGTAAGCATTTGAATTTCGAAAATCGGGTTATACTCGGTCGTAGCTTTGTTATCGATCAAGACTCGCTTTTCAATCCTTAGATGAAGCCTTAAAGGAGTTGCTACACGGCGCCCTTGTAAATTATTGGCACAGGAAGCTGTCGCTCGACAATCAGGCCTCGCTGCCGGATTTCAAATGCAATGGCTTCTTCATACACCGATTCGAGTAAGCCTGAACCACCGAGGACGCGGTGAGCCTCAATTGCGCTTTCCACGATAATTCTACTGATCTCATTTTCGTTCATTTGACTCTCCTTATGATTAACGCTGTGATGCGAGGCCCCGAACATTCCTCACGGGTTACGGTTTAACGCAAACACGCCACGGCGCCAAGTCGCAAAGATAAGAGAACGATTAGAGAATGAATATCATACGGTATTTGGGGGTTCGCTTCTTTACTTTGCGTCATTGCGACTCCGCGTCTCTGCGTTGATTCACGCGCCGCAGCCCTACGCGATATTGAAAACTGCGTTCCGCTCTCCTATCTTTGCGCCATGGCTGAAACTGCTGAACCGCTGGTTCTGCCGGATATCGGTCACGAAGAAGAGACCAGTCCGAAGGATAGTTTGGAGCCGGGTTATCTTGTGATCTGCTGGGATGATCCGGTGAACCTGATGGATTATGTGACGCACGTCTTTCAAACCGTGTTTGGCTGGAACAAGCCAAAGGCGGAATTCCACATGCTGCAAGTTCATAATCAAGGCAAGAGCGTCCTGACACGCGAAAGCTTGGAGAAAGCTGAGCACTACGTTCACCAGCTTCAAAAGTATAGTTTGCATGCGACGATGGAACGCGATTAATAGCAACCGGTGAACCTCCTCGAATTTGACGAAACTAATTTTGTCTTCGAGCTCGGCAAACGTGAAAAGCGATTGCTCCTTGAAGTGCTCAAACTCTATCCATTGATTCCCTCCACCTATCATAAGCCGAGCAAGTCATTGGATGAAACAGAGGTGGCGGCCACCCAGAAGCTTTTGCAGGAAGCCTTAGCCGAGCGCAAACAGGAATCGAAAAAACAGCTTCAGTCGATGTTGAATGAAGTAAGCCGCTTTAAAGAGACCAAGTCGGGTTATCGTTTCATCTTGTCACCGCAACAAGCCGACTGGCTACTCGAAGTGATCAACGATATTCGCGTCGGAAGCTGGATTTTGCTTGGCCAACCAGACGAGAAGCAAGGCACAACCTTCGACTTAACTGAAACCAATGCGCGATATCTCTGGGCGATGGAGGTCTGCGGTTATTTCCAATTCGCCTTGCTGAAAGCGTTCGAACTCCGCAGCAGCGGATAACGCGGGCTGTGGCGCGCAATCGAACGGATTTCCGATTTAATGTGGTTCCACTTCTCAACCAGAGCCTCTGGTTCCCGGACCCCGCTCTCGCTCCCGCTTCCGGGTCACGGAATGGATTGGTCGCAATGGGAGGGGACATGTCAGTCCCTCGGCTGTTGCTGGCTTATCGTTCCGGTATTTTTCCCTGGACGGCTGATCCCATTACCTGGTGGTCGCCTGATCCTCGTGGGATTTTCGAACTCGACCAATTTCACGTGTCTCGCAGCCTCGCAAAAGCGCTGCGCAAAGGAGCGTTTCACTTCACGTTCGATCAAGCGTTCCGTGAGGTCATGCTTGCCTGCGCCGAATTCACACCGGACCGGCCAACCACATGGATAAGCCGCGAGTTTATCGCGGCATATACCGAACTCTCCGAGAAAGGCCACGCACACAGCGTGGAATGCTGGGAATCTGGCCGGCTCGTTGGTGGTGTTTACGGAGTGGCAGTCGGCGGATTGTTTGCCGGGGAATCCATGTTTCATCGATCGGCCAACGCCTCGAAACTCGCGCTTTTCCAGCTCATCACTCGCCTCCGCCGACAAGGGTTTGCCTTGTTCGACATCCAAACGCTCACGCCCCACACGCAACGACTCGGCGCAACGAATATATCGCGCCCGGAATATCTTAAGCGGTTAAGCCGGGCCGTGCAGATTTCCTGTCAATTTTAGTTTTAGGTGCGCCGCATCGCAGGACCGGACAGGTTCGTTTCGCCGCACGTGTTTAGCGTGGAGCAGACTGAAAGTCCGCGCTACGACAAGGGCAGCGTGCTAAGCACGTACGACCTTTCAACGCCGGGATGAGCTGGGCAAAAGCTGCGGTTTCCATTTGTCGGCCATCTCAGGTTATATCTTTTTTAGTGCGTTCGCAGCCGCCATGCGCAGCGCGTTCCTCGAATCTCCCTGGAGGATGGTTTCCAGTGCAGGCACGGCTTCCAGCGCTGCCGGGCCAAGGGACTGGAGCGCCTCGATGGCGGCGTAACGGACCTGATCATCGTCGTCCTTCAACGCCGCCATGGCTATCGGCAAAGCCGGCCCTCCAATAGCTCGCAATGCCCGGACGACCTTGCGGCGGATCAATGGAGCGTCGTTCGCCAGTTCCTCCGCCAAAATCGCCAAGACGTTTGACGTTTGTTGTTCCATCCTCCAGCAAGCCAACGCCGCATCGACGCGGTAGCGGTTGGTCTTATTCTCGTATTCCTGAATCAGAAACGGAAGCGCGGCACGAGCGCTGGTTCCGATTCTGCCTATGGCCCACAGAATTTGTTCTGGAAGATTCGAATTAGGAGGGCCTGCCCGGAGGAGTCCGAACCGTTCAACAGGCGTGGGCCCGGAGTAGGACGCTGCCGCGTTGGTCCTTGATGGGGTCCATTGCGTGAATTGATTTGGCGGCGGCATTGGCGCAGCTGGTTTCGTGTTTGAGATGTTTTCGTGCAGCGTGTCGCGGTAAAGCGCGATTAGGAGTGGCACGGCCTCACTCGCGGCCGTCCCCATGTTGGCCGAAGCGAGAACAGCCGCAGAACGGATTCGTCCATCCCGGTTCCAAAAACTCTCAATCACGGCCGACATCGCCTCCTTTCCGGGCGGCCGGACGCGGCCAATGATGCCTAATATCTGAACGGCAAAATTGACGTTCGCGTCTGCAACTTGGAGAGCTGACACTATCGGCAATGCGGCGTTCGTGTCGTGGGCTTGGCCGAGTTTGACTGGATCAACGGAAATGCTTTTCAAAGTCGTGATTAAGACCGGCACGACGGAGTTAGTCACCGCCGCCACTCGCTCCAAACCTCGCAAAGCGTATAGGCTAACTTGGGAGGGCATTCCCGCCGGGCGTTTTTCGCGCAAGGCGTCGCACAGCAGCCGCACAACGCGCGGTTCATCAGGCGCAATCCCATCCAGCCCTAACGCGGCATGTCCCCGGGGCGACTCGGAGATCGCGCCGCGTGGGTTATCGTTCGCGTCGTTTCCAAAGAATCTGATCAGATCATCCAACGCGACTCCAGCGAGCGGACCCAACTTGCCCAAGGCTTGAATGGCGACGACGCGAACCGGCGGTTCAGGATCTTCCAAAGCTGCGATCAGTCCCGGTATGGCATCTTTCGCGGCCGCGCCTCGATTGATCAGTTCCGAGCCTGAGTCACGGCGAATCGACGCCGCGGACACTGGTTCAAGACCGGGAAACCGGCGCGTGATAAAGTCAGGCAATTTAGGCCAGAGCGCTTGCCAGGCCAGGTTCAAGCGCGAATCCCGTTTTCGAAGCCCATGAGTGAGCTGGCGAATCGACTTGTTCTGAGGCTGAGCGCCTAATTCCGACAGGCGATACAAATAAAAACCCGCGGCGAACCCGGCAACGCTTGTTATTGCAACAAGCAACAGTATCTTGGCTGACCTTAAGATAAGGCGCCGGGTTCTCATCAGATTCGCAAACCGATCCGTTAGTCGCGACGCAGGCCAGCGAACTATCGAGACGTACGACATTGGTGCATTCCGCCTTTAGATTGAACAAGGCAGTTTAAGGTAGATGACATGAACAAGCTGGCAAGAGCGCTCACTGGAGCGCAACTTGCCAGCCTATGAAAAAACCTGCGTTATCAACAAAGCCCAAGAGACCCAAAGCCGTCAAAATAAAAAGAACAAAAAGACGCCAGCCAAATCCTACGGGACAGTCAAGCTGGCCCAGGACGTGCATGCCCCTTGGGTGGTCTTCAGTATTCAGGAAGAGGGCCAGCCACCCCAAGCGCCCCGCCGGATGG
>Ga0194128_10000929_pt1 | contig 52097 bp, 39 predicted proteins | sample TA2KigCa65mmetaG_FD_148650 | JGI IMG/M metagenome (GOLD analysis project Ga0194128, IMG submission 148650) | Freshwater microbial communities from Lake Tanganyika, Tanzania - TA2015037 Kigoma Deep Cast 65m | ecosystem: Environmental > Aquatic > Freshwater > Lake | place: Tanzania: Lake...
CAGGCGGTGATCGGCCTTCGTGCCGGTGTTCGTCGGGGTGCACTCCACGGCGTAGAACCGGTTCGCCTGCGCGAGATTCGCGTCGGCGCGGCGGCGCGAGGCAAAGGCCCGGGCGCACCGGACGCCTGCTGCACCGGTGCACAGGAAGTCCGCGTCGAGCGAAAGGATGACCGCCGCCTTCTCCAGCGCGTACTGCGGGTCGACGTACTCGCCGAATGCGAGGCGGCTCCCCTCGCGCGCATTGTGGCGGCCGGCCGGCTCCCACTGCACCCACTTGGCGCGCGGGAACTGCATCAGGAACTCGCCGATCTGCGCCGCGAGCGTCGGCGACGCCACCGTCTCGGTGAGAATACGAAGGCCGGCGCCCTGAGTCGCCTGCTGCTTCGACAGGATGGCCTGCGCGGCGTTCGTGAAGGCGCTGAACGGCCGTATCTCGCCGAGATTCGTGAACGTCTGCGACCGGTCGGGGTCGTACAGACCGAGAATCGCCGCCTGCGCGAACAGGTCCGTGGCGCCCCGGCTCGACGGGTGCTCTGGATTGCCCTCGATCTTCGTCGGCCGCCCTTCGTGGCTTTCGACCAACAGCCCCATGCCGGCGCCGCCCATCGGCATCGCCGTCGCATAGAAAAGCGGCTTGCCCGGCACGAGCTCTTCCGGCTGGCGTACGTAGGGGACGATCCCCTCGGCGGGCTGGCGGGTGCACGCGCTCACGCCCGCCAGCGCCAGCGACGCCCCCATCAGCCTGAGGAAATTGCGGCGGCCGATGGGATCCAGCCACTCCGAGGCGTTCTGCGGGAATTCGCGATGGAGGAACTCCTTGAATTCCGGCGTCTCGGCGAGCGCCTCGAGGCTGCGCCAGTAGGTGCGCCCCCGCGTCTCGTCCAGCCGTGCGCGAAGAGCCTCGATGTCCCAGCGTGGCGTCATGACCGCGTCACCGATGGCACGTCGAACAGCTCGTGAGGCTCTGAATGTCGTACTCCCGCACGAGCTGCGGACCGATGACGGACTGGGGTACGGACGGCCGATACCCCATCGTGAACACCTGGGCCCGCGGGCGCACGAACCGCTCCGGCGCGCGGTGGCAGTCGAGGCACCACTCCATCAGGAGCGAGTTCTCCTGCAGCATGAGCGGCATCTCGTCCACCCGGCCGTGGCACGTCTCGCATCCCATGCCCTTCTTCACGTGGATGCTGTGATTGAAGTAGACGAAGTCGGGCAGGTCGTGCACGCGGATCCAGCGAAGCGGCCGGTCCTCGCGGAAGCTGGCGCGCACCGGCTCGAGAATCGGCGCGTTCGACCAGATCTGCGAGTGGCAGTTCATGCAGGTCTTGGTCGGCGGGATGCCGGCAAACGAGGAGCTCTCGACCGACGTATGACAGTAGCGGCAGTCGATGCCGTCGTCACCGACGTGGTGGAGGTGGCTGAACTGGAGGGGCTGCTCGACGTACTCCTGCGCGCGGGTCACGTACGACGACCGTCCGAGCACCATCAGGAGGCCGATCAGCCCGCCGGCCAGCAGGAGCAGACCGACAAGACTCACGCGAGCGAGGGTATTGGCACTGCGATGAAAGATCTGCGGCATGAGACACTGACCGCCGTGGCGCCCGCCCGGCGGGCGCGGTCTTATTGGTACGTCCTTCGTGGGGCGGGGCGGGCCGCTCCGATCGCACGCCACCGCGCGGGCCGCGGCCGGGACCCTGCGTTGTCGCGGCGAGCGACATCAGCGTCGCTGGGCGGTGGTACGAGGTATGTCATTGGTTGATTCATGGCCCCACCCATGCGCCGCAAGAGGAGCGCAGGTCGGCAAACCGTGTCAGTGATCGACTTGTACCATGTTGTGAAAAAAGGAGCAAGCCGAGCCGCCGCCCCGAAATCTCCGGCCAAACCGCGAGATTCTACGCGGAGATGGGGGCGCGGCCACGTGGTAATGTGAACGCGGATTCGAGGCCCGCATGAGCGACCGAAAGTACCGGCAGCGCGGCTACCAGGACGACGCCCGCGACCGCGACCGCCCGCAGAAGCCGTCCGGCCGTCCGGCGCCCGAGCCCGGCGCGCCCGCCGCCACGCGGCGGATCTCGCGCGATGCGCCCCGCCCGGTCAACATGCCGGGCTTCCGCGAAGTCGTGCGCTGCGCGCAGTGCGGCGCCGTCATCGCCGACGACGTCGGCCTCGAGAGCCGCTGCCCGCGCTGCGGCGTGGAGCTGCACACCTGTTCGCAGTGCACGTACTTCGACCCCGGCGCCCGCTTCGAGTGCATGCAGCCGATCCCGGCGCGCATCTCGCCGAAGAACGCCAAGAACGGCTGCACGCTGTATGCGCCACGCACCACCGTCGAGCGTGAGACGACCACGCCGCGCGTCGACGACGCCCGCAAGGCGTTCGACGATCTGTTCAAGCTATGACGAGCGCCCGCGTCCGGAGTCAGACCCGGTGGTACGGAGCGCCCGGCTTCATGCCTCTCATGGTACGTCGCGTCCCTCTCAGGGTACGGAGCGTCCGGCGTCAGCCGGACTCACTGCAGGAGACATCGATGCGTAGAGTCGCGTTCACGTCTGTTTTCGTTCTGCTCCTCTTCACGTCCCTCGCCGCACAGCAGCCCCAGGGGCAGCAGGGCCTCACCGAGGCCATGGTGAAATCGGCCGCCGTCGAGGTGCCGCGGCTGATCGAACTGCTCGGGCTGAAGCCGGGAATGACCGTGGCCGACGTCGGCGCGGGGTTCGGCGCGTGGACCGTCGCGTTCGGCAAGTGGACGGGACCCGCGGGCCGCGTCTACGCGACCGACATCGGCGAGAAGCAGCTCGCCTTCCTGCGCGAGTACACCAAGAAGGAGGGGCTGTCGAACGTCACGGTGCTCGCCGGCGCGCCAGGCTCGACGAACCTGCCGGCGAACTGCTGCGACGCGATCCTCATCCGTGACGCCTACCACCACCTGACGCAGCCGCAGGACATCCTGAAGAGCATGGCGTCGGCGCTCAAGCCGGGCGGCCGGCTGGCGGTCATCGATTTTCCGCCGCGGCCGAACAGCGAGGTGCCCGCCGGCGTCCCGGCCAACCGCCGCGGCCACGGCGTCCCGCCGGACGTCGTCGCGGAAGAGGTCAAGGCCGCCGGGTTCGCGATGGTGACTATGAACCAGGAGTGGTCGGCGCAGAGCCAGCCCGCCGATCTCTTTCTGCTCGTGTTCCGGAAGAACTAGGTCCGGCTGAAGCCGGACGCTACGTACGTGGCGTCCGGGCTTTAGCGGGACTCGCTACTGCCCTCCGAACGCCACACGCACGCCAACCCGCGCTGCCAGCGGCAGCGCGGGGAACCCAAACACCGACTCGTAGTCCTGGTCGAGCACGTTCTCGAGGATCGCGTAGGCCTCGAGCCGGCGGTGCAAGCGATAGCCGCCGCTGAGATCGATCTTCCGATACCCGGCCGCCAGGCCGCGGTTCGGGAGCAGCAGCGCGCTGCCGAAGAACTGATCGGTCAGGAATGTGCTGTCGTCCCACGCCCCCGAGACATAGCCGGTCGCCGCGACATGTCCGCGCGGCCGCGTGTAGATCGCCGAGAACGAGCCGGAGTGCGTCGGGCGCCGGAAGGGACGCTCGCCGACGAGCGGCGAGAACGCGCCGATGGGAATGCCCGGGAACGCCGGGTTGAACGACACGCTGGCGCTGAATGCCTTCGTCACTTCGGCGTCCAGATAGGTGTAGGAGCCGGTCAGCCGGACTGTATCCGCCACGGCCGCCTCGACGGACGTCTCGACGCCGTGCGCCCGGTACGACTGTGAGTTGACATAGGCGCCGAACGGCGTGGCCGAAACAACCTCCGGCGGCACGCCCGCCCGCGGCAGCGTCGTCCGGCTGAGGAACTCGATCAAATCGACGAACGTGTTGCGGAAGTACGCGACGCGCGCCCGGATGCGCCCGTACCCAATCCCCTGTTCCACGCCGACGTCGACGCTGCGGCTCCGCTCGGGACCGATCGACTCGACACCGGCGGCGGCGGGTGTCCCCTTGACGAGCGCCAGGAGCGACGACTGTTCCTGGAACACGCTCGGCGCCTTGATGCCGGTTCCGGCATTCACCACCAGCTTCGTGTCGCCGATGCCGCGGGACGACGGTTGCCGCAGATACGACGCGAGAGAGACCCGTGGGGTCACGGCCTCCCCGAAGGCGGCGTTGTGGTCGACGCCGAGGCCGGCGCTGACGTGATGACGGGCCGTGACGGCCCCGCGCACTTCGACGAAGGCACCGCCGTTGTGGCGCGTGGCCGTGGGGTCGGCGTCGGGATCGGTGTAGCCCTGCTCCCGGTCGAAGCGTCCGCCGCCCGAGATGGACCACGTCGTCGTCAGCTGATGCGTGGCATCCCCCGCGAGCGCCACGCGCGTGGTCCGCTGGCGAAAGACCGAGGGATATCTCCCGGCGAAGTCGAGGATGGCGCGGCCGCTGGCCGTGTAGCCGTTGGCGCCACGAAGGGTCACCGGCCGTCCGAGATAGTTGCCGAAGAGCAGATCCCCGGTCGGCGAGCGGTTGACGTGCTGCAGCGTCTGGTCGAACACGCCGAACCGCACGGCCGTCTGCCAGCGGTCGGTCCACTGCGACCGTGCGGCGGCACCGGCATAGGTCCGCTCCGCCTTCTGCGCCGAGTCGTCCGGGATGCCGTACAGACGAAAGCCGTTCGGGCTCCCGAAGCGCGTGTCGGCGCGCCGGACCGTGCCGCTCAGATCGGTGCCCCCGCCGAGCGCGACGCCGAACCGGCCGGCGTAGGTGCCGTTGCGGTACGCGTTGTTCGGGACGTCGTTGTCGGTCCGGAGTCGCGAGTACGCGGAGTAGTAGTCGAAGCGCCGGGCGGCCCCACCGATGCCTGCGTCGGCCGCGAACGTCCCCAGATTGCCGCCGTCGGCGCCATACGTCACTTCCGGCACGCGCGTCCGGCCGCGGCGCGTCGTGATCGCAATGACCCCGGCCAGCGCGTCGCTCCCGTACATGACGCTGTTGGTCTGGCGCAGCACCTCGATCCGGTCGACGCCGGTCGTCGAGATCTGTCCGAGGTCGACGAAGCCGCCGATCTCGTTGGCCGGCACGCCGTCGACGAGCAGCTTGTTGAAGTTGCCGGCGCCGCCGCGAACGAACAGCGACGCCGTGCCGCCGCGCGCGCCCGTCTGCCCCACCTGGGAGCCAGGCACCAGCCGGAGGGCCTCGATGAGGTCTGTCTTGCCAGTCGCCTCGAGCGCGGCCCGGTCGATGACGGTGACCGGTGCGCCGGTCTGCGACTGCGGGATATCGGCAGCCGCGGCGGTGACCACAATCGCCTGCCGCAGCGGCCCCACCTGCAGCGTGACATTGACGACCTGGCGGGCGCCGGCGCCGACGAACACCGGCTCGGACGCGTACGCGTCGAAGCCGGGCGCCGTGACCCTCACCTGATATCGACCCGCCGCAATCGCGTCGACTCGGTATCCGCCGTCGGCGTCCGTCATCGTCGTGGCTGCCGGCCGCCCGTCCGACGCGACCACGACCGTGGCGCCGGGAACCCTGGCGCCGAGCGGGTCGAGCACGATGCCGGAGAGTGAGGCCGACTGCTGCGCGGAAGCGCAGATCGGGAACAGGACGAGGACGCACAGGAGCACGCAACGAAGCGAGATGTGCATGGCGAAACGATTCTAGTCAGCCGCGCGGCCGCGCACCTCTGAAGAGTTCCTGAATTCTGGGTCAGAAGCGATGTCGACGCGCGGCTGGCGACCCTGAAGCCCCGTCCCGTGAGACCGGACCCGCGGCCTGGGCTGGGCCTGAGGCCCGAGGCCTGCGGCCTGCGGCCTGAGGCCTCTCAAATTGTGGTAGGCTGCCCGCCAAATGAGCCTCCGTATCCCCAGATGATTACCGATAGCGCGATCATCGCGATCGCCGGGCTCGTCGGCATTATCGCGCTCCTGTTCCTGCTCATCACCCGGTTCAAGTGGCACGTCTTCATTGCGCTGCTCGTGCCGATCCTGGTCTTCGCCATGCTGCCGGGGATCGATCGGCGGGCCCTGATCGCCGCCTTCGAGCGCGGGTTCGGCGGCACGATTCAGAGCATCGCCGTCGTGATCGTTCTGGGATCGCTGATCGCCGAGGCGCTCAAGCACACCGGCGGCATCGAGCGCATTACCTCGTCGATGATTGAGCTGGTTGGCCAGCAGCGCATGCCGCTCGCGCTGACGCTCAGCGGCTTCGTGATCGGGATCGCAATCTTCTCCGACGTCGGCTACGTGATCCTTAACCCGCTGGTGCACGCCGCCGCGCTGAACAGCGGCCTGAACATGGGGGTGATGGCCACGGGCCTGGTCGGCTCGATGCAGCTCACGCATGCGATCGTGCCGCCGACGCCCGGGCCGCTCGCCGCGGTTGCCCTGGTCGGCGCCGATCTGGGGGTGGTCATTTTCTACGGCACGCTGGTCTGCCTGTTCGCCTCGCTCGCCTGCTGGATGTTCGCCATGGTCGTCGGGCCGAGGATCGACTCGCCCCCCTCGCGTGAATTCGTCGGCCAGTCGTTCGTCGAGCGAGGATTGGAAGGCGAGCTGCCGTCGACGTGGCGCGCGTATGCCCCGATCTGCATTCCGCTGGGACTGATCGCCGCCCAGAGCGCGGCGGCGGCCGTGCTGCCCCAGGAACATCTGGTCAACACCGTGATGACGTACCTGGGGTGGCCGGTTGTGGCGTTGGGGATCGGCGTCCTGCTCGCCTTTCGGAATACGAACGCGACGCAGGCGGAGGCGCGAACGACGACGTGGGTCGAGGATGCGCTGCGAACGTCGGCCATGATCATCATGGTGACGGGCCTCGGCGGCGCACTCAGTCAGATCCTGCGGCAGACCCCGGCCGTCGACGTCGTCGCGCGCGCGATCGCGGACAGCGGGCTGCCCGCCATCTTCCTTCCGTTCGTCATCGGCGTGGTGGCAAACATGATCACCGGATCGACCACCGTCGGCGTGATCACCGCGGCGTCGATCGCGGCACCGATGATGACGACGCTCGGCCTGAGCCCGGAAGCGACGATGCTCGCGGGGGCGGCCGGGTCGATGATCGTCAAGTACGTGAACTCCAGCTACTTCTGGGTGTGTACGTCACTCTCGCGCGTGCCGCTGCGAGGGGCGCTGATCCTCTACGGCGGAGTCACGTTCGTGGGGGGGATCGTATCGATGGCGCTGGTCTGTTTGCTCTGGACGCTCGGACTGATCTGACCGTGTGAAGCTGGCGGAAGAAGAGGGATTCGTGCCACGCGCACGGGCAACAGCGCGATGATCGACCGCAGAGCCTTCGTTGCCGCTGCGGCCGCCGGGCTCGGCGCCCAGCTCGTGCACGCCTCCCCGGATGCGGCGCAGGGAGCGACACCGGGTCCGGGAGCGCGACCCTTGCCTCCCGACGCGGGCCTGTTCCCCGGCTTCGAGCCGCGCTGGGTTCGGACGCAGGGGGCGGACATCTTTCTGCGGCATGGCGGCCAGGGTCCGCCGCTGCTCCTGCTGCACGGCAATCCTCTGTCGCACACGTCCTGGCACAAGGTGGCCGGGGTTCTGGCCAGACGCTTCCACGTGGTCGCCACCGACCTTCGGGGCTACGGCGACAGCGTCGGGCCGTCCGAGGGCGGCGCGAACCACGTCAACTACTCCTTCCGCGCCATGGCGCAGGATCAGGTCGACGTCATGGCGGCGCTCGGCCACGAGCGGTTCTTCCTGGCCGGCCACGACCGCGGCGCGCGGACGGCCCATCGGCTGGCGCTCGACCATCCCGGGCGCGTTCGGAGGGTGGCGCTCCTCGACATCGTGCCGACGCGCTACGTCTGGGCGCACACATCGCGCGAGTGGGCCCTGGGGTCGTGGCACTGGTCCTTCATGGCGCAGCCCGACGAGCTGTTCGAGCGGATGATGGCCGGCGTCCCCGCGCGCGAGTACGTGCTGCGGCATCTGAGCCGCACCGGGCGGCCGTCGTTCTTCGACGAGCGCGCGCTCGCCGAGTACGTCCGCTGTTTCACGCGGAAGACGATCCATGGCTCGTGCGAGGACTACCGGGCGGCGGCCACCATCGACCTCGAGCACGACGAGGCGGACCACCAAGCCGGACGGAAGATCGCCGCGCCGGCGCTCGTGCTCTGGGGACGCCGCAGCGCCGTGGGGCGGTTGTACAAAGACGTGCTGGCGATCTGGCGCGAGGTAGCGGCCGACGCGACCGGCGGGGCGGTCGAGAGCGGGCACTATCCGCAGGAGGAAGCGCCGCAGGCGATCATTGAGGCATTCGAGCGCTTCTTCGTGTAGGAGACGAGGCTCGCTCGCGCCGCCGGATGCGCGCGACGCGAGCATGTGGCGGAGGGAGAGGGCTTTGTGCCCGAAGCGGCGTGAGCCGCGGAGCGCCTGAGGCCCTCTCGCTCCGCCAGGACTGAGCGCAGCGAGAAACTGGCGGAGGGAGAGGGATTCGAACCCCCGGTACCCTTCCGGGTACAGCGGTTTTCAAGACCGCCGCCATCGACCACTCGGCCATCCCTCCGCGCGGCGCGCGCCCCAACCGCAGTCTACATCGGCAGGCGCAGCGTCGCGCGCGTCCCGCGGCTCTCCTGGCGGTTCTGCAGCGTCAGTGTGCCGCCGTGCGCTTCGGCGATCTGTGCCAGGGCATCGCGCACCGCCGCGTCGACATCGACGGGCCTGGTCTCGCGCGTCGGCGCGGATGCCGGCTCGATCCGGAGCGTCCAGAAATCGGGCATGGCGGGGTCGTACACCAGCGCGCGGAGCGCGTCCTCGGCCGTCGCAATCCGCGCTTCCGCGACGATGACGGCCTCCTCGCGCTGCGCCACCTCGGCCTCGGCTTCGACGATGTCGATGGCGGGAATCGTGCCGGCCTCGACGCGCGCGCGCGTATTTCGGAGTGACTGGCGTGCGAGCTCGAGGGCCATCCGGACCGCCTCGTCGATCGTCAGCCGCCGGGCATCGGCGGAGGGCCTGGCTGCGAGCAGGCCGGCCTGGGCCATGGCCGCTGCCGGCGCGCACGTCATGACCAGCAGGGCCAGCGCGGACCGCCGGAGGAGATTCCTTGGCATCGATCGCACTCCTGTCCGAGAACACGAAGAACCGGAGGGTGAGAGGGGTCAAGGTCGATGCCAGTGCGGTGGCCGCCTCGGTCGCGCAGCGCAAGGCACTTGTTCCGTCAGAGCGCAATCCTTGTGTTCGATTGTGGGACGAGGGGCGTCCGCCAGCGCACAGGTCGGGCGCGTCAGCGGAGATCCTTCACATACGCGACTTCCCCGCTACTGAGCTGATACCCAGCCGCATCCCAGAATGCGCGCGCCCTCGCGTTCCTCCGAACCACGACGCAGCGAATTCGCGTGGCCCCGAGCGCGCGCAGCCTCTTCTCCATGGCGGTCACCAGGCGCATCGCGAGACCGCGGCGTCGATAGGCGCGATCGACGGCCAACCTCGCGATGCTGCCACGCCATCCCTAGGTGTAAAGAGTGCGGCCTTGGAGATACGCCTGATCGGCCCGGGTGGAGCTGGTAAGAGCACCATTGGCGCTCCTCTCGCGAGGCGTCTTCGCGCCACGTTCCTCGACCTCGACCGGCACCTTGCCGGCCGGGTCGGGGATATCGGCGAGTACATCGCCCGCCACGGATACGAGCGGTACGCCCGGGAGAACATCGAGGCCTATTGCGCGCTCTTCCGGGGGAACAGCCGCCCTGGAGTCGTCGCCTTGTCGTCCGGGTTCATGACGTACCCACGCGATACTCATCCTGAATACTGGCGTGTCCGCCGCGCGATCGAGCAGCACCCCGGCACATTCGTGCTCCTGCCGTCTCTCGATCGCGAGGCCTGCGTGGCCGAGACGGTTCGCCGACAGACCGCTCGTCCGTTCGGCCGCTCCTCGTCGAAGGAAGAAGAGGTCATTCACGCACGGTTCGACATCTACATGGCCCTGCCGGCGCGGAAGATCGAGACCATGCGTCCGGTCGCAGCCCTCGTCGACGAGATCGTCGCCGCGCTGGCGCTCGACACGGTGTGATCGGCCCGGTTGGGCAACGGACTGGATGGCTCCTCATGCGGCGACCACCGCGGCTGTCCGGCGGCGCCTTTCGGCGCCGCGCATCGACAGGAAGCCGCCGGCCACCGCCACCCCCACCAGGAGGCACGCGATCCAGAGCCACCGTGCGCCCGCCGCCGTCATGATCCCGCCGCCGGCCACCGGCGCCGCGGCGAAGGCTCCGGTGAACGCCATGGCGAACGCCCCCTGATACTGGCCCCGCAGATGGGGCGGCGCGAGGTCGGCGACGAACGAGGTCGACGCGGGCGCAAAGAGGATTTCGCCGACGGTGAACAGCACGATACATGCGGCATACGCAGGGGGCGACCCGGCCCAGGCGACCGTTCCGAAGCCGATACCCATGAGCACCGATGCGAGCGCCAGAATCGGCATCCGGCGGCGGTCCCGGATCAGCTCGCCGGCGGAGGGCTGCAGCAGGACAACGAGCACGGGATTGAGCGCCATCAGCGCCGCGAAGCTCGACGTGGTGACGCCATGCGCCCGCATGTCGAGGGGCAGACCGATAAAGCTCTGAAAGAACACGAGGTGCAGCGCGAACGTCAACGCGCACACGAGCAGAAAGAGGCGGTCGCCGAACATCACGCCGCGAGGCGCCTCGGCCGCCGGATCGTGTGTTGGATCGGCTGGCCGCGTTTCCGCCAACGCCTGCCAGACGAGCACGCCGAAGAGCGCCATGCTCGCGCCATCCGCCGCAAACAGCAGCGTATAGCTCCTCGCCGCCATCAGCCCCCCGACGACCGGCGCGACCGACGCGCCAAGGTTCACCGCCCAATAGAGCAGACTGTAGGCGCGCGGCCGATCGGCCGCGTCGACGATGTCGGCGATGACCGCGGAGACGATCGGCCGGTACATCTCGTACAGCAGGCCCGTCACCGCTGCCACGGCGATCATCGCCGGCACGCTCGTCACGAAGCCGAAAACGGCCATGCTCGTCCCGCCGGCGAGCAGCGACCAGACGAGCATCGGCCGGCGTCCCACGCGATCCGACAGCGCGCCGCCGATCGGGGCGCCGGCAATCGCCCCGAGCCCGTAGGCCGAGACGACGACCCCCGCTTCCGCGGCCGTGAGGCCCCGCTGCTCGGTCAGGTAGATCGCGACGAACACCAGCACGACGCCGCCGACGCGGTTGATCAGCGTCCCGACGAACAGCACCCAGAACGGGCGCGGCAGTCCGCGAAAGTCTGGCAGGAGGGAGCGCATGCGCGCCGCCGGACGCCCGCATCCTAACTCGTTCTCCCCTGATTCGCCGGTCTCGAGACCGGCGCCGGCGGCAATCTCCCAGGGTCGACACACGCCGGCCATTTGGCTATAGCATATGTGGCTATGACAGCTATCGGCGGCAGCCTCGACCGCGAGCTGAAGAAGGGCTCGGCGGAGCTCGTCATCCTCTCCATCCTCGAGGCCCGCGCCCGACACGGATACGAGATCGGCCGGCTCATCGAGGCGCGCTCCGGCGGACAGTTGAAGTTCCACGTGGCGTCGCTCTACCCGCTGCTCTACCGGCTCGAGGAGCGCGGGTGGCTCACCGGGCGCTGGGTCGAGAAGGCCGGCCTGCGTCGGCGGCGCTTCTACAGCCTGACGGCGGAAGGGCGCCGCGTCCTGGCGGAACAGCGCAAGACCTGGAAGGCGTTCGTCAACGCCATGCGGCTCGTCACCGGGGTCGACCATGCCTGACTGGACCGTCCACCTGCGTGTCCGTCTGGCAGGACTCCGGCTGACACCGACCCGCGAGGCGGAGATCGTCGAGGAGTGGTCGCAGCATCTCGATGAGCGCTACGACGAGCTGCGCGCCGGCGGCGCGGGCGACGAGCAGGCGCTGACGATCACGCTCGCGGAGCTGCGGGAGCCCGGCACGGTTGGCGGCCACGGGCGGACCGTGCGGCGGGCGCGGCTCCCCGTGACGGCACAGGCCGCGGGCGGCGCGGCGGGCTCGAGCATCGGCTTGCCGGCACTGCCGGCGGAGATCGCGCGTGCCGTGCGCGTCCATCGCCGCAACCTGCCCACGGCCGCGGCCGTGCTCGTCACGCTCGCCGTGGGGATCGGCGCCGGCACCTCGATTTTCAGCGTCGTGCACGCCCTCTTTCTCCGGCCGCTGCCGTACGGCGACGCCGATCGCCTGGTGATGGTCTGGGAGGACGCCTCGGCGCGCGGGGCCGGCCTGGAGGACGTCGCCGGCGCCAACTTCCTCGACTGGCGGGTCCAGAACACGGCGTTCGACGAGATGGCTGCCGCCAGGAACATCACCCGGACGTTCACGGACCTGCCCGAGCCGCTCAGTCCGCTCGCGCACGCGGTCACGGCCAACTACTTTCGCGTGATGGGCGTTCAACCGGTGCTCGGCCGGACGTTCGCACCGGGTGAAGACGCCGCCCCTGGAGCGCCTGTGGCCATGCTCGCCTACAGCACCTGGCAGAGCCTCTTCGGCGCCGACCCGGGCGCGATCGGACGGACCGTCGCGCTCGACGGCGTGCCGCACGAGATCATCGGCGTCGTTCCGCCGTCGTTCTACAGCGCCAACTACTTTGCGGCCCAGCCGGCGGTCTGGGTCCCGCTCCCGATCGACACGTTCCGCGAGGAGCGCGGCATCCGCCGCTTCCTGGTGTTCGCGCGACTGAAAGGCGGCGTCACCGACGAGCAGGCGCAGGCCGACATCTCACGGGTGGCGCGGGAGCTCGCGGCACGCTTTCCGAACACGAACGACCGGTGGAGCGCGCGGGTCGTCCCGATTCGCGACCAGCTCGTGGGCCGGGTCGAGCGGCCGCTGGCGATGATCGTGCTGGCCGCGGGCGCGCTGATGTGCATCGCGGCATTCAACGTCGTCTGCCTGCTGCTGGCGTCGGGGACGGCGCGGCTGAAGGGGATGGCCGCCAGGCGGGCGCTTGGCGCTCCGGGGCGCCAGATCGTGCGACAGCTCCTCGTCGAAGCGGGGATTCTGGCGGTCGTCGGCGCCGGCCTCGGCCTGCTCCTGTCCGCACCCACCACGCGATACATCATTGCGCTCGTCCCGCAACAGAGCCTGGCGCCAATCCCGTTTCTCGACCAGGTCGGCACCAACCCGGCCGTGGCGGCCTTCGCCGTCGGCTGCGCCCTGATCATCGCCATCGGCTGTGGCCTGGCCACGGCGCGTCAGGCGCTCTGCGCAGACGTCGTGTCGGAGCTCGTGCGGAACGCCGGACGGTCGACGTCGGAGGGACGGATCGAACAGCGGCTCCGGCAGGGCCTCGTGGTCGCGCAGGTCGCACTCTCGGTCATGCTCCTGCTCGCAGCGGGGCTCATGGCCCGGAGCCTGCGAAACCTCCTGACGACTCCGCTCGGATTCGAGCCGGCCAACACGATGACGATCAGGGCGAGCGTGCGGGGACCGAACTACGCGAACCCGGATGCGCCCGTCCGGTTCTTCAACGAGGTCGTGGACCGGATTGCCGCACTCCCGGGGGTCGCCTCGGCGAGCCTCGCCAGCATGGTGCCGCCCGTCTCGATGTTTTCGTCGACGGTGTTCTCCGTCGGCGACGTCGATGCACGGATCGAAGCCGGTTCGGCCGCGTTCATCCGTGTGGGCGCGGGCTACTTCGACACGCTGGGGATTCCGGTGATCGCCGGCCGCGCGGCAACGGCGTTCGACACGGCGGGGTCTCAACCGGTCACGATCATCGGTCGGGAACTGGCACGCAGGTACTTCGCCGACGGGGATCCAATCGGCCGCACGATGACGGTTGAAGAAGCCGGGCGGAAGACCAGGCGGCTCGTGATCGGCGTGGCCGGCGACGTCCGCAGCGCGAGCCCGGATCCGCGCCCGCAGCCGGTGATCCACGTCCCGCATGCGCAGGCGCCGCTGCTGGACATGGCGCTCGTCGTGCGGCTGGAGGACGGACGGCCGCTGCCGGTCACGGACATCCGGCGCATCGTCGCGTCGATCGACCGGACGGCGCCGCTCTTCGATGCGCAGACGCTGGAGCGCGCCGTGACCGAGGCCGACGGGATGGCGCGCTTCGTCACACTCTTATTGGGCGTCTTCACGGTCGTGGGCCTCGCGCTCGTCGCGGCCGGCCTCTACGGCGCACTCGCGTTCGTCGTGGCGATGCGTCAGCGGGAGATCGGCGTCCGTCTCGCGCTCGGCGCGCGGTTCGCCCAAATCGCGCGGATCGTGCTCGGCTTCGCCGCGTCGGTCGTCGCGGTGGGCGCGGTGGCGGGCATCCTCGGCTTCTTCGTCCTGGGCGGGCTGTTCGAGTCGCTGCTGTTCGGGGTGACCCGCTCCGACCCGGCGACGCTTGCCGGCGTGGTGGGCATCCTCGCCACGGTCACGGGGGGCCGTGTGCGTCTCGCCTCTCCTGCGCGCCCTGCGGGTCAGCCCCCTGATCGTGATGAGAAGCGACTAGTGGTACGTCGTTCCCAAATCGGGACTGGCCGCTCCGATGTCGCGGCCAGTGAAATCGCGGTCGAAGGCTGTCGCTGGTGGTGGTGCATCGGTTGATACGGTCCACGAGTGGTACGTCTTCCCACACCGGAGACTGGCCGCGAGCGCCGGGGGCTCGAGCCGTCGCTCAGAAGATGTAGAGCGCGCCCGAATCGCGGACCGAGTTGTCGCGCTGGTCGCCGTCGATGCCGGCCCCGCTGTCCTCGGCGTTGGCCGCCACCGCGAGCGTCCGCCCGTCGGCCGAGAGCGCGACGCCGCTGCCGAACTGGTCGAACTCGTCCGCATTCGGCGCCTTCAGGTACGCGTGCTGCGTCCAACGGCCGGCGTTCCGCAAAAAGACGTACACCGCGCCCGACTCGGGCGCCGATCCTTCGCCCGGCTTCGGGTTGATGCCGCGTCCGCCGCCGGTCTCGCCCGGCGCGCCGGCCGCCAGCACGTTGCCGTCGCGGCTGAGCGCCATCCGGAAGCCGAACAGATCGGTCGGGCCGATGTTGAACGACTTCACGTACGCCTGCTGCGCCCAGACGCCGTTCGCCCGGCCGTACACGTAGACGGCGCCCGCCGACCCTTCGTCGGTCGGCGTGCTGCGCTGATCGCCGTCGATCCCGGGCGACAGGCTGTCCTCGTCTGCGGCATTCACCGCCAGCGTGTTGCCGTCGGCGCTCAGCACGATGGACGACCCGAAGGCCGCGTTGCGGGTGGTGTTCGACGGCTTGACGTACGCCTCCTGCGACCAGGCCGCGCCGCGGCGCACGAAGACGTACGCGGCGCCGGAACCGGGCGCGGCCTCGTCCACGGGCCCGTTGACGCCGGTGGCGCCGCCGTCCTCGTCGTAGCCGCAGACAGCCAGCGTGTCGCCGTCGCCGCTCAGCGCGAGACAGAAGCCGAACCGGTCGCCGCCCTGCGCGTTCGCCGCCTTGATGTAGGCCTGCTGCGTCCACGCCGCGCCGCGGCGGACGAACACGTAGGCCGCGCCGGCATCCGGGGCGGCGTTGTCGGCCTGGTTGCCGTTCACCCCGGTGGCCGCGCTCCCCTCCGACTGCGCGCCCACGGCGAGCGTCGTGCCGTCGTGGTTGAGGGCGACCGCCCACCCGAACTGATCCCCGGCGTCGGCGTTCGACGCCTTGATATAGGCCTGCTGCGTCCACGCGGTCCCCGCGCGGACGAAGACGTAGACGGCGCCGGCCGACTGGGCCGCGTTATCGGCCTGATTGCCGTCGATGCCGCGCGCGGCGCTGTCCTCGAGCGTCGCCCCGACGGCGAGCGTATTGCCGTCGCCGCTGAGCGCGATGGAGAACCCGAACTTATCGGACGACTGCGTGTTGGACGCTTTGAGGTAGGCCTGCTGCATCCACGTGCCGCCGGAGCGGACGAAGACATAGACGGCGCCCGAATCCCAGGCCGACTCGTCGCGCTGGTTGCCGTTGACGCCGGTCGCGCCGCTGTCCTCGTGAGGCGTGCTGACCGCCATCGTGTTGCCGTCGGCGCTCAGGGCCAGCGTCACCCCGACCAGCGGATCGCCGATGCCGAGCCGGTCGTCCTCGCCCGCATTCGACGCTTTCACGTAGCGCACCGACGCGGCCTGCCGGCTGCCGTAGTCGACAGCCGGCGCCTGACGGGCGACGACGCTGCCGGCCGACAGGCTCAGGGCGCCGGCGAGCGCCACACACACGACGTTCCTGGGGTGCATCCTGACTCCTTGGGAGGTCCGCAGACCCACAATTTTACTTCGCGCGGATGGCCGCCTGGCCGTCCATGAACGGCCGCAGCGCGTCGGGTATGACGACGGAGCCGTCATCCTGCTGGTAGTTCTCGAGCACGGCGATCAGCGTGCGGCCGACGGCGAGCCCCGACCCGTTGAGCGTGTGCGCGAACTCGGCCCGGCCGCCCGCCGCGGGCCGGAACTTGATGTTCGCGCGCCGCGCCTGAAACGCCTCGGTGTTGCTGCACGACGAGATCTCGCGATAGGTGTTCTGGCTCGGCAGCCACACCTCGATGTCGTACGTCTTGGCCGAGGCGAACCCCATGTCGCCGGTGCACAGGAGCACCGTGCGAAACGGCAGCTCGAGGCGCCTGAGCACCTCCTCGGCGTTGGACGTGAGCCGCTCGAGCTCGTCGTACGACTCATCCGGGGCGCTGAAGGCCATCAGCTCGACCTTGTCGAACTGGTGCTGGCGGATGAGCCCGCGGACGTCGGCCCCGTACGAGCCGGCCTCGCTGCGGAAGCAGGGCGTGTACGCCGTGTAGCGGATCGGCAGCTGCTTGCCGTCGAGGATCTCGCCGCTGTGCATGTTCGTGAGCGGCACCTCCGCCGTCGGCACCAGATAGAGGTCCCAGTCGCCGGCGATCCTGAACAGGTCGGCCTCGAACTTGGGCAGGTTGCCGGTGCCGGTCAGGGCCGCGCTGTTGGCCAGGAACGGCGGCTCCACCTCCGTGTAGCCGTGCTCCTTCGTGTGGAGGTCGAGCATGAAGTTGATGAGCGCGCGCGCCAGCCGGGCGCCCCCGCCCACGAGCGCGGTGAAGCGCGCCCCCGCGATCTTGGTGCCGCGCTCGAAGTCGATGATCCCGAGGGCGGGCCCGAGATCCCAGTGCGCCTGCGGCGCGAAGGCAAACGTCGGCGGCGCACCGTGGCGCCGCACTTCGACGTTGTCGGCGGGCGTCTTCCCCACCGGCACGCTCGCATGCGGGACGTTCGGGATGGTGAGCAGATGGCGGTTGCGCCGCCCCTCGATCGCCTCCAGCTCCACGCTCATCTGCTTGATGCGCTGCGCGCGGGCGCGGCCCTGCTCCTGCAGCGCCGTGACGTCGAGCTTCTGCCGCCGGGCGCGCGCCACCTCGTCGCCCGACGCGTTCTGCTCGCGCTTGAGCCCCTCGATCTCCGGAATCATCCGGCGGCGCGCGGATTCGAGCGTCACCAGCTCGTCGAGCTCCGTCCCCAGATCGACGTTGCGGTGCTCGAGCGCGGCCCGAAGCGCCGCCAGGTTGTCGCGGAGAAGCGCCGGATCGATCATGCCGCTCCGATCCTATCGCACCAGTTGGCAGGCGGCAGTAGCAGCGGTGGGGTGCGGGGGGCGAGGTGCTCGCGACCAGCTGCCGGCTACCAGCCGTCAGCTGGCTACGATACGATCGCGGCCATGACTGCGACGATCCGAAAGGCCGTCTTTCCCGCCGCCGGCCTCGGCACGCGCTTCCTGCCCGCCACCAAGGCCCAGCCGAAGGAAATGCTGGTGCTGGTCGACAAGCCGGTCATCCAGTACGGCGTGGAAGAAGCCGTGCAGTCGGGCGTCCCGAACATCATCATCGTCACGGGGCGCGGCAAGAACGCCATCGAGGATCACTTCGACGTCGCCGTCGAGCTCGAGAGCTTCCTGGAGCAGCGGGGGAAGACGGCGCTGCTCGACGAGATCCGGAAGATCACCGAGCCGATCAACGTCGCCTACGTCCGCCAGGGGGAGCCGCTCGGCCTCGGGCACGCGGTGCTCGTCACGCGCAACCTCATTGGCGATGAGCCGTTCGCCGTCATCCTCGGCGACGACGTGATCGACGCCGTCCCGCCGGCGCTGCGGCAGATGATCGAGGTGTACGAGCGTCTCGGCGGACCCGTGCTGGCTGTCGAGCGCGTCGCGCCCGAAGAGGTGTCGAGCTACGGCATTGTCGCGGTCGACGAACGGGAGAACCTCGGGCGCCGCGTCCACCGCGTGACGGATCTCGTCGAGAAGCCCGCGCGCGCCGACGCGCCGTCGAACCTGGCGATCATCGGCCGCTACATCCTCACACCCGACATCTTCCCGGCGCTCGAAGAGACCGCGCGCGATGGGACCGGCGAGATCCAGCTCACCAACGGCCTGCGCCGCCTGCTCCGCGAGCGTCCCGTCTACGTCTACGAGATCGACGGCGTCCGGCACGACACCGGCAACAAGCTCGGCTTTCTGAAGGCGATTGTCTATTTCGCGCTGCGGCGCCCCGACCTCGCGGAGCCGTTCCGCCGCTACCTCGACTCGCTGGGGCTGAACGCTACGGTTTCGACCCGCTCGACGATGCGGACGTAGACGAGGGCGCGGTGTCGCTCTTGGCGGCGCCGTCGGTCTTCTTCTCTGCCGCCGCATCGGTCTTCGTGTCGGTACTCGTCGCGCCCGAGGTCGTCTCCGCTTTCGCCTTCCGCGCGTAGTCGGTGACGTACCAGCCCGATCCCTTGAACTGAATCGCGGGCGACGAGAGCAGCCGCCGCACGGGGCCTTTGCCGCACGACGCGCAGACCTCGACCGCGGGATCGCTGAACCGGCGGATCAGCTCGAAGTGCTGGCCGCAGGCGTCGCATTCGTACTCGTAGAGCGGCATCGGCTACTCCAGCACCGCGTCGGTGGTATCGCCGAGCAGGAGCCGCCGGTGCGCCCAGAGCGGCGCGTTCCCCTGCCCGAGCACGGCGTCATGGAACGACCGCAGGGAGGACCGCCCGCCCTGCGAGTCGGTGAAGTCGCGCCGGAGCTTCAGCATCATCAGCTTCCCCAGCGAGTAGACCAGGTAGGTCGGATCGAACGTACCCCGCTCGGCCTCGCGCCGCGCGGTCGCCTCCTCGAGGAACGCTTCGTCGCGGAAGAACCGCATCCCCTGCTCCACCGAGAGGTCGTCGCAGTGCAGCCGGATCGCCACGACGACGCGCGCGAGCCGCACGAGCGCCTCGGCGAGCTGTCCCAGCTTGAACATGTCGTCGCCGCGGCGGAATCCGGCCTCGGCCATCATCTGCTCGCAGTAGTGGGCCCACCCCTCGACGAACGACGCCGGGGCGAAGAGGATCGACTTGCGCACCTTCGACTCGACGCGCCGCAGGTGCTGATAGTGCAGGTAGTGGCCCGGGTAGACCTCGTGGATCGAGATGTTCCAGAGCGTCGGGAAGTTGAAGTCCCGCATGTGCTCTTCCTGGCGCTCCGGGGACCAGCCCTGATCGACGTCGGTAAGGTAGTAGTAGGCGCGGCTCGGCTTCGCCTCGAACGGCCCCGGGGTCCACATGCTCGCGAACGCCCAGCGGTAGAAGTCGGGCGACGGTGCCACGACGATCGGTTCCGCGTCGGGGATCGAGACGATCGACTGCCGCTCGAGAAACGTCAGGAGCGCCCGCAGCTGCTCCTGCGCCACGTTGACGAGCTGACCCGGGGCCGGATGGTCCTCCTTGGCACGCCGCCACGCGCTGATCGGATCGCTGCCGTTCAGGCGGCCGGCCACGGCGCGGAACTCCTCCTGCACCTGGTGCAGCTCCCGCATCGCAATCGCCAGCAGCCGGTCGGCGCCGAGGGTGATGCCTTCGTCGAGCTTCAGCTTCTGCTCGAACGCCTCGGGGCCGAGGCGGAACGACGCCTTGGCGCGCGGCGCGAGATCGGTTTCGAGGTACTCGACATAGCCCTTGATCGCGTGGACCGCCTCGGCCGAGGTGTCGGCGAGGTCGCCGAGGATGTGCAGGTCGTCGAGCGTGGCGAAGGCGCGCGGCAGGTCGGTCTCGATGAACGTCAGGACCCCGCGCCAGGTCTCGAGGCCGATCTTGACGAAGATCCCCGGACACTCGCGGATGTTCTCGCGCGCCGCCTCGACAAGACGCGTCGCCTGGCGGAGCTTCGAGACCACCCGGCGCGCGCGCTCCTGCTCGGGGGCGTAGCCGAAGAGCGCCTGCCCCGCCAGACTGAGCCCCAGCGTGTCGGCGTAGAGCTGCGGGTTGCGTTCCCACGTGCGCACCGCCTCGAGCTCGTGCATGCGGGCATCGACGTTGGCGGCGACGATCCGGTGTTCCACCCGCTCGGCCGGCGGGAGAAGCGCCGGGTCGATCTGCTGGAGCCGGCGCCCGAAGCCGGCCAGCGCCCGGACGTGCGTCTCTATCGCGGACCGGCCGAGGTCTTCGAGGAGGTCGTCGTGGAGGTGCACCCCGTCGCCGCTCGCCTGGCTCGGGAGCACCTCATAGAGATAGGCCAGGTAATCGTCGACAAAGTGCGGGAATGGCTCCGATGGGTGCATGCCTGGTCATGGCTGGCGCTCTGTGGCTCTCGTCCGGGAGCGCTCATCTCACAATGGTACAATAACTTTCCGCCCGATGTCCGGCACGTTATTCCTCGTCGCCACCCCCATCGGCAACCTCGAGGACATTACGCTGCGGGCGCTCCGGGTGCTGCGCGAGGCCGACGTCATCGCCGCCGAGGACACCCGCCGAACCGCCAAGCTGCTGACCCATTACGCCATCTCCACGCCCACGGTCAGCTTCCACGAGCACAACTCGCGCACCCGACTGCCGCAGCTCCTCGCGCGCCTCGAGCGCGGCGAACGCGTAGCGCTGGTGTCCGACGCCGGTACACCCGGGATCTCCGATCCGGGCGTCGAGCTGGTTCGGCGGTGCGCGGAACGGGGCATGGCCGTCAATCCATTGCCGGGCGCCAGCGCCCCAGTAGTGGCCGTCGTGGCTTCCGGCTTTCCAACGAATCCGCTGACGGTTTTCGGGTTTCCGCCCAATCGGCCGGGCGCTCTAAGGACCTGGCTGCGCCAGCTTAGCTCGATTCCCCACACCGTAGTCTTCTTTGAGGCGCCGCATAGAGTCCGCCAGACGCTACGAGCGGCCGCGGATGAATTGGGTGTTCGGCCAATAATGGTTGCGAGAGAGCTGACAAAGGTCCATCAGCAGCTTCTACGTGGCACGGCGGCCGATATATTTGGGCGTTTAACTGCGCCGCTTGGAGAGTTCACCATTGTCGTGGGCCCCGCGAGCGTGGATCCGAGCGCAGAAATTATTGTTAATGACCTAGATCTGATGGCCGATTTCGACCGGTCCGCCGGGACCGGTCAGCTGAGGCGACGCCAGGTCGTCGCCAGACTGGCTCGTAAATATGGTCGCTCGACCAATGAGATCTACGCCGCCCTGGAGCGAGCCAAGAATTCTGGCATATGACCGATCTGTCGGGAGGTTCGGAGGTCCACGTCGTCATCCTGGCGGCCGGTCAGGGCACCCGGATGAAATCGGCCCTTCCAAAAGTCCTCCACCACGTGGCCGGCCGTCCCATGCTGGCGCACGTGTTGCGCACGGCCGCGGTCGTGCGGCCCGCGACGATCACGCTGGTCGTCGGCCATCGGGCAGACGCGGTCCGGGCGCACTTCCAGGAGCAGCCGGGGCTGGGGTTCGCCATCCAGGAGCCGCAGCTCGGCACGGCGCACGCGCTGCAGCAGGCGGTACCGCGCCTGCACGACCGCTGGGGCACCCTGGTCCTGCTGTCGGGCGACGTGCCGCTCCTGCGTCCGGCGACGCTCCAGCGGCTCGTGGAGGCGCACCAGGCCGCCGGCGCGGCGGCAACCGTGGTCACCGCCGTCGTCGAGCGGCCGTACGGCTACGGGCGCATCATCCGCACGGGCGGCCGCATCGCCCGAATCGTCGAGGAGCGCGATGCCTCGCCCACGGAGCGGCAGGTCCGCGAGATCAACAGCGGAATCTACGCCTTTGCGCTCGCACCGGAGCTCTTCGACGCTCTCGATGCCATCAAGGCGGGCAATGAGCAGCGCGAGTACTACCTCACCGATCTTGTCGCGATCTATCGCCGGCGCAAGCGGCCGGTGGAGACGCTTCTCGTCGAGGACCCTGCAGAGATTCGGGGCGTCAACAGTCGCACCGAGCTCGCGGAAGTGAGCGGCATCATGAGACAAACGAAGAACGAGGAGTTGATGGCGGCCGGCGTCACGCTCATCGATCCGGCCACGACGTACATCGACCCGGAGGTCACGATCGGTGCGGACACGGTGATACATCCGGGTGTGGTTATCCAGGGACAAACCCGGATCGGCGCGGCCTGCGAGATCCACGCCTACGTCCGCCTCGTCGATACGGAACTGGCAGACCGGGTGACGATCCACAACTTCTGCCTCATCATTGGTGCGCGGGTTGCAGAAGGGGCGTCCATCGGGCCGTTGGCCCACCTTCGCCCGGACACGGAGGTCGGCCAGGGGGCCAAAGTGGGCAACTTCGTGGAGTTGAAGAAGGCGTCGCTCGGCGCCGGCGCCAAGGCGAATCATCTCTCCTACCTCGGCGATGCGACGATCGGGCCTCACGTCAATGTGGGGGCCGGGACGATCACGTGCAACTACGACGGGCGTACCAAGCATCAGACGGTCATCGAGGAGGGCGCCTTCATCGGGAGCGACACTCAGCTGGTCGCGCCAGTCCGGATTGGCCGAGGAGCGTACGTGGCGGCCGGGTCGTCGATCACCGAAGATGTGCCCGCCGGCGCTCTGGGGATTTCCCGCGGCCGTCAAGCCAACATCGAGGGCTGGGTAGAACGCAAGAAGACCAAAGAACAAGGAGCCTGAGGCCTGAGGCCTGGGCCCTGAGGCCTGCTTATGTGCGGAATCATCGGTTATATCGGCTCCAAACCGGTCGTGCCCGTCCTGCTGGACGGCCTGCGGCGCATGGAGTATCGCGGCTATGACTCGGCGGGCGTGGCGGTCGTCAGTCCGGAAGGGATTGCGCTGCGCCGGTCGGCCGGGAAGCTGACGAACCTCGAGAACGCCATCCGGACCCAGCCCGTGGACGGCCTGTACGGCGTCGGGCACACACGCTGGGCGACGCACGGCCGCCCGACGGAGGAAAACGCCCACCCGCACCGCGACTGCACGGGCCGGATCGTCGTGGTGCACAACGGCATCATCGAGAACTATCTGGACCTCAAGACGGAGCTGCAGGCGCAGGGGCACGCGTTCACGACGGAGACCGACACGGAGATTGTGGCGCATCTGGTCGAGCGGGAGATGCGCGAGGACGGCCTCGAACAGGCGGTCCGCCGCGCGCTGGCGCTGATGCGCGGGATGTTCGCCCTGGTCCTCGTCTCGGTGGAGGATCCCGAGAAGATCGTCGCCGTCCGCAAGGGGCCGCCGATCGTCGTCGGTCTGGGCCAGGACGAGTTCTTCGTGGCGTCCGACATCCCGGCCATCCTGTCGCACACCCGCGACGTCGTGTTCCTCGGCGACGAGGAGATGGCCGTCATCACGCGGTCCGGGGTGCAGTTCACCGACTTTCACGGCCGGGCGGTCTCCAAGACGACGCAGCGGGTGCTGTGGGATCCGATCGCGGCGGAGAGGGGCGGCCACAAGCACTTCATGCTCAAGGAGATCTACGAGCAGCCGACCGCCGCGCGCGACACGATTCTCGGCCGCGTGTCGCTCGATCGGGGGCGGATCTTCCTCGAGGAGCTGAACATCTCGGACGACACCTTCCGCGCGCTCGACAAGGTGACCGTCATTGCGTGCGGCACGTCCTGGCACGCGGGGCTGGTGGGGAAGTACCTGATCGAAGCCCTGGCGCAGGTGCCCGTCGAGGTCGACTACGGGTCGGAATACCGTTATCGCAATCCGATCGTCGCCGGCCGCGAGCTGGCCATCGTGATCACGCAGTCGGGCGAGACGGCCGACACGCTGGCGGCGCTGCGGGAGGCGCGGCGCAAGGGCGCCAGCACCATCGCCATCTGCAACGTCGTGGGTAGCATGGCGACGCGGGAGGCCAGCGGGACCGTCTACACGCACGCCGGACCGGAAATCGGCGTGGCGTCGACCAAGGCGTTCACGTCGCAGCTCGTCGCGCTCCAGTTGCTGGCGCTGTACCTGGCGCAGGTGCGGGGATCGCTGTCCCCGCCGGACATCCGCAGCCACATCGCGGAGCTGCTGCGGATCCCACAGCTCCTCGAGCAGGCGCTCAAGGCGTCGGCGCCCGCCGAAAAGATCGCCGAGCGGTTCTACAACCACACCGACTTTCTCTTCCTCGGACGCGGCATCAACTATCCGATCGCGCTCGAGGGCGCGCTGAAGCTCAAGGAGATCTCCTACATCCACGCCGAGGGCTACCCGGCGGGGGAGATGAAGCACGGCCCGATCGCGCTCATCGACGAGCAGATGCCGGTCGTGGCGCTGGCGCCGAACGACCATGTCTTCGAGAAGATGGTGGGCAACGTGCAGGAGGCCAAGGCGCGGGGGGGAGCCGTGATTGCCGTGACCACCGCGGGTGACGCGCGTATGGCGGCGGTGCTCGGGAGCCGCGACGTGATGCTTCCGATGCCGGCGACCACCCCGATGCTGACGCCGATCCTGATGACGATTCCGCTGCAGCTGCTCGCGTATCACATTGCGGTACGCCGCGGCTGCGACGTCGATCAGCCGCGCAACCTCGCCAAGAGCGTGACGGTAGAATAGTTGGCGGTTTGGATCTTCTCGCCACCCTCAATCCCGAACAGCAGGAAGCGGTTCTCCACACCGACGGCCCGCTGCTGATTCTCGCGGGCGCCGGTTCCGGCAAGACGCGCGTCATCGCGCACCGGATCGCGCACTTGATCAGTGCCGCCGCGTGCGCCCCCGACCAGATTCTCGCCGTCACGTTCACGAACAAGGCGGCCGAGGAGATGCGCACGCGGGTCGCGGCGCTGGTCGGCGCCGACTGCCGCCAGCTCTGGATCTCGACCTTTCACGCGCTGTGCGCGCGCCTGCTGCGCCGCGAGGCGCCGCACGTCGGCCTCTCGCGCGACTTCGTCATCTACGACTCCTCCGATCAGCTCACCGTCGTCAAGCAGGCGATGCGCGACCTGGCCCTCGATGACTCGACCGTGCAGCCCCGTCTGGCCCTCTCGCGGATCAGCCACGCGAAGAACCGGATGGAGGGGCCGGAGGTCTTCGCCGCCAGCACCTGGAGCCCGCGGGAGCAGCAGATCGGCGTGCTGTACGAGCGGTACCTGCGCGCCCTCGGCGACGCCAACGCCCTCGACTTCGACGATCTCCTGCTCAAGACCGTGGAGCTCTTCGAGCGGGCCGAGCCGGTGCGCCAGCGATACGCCGAGAAGTTCCGCTACCTGATGGTCGACGAATATCAGGATACGAACCGGCCGCAGTACCTGCTGGTCCAGCGCCTGGCGTCGCGCCATCGCAATGTCTGCGTGGTGGGCGACCCGGATCAGTCGATCTACAAGTGGCGCGGCGCCGACCTGCGGAACATCCTCGACTTCGAGCACGACTTCTCCGAGGCGAGGATCGTCCGCCTCGAGCGCAACTATCGATCGACGCAGGTGATCCTGGACGCGGCGACGGCCGTCATCTCGCAGAACCGCAACCGCAAGGACAAGCGGCTCTACACCGATCGAAGCGGCGGCGCGCGGGTGCTGTACTACCGGGCCGGCGACGACCTCGACGAGGCCGATTTCGTCGCGCGTCTGGCGCGCGAGGCGCTCCAGGAGGACGTCGCGACGACCGTCGCAATCCTGTACCGCACCAACGCGCAGTCGCGCACGCTCGAAGACGCCCTGCGCCGGGCCGGCACCGCCTACAAGATCGTCGGCGGCGTGCGCTTCTACGAGCGCAGGGAGATCAAGGACGCGCTGGCGTACCTGAAGCTGGTCCTCAACCCGCACGACAACGTGAGCCTGCGGCGCGTGATCAACGTCCCGGCGCGCGGCATCGGGAAGGTCGTGATGGAATCGCTGGAGGCGCTGGAGCCGGCGGCGGCGGAGACGCCGCTGCTCGACGCGGCCGGGGGGCCGTCGACCCCGGCCGACTCCCTCTGGTCGCGCCTGCTGCACGCGGTCGACCGGCGGATGCTGGCGCCCCGCGCGACGGCATCGCTCGCGGCGTTTCGCGATCTGATCCTCGGGCTCGCCGCGATGGCGGGACGCGAGCCGGTCTCGATCGCGCTGGGCAAGGCGATCGATCAGAGCGGCTACCTGCAGGATCTGCGCGAGGAGCGGAGCGAGGAGGCGGACGGCCGCATCGAGAACCTGATGGAGCTCGTCTCGGCGGCCCGCGAGTACGAGGCGCGGACGCCCGAGCCGACGCTCGCCGGCTTCGTCGACCAGCTGTCGCTCCTCTCCGACGTGGACGAGGAGGCGGGCGCCCGGGACGCGCGGGTGCTGATGATGACCCTGCACAGCGCCAAGGGGCTGGAGTTCCAGGTCGTGGTGATGACGGGCCTCGAAGAGGGGCTCTTTCCGCACTCACGGTCGTCCGACGAGGAGGCGGAGCTCGAGGAGGAGCGGCGTCTCTGCTACGTCGGCATCACGCGCGCGCAGCGGCGCCTCGCGATCACCTCCGCCGCGCGCCGCCGGGTCTTCGGCGAGTATCAGGCGACCGAGCCGTCGCGCTTCATCGACGAGATCCCGCGCGAGCTCCTCGAGGAGATCCCGTCGGCGACCTCCGCCTCGCCGTACCAGTCGTCGTTCGCGCCGTTCCGGCGCGGCCCGTACGGACGGCGCGGCCAGCGCGTGCGGGAGGACCATGGGCTGTACGCGTACGAGGACGAGGATCAGTCCGTGCCCGAGGGGCTGCGGCCCGGCATCCGCGTCCGGCACCCGACGTTCGGGGAAGGCACGGTCCTGAGCGTCGAGCCGCTCAACGACGACCTCAAGCTCGTCGTCCGGTTCGGCTCCGTGGGGCAGAAGACGCTGCGGGCGAAGTTCGCGAAGCTGGAGGTGGCGTCGGCCTCGCCTTAACCCTCGTCGTCGTCTTTCTCGGCCAGCCGCGCGATCGAGACCGCGCGATCGTCGCCTTCGATCTCGATCAGCCTGACGCCCTGCGTCGCGCGACCGATCGTCCGGATGTCCTTCGCCGCCATCCGCAGGATCTTCCCCTGCTGCGTGATCAGCATCAGCTCCGCGTCGTCGGTGACCCGCGCGATGCCGACGACCTTGCCGTTGCGCTCGCTCGTCTGGATGTTGATGATGCCGATGCCGCCGCGCGACTGCACGCGGTACTCCTCGAGCTCGGTGCGCTTGCCGTAGCCCCGCTCGGTCACCGAGAGGATGGTGCCGCCGGGGCGCAGCACCTCCATCGCCATGACCGCGTCCCCCTCGCGCAGCGAGATGCCGCGCACGCCGTAGGCCGTGCGGCCCATCGGCCTGACGTCGTCTTCGGCGAAGCGGATCGACATGCCGTCGCGGGTGCCGATGAAGATCTCCCCTGTGCCGTCCGACACCTGCGCCGCGATGACCGAGTCGCCCTCTTCGACGCCCATCGCGATGATGCCGCCCGCGCGCGGGTTGCTGAACGCGGCGAGCTCGGTCTTCTTGACGACCCCGCTTCGGGTCCCCATGACGACGAACTTGTCGGCCTCGAACTCCTTGATGGCGAGGAGCGCCGCGATCCGCTCGCCCTCCTCCATCGACACGAGGTTCGCGATCGCCTTGCCGCGGCCGTCGGGGCCGACGTCGGGAATCTCGTGGACCTTCAGCCAGTAGGCGCGGCCGCGGTCCGAGAAGATCATGATGTAGGCGTGCGTGGAGGCCACGAAGAGGTGGCTGACGAAATCCTCCTCGCGCGTCCGCATCCCGATGCGCCCCTTGCCGCCGCGGCGCTGATTGCGGTAGCTCGTGATCGCCGTCCGCTTGATGTAGCCGGTGTTGCTGACCGTGATCGCCATGTCTTCCTCGGCGATCAGGTCCTCGATGCGGAACTCGCCCTCCTCCGGCAGGATCTCCGTGCGCCGGTCGTCGCCGTAAGCGTCGCGCACGGCCTTCAGCTCGTCGACGATGATCTGCATCAGGAGAGGCTCGCTCGACAGGATCGCGAGAAGCCGCTCGATGAGCTTCAGCAGCTCGGCCAGCTCGTCGAGGATCTTCTGCCGCTCGAGGCCCGTGAGGCGCTGCAGCTGCATGTCGAGGATGGCCTGCGCCTGGATCTGCGTCAGGCTGAACTGCGTCATCAGGCCGTCGCGCGCCTCGCCGGGGCTCTTGGCGGCGCGGATGAGCGCGATGACCGCGTCCAGGTGATCGAGCGCGATCTTCAGCCCCTCGAGGACGTGCCGCCGGGCCTCCGCCTTCTTCAGCTCGAACTCGGTGCGGCGCCGGACCACCTCCCGTCGGAATTCGACGAAGTTGTCGATCAGGTCGACGAGCGACAGCACCTTCGGCCGCCCGCCGACGATCGCCAGCATGATGATCCCGAAGCTGCTCTGCAGCGCCGTATGCTTGTACAGGTTGTTCAGGATGACGTCGGCGATCTCGCCGCGCCGCAGATCGATGACGATGCGAAGACCATCGCGGTCGGACTCGTCGCGGATGTCGGAGACGCCCTCGATGGTCTTGTCGCGCACCAGCTCCGCCACGCGCTCGATGAGCTTCGCCTTGTTCACCTGGTACGGGATCGCCGACACCACGATGGAGGAGCGGTCGCCCTTCCGCGACATCTCGACCTCCGCCTTCGCGCGCATGACGATCGAGCCGCGGCCCGTCAGGTACGCCTGCTGGATGCCCTGCTGGCCGACGATGTAGCCCCCGGTCGGGAAGTCGGGGCCGGGGACGAGCTCCAGGAGCTTCCGTTGCTTCTCGGGCAGCGACGGCGCCGGATCGGACTGGGCGCTCTCGATCGTCCAGATCGCCGCGTCGATCACCTCGCGCATGTTGTGCGGCGGCACGTTGGTCGCCATGCCGACCGCGATGCCGGCCGAGCCGTTGACGAGCAGGTTCGGGAACGGCGCCGGCAGCACCGTCGGCTCCTCGGTCGTCTCGTCGAAGTTGGGCGCGACGTCGACGGTCTCCTTGTCGAGGTCCGCCATCATCTCCTCGGCCAGCGGCTTCAGCCGCGCCTCGGTGTAGCGGTACGCCGCCGGCGGATCGCCGTCGATCGATCCGAAGTTCCCCTGGCCGTCGACCAGGGGGTAGCGCATGTTGAAGTCCTGGGCGAGCCGCACCAGCGTGTCGTAGGCGGGCGCGTCGCCGTGGGGATGGTAGTTGCCGATGACTTCGCCGACGATCTTCGCGCACTTGCGGTAGGCGCGGTTTGACGCGAGCCCCATCTGGCGCATCGCGAACAGGACGCGCCGATGCGCGGGCTTGAGGCCGTCGCGGATGTCGGGGAGCGCTCGCCCGATGATTACGCTCATGGCGTAATCCATGTACGAGCGCTTCATCTCGTCTTCGATGTTGACGGGGATGCGGTTCGGGGTTACTCCATTCATGGATGACTTCGACAGGCGTTAGGCTTTGGGCTCTGGGCTTTGGACTTCAGGCGGTGGACGGTGCCAAGGCCCGGAGCCTGAAGCCCGATGCCGCTAGCTAGACGTCGAGGTTGCGCACGTCGAGCGCGTTGTCCTCGATGAACTTGCGGCGCGGCTCCACCTGGTCGCCCATCAGCGTGGTGAACATCTGGTCGGCCTCCGCATGGTCCTCGGCGCGCACCTGCAGCAGCGTGCGGTGATCCGGGTTCATCGTGGTCGCCCACAGCGTGTCCGGATTCATCTCGCCGAGCCCCTTGTAGCGGTTGACCGCGATGCCTTTCTTGCCGGCAGTGATGAAGTAGTCGGCAAACGCGTCGACGTGCTGGAGGGTCACGTCCGGCTCGCGCCGGCCCCTCGCCGGCAGCGCCGACGGCTTCGGCTCCGCCGCGAGCTTGGTCGCCTCGTCGACGGGCACGCCGCCGATCCGCGTGTCGTCGGCGGCCGCCGTCTCCATCGGCTCTTCTTCCTCCACGCTGGCAGTGGCTCGCACGACCACCGGGAAACGGATGTCGCGAATCTCGCGGTACGCCGCAAGCAGCGTGCGGTACTCCCCGGAGGCGATGAAGTCGACGCCGATGCCGTAGCCGCGCGGATACCCCTGGGACCGGTCCTCCACGGCCAGCACGTAGGCGTTGTGCTCGTCGTCGCGGGTCACGGCCAGCGCGCGCAGCGGGGTGGTCATCCGCGCCACGATGACGTCGAGCCGGTCGCGCTGCTCGAAGAAGGACTTGTCGCGCGCGTCGTGCTGCAGGAGCGCCGAGACGATGTCGGGGGGATTGCCCCGGCGCGTGACCTGCTGCAGCAGCTTCCGGAACGCGATCGTCTTCTGGAGCGAGCGCTCGAGCGTCTCGCCGAACAGCTCGCTCCCGTCCGCGAGCCTGACCACGCGCGATTCGACCGCGCGGCGAATCAGGAACGTCTCCAGCTCGCGCTCGTCCTTGATGTAGGTCTCGGCCCGGCCGCGCTTGGCGCGGAAGAGCGGCGGCTGGGCGATGTAGATGTGCCCGCGATCGATGAGCTGCGGCATCTGCCGGTAGAAGAACGTGAGCAGCAGCGTCCGGATGTGCGAGCCGTCGACGTCCGCGTCGGTCATGATGATGACGCGGTGGTACCGCAGCTTGTCGGGATCGAACTCCTCGGCGCCGATGCCGCAGCCGAGCGCCGCGATCATCGTCTTGATCTCGTCGCTGCTGAGCATCTTGTCGAAGCGCGCCTTCTCGACGTTGAGGATCTTTCCCTTGATCGGCAGAATCGCCTGGAAGCGGCGGTCGCGCCCCTGCTTGGCCGAGCCACCCGCCGATTCACCCTCGACGATGTAGATTTCGCTCTGCGCCGGGTCGCGCTCCTGGCAGTCGGCCAGCTTGCCCGGCAGGCTGCTGCCGTCGAGGGCCCCTTTCCGCCGCACGAGATCGCGCGCCTTGCGCGCCGCTTCGCGCGCCCGCGCGGCGTCGACCGCCTTGCCGATGATCCGCCGCGCCACCGCCGGATTCTCCTCGAGAAACTGGCCGAGCCGGTCGTTGAGGATCGCCTCGACGATGCCCTTCACCTCGGTGTTGCCGAGCTTGGTCTTGGTCTGGCCCTCGAACTGCGGGCGCGGAATCTTGACGCTGATGACGCCGGTGAGCCCTTCGCGGATGTCGTCGCCGCTGATGCTCGCGTCCTTGAGGTCCTTCGCCAGGTTGTTCTTCACCGCGTAGGAGTTGATCGTCCGCGTCAGCGCCGCCCGGAAACCGGAGAGATGGGTGCCGCCCTCGTGCGTGTTGATGTTGTTGGCGAACGAGAACACCAGCTCCGTGTAGCCGTCGTTCCACTGCAGGGCGATCTCGGCGTCGATGCCGTCCTTCTCGCCCTTCATGAAGATCGGCTTCTCGTTGATGACCGTCTTGTTCTTGTTCAGGTGCTGGACGAAGGAGACGATCCCGCCGTCGTACTGGAACTTGTGCTCCTTGCCGTCGCGCTCGTCGTCAATGGTGATCAGGATGCCGGCATTGAGGAACGCCAGCTCCCGGAGGCGCTGCGCGAGCGTGTCGAAGCTGAACTCGATCGTCTCGAAGACCTCCGGGTCCGGGTTGAAGGTCACCTTGGTGCCGCGGCGCTGCGTCGTGCCCGTCACCTCGAGCTTGCCCTGCGGGGTGCCGCGCTCGTAGCTCTGCTGGTAGACCTGCCCGTTGCGCCAGATCTCCAGGTCGAGCCGCTCCGATAGGGCATTCACGACCGAGACGCCCACGCCGTGGAGGCCCCCGGAGACCTTGTAGGCTTCGTTCTCGAACTTCCCTCCCGCGTGGAGGACCGTCAGCACCACCTCGGCCGCCGATCGGCCGTTGGGCATCGCATCCACCGGAATACCGCGGCCGTTGTCGACGACCGTCACCGAGTTGTCGATGTGGATCGTGACGGCGATCTGGTCGCAGAACCCGGCAAGCGCCTCGTCGATGGAGTTGTCGACGACCTCGTACACGAGGTGATGCAGCCCTGGCGCCCCGGTCGACCCGATGTACATGGCGGGACGCTTCCGGACCGCCTCGAGCCCCTCGAGGACCTTGATCTTGTCGGCGCCGTAGTCGTCGACGGACCCGTTCCCGTTCGGGCCGGCCGCAACCGGCGATTCGGACTCGAGCTGTGACGTCGGGTTCTGCTGCTGTTCCGTGTGATCCACGCGTGGTTTCCTGGGTCAGATCCGCATCGGCATGATGACGTAGGTGTAGCTGTAGCCCTGCGCAGCCACCGGCTTCATCACGGCCTGGCTGACTTCGTCCTTGAGTGAAAGCTGCACCCCGTCGGTCTCGACGACGTTGAGGAAGTCGAGGACGTACTGCGCGTTGAAGGAGATCGTCAGCGCGCTGCCCGTGTAGTCGACCGGCAGCTCTTCGCGCGCCTCGCCGAATTCGGAGCTGCTCGAGGTCACTTCCACCTTGCCCTTGTTGATCTCGAATTTCACCGCGCGCGAGCGTTCGTTGGAGAGCAGCGCTACGCGCTTGACGGCGTTGGTCAACCGCTCGCGCTCGAAGTCGATCTGCTTGTCGTTGCCCCTCGGAATGACGCGCTCATACGCCGGGAACTGGCCGTCGATCATGCGGGAGATCAGGATCCGGCCGCCGACGTCGAAGAACAGGTGGTTCTCGCCCGTTTCGAACAGCACGTCCCCGTCGCCTTCAACCAGGAGCTTCCCGAGCTCGAGCAGGGTCTTTTTCGGCAGGATCACGCCCACTTCCTCGCTCACCCCGACCTTGTGCGGCACCTCCACGAGCGCAAGGCGATGACCGTCGGTCGCCACCAGCGTCAGGGTGTCGGGGCGGAGAACGAACTTGGCGCCGTTCAGGAAATACCGCGTGTCTTCTCCTGTGATCGCGAACTGCGTCTTGGCGACCATCTCCTTGAGCGCGGCGCGCGGCAGCGGCGCGCGCGCCGTGCCGCTGGCATCAGGGAGCGTCGGAAAGTCCTCGCGCGGGAGCGTCTGCATCCGCGAGTCGAACCGATCGGCGGCGACCTTCACCCCGTTCTTGTCCTCCTCGATGCGAACATCGGTCTCCGGAAGCGCCTTGACGATCTCGTAGAGCTTCTTCGCCGGCAGCGTCAGCGACCCGCCTTTGGCCACCGACGCCTGGCACCGGCTTCGAAGGGCCACTTCGAGGTCGGTTGCGAGCATCCGCACCTCGTCCCCCTTCGCTTCGATGAGTACGTTCGCGAGAATGGGGATGGTGTTCTTGCGCTCCACGATGCCCTGGAAAAGCTGCAGTTCTCGCAGAAGCTCAGTCTTCCGGACAACGAGTTCCATAAGCTGCTGGTGACCTCAAATCGGAGTGGCGGTCCGCGGTTAACGGATCCCCTTTGAGAGGAGCAGAAGAGATAAGAAATTATAACGAATAAAAGGCCCCGTGCAAAACGCAAAAGATGCTTTTAAATCTTTTTATTTCAATATTTTACAGTGTGCAAGAAACTGTGGGTTGAACTGCCGGGGTGGCCGCGGATCGCGTGCCGGTTTTGGTCGCTCAAAATCATCCACAGGGGCCGTGATCGAGCCCCTGTGGATCAGCTCGGATTTCACCGAAACGACTCGAGAAAGTTGCCAATCAGGCTGTTGAAATCTCCGTCGCGCTTGCGCAGGTCCTCGACCTTCTTGAGCGAGTGGATCACGGTCGAGTGGTGCTTTCCCCCGAAACTGCGGCCGATCTCCGGCAGCGAGGCGTTCGTGAGCGTCTTACAGAGATACATCGCGATCTGTCTCGGCATCGCAACGGACTTCGAGTTGTTTCGCGATTTCAGGTCGCCGATCTTGAGCTGGTAGTAGTTGGAGACGAACCGCTGGATCGTCTCGATCGTCACGGCCTTCTCGTCCTGGTCGAGGACGTTCTTCAGCACTTCCTGGGTCAATTCGAGCGAGATCTCGCGTCCGGTCAGCGAGGCGTAGGCGATCAGCCGGATGAGCGATCCCTCCAGCTCGCGGATGTTGGACTTGATGCGCGCGGCGATGTACATCGCCACGCTGTCGGGAAGCGGTACGGCCTCCGCTTCGGCTTTGCGCTTGAGGATGGCAACGCGCGTTTCGATGTCGGGCTGCTGGATGTCGGCGATCAGCCCCCATTCGAAGCGCGAGCGCAGTCGTTCTTCGAGCGCGGGAATCTCGTGCGGCGGGTGATCGCTGCTGAGCACGATCTGTTTCTGCGCGTCGTACAGCGCGTTGAAGGTGTGGAAGAACTCCGTCTGCGTGCCTTCCTTGCCGGACACGAACTGAATGTCGTCGACCAGGAGCACGTCAACGGATCGATACCGCTCGCGAAAGTCGAGGATCCGATCGTAGCGGAGTGCGTTGATCATCTCGTTCATGAAGCGCTCCGACGAGATGTACGTGAGCCGCAGCGAGGGATCGTGCTGCAGCACGTACTGCCCGATGGCGTGCATCAAGTGTGTCTTTCCGAGTCCCACGCCGCCATAGATGAAGAGCGGGTTGTACGAGCGCGAAGGCACTTCGGCAACCGCCCGGCACGCCGCGTGGGCAAACTGGTTCGACGGCCCGACGATGAACGTATCGAAGGTGTATCGGGGATTGAGGCCGCCGGCCGAGCTCGCCGGCCCCGTCGCCTCGGCGCCGGTGTTGGCGCCCGGAGGTTCTTCGGCGACTGGGGGCGGCGGCGCGGCGGGCATGCCCTCGGCCACAAAGACCAGCGACACCCCCGGCCGGTGTACCTCCGCCAGCGCTTCCGCCAGCATGACGGAGTAATGCTTGGTCAGCCAGTCCTTGAACAGCGGGTTCGGCACGCGCACCGTGATGGCGGTGCCGCCATCGGCGACGAGCGCGGTCGGCTTGAACCAGGTGTAGAAGCTGTGCCTGTTAACCTTGGTTTCAACGCGGGAGAGGATCTGGTCCCAGATGCTGGCGTCCATAGCGGAAAAGGATTGCAGACTCTAACTTTCGCCCTGTCGGCCAGCGCCGTACGGCCCGTTTCCGGCGGTACACGCCCACTCGGGGGCCGAAATTCTAGTGTCTCTGGACCTTCGCCTCGCGAAAATGGGCCAAAACAGGCGATTTTCGCGCCGAGCTCGGCTGGAAGCTGCGGTTTTCCACAGTGTTTTCCACAGTTGTGGAAATCTTGGGGAACCAACCGAAGCTCGACGCATCGCCGGCTCGGCGAGGCGGACGTCGAAGCGCGCAATGTAGCACACGTCGTTGACAGTTCGCGCGAGCGACGACTAGTATTGAAAATTCCGCGCGTTTTCCGCGCGCGACACTGACCAGCCTGCGCTGAACGTCGGCGGGCAAGCGAGCGACGGGATCACGATGAAAGGCAAGCGCACGTTTCAGCCGAATAGACGCCGGCGAAGCAAGACCCACGGGTTTCGCGCCCGGATGTCGACCAAGAACGGCCGCATCGTCCTGAAGCGCCGCCGGGCCAAAGGGCGTAAACGTCTGACGGTCGCCGACGAGGGTTAGGGTCCGAGTCTCTGCCGGCAGCCGGGATGAGCGCCCAGGGTCTCCCGCGTCGCTCAGGCCATGGGTTGTCCGCTGGCGAGCGAATCCGACGCCGGCCCGAGTTCGAGCGCGTGTACAGCGACGGGGCCCGGGTGCGCGGCCGGTTCATGGACGTGATGGTGTTGCCGAACGGCGGCATGGTGTCGCGGCTGGGGGTGGCCGCGACGCGCAAACTCGGATCCGCGGTCGTTCGGAACCGCGCCAAGCGCCTGGCTCGCGAGGTGTTCAGGCGCCAGAAGGTGGCCGCAGGGCTCGATGTCGTCGTCATTCCACGCCGGGAAATGCTCGATGTTCCCTTGGCCAGCCTTGAGGCCGACTACCGGGCTGCGATCGATCGCAGCGGGTCTTCACGGGCTGCGCCGTCAGGCAGCCGCCGCGCCCGCCGCCGTCGTCCTGGCGGCGCTGAGGGCGTATAAAGCACTTATTTCACCGCTATTTGCGGGCTGCTGCCGGTACTACCCCTCCTGCGCGGACTATACCCGCGAAGCCGTTCAGGTGCACGGGGCGGCCAAGGGACTCTGGCTGGGCGGCCGTCGTCTCGCGCGATGCCATCCGCTCGGCGGCCATGGCGTCGACCCGGTACCGGTCGCTGACCCCGACGTCCCTCCTCGAGGCTGATCCACCCCATGGAACGTCGTGTCCTGATCGCCGTCATCCTCTCGTTCCTGGTGCTCTACGCTTACCAGGCGCTGTTTGTGCCGCCACCGCCGCCGCCCCAGCCGCAGGACGGCCAACCTGCCCCGCCGGCTGCGCCCGCCGCCTCGGCACCGGTTCCGGCTCCGGTTGTGCCGGTACCTGACGCACCGCCGGCCGCGCCGCCGGCTGCCACCGTGGTTGGCGAGAGCGCCGAACGCGAGATCGTCGTGGAGACCTCGACCGTCGTCGCAACCCTGTCGAACCGCGGCGGCCGCATCGTCGGCTGGCGGCTGAAGCAGTATCGCGACATGAACGGCGAGCCCATGAACCTGGTGCCGTCCGACCTGCCGGCCGACCAGGCCACGCCGTTTCTGCTGCGCGTCGACGATGCCGGTGTAACGGCGCGGCTGAACGGCGCGCTGTACCGCGTCTCGGGCGATACGTCCGGGCGCGTGGACGCGCAGAATGCGGAGGCGCGTCTCGTCTTCGAGTTCGAGGACGCGGCCGGGTTGCGAGCGCGCAAGGAGCTGCAGTTCGATCCGCAGACCTACCTGATCGCGTTTTCGGCGGACGTGACCGACGGCGGCCAGCAACTGAATCCATCCGTGCTGTGGGGGCCCGGTCTGAGCGATGTGGGCGCCGTGTCGGCCGGCGGCAGCTTCTTCACGGGCAACTACATTCAGCCTCCGCAGGCGATCTACCACCGCGGCGGCGATGTCGAGCGCATCGCCGCCCTGGATCTCGGGCAGCAGCCGGTGCACGAAGGGCAATTTCGCTTCGCCGGCATCGACGACCACTACTTCATCGCGACCGCCGTGAATCCCGGGCAGGCGCGGCTCGAGTTCCGGCCGGTGTCCCTGCCGGGCCCGGAGAACACCGAGCGCCAGCTCGTCGCGCTCAGCATCACGTTCGCGCAGCCGCCGCAGGCCGTGCGGTTCTTCTTCGGGCCCAAGCAGTTCGACCTGCTGCGGTCGATCGATGCCGAGCTCGTGCGCGCGATCAACTTTGGCGTGTTCGGCTGGCTCGCGGTGCCGCTGCTCGGGGCGCTGCAGTGGCTCTACGGGTACGTGGGCAACTGGGGCTGGGCGATCGTCCTGTTGACGATCGCGATCAACATCACCATCTTCCCGCTGCGCCACAAGAGCGTCGTGTCGATGCGGAAGATGCAGGTGCTGCAGCCGCAGCTGAAGGCAATCCAGGATCGCTACAAGGATCTCAAGGTCACCGATCCCTCGCGGCAGAAGATGAACACGGAGATCATGAATCTCTACCGGGAAAAGGGGGTCAATCCTGCCAGCGGCTGCGTGCCCATGCTGCTGCAGTTCCCGGTCCTGCTCGCCTTCTATTCCATGCTGTCGCAGTCGATCGAGCTGCGCGGCGCGGAGTTCGGCTGGTGGATCACCGACCTGTCACAGCCCGATCCCTACTTCGTCATCCCGATTCTCATGGCGGTGACGATGTTCTGGCAGACGAAGATCACGCCGACGACCGCCGATCCGGCGCAGCAGCGCGTGATGCTGCTCATGCCGCTGCTCTTCACGGTGTTCTTCCTCTGGGCGCCGAGCGGCCTGGTCATCTACTGGTTCGTGAGCAATCTCTGGGCGATCGGGCAGCAGTATTTCACGAACTGGCTCATCGGCCCGGCGCCCGCAGCGGCCGTGCGGCCGCCGGCCGAACGGCGGTTGAAGAAGGTCGGTGCCGGCCGCACGAGCGGAGCGGAGAAGGGATAGGCGGGCCTCGCGTCCGCCGCGACGACGACATGTCATTGACGACCGAAATCGTGGAGTTCGTGCAGACGATCGTCGGAGCGATGGGGCTGTCGCTGACGGCGGCAATCGAGGAGACGCCGGAGGCGACGCGCATCAATCTGCAGGGCGAGGACGGCGGCGTGCTGGTCCGCCGCGGCGGGGAGGGCCTGCAGGCGCTTCAGCACATCGTCGCAACGGCCTTCCGGCGGCAGCTCGGCGACGACAACCGCGTCGTCATCGACTGCAACGGCTTCCGGAAGGACAAGGACCTCGAGCTGCGGCAGATGGCCCGCTTCATCGCAGACAAGGCCAAGTCGACGGGCGTGGCGCAGGAGATGGGGCCGCTCAATCCCTACGAGCGCCGGATCGTCCACCTGGCGATTGCCGAAGATTCCGCGGTGACCTCCGAGAGCATCGGCGACGCCTTCATGAAGACGGTGATCATCTCGATGAAGAGTAGCCGGTAGGTGGCAGCGGGTAGCCGGTAGCCAATTCCGGGTTCGGCGTCGTGCTACCAGCTGCCCGCTGCCGGCTACCCGCTGGCCGGCCGTGTTTGCCACCGATGATTCGATTGTCGCGATTGCCACGCCGCCGGGCCGGGGCGGCATAGGAGTCGTCCGAATCAGCGGCCCCGCGGCGCCGACGATCGCCGCGGCGATGCTCGAGCTCCGCGATGCGCTCTCTCCCCGCCATGCAACCTACACGCGCGTACGCCAGCCAGTGAACGGCCACGGCGCGAGCGTCCAGGACGAGGTCATCGCCACGTACTATCCGGCGCCCCGGTCCTACACGGGCGAACACGTCGTCGAGATCAGCGGGCATGGCAGTCCGGTAGTGCTCGAGGCCATCGTCGCAGGGGCCCTGGCGGCCGGGGCACGGCTCGCCCGGCCGGGCGAGTTCACCCTCCGCGCGTTCCTTCACGGCAAGCGCGACCTGGTGCAGGCCGAGGCAGTCGCCGATCTAATCGCAGCCGCGACGCCCCTCCAGGCGCGCGTGGCCTTCGACCAGCTCGAGGGGACGCTCACCAGCCGTATTGCGGCGATCGACGCACGACTGTTCGATCTCATCGCGCGCCTCGAAGCCTCGCTGGACTTTCCCGACGAGGGCTATCACTTCGTCGGACCGGGGGACGCGTCGAACCAGATCGCCGCCATCGTCGATCGCGTCGACGCGCTGCTCGGAGGCGCACGGCGCGGCCGGGTCATTCGTGACGGTGCCACCGTCGTGATTGTCGGACGGCCGAACGTCGGCAAATCGAGCGTCTTCAACGCGCTCGTCGGCGTCGAGCGGGCGATCGTGACGGACGTGCCGGGCACGACGCGCGACCTGGTGTCGGAGTCGCTGGATCTGGAGGGGCTTGCCATCACGCTCGTGGACACCGCCGGCTGGCGGGACGCCGTCGACCTGGTCGAGCGCGAAGGCGTGGCGCGCGCCACCCGTGCGCGAGAGGTCGCCGATCTGCTCCTGATGATCGTCGACGGCAGCCAGCCCGCGGCTGCCGAGGACGACGAGCTGCTCGCGCAGACCGCGGCGCGCCCGCGTCTGGTGGTGGCCAACAAGGCCGATCTGGGTGCCGCCCGCGAGCCCGGTGGCTGCTGCGTCTCGGCCAGGACGGGCGCCGGCATCGACGAACTGCGGTGGGCCATCGTCCGCGAGCTGACCGGCGCGGAGCCGCTGCGCGACTCGGCCGCTATCTCGAATACCCGCCACATTGCGCTTCTGGAGCAGGCGCGCGCCCATCTGCGCGCGGCGCAGGATGCGGCCGCGCGGGGCGACATGCCGGAGGAGTTCGTGCTCTCGGATCTCCAGGCCGCCCGCGGGCGGCTCGACGAGATCGTCGGCGCGCGGACGAGCGAAGACGTGCTGCAGCACGTCTTCGAGCGGTTTTGCATCGGGAAGTGACCGCATGCGATTCGACGTGATCGTCGTCGGCGCCGGCCATGCCGGCGCGGAAGCGGCGTATGCAGCCGCCCGCCTCGGGTGCCGCGTCGGGCTCTGCACGCTGTCGCGCGACACGGTCGCGCACATGCCCTGCAACCCCGCCGTGGGCGGCACAGCCAAGGGCCATCTCGTACGCGAGATCGACGCGCTCGGCGGGCTGATGGGGCGCGCGATCGACGCCACCGGCATTCAGTTCAAGCTGCTGAATCGCAGCCGCGGAGCGGCCGTCTGGTCGCCCCGCGCGCAGGCCGACAAGCGGTTGTACGCCGAGTGGGTGGCGGCTGCGCTCGATCGCGAGCCCGGGATGGCGTGGCTGCTGGGCCAGGCGGGCCGCATCGAGGTCACGCAGGGCCGCGTCACCGGGCTGACCATGGAGGACGGCGATCGTCACGAGTGCCGTGCGCTCGTCATCACGACGGGGACGTTCCTCAATGGGCTGATTCACATCGGGCCCGAGCAGCGCCCGGCGGGACGCTACGGCGAGCGACCCTCGCGCGAGCTCGCGCGGTCGCTCACGTCGCTCGGCTTCGACGGCGGCCGCCTGAAAACCGGCACGCCGCCGCGGCTCAGTCGCGCGAGCATCGATTTCGACGAGGCCGTCCGCCGGGGGCTGTTCGCCGAAGAGCGCGGCGACGCACGGCCCGTGTCGTTCTCCTTTTCGACGACCGCGCCGCTCGCGAACCGCATCCGCTGCTGGCTGCTGCACACCACGGATCGCGTGCACGGGATCGTCCGACGCCACATCGACCGCAGCCCGCTGTACAACGGGCAGATTCACGGCATTGGTCCGCGCTACTGTCCCTCCCTCGAGGACAAGGTGATGCGCTTCCCCGAGCGGGAGCGGCACCAGATCTACCTGGAGCCCGAGGGGCTCGACGTCGACGAGATCTACGTGAACGGCTTTTCGATGTCGCTCCCCCAAGACGTCCAGGAGCAGCTCGTCCGCGCACTTCCTGGGCTTGAACAGGCATCAATCCTTCGACCCGGATACGCAGTTGAATACGATTTCGTGCAGCCCACCGAGCTGCGATCCACGCTCGAGACGCATCGGGTCGGCGGACTCTTTCTGGCCGGGCAGATCAACGGCACGTCGGGATACGAAGAAGCGGCCGCGCAGGGGCTCGTCGCCGGCATCAACGCCGCCCGGCTGATACGGCGCGAGCCGCCGTTCACGCTGGGCCGCGACGAGGCATACGTCGGCATTCTCGTCGACGACCTCGTCACGCGCGGCTGTCTGGAGCCGTATCGAATGTTCACGTCGCGCGCCGAGCATCGGCTGCTGCTCCGGATCGACAACGCGGATCTGCGGCTGACGCCGATCGGGCGGCGCCTCGGGCTGATCGACGACGAGCGCTGGGCGCGTTTCGAGGCGAGGCAGGCGCGTCACGCGCGCAACATCGCATCGCTTCACCGGTCAACGCTCCGCACCGATCGCGGCGAGCGCGTCAACGCCGGCGTGCTGCTGCGCCGGCCCGACATGCGGCTCGAGGCGCTGCTCGCCTGCGGCGGCGCGACGCTCGATCTCGAGGAGTCGACGCGCGAGCTCGACGTCGCAAGCATCGAGAACGAGATCAAGTACGCCGGGTACCTGAAGCAGGAGACGGCGCGCGCTGAACGGATGCGGCGGCAGGAGAGGCGGCGCATTCCAGACCAGTTCTCCTTTGCGCACGTGCCGGGGCTCTCACGCGAGGTCGTGCAGCGGCTTTCGCAGGTCAGGCCTGAGACACTCGGCCAGGCCTCGCGCGTTCCTGGCGTCACCCCGGCCGCCGTTGCCGTGCTCGGGGCCTTTCTCGACAAGTCCACGTAGTCCCGTGACCAGCCGCGAGTTTCAGGACAAGCTGTCGCGGCGGGCCCGGCGCGCCGGCGTATTTCTCCCGTCGGCGCTGGCAGCGCGGCTCGAGGCGTACTATCGCCTGCTCGCCGTCTGGAACGCGAAGATCAACCTGACCGGGCTCAGGCTTGACGAGGCGTCGCCGGAAGCGATCGATCGCCTGCTCGTCGAGCCTCTCGTCGCGGCGAAGTACGTCCCGGCGGAGGGGACCCGCCTGATTGACATCGGGAGCGGCGGCGGATCCCCGGCCATCCCGCTGGCGCTCGCCGCACCCCGGCTCCGGCTGCTGATGGTGGAGTCGAAGACGCGCAAGTCGGTCTTCCTGCGCGAAGCAACTCGTGTGCTCGAGCTGGATGGAGCCGACGTCGCAACCGCCCGGTTCGAAGTCCTGCTGGCGCGACCCGATCTCCACGAAGCGCACGATCTGGTCACCATCCGCGCCGTGCGGATCGAGCAGCGCACGCTGCTCGCCGTGCAGGCCTTCGTCAGGCCCGGCGGTCTCGTCTTCCTCTTCCGCGGGTCGGGCAGCGGCGACCCCTCAGAGACCGTGACGCCGCCCCTCGTCTGGAGGGCTACCTATCCGCTCCTCGAGTCTCTCCGCAGTCGCCTGGTCGTCCTCGAAAAGCGTCCCGTCGGCCGAGGCGTTCCACGTGGAACGGCTGAGCAGCCCTAGCCGAGCGACATACGCTTTTTGTTCGTCTGTTCCACGTGAAACTGGGCTTGACGTGACGATCGGCTACTACTACATTTAGTGCTTGAAAACGTAGATACCACAAGAGACGATTGGGCATATGCCACATCACGAGTCCGCGCGCGTCGTCGCCATTGCCAACCAGAAGGGCGGCGTCGGCAAGACGACGACCGTCATCAACCTCGCGACGTCGCTGGCGCTGGACGGGTACCGCGTGCTCGCCGTCGATGTGGATCCGCAGGGCAATCTGACGAGCGGCCTGGGGCTGCGCGGACGGCGGGCAGACGGCGGGACGGTCTACGAGGCGCTCCTGACCGAGGTGCCCGCGGAGGCGTGTGTGCTGCCGACGCAAGTCGACAACCTCGCCCTCATCCCCGCCGATCGCAACCTCACCGGCGCGGAGATCGAGCTCGTCTCCGTGCCCGCGCGCGAGCACCGGCTGCGCCGGCTGCTCGAGCCGCTGCGGGCGCGCTTCGATTTGATCTTCATCGACTCCCCGCCGTCGCTCGGCCTGCTCACGCTCAACGCGCTCGTGGCGGCCGACGCCGTGCTGATTCCGCTGCACTGCGAGTACTTCGCCCTCGAAGGGCTCGCGGATCTCGTCGGCACGCTCCGCCGCGTCCGCGGCGGACTCAACCCGACGCTCGACATCGAAGGCGTGCTGCTGACGATGTACGACGAGCGGACGAATCTGGGGCAGCTCGTCGCGCGCGACGTGCGCGCGTTCTTCAAGGAGAAGGTGTTCGAGACGATCATCCCGCGCAACGTGCGGCTCGGCGAGGCGCCGAGCCACGGCATCCCCGCCGTGCTCTACGACGCGAAGTCGCGCGGGGCTGCCGCCTACGTGGCGCTGGCGAAGGAGATGCTCGCGCGGCGCGCGGCGTGACGCGGCCCGCGCCGGAAACAGGAGGGCTCATGATGGACCGTCGCCCCGCGCTCGGCAAAGGGTTGAGCGCGCTGCTCCCCGAGGCGCCCGAGCCGCCGCGCCCGGGCGTGATCGACGTCGACATCGATCTGCTCGCGCCCAGCGACCAGCAGCCGCGCCTTGCCCTCGACGATCGAAGGCTCGACGAGCTGGCCGCGTCCATTCGCGCCAACGGCGTCATCCAGCCGATCCTCGTGCGCCGTACGGGCCCGACGTACCGCATCATCGCGGGCGAGCGGCGCTGGCGGGCCGCACAGCGGGCGGGCCTGCTGAAGATCCCGGTGGTCGTCCGCGACATCCCTCCGGGCGGGGAGCGGCAACTGCTGGAGCTCGCGCTCGTCGAGAATCTCCAGCGCGAGGATCTCAATCCGATCGAGGAAGCGCTCGCGTACCAGCGTCTCGTTGACGAGTTCGGTCTGACGCAGGACCAGGTCGCGGCGGCGGTCGGCAAGGATCGCACGTCGGTGGCGAACTATCTGCGCCTGCTCCGTCTGCCCGAGGACGTCCGCGCGCAGGTCGGGGCGGGAGCGCTCTCGATGGGGCACGCGCGCGCGATCGCCGGGCTCGGCGACGCCGGCGTGCAGCGCCAGGCGGCGCACGAGGTGACGACGCGCGCGCTCTCGGTCCGCGACACCGAGTCGCTGGTGAAGAAGCTCGCCGCGCCCACGCCGGCGCGCCAGGCCGCGACGCCCGTCCCCGACGTCCACACCCGCGCCGCCGAGGATCGGCTCCGCTTCGCCCTCGGCACGAAGGTCCGCATCGTCCGGCGCCGGCAGGGCGGCACCATCGAGATCGATTTCGGCTCGGAGGCGGAGCTGAATCGCCTCTACGACCTGCTCGTCGACGCGAGCAGTTCTCGCCCGTCGGCGTAGACATCCGCCCCGTTCTTCCGTGGTATAAAAGGTTGTTTGTGCCGTCGAGGTACAAGCTCGTACAGCCGTGCGTCTCAACGAATCTCTGCTGCAGGTGAACCCATGAGCACGCGTGCGTCGGCAGGCCGCTATGCGCGCGCGCTCCTCGACGTCGTCGGCTCGGATGGGAATCCCGAGCAGGTCGACCAGGAGCTGACGGGGTTTGCCGACCTGGTGGCGCGCACGCCCGAGCTGCAGAAGGCTCTGACCAATCCCGCCGTGCCCGTGAGCGCCAAGCGCGGCATCCTGGACGGCCTGCAGTCGCGACTCACGCTCTCCCCGCCGCTTGCCAGGCTCCTGCTGCTGCTGGCCGATCGAGAGCGGCTGGCGATCGTCGGCGACCTCGCGGCGGCGTATCGCGAGCGGCTGATGGAGCTGCGGCAGATCGTCCGGGCCGAGGTGATCACGGCGGCGCCGCTCTCGCCGGCGCGCGTCGCGCAGTTCGAGCAGCGGCTGGCGGCTGCCACCGGCCGCCGCGTGACGATGACCGCGCGCGTCGACCCGGGGCTCATCGGCGGCGCCGTCACGCGGGTCGGCAGCGTTGTGTACGACGGGAGCGTGGCGACTCAGCTCGAGAGGATCCGCGAGCGCCTGGAGAAAATGGGCTGAGTCGCAGGCCGCAGGGCTCGGGCTTCGGGCCTCAGCCGGGAAAACGGAAAACTGGGGCCTGGGGCCTGGGGCCTTGGGCCTGATGGATCGGATATGGACATCAGAGCCGAAGAGATCTCCAAGATCATCCGCGAGCAGATCGGCAACTACGCGGTCGAAGTCGATGTCGCCGAGGTGGGCACCGTCATTGCCATCGGCGACGGCATCGCCCGTCTGCACGGCGTGGAGCGCGCCATGGCCGGCGAGATGCTCGAGTTCCCGCACGGCGTCTTCGGCATCGCGCTCAATCTCGAAGAGCACAGCGTGGGCGCCGTGCTGCTGGGCGACTTCAAGGAGATCAAGGAAGGCGACAGCGTCAAGCGCACGGGGCGCATCATCTCCGTGCCGGTGGGCGAGGAGATGCTCGGGCGCGTCGTCAACGCGCTCGGCCAGCCCGTCGACGGCAAGGGGCCGATCCAGGCGAAGCAGCAGCTGCCGATCGAGCGCCTGGCGCCGGGCGTCGTCGATCGCCGGCCGGTCAAGGAGCCGCTGCAGACGGGGCTGAAGGCGATCGACGGCATGGTGCCGATCGGCCGCGGCCAGCGCGAGCTGATCATCGGCGACCGGCAGACCGGCAAGACGGCGATTGCGGTCGACACGATCATCAACCAGCGCGGCAAGGACGTCGTCTGCATCTACAACGCGGTCGGGCAGAAGCAGTCGACGATCGCGCAGGTGGTGCGCACGCTCGAAGACAACGACGCGATGAGCTACACGATCGTCGTCGCGGCGGCCGCGTCGGATCCGGCGCCGATGCTCTACATCAGCCCGTACTCGGCGTGCGCCATCGGCGAGTACTTCCGCGACAGCGGCCGCCACGCGCTCTGCGTGTACGACGACCTTTCGAAGCACGCGCAGGCCTACCGGGAGATTTCGCTCCTGCTGCGCCGGCCGCCGGGGCGCGAGGCGTATCCGGGGGACGTCTTCTATCTGCACTCGCGCCTGCTCGAGCGCGCGGCGAAGCTCAACGACACGCACGGCGGCGGCTCGCTCACGGCGCTCCCCATCATCGAGACCCAGGCGGGCGACCTGTCGGCCTACATTCCGACCAACGTGATCTCGATCACCGACGGCCAGATCTTCCTCGAGACCGATCTCTTCCATCAGGGCGTGCGCCCCGCGATCAACGTCGGCAACTCGGTGTCGCGCGTGGGCGGCTCGGCGCAGATTCGCGCGATGCGGCAGGTGGCGGGCTCGCTGCGGCTGGATCTGGCGCAGTACCGGGAGCTGGCGGCGTTCGCGCAGTTCGGCAGCGACCTCGACAAGGCGACGCAGTCGCAGCTCAACCGCGGCCGGCGGCTGGTCGAGGTGCTCAAGCAGCCGCAGTATCAGCCGATCCCGGTCGAGAAGCAGGTCGTGATCGTCTACGCGGCGACCAAGGGCTACACCGACGCGATCGACGTCGAACAGGTGCGGCGCTACGAGGAGGATTTGTACCGGTTCCTCGACACGCGGCACCCGGAGCTGCTCCGGGACATCGCCGAGAAGAAGATGCTCGACGACCAGCTGCGCGCCAGCCTCGACGGGGCGCTGGCCGAGTTCGGCCGGCAGTTCACGGGCCGGACCCAGACGGCGGCCGCGCAGGCCGGGTGATCGATGCCCTCCCTCCTCGACCTGCGGCGGCGCATCCGGGCGGTCAAGTCGACGCAGCAGATCACCAAGGCGATGAAGATGATCGCGGCCTCGCGCCTCAAGCGCGCGCAGGACCGGGTCGTCGCGGCGCGGCCGTACGCCCAGCGGATGCTGCAGGTGCTGAACAGCCTGGCGGCGCGGGTCGAGCCCGACTCCCACCCGCTGCTGCGCGCGGGCAGCGAGGCGGACCGGCCGCTGCTCGTGGTGATCACGGCCGACCGCGGGCTGTGCGGCAGCTTCAACGCCAACGTCATCAAGGCGGCGGGGCAGTTCATCGCCGAGGGGAACCGCGCGGAGGCGATCGATCTCGGGCTGATCGGCCGCAAGGGACGCGACTTCTTCCGGCGGCGCGGCTTCGAGGTGCGGTTCGAGCAGGTCGGCATCTTCCAGCGGCTGACCTACGCCGAGGCGGCGGAGATCGCCAACGCGGCCATCGAGGAGTTCGCCTCGGGCCGCGCCTCGAGCGTGCACCTCGTCTACAACGAGTTCAAGTCGGTGATCGCGCAGCGCATCGTGCTCGAGCAGCTGCTGCCGATTCCCCGGCTGGAGGCCACGGCCGAGCCGACGACCGACTACCTGTACGAGCCGCCCGCGGACGAGATCTTCGCCGACCTGCTGCCGCGCCACGTGCAGGCGCAGGTCTACCGCGCGCTGCTCGAGTCGAACGCCGCGTTCTTTGCGGCGCAGATGACGGCGATGGACGCCGCGACGCGCAACTCGTCGGAGATGATCGACAACCTGACGCTCTACATGAACAAGGTGCGGCAGGCGGCGATCACGCGCGAAATCATCGAGGTCGTGTCGGGCGCGGCCGCGACGTAACGCCCTGAGAGCGAGAGCCAGATGGCAGAGACAGCACCCCGGCAGCGGACGGGCAAGGTGGTCCAGGTGATCGGGCCGGTGATCGACATCGAATTCCCCGCGGGCCTGCCCGCGATCTACAACGCGGTGCGCGTCGTGTCCGACGGGACCGGCGGCGCCGCGACGATCGACGTGGTCGCCGAGGTCGAACAGCACCTCGGCGAGAACCGGGTCCGCGCGGTGGCGATGAAGCCGACCGACGGCATGACCCGAGGCATGACGGTGGTCGACACGGGCGCCCCCATCTCGGTGCCCGTCGGTCCGGCGACGCTCGGGCGCGTGCTGAACGTGCTGGGCGAGCCGGTCGACTTTCCCGACCGCCCGGTCGAGTCCAAGGAGCGCTGGCCGATCCACCGCCACGCGCCGACGCTCGAGCAGCAGTCGACCGAGCTCCGCATGTTCGAGACCGGCATCAAGGTGATCGATCTGCTCGAGCCCTACCTCCAGGGGGGCAAGATCGGCCTCTTCGGCGGCGCCGGCGTCGGCAAGACCGTCATCATCATGGAGCTCATCCACAACATCGCGCTCAAACACGGCGGCGTGTCCGTGTTCGGCGGCGTCGGCGAGCGCACGCGCGAGGGCAACGATCTCTGGCTCGAGTTCCAGGAATCGGGCGTGATCGACATGAACGACCCGAGCAAGTCGCGCGCGGCGCTCGTCTACGGCCAGATGACGGAGCCGCCGGGCGCGCGCCTGCGGGTGGGCCTCTCGGCGCTGACGGTGGCGGAGTACTTCCGCGACGCCGAAGGGAAGGACGTGCTGCTCTTCATCGACAACATCTTCCGCTTCACGCAGGCCGGCTCCGAGGTGTCGGCGCTGCTCGGCCGCATGCCCTCGGCGGTCGGCTACCAGCCGACGCTGCTCACCGAGATGGGCGAGCTGCAGGAGCGCATCACCTCGACCAAGAAGGGGTCGATTACGTCCGTGCAGGCGATTTACGTTCCCGCCGACGACTACACCGACCCGGCGCCGGCGACGACCTTCGCGCACCTCGACGCGACCACGAACCTCTCGAGGCAGATTGCGGAGTTGGGGATCTACCCGGCGGTCGACCCGCTCGCGTCGACCTCGCGCATTCTCGACCCGCGCGTGCTCGGCGAGGAGCACTACGACGTGGCGCGCAACGTGAAGCAGATCCTGCAGCGCTACAAGGACCTGCAGGACATCATCGCGATTCTCGGCATCGACGAGCTGTCGGAGGACGACAAGCTCACCGTCGCCCGCGCCCGGAAGCTGCAGCGCTTCCTGTCGCAGCCCTTCTTCGTCGCCGAGCAGTTCACCGGCTTCAAGGGCAAGTACGTGCCGATTGCGGACACGGTCAAGGGGTTCAAGGAGATCGTCGAGGGCAAGCACGACGACCTGCCGGAGCAGGCGTTCTACATGGTGGGCACCATCGAGGAGGCGGTCGAGAAGGCCGCCGGCATGAAGGCCGCCTAGGAGCCGCGCAGCCAGGACGCACACACGATGGCACTGCCGACCAGACTGCTGCTCGAGGTCGTGACGCCCGATCGCGCGGTCGTGCGCGAGGAGGTGGACGAGGTGCAGCTGCCGGGCGCCGAAGGCTATCTCGGCGTCCTGCCCGGGCACGCGCCGCTGCTGGCCACGCTCACGGTGGGCGAGCTGTGGTACCGGATCGGCCAGCAGCGTCAGTATCTGGCGATTGCCGGGGGGTTCGTCGAGGTGCTGCCCGAGCGGGTGACGGTGCTCGCGCAGACGGCGGAACGCGCGCAGGAGATCGACGTCGCGCGCGCCGAAGCCGCCCGGACGCGCGCCGAGGAGCGGCTCCGACAGGCCTCGTCGGACACCGATTTCGCGCGGGCGCGGACGGCGCTGGCGAAAGCCTCGATGCGCCTGCAGGTGGCGACGCGCGCCCGGTCGAGGGTATAAACTGAGCGTCCCGGGCCTCGGGCCGCAGGTCTGAGCCGCTCTTGCTCACCAGCCTTCGACACCTTTTTCGCTACCGCGCGCTCATCTCCAGTCTGGTCGCCCGCGAGCTGAAGGCGCGGTACCGCGGCTCGGTCCTCGGCTTCTTCTGGTCGTTCGTCAATCCGCTGCTCCTCCTGCTGGTCTACACGTTCGTGTTCACCATCGTCCTGCCGGGCGTGCATCCGCCGGAGCTGGAGCCGTTCGCGCTGTTCCTCTTCTGCGGCATCCTGCCGTGGACCTGGTTCTCCTCGTCGCTCCTCGAGGCCTCGAACGTGCTCATCGCGGGGGGCAACCTGATTCGGAAGGTGCTCTTCCCGGCCGAAGTGCTCCCGATCGTGACGGTGCTCGCGGGGCTCGTGCACTTCTGCCTCGGTCTGCCCATCCTGGCGGCGTTCCTCGTCTACTACGGCGTGCCGATCGTCGCGGGCGATCTGCTCTGGTTTCCGGTGGTCGTGGCGGTCCAGCTCGTGCTGACGCTCGGCCTCGCGCTGCTGCTCTCGGCGCTGGCCGTGCACTTCCGCGACATCCGGGACCTGCTCGCGAATCTGCTGACGCTCTGGTTCTTCGCCACGCCGATCATCTACGCGCTCTCGCAGGCGCCGGCCCCGGTGCGGCGGTTCCTCAATCTGAATCCCTTCACGCACCTCGTGGTCTCGTACCAGGAGGTCCTGTTCCAGCGGGGGTCGTTTGCCGAGTGGCCGCGGCTGATCCTCCTCGCGGGCGCGGCGCTCGTCGTGTGCGCCTTCGGCTACTTCGTGTTCGACCGCCTGCGGGATACCCTGGCGGAAGAAGTCTGACGCATGACTGCGATCGAGGTGCGCGGCGTCCGCAAGACCTACCGGCGCTACGGCCGCCGCCGCCAGTTCGGCACGCTCAAGAGCGCCCTGCTGGGCGGCCGGCTGCTGCGCGATCTTCGTCCCGACGAGACGTTCGATGCGCTCAAGGGCGTCTCCTTCGATGTGCCCGCGGGGCGGACGTTCGGGATCGTCGGGCGCAACGGCTCGGGCAAGAGCACCATGCTCAAGCTCATCGCCGGGATCGGCCGGCCGACAGAAGGCACCGTGCGCGTGCAGGGCCGGGTGTCGGCGCTCATCGAGCTCGGCGCCGGCTTCCATCCCGAGATCTCCGGCCGCGAGAACGTCTACATCAACGGCATGATGCTCGGGCTCACGCGGCGCGAGATCACGGCGCGCTTCAGCGAGATCGTGGCATTTGCCGAGCTCGAAGAGTTCATCGATGCCCCGGTCAAGACCTACTCGTCCGGGATGTACATGCGCCTCGGCTTCGCGGTGGCGATCAACGTCGATCCCGACGTGCTGCTCGTCGACGAGGTGCTGGCGGTCGGCGACGAGGCGTTCACGCACAAGTGTCTCGACAAGTTTGCCGAGTTCCGCCGGACGGACCGCACGGTCCTCCTCGTCACGCACTCGCTGGACCTGGTGACGCGCTTCTGCGACGAAGCGGTCTGGCTCGACGCCGGCATCGTCCGCGCGCACGGCGACCCGCGGCGCGTCGTCGACGCGTATCTCCAGGACGTGGCACGGGCCGAGAACGTCGCGCTCGGACGCGCCGCCGCCGCGGCGCTCGACGCCGCGGGCGTGCACGTGGAAGGACGGACCGGCGAAGTGGCGACGGATGGTGGAGCGGATCCGCCGGCTCCATCCGGCGAGGCGACGGCCGGCCCCTCCGACGCGCCGGCCCGTCCGGGGAGCGCGGCCCGTCCGTCGACCGCCGCCGCCGACGAGCCCCCGGACATGTTCAAGGCCGACGAAGGGCGCTGGGGCTCCCGCGAGGTCGAGATCACCGATGTCGAGCTGATCGGGCGCGATGGCCGCCCGGCCTACGTCTTCGAGTCGGGCGAACCCCTGGAGATCCGGCTGCGCGTCGCCGCGCGCCTGCCGGTCACCGACCTCGTCTTCGGCGTCGGGATCTTCAACGCCGAGGGGGTCTGCTGCTACGGCACGAACACGAAGATCGAGGGCGCCACCTCCGCCGAGCTCGCCGGCGCCGGCGACGTGCGCTTCGTCATCGAGCGCCTCGATCTCGTCGACGGCACCTACAAGCTCGACGTCGCCGCGCATCGCGAGAACGGCGCGGCCTACGACTACCACCGCCTGCTCTACACGATTCGCGTGACCGCGCGCCTGCCCGAGACAGGAATCTTCCGCCCGCCGCATCGGTGGCGCTTCTCCGGCGGGGTCCGCGTCACGGGCCTCGAGCCGTGAGCAGGCCGGCAACCCGCGCCGAGCTGCTGAGCCGGGAGGCCGCGGCGGCGTTCGCCGAAGGCGTGCGCGCCGCCGGCGGCACGGTGGTGTTCACCAACGGGGTGTTCGACCTGCTCCACCCGGGCCACGTACGCTACCTGCGCGAGGCGCGCCGGCTCGGCGACGCGCTCATCGTGGCGATCAACTCGGACCGCTCCGTCCGGGCGATCAAGGGCCCCGCCCGGCCGATCACGCCGGAGGCCGAGCGCGCCGAGGCCCTGATCGGCCTGACCAGCGTCGATGCGGTGACGATTTTCGACGAAGAGACGCCGCACGCCGTCGTGCAGGCGATTCAGCCCGACGTGCTCGTCAAAGGCGCCGATTGGGGTCCCTATGACATCGTGGGACGCGACGTGGTCGAGGCACGGGGCGGGCGCGTGGTGCGAATCGATCTGTCCCCGGGCTACTCCACCTCGGAGCTGATCAAGAGAGTCCGGGCCGTGCGCCCCTAGCGGGTTCGGCCGCAGGGCCGATCCGCCGGGCGGCATGGGACAATGGGCACGCGCGCTCACCCCCGGTCGAGCCGGGCGGTGGGCCTTTCGGTATGTACGTCTGGTCCGGCTGGGGCCGGGCGTCGCGTACCCGTTCCGATCCGACGCAACCATGTCCACAGGGACGTCACTGGCGCTGCGAGCCCTCTTCGGCCAGACCGCGGCCCGCGCGGGCCTGGAGACGCTC